>Ga0255047_10000403_pt1 | contig 34986 bp, 48 predicted proteins | sample JV7_2_1_MG_FD_183640 | JGI IMG/M metagenome (GOLD analysis project Ga0255047, IMG submission 183640) | Seawater microbial communities from Jervis Inlet, British Columbia, Canada - JV7_2_1 | ecosystem: Environmental > Aquatic > Marine > Inlet | place: Canada: British Columbia | collected 2016-10-06
TGGTCGAGGGCACCCCCCCCCCTCGCGAGAAACGCTCGCGGGTCGACGGCGTGGCGCCCCCGTCATCGCCCCGGGGCCCCCTGGCCCCCCCTGGCCGCCGTGACGGCTCGGACGGGCGCTAGACCCCCCGGCGGTGGAGCGCCTCACGGGGGCGCGTAGGCGCCCCGGCGGGTCACGTGAATCGGCGACGGGGCCCGAGGCTCGCGGTGCGCCGACGGGAGCCCCCGAGGGTGGGGATCCGGGTCCCCCCCTCCGCCAGTCGATCGTAGGCGGCGGCGGCAGCGTCGACTATGTCGTCGCGACCTCCCGGCGCCCCGGTGAACGCGACGTGCTCCCCCACGTAGGTATCCGCCACCCCTTGCCCCCCGTCGTCATGGCTCGCCCACTCCCCCGTGGTCGGGATACGGATCCTCCCGTCATTCCACGCGGCGGCGTACGGCTGCGCGCGCACGTGCTTGTCGGCGACGGCGCGGCGGCCCTCGATTCGGACGGGTGAGGATTGGAGCGCGGCGAGCAGCTCCAGGACCACGTCCTCGCGCCCGCCGGTATAGGTGACCGTCGGGGCGCCTGGGTATCGCGCCTGTAGCTCGGCGACGTCGCGGGCGAAGCCGGCCTCGACGATCCGCCCGTCCCGGGTCACGTCGGCGAGCCGGGCTTGACGGCGGCGCATCGCGATCGGCACGCAGATCGGGAGGCTCCGATCGCCGTCGTGGTGCCCGACGCATCGCATCGCGACCGCCACGCTCCAGTCGCTCGAGGTGCGCGAGGTGTGCGCGAGGTCGACGCCGATCACGACGGCGCCGGTGCTCGGCGGTGGTCGGTCGAGTAACACCGCGTCGAAGAAGACGCGACCGCCGCGGCTCACGGGTGCGCCGCAGTATTGCGATTGCCAGTCGTAGGCGCCGACGATACGGCGGCGGCGGTGCAGCTTTTCGATCGGCCAGCGTGACGGCCAAGTTGACGACCCGTCGAGGATCGCCGGGATGTTGATATGCGTGAATTCGCCCGTGGCGAGCGCGCGTCCGGCGAGGTCGTCCTCGTGCCATCGTTGCATCATGATCACGACCGAGCCGCCCGGCTCGAGCCTGGACTCCACGGTCGAGGTGTAGGTGTCCCACGCCTTATCGCGCTGGATCTCGCTTTCGGCCTCGGCGCGGTTTCGGTGCGGGTCGTCCACGAGGATACAGTCGGCGCCGTGGCCTATGACCGATTGCATCATCCCGCCGGCGCGCAGCCCGCCTCCCTCGGGCGTGAGCCATTCGTGCGCCGCGTTCGATGTTTCGCTCAGCGTGAGCCCGGCGCGATGGCAGAGCTCGCGGCATCTCTTCGACTTGGAAAAGCTCAGCCGCTCGCCGTAGGACAGATACATAAATTGCAGGCTCGGATCTCCGCTGAGCAGCCACGGGATCGCGGTGATCGCTAGCTCGGTCTTCCCCCACCGCGGCGGCATCGACACCACGGCGCGCAGACCGCCCCGCCCGCATTGTTCGAGCAGCGCGGCGAACGCTTCGAGGTGCGCGGGCCGCTCGTAGTTGGGATGGAGGCGCGGCACGTAGTCGAGCAGCGCGCCGCGTTCGATCGTCCGGTTGATGGTCGGGCGCCTCGAAAGCGCGGCGCGTTTGGCGGCCCGTTGGAGCGTCGCCGCGCGGGCCAGGCGCCGCATTAGGGGCACGCCGTCACGCCTCCCGGCTGTGCTCCTCGACCGCGAGATCGGGCGGTAGGAGCGCGCGATGTTGCACAAGTAGCTCCGCGCTCTTCTCGAACGTGGTGCGCATTTCGACCACCGCCGCCACGGCGGCGTCCATCTGATCCGTCAACGTCGGCGGGTTGCCCTGCGCGTCGGGGAATAGGGTAGGCGAGTCGAGCCCGGCGATTGCGAGTCGGATCATGCGCTCGTGAGCGTCGCGCAGTCCGCGCCCCGCTTGGACCGTGACCTCGCGCAGCTCGTCGAGCCATCGCGCGTCGGGCGAGCGCACGCGCCGCTCGTAGAGTCGGGCGAGCTCGGCGTCCGACTCGAGCCTCTTTCGCCACGCGCGGATCGTGTGGGGCGATACGCCGAAGAGGTCGGCGGCGGCTCGCGAGCTGGTGACGCTCGCCTCGGCGAGCGCGGCGGCGGCGCGGCGGCGGTCGAAGGTCATATCAGATCCTCCAGTCGGATCCGCGTCGCCCGTGAGAGTCGTTTAGCGATCTGCGCAGAGCACGGCTTACCGGCGGCGACGCGCAGGATCGTGCGATAGGACACGTCGGTCCGTCGCGATAGTTCGCGCCACGAGACGCCCGATCGGGTCTTCCACCGGCGGAGCGGCGTGCGGCGCGGATCGATCCTAGTCCTAGTCCACATCGGCGGCGCTCAGCGTCTCGGCGGTGAGTCCGATCGGCGGGATCGGCTCGGGATCGGGTTGCCGTACGGCGGCCGATAGCTCGCCGCGGTGAGGGCACCCCGTGTGATGCGCCTCGGCGCGTGGGCGCCCGCAGCTCCGGCACACTCGGATCCCATTCTGCTCGACGTAAACTTCGCGTGTCATTCTGCACCCTCCGCTCGGACGTATCCGAGATTGCGCGTTCCTCGACATGTTAGCGCGCGGAATCCACGCGCCTCGGCTCGTTCGCGCCATCGTCGCCCGTCCCACGTGGTCGGCTGGCCGTCGCACGGCGGCGGGATCCGGTCGCCGGCGGCGTGGCGGAGCGAGCGCCGAAGGTGACGCTCCCAACGCGGCCGCATGCGTCGCCACGCGGCTCGACCGTATGACCACCCGGTCGGCTGCTCGCCGTGCGGATACAGGTTGCGGGCCCACCGACAATTCCCCGGGCGCTCGGCGGCGGCGGTGGCGTCGAGGATGCCCGAGACGCACGGCGAGTGATGGCGGAGCCATCGGCGGCGGCCCTCGATGGTCGGCGCCGCGTGCTCAACGATGCTCCAGATCAGCCCGAGATCCGCCGGAGAATCCAACGCCTCATTGAACGCGGTTCGGGCGACCTCGAACGCGAGCAGTGCGACCCGAGGCCGGAGGCGCGGCGGCGCGTCCTGAGCATGCCCGCGGAGCGCGATCCAGTACCCGGCGAGGAGCGCGGCGAGTAGCGCGCACCTGAGCGCGACGCGAGCTCGGGTCACGACCGCCCGCCCTCTATCAGCCGCAGGCGCGGAGCTGGCGCCGGCTCCTTTCGCCGCGGCGTGGCCGCGGGTACGAGCGTCTGTAGCAGTTGGAGCCGAGCGGGCGCCGGCTCGGTGGCGGTCGAGAGGAGCCCGGCGGCGCGCATCGTGCGGCGGCACAGTCGGCAGTCGACCAGCTCGGGCTCGAGGGTGATCGTGATGCCGGTCAACCCGCGCGTGGAGCCCACCGCGCAGCAAGGCCAGCCCGCGGCCCACTCGTCGCAGAACGCTCCTCGGCGCACGGTAGCGCCCCCGCCCCAATGCGTGCGGCGATGGCGGGTCATACGGCTCCCCGCGATCGCGCGCTCTTCGCGGGTCGGCGTCCGAGCCCGCGCACCTCGAGCCCGATCCAGTCGCAGACCTCTCGGAGACTCATCTCGCCGGGCGCGTCGTCGGGCGTGAGGCCCGGGGCGCCGGCCACGAGCCACGACCATTCGATCTGTCGGCCCTCGCGCTGGCGGCGGCGTAGGAGCGGCGCGAGCTCGTAGCGGTGGACGCGGTCAAGCTCAGTCGCGGCGCAGATCGCTAGCACCTCCCGATCCCATAGCGTCGCGTCGATGCCGCCGACGTGGACCCGAAGGCTCCACCGCGCCGGGGCGTCGGCGAAAGTCCTCCACGGTAGCCGCTGCTCGGCGGGCGTCATTGGTCGCCCCCTTTGGAGCGCGCCGACGCGAGCTCGGCTAGATCGTGCAGCTCGGCGTTGGCGATCTGACCGCGAAGCTCGAGATGGATCTCGTCATGGGGGGTGACGCTGTATCGGGTCTTGATATCGCCCGCATCGCCGCGGCGCTCGATCTCGAAGAGCCACGCGCCGAAATCGTACTCATCGCGGGCCATGCACACGTCCTGAAACCAGGTCTTGCCGTTTTCTATGACCCTCATGCGTCCCTCGTAGGCGTCGTAGAAGTTCAGCATCACGCGGAGGCTCGGGTGCGTGTCGTGGACGGACGGGTCGTAGCTCTCGTAGGTCTCACCGGTCCATACGGCTTCGCGGGCGAAGGGCACGCCGCAGAATGCCCCGACGATCTTGTCACCATTGCTGCTGAGCCGGACGAAGAGGCTCCCCTGGATGGTGTGCTTGTCGGCGAGTCGGGATGCGGTGTCCCACGCGTTCGTGAGACGCGGCAGACACGCCCCGACGCGGTAGAGCCTCCGGGGCGGCTTCATCGGTCCGCCCTCTCGGCGACCCACGAGGCGGCGACGGGCACGCGAGCGCGCGACGGCCAGCGGGGGAGGGTGATCCCCCACTGCCGGTAGACATGCTCGGCGAGCTTGGCGGTGGCGGCGGCGTCGCCGGCGCGGTGCAGATCACCGCCCGCGCCGAGTAGCGCGCGGAGGGTGGCGAGATTGTCCGAGGCGGCGGCGTCCGCCTGGGCGCGGTACTCGGCCCACGCGGCGTCGTCGCTATGCTGCGGCGGCGGCTCGACCCGGCGCCGTCGGTGACCTCCCGCGCTGATCTCGGCGATAACCTCCCGCGGTGGCTCGACCGACTCGCCGCGGAGGAGCCGGGCCACGAGATGAGCGCGCGCGGCGGCCTCGTCGGGCGGTGGGCGATCCCACGGGCGGGAGCCTTCGATCGGATCGGTCATTTATGTGATCTCCAGTGCGGCAGCTACGTGGCTCGGTGCGGTCGGGTCGTCGTCGCGCTCGCGCCGCTCTGCCGCCGCGGCGAGGTCGACTTCGCGCGCGATGGCCTCCAACTCGGCGCGTCGCGCTTCCTGGCGGCGCTCCACGGCGGCGTCGTATTCCGCGCGGCGTCGGGCTGACGTGGCGGCCAGACCTGCGGCGGCGTCGGGGTCGAGGTAGCGCCCCGGATCCTCGGCGAGCCACGACACCGGCGGCCGCCCGCGCTTCGCGGCGAAGTACGCACCGACGAGCCTAGGCGCGAGGTCGGGCGGCGCGAGGTCGCCTCGGCGGGCGTACTCGACGAGCCACCCGGCGAGGCGTCCGACCTCCTCGAGCTGGGCGGGCGGCGGATCGCTCGCGGTGCGCTTCGACCACGCGGCGGCCCACGCCAGCCGCAGCGCCAGCCGGGCGTCTCGGATCTCGAACTCCGATCGAGCGAGCGGTTGGTCGTCGTCGTCGTCGTAGCCGCCGGCCTCGCGCGCGCGATCCGGCTCACGATCATGCACTACCCCCCGACTGTTAAGAGGGGTAGGGGGAGGGGGAGGGGGAACGCGCGCGCGCGAGGGACCACCATCTAGACCGTCTTGTAGACCGTCTACATCACGGTCTACTAGCCCGGCTTTCTTGCGGCGCCACCTTCGCTGTTTAGCGTTTCTTTTCGCTTTCTTGGCGGCGATCTCGTCGGCGGTGGGGTTGTGAATATCCCACTCGTGAAAGCGCCACCCGTCGCCGTCTTCGACCCACAAAGAAACGGCGACGAGCCGTCGAGCATCGCTCGAAGAATAGCCGAGCGCGCGAGTTACAGCGCGCGAGACGCGCCCGTCCGTCCCGTGATCGGAGGCGTACGAGAGGGCTCGGACCCACAGCGAGAGGGACCGATGGCCGCCCCTCATGGCGACGAGCTCGAGGGTCTTGGGGTGGCTGTGGAAGCTATCGCAGACGGCGCCGTAACTCATGCTTCGAAGCCCTCCGGCTGAGCCCGGATCAGTTGCTCGAAGTCGGCGAGCCGCATCACGACGAGCGCGTCGTCGGCGGGGTCGCCGTCCCACCTGGCGACCACGAGCGGCGCCCGTTCGTCGCCGGCCTCGGCGGCGGCGGCGACGGCTTGGCGCATCGCCCCGCGCACGTCGTGCCGCTTGCGCCGCTTGGCCTCGACCCAAAACGGGGTGCCGTCCACGTCGGGCACCTCGCCGCCTGATCGCGTCTGGCCGATGCCGCGGCGGGCGTCGGGCCAGAGATCATCGCGCCAGCGTCGCGCAAGCTCGCGCTCGTACGCGGCGCCCTTGCGCCGTGAGCCCGCGCCGGTCACCGCCGCACCGCTTCGATCAACGCGCGCTCAAGCTCGAGCACCCTTGCGCGGGGCGCGACGAACGGCGGCGAGGCGCCCCGCGGCGAGCCCGCGCGCCCTGCCGCGGTCTGAGCCACCCGCACCGCCACGAGCGCACGCGCGGCGCGCTCGACGCGCTCCAGATACGCCAGCCGCTCGGCGTCGGCTGTCACTCGCCCGCCGCGCCCTCGGCGCCGGTGATATCGGCGAGCCCGAGCCCGAGTAGGGTCGCGACGGTCACCGCGCCGCCCGTGGCCGCGCTGATACGCTGCGCCGTCTCCACCCGTGGCCGCACCTCGCCCCGAGCGATAAGGTCGACGGTCTGCCATCGGAGCGCGGCGGCCCGCGCGATATCGGCCCGCGTGCGGCGCGTCCGGTCGAGGTAGGTGCGGAGGTCCACGGGTGGACGGTACACCGGACCCTGCCTAGCGGTCAACTCACGCAGAGCTTGACACGTCTAGACGGTCTAACGTAGATTCGGCTCGAATGTCGTACGCAAAATTCATCAGCGGTCGCCAAGACGTCACTCGCGCTCGAGGATTCGAGCCGTCGCGGCCCATCGCCGGCCATCTGTTCGACTTTCAGCGGGACATCGTCAAATGGGCGCTGGCGCGCGGGCGCGCGGCGATATTCGCCGACACCGGACTCGGGAAAACGGCCATGCAGCTCGAATGGGCCTCACACATCTCAGGCGAGGGGCGCGTCCTGATATTGTGCCCGCTCGCCGTCGCCGACCAGACTGTGAAGGAGGCCGCGCGATTCGGAGTTGATTGCGCGTACGTGAGGAGCTTCGATCCAAAGCATCGGATCCAAGTCACGAATTATGAGATGTTGGACCGTTTCGACCCGGCAGACTTCACCGGGATCGTTCTCGACGAGAGCTCAATCCTAAAATCCTTCACAGGAAAAACGCGCAACGCAATAATCCAAGCGTTTGAAGCAACCCCATACCGACTCGCCTGCACCGCGACGCCAGCTCCTAACGATCACGCAGAACTCGGCAACCATGCCGAATTCCTCGGCATCCGATCTCGGGTCGAAATGCTCGCCGAGTTCTTCGTACACGACGGCGGATCCACGCAGAGCTGGCGGCTCAAGGGGCACGCGGAGGATATTTTCTGGCGGTGGGTCTGCTCATGGGGCGCGGTCGTTCGTCTCCCGTCAGACCTGGGATACCCAGACGACAATTTCGCGCTGCCAGAGTTGAGGATGCACGAACACATCGTGCCGGTGAATCACCGCGACGTCTGGTCCGAGGGCTTCCTTTTTGCGCCCGATGCCAGGACGCTGTCAGATCAGCGCGCAACGCGACGCGCAACGATGCATGCTCGCGTCGAGGTCGCTCGGACGATCGCAGACGCGAGCCCGGATCCTTGCGTCATATGGTGCGAGTTGAATGCGGAGGGCGACGCCGTCGAAGCCTCAATCTCAGATGCCGTCCAGATCAAAGGCAGCGATCCACTCGACACGAAGCGGCATCGGCTGTGCGCGTTCGATCCGGTCAACAAACTAGGAAAGCCGATCCGGGTACTCGTGACTAAACCAAGCATCGCGGGATTCGGGATGAATTGGCAACATTGCGCCAGGATGGTCTTCGTCGGCGCCTCTCACAGCTACGAGCAAACGTATCAGGCCATCCGGCGATGCTGGCGGTTTGGACAGACTCGAGCCGTCGATGTCCATGTGATCCGCGCGGAAACCGAAGGCGCCATCGTATCTAACTACCGAAAGAAGGCGGCTCGGCATCAGTCCTTGATGGACGGCATGCTCGACCATACCAGATCAATCCAAACCATCGCCGGCGCAGCTCACCGGGAGTGGAATCAATACCAGCCAGCGGAGCAGATGAGGCTCCCGAATTGGCTATGAGGAGGACAGCATGAAAGTGCTCGATCAAAGTCACGGGCAGACGTGGACGGCATATCACGGAGACTGCGTGGACCTCACACGTGGGATCCCCGACGAGACGATAGGTTACACCGTGTTCTCGCCTCCTTTCGCCTCCCTCTATACATATTCGAACTCGCCCCGAGACATGGGAAACGCGAAAGGAGCTGACGACTTCGCCGAGCACTTTTCGCATCTCGTCCCCGAGCTGCTCAGAGTTACCAAGCCCGGAAGGCTGCTCTCGTTTCATTGCATGCAGCTCCCGACAAGCAAGGCGCGCGACGGTTACATCGGCCTTCGGGACTTTCGCGGCGCCCTCATACGGGCATTCGTAGAGGAGGGATGGATCTACCATTCAGAGGTCACAATCTGGAAGGATCCGGTGACCGCGATGCAACGGACGAAGGCTCTCGGGCTCCTTCACAAGCAGGTCAAAAAGGACTCATGCATGTCCAGGCAGGGGATCGCGGATTATCTGGTGACCATGAGAAAGCCCGGAGAAAACGCTGATCGTGTCACGAACACGAATGAAACCTTCCCGGTTTCAGAGTGGCAAGAATACGCATCGCCGGTGTGGGGATCCATCGGCTCTCCCACGCCAGACGGATTCATCCGGGTCCGAGAGGATATCCGGCCAAATGACACGCTCCAATATCGATCAGCGCGCGAGGAGAGGGACGAGCGTCACATATGCCCGCTCCAGCTAGGGGTGATCCGCCGAGCCCTCCGGCTCTGGTCAAACCCAGGGGATGTGATCCTTTCGCCGTTCATGGGTATCGGCAGCGAGGGCTATGTTGCGCTCAAGGAGGGCCGCCGATTCGTCGGCATCGAACTCAAGCGATCGTATTACGATCAGGCTTGCCGCAATCTCGCCGAGGCGGAGGTCGTACGACAGCCGTCCTTGTTTTCGGATCGGGCATGAGAGGACTACGCCCCGAGGCGATCGAGCTCTTCGGACTCGATCTCCTGATCGAACCCCGCGACGTGCTCTGCGATTGCGGCGCCTCGTGCTCGCACCTCGACGCCCGCGGCGAGGCGTGGTGCGACCCGTGCGGCCGAGACCGCGGCGTCTACTCGCGCCTGCCGAGCGACGAGGTGGAGGCGCTGTGAGCGACCTCGGCGCGATCTCGTGCTCGCCCGAGGCGATGGAGGCCGACCACCTGGCCGGCGCCGCGCCCGTCGCCGAGCCGGCCGATCCATGGCTCCGCCGCCGCGCGCATGCTTTCGGCGCGTCGGAGGCCGGCGCGCTGTTGATCCTCGCCGGTCACCGGCACCCCGAGGATGCGCCGCGGTGGGTCGCCGAGCTGGCGCGACCGATCCGGGTCGGCCTCGGCGGGCGGTGGGTCCAAGTCCCGCGGATCATCGCGCGCAAGGCCGGGCTCGCGGCGCCGACGAAACGGACGCCGGCGATGGGGCGCGGGATCGAGCTCGAGCGCGAGCTGTTCGTGCGCGCGGTGCGGCTCATGGTCCGCGGCGCCCTCCGCGGCGGCGGCGGGCTCCTCGACCCGCGATCGATGCGTCACGCGGCGAGCGTGCCGCGTGAGTGGCTGCCGCTCGTGGACCGCGATTGCCCGAGGCTCGCGGCGACGCCCGACGCATGGGCGCGCGACATTCTCGACCGACACGTGGCGGTCGAGCTCAAGACCAACGTGCGCCCGATCGTCGATCTGCCGTGGCACTACAGGGCGCAAGTCCTCGTGCAATGCGCGACGATGGCGGCCGAGTCGGGATGCCTGATCGCCGGCCAGGGTTGGGCGCTACCGCGCGACGACGGGCCCGACGGACCGACCGGGCCGCTCGCGGCGTGGGACGTCGAGCGCGACGAGGTCGAGATCGAGAGGATACGCGCCGCCGCACGGTCGGCGTGGGATCGGGTCGAAGAGCTGCGGGAGCGGCGCACACGGGAGGACGAAGAATGAGCGCGATCACGAGAAACCACCACACCCCGCCGAATTTCGGCGAGATCCAGACTCTAGCCGTCGACCTCGCGAAAGCGCGCGGGTTCATTCCGCAAGCGTACATCGGCAATCCGGGCGCGATTGCCGCGTGCATCCTGACGGGCGCGGAGCTTGGGATCGGGCCGATGCAATCGCTCCGCGGGATCCACGTCATCGAGGGCCGACCGACGCTCAGCGCCGATCTCATGCTCGCGCTAGCGATACGCGCCGGCGTCCGCGCGCAATGGGTCGAGACGACGCCCGACGTCGCACGACTGCGGCTCGAGCGCGACGGCTTCGAGGCGCACGATCACACGTTCTCGATGGCCGACGCGAAGCGGGCCGGGCTCGCCCGCCGCCAGAATTGGGGCCGATACCCCGCGGCGATGCTCAGGGCACGGTGCCTGAGCGCCGCGCTGCGGGCATGGTGCCCGGACGTGCTCGGCGGCGGCGTGTACGTCGAGGGCGAGATCGAGCCGCCCGCGCCCGTGGTCGAGCTCGTGCAGCCCGACGACGACGACGACGCGCCGCCCGTTTTCGCCGACGTCGTCGACTCCGAGCCCGAGCCCCACCGCCCGATTCACGCCGAGGTGCGCGCCGCCGACGCGCCCGATCCGCGCACGCGAGCGATCCGGCTGAGCGAGTGCCGCGACGCTGGCGCCCTCCGCGTGTGGTGCGAGGAGAATCGCGAGGCGATCATACGCTCGGGACCGCCCGCGCTCGCGCGAGTCGTCGCCGCCGGCGAGGAGATCGGCGCATCGCCCGCCGACGTCCGCGCGTGGCTCGGGGTCGAGCATGGCTGACACGACGCCCGGGCCGCCCTCCCTCGGCTCGGGCTCCACCGCGGCGCCGCAGCGCGGGTCGAGACCTGCGGCACCTAGCCCCCGCCCGAGCGATCGGCGACGGCGGGGCGCGTACGCTCGCGACCTGAGCGGCGAGCGGGTCGGCTATCTCGAGGTCGACAGCGATCTCGGCAACGTGCGCGGCGTGCGTACCCTCCGCGGTCGGTGTCGGTGGTGCGGCGAGCGGCGGACCATCGCGCTGTGGAATGCGCTACGCTCGACGGCGTGCCAGGGGTGCCCGGAGCGCCCCGGCCGAAAGACCCGGCCCACGCTCGCCCGGCGCGTCGGGCGGCTCCGGCGAGCGGCGAACCCCGAGCTTGCGCGAGAGCTGGTGGTCGCCGGCGACCGCGCGCCGCAGATCTGGGCCGACGACGCGCCCGAGAGTGTCGCTGCCGTCGCCGAGCTCGTCGGGCTCGTCGGGCCGCTCAGTCTCGACGAGGTCGGCGCGCTCCTCGGCGTCTCGCGCGAGCGGGCGCGGCAGATCGAGGCGAACGCGATCCGCCGCGCCCGGATCGCGTGCCGGCGGCTCGGGCTCCGCTGGCGGGATCTGGTCGGGTGACGTGACGGACGATCTCATCGTCGAGCTAATCGCCGAGATCCGCGCGCTGCGGGAGGCGATCGAGCGGTCGCGCAAGCGGGCGACGCCGCGATCCAAGCCCCAGAGGGCGACGCCCGAAAAGCTCGAGCGCGCCGTTGATGCCATCGTTGGCAAGGTTGACTCGCAAGGAATCAACTGGCAGCGATGGGCTTACAGCGTGCTCAGAGAAGCAACTCAAGACGCCTTGGCAAGAGGCGCTGACTACATCGGCTTGCACTGTCCACGCTGTCAGCGTGTGAGGCTGCAACCGTCCGCGCAGGCCGGGTCGGACCTCGTCGTCGGGTCGGGATCGCGATCACTGAAGTGTGAGAAGTGTGGTTGGAGCGCGAGGCTGACCAGATAGAAGAAGAGTCACGGTGTCTGCTGACACAGATGCTGTCGCAAACGGCCCGCGCAACGCCCCCGTGTCGCTTTTCTGCTAGACACAAGCCGGGGGCTTGTTATGGTGGGTTCATGACGACGACGACGAATCTGATCGACTGGAACACCGACGCCACGGCCCTAATCGTTGCCCGAAGGGAACACGGGATCCTGGTAGGGACTTGGCCGATCGGCACAAGTCGCGGATCAATCGCTCGCGATCTGGCGAGTATGAGAATGCCCCCCAGGACCCGGATCCGGGTTCGCCGGGAAATGCACGAAGTCTGCAAAGAGACGGGAGCATTGATCGGCGCCTAGCCCCCACCCCCATCCCGCCCCGCCCCGTAGCCTCACGGCACGGGGCTTTCGGGGTAGGAGGGCACGAGATGAGCACGACGACACTGAGGGCCGAGCGACGAGACGATACCTGGACGGTGGCCGACCCGGCCGGCGGCGTGTGGTGGCCCGACGCGGACGCCGAGCGCGAGATCGACGCCGCGGCGGACCCCGGGACGCGAGCGGTCGAGATCGCCGACAGGGCGCCGACGCGCGGACGGTGGGCGTCGTGAGCGGCCGGCGAGACCTCGCCGCGGCCCTGGCGGACACGCTCGGGCTCGACGTCGACGAGATCGCGGACGCGCTCGACCGGCGCTTCGTCCCCGCGAGCGTGTGCTCGAATTTCGCCCGCCAGATCCTACAGGGCCAGCGGTTCAACGCGTGGGACGACGAGGGCCCGAGCGAGGACGACGAGGCGCGGGGCCTGCTCGAGCGCGAGATCTGGGCAGAACTGACCGACGGGGCCCCGTGGCCGTGGGGGGCGTCGTGAACGCGATCCGACACACGCGGATCGAGGTGACGTCGTGACCCGCCTCGGCCGCCCGCCGAAGGTCGGGGCCCGGCGCACGGCCGGGATCGCCGTCCGCTGCACCCCCGAGGAGCGCGAAGCGTGGAACGCCGCCGCGGAGGCCGACGGCGCAGAGCTCGCCGAGGTCGTCCGCAGGCTCCTGACGGCGTGGGCCGCCGCCGTGCTCGGCGAGGGCTCGTGATCACGGCGACCCTGAGCACCCCGACCGGCCCGATCGTCGCCGAGGTGACGACCGTCGGATCCACGCGAGTCGACCCGGCAGAGCTCGTCTTCGTCCATCGCGTGGTCGATCGCCCGCGCGACTGGACGCCCGCGGACGCATGGCGCGCGGTGGGTCTGGCGATCCGCGACGGTCGGATCCGGCTCTAGCCCGTCAGTCGATCGGCGCCGCCGCCGTCTGTTGTCGGCCCGCTCACCCGAGCTTGCGGATCCGGTCGGCGCACACGCGATACTCCGCGGCCAGATCGGCGTCCGGGCGCTCCACGAGCTCGGCGCGGATCTCAAGGTCGCGCGCCGCCTGAGCGCGTCGGATCGCCTGAACGGCGCCACCGCCGCAGCCGGCCTCATCGGTCGTCCAGAACGCCCGCAGCGCGTCGAGGTCGCCGCGGAATCGGTTCCCGTCGATCCGCCCGTCGATCCCCGCAACGTGGACCTGCTCGGCGTCCTCCGACCCGGCGAATTGCCAGATCGTCCACGTCGCCCACGGCGCCGGCTCGCCCGACGGACCGACCGGTAGCAGCGGCGGGCCCGACCCGTAGCTCGGAACCCATAGCGGGCACCGAGAGGCCCACGAGGGCACCTGTTTTGTTTGGCTGACGTACCAGTGCCAGCTCTGGCCCGAATACAGGATCACGCGGAGCCCGTCGGCCTCGATCCGCTCGAGGAACGCGCCAGCCTCGGCGAGCATCGCGCTCGTGGTCACGCCCGAGCCGTCGGACGTCCACCATGCGCCGGTCCCCTTGCGCCCGTCGGAGGGCTTCGCCGGCGCCCCCTCGATGTCGATCGCGACGATCGGGCATCGGACGCCCGCCGTGCGGATCGCGTCAAGTACGATCTCGGCCTGCATGGTGCCCGAATGTACGCCGCGGAGGTAATGATACGCCCCGACGAGGAGCCCCGCATCGGCGGCGCCCGTCAAGTTACGAACCGCCATCGTGTCAACGTCCTTGCCGTCGCCGCTTCTGACGATGCAATAGTGCGGCGGGCCAGCGGCGACGCCGTCGATCGTTAGCGGGCTTTCGGCGAGCTCTCGCCAGCGAATTTCGCCCTGCCACTTGGAGCAGTCGATACCCAGGCAATAGGGGCCCGAGAAGTCGTCGATCGGCTGCCGTTTCACTGCTCGCCCCCTCCATCGATCCGCGCCTCTAGACCCTCATCCCACGCGCCCCCGCGGCCCGTGCGCCGGGGTAGATTGCCCACCGCCTCGCGGGCCACCTCGAGCGCCTCCGCGTCGGTCGGTGCGCCGGTGAGGGCCGCGAGGATCCCCGGCGCCGCGGCGCTCGCGATCCTGAGCGCCGATACCACGATCTCAGCCGCCGTCATGACTCACCTCCGATCCCGCTCAGCACAGCCGCGAGCGCCGCCGGGATCGGCGGTAGGTCGTCCACGCCCACGCCCCGGGCCAGCTCCACGATCGACCCGTAGAGCTCGGCGACGCGAGCCGCGAGCCGGGCCAGGTCGAGCAGTAGATCCTCCCCGCCGCCCGCCGCCTCGGCGAGCTCTACCGACTGGAGCCACGTCGCGAGCGCGCCGCGCGCGGCATCGAGCGCCGCGCCGATCGGCCGCCACCTCGCGCCCTCGGCCCTGAGCGCCGCCGTACGCTCGTCGCCCGCCGTGGGGTGCTCGGCCTCGACCGCGTCGAGCGCGGCGCTCCTGGCGGCATCTAGCTCGCCTCCCGCCGCCGCATGCGCCGAGGCCACCGCCACGACCGCCCGCGCATGGATCCCGACCGCGCTCGAGGTACACCCCGCCGCGAGCATCGCGAGGAGCACGACGACGATCACCGCCAGATCACGATCCGCCATCGGAGCCCCCCTCGCCGTCGGCGTCGGCGCGCTCGCCGCCGCGCTGTAGGATGTCCGGCACGCCGTCGCCGTCCGCGTCCCGAAGGAGCCACCCGGCCAGCGGAACCACGACGAGCGCGAAGAGCGCGCCCGCCCCCTCGGCGATCCTGATCGGCACGTCGGCTGGCCCGTAGAGCACGAGCGCGGTAACCGCGGCGAGCGCCGCCACCGACACCCCGCCGAGCACATAGATCGTTGCTTGCTTCATCCCATCCCCTCCATCGTCTCGCCGGCCCGCCCGCGCTCCATGAGCCGGCACAGTCGGGCGAGCGCGTCCCCTTGCGTCGCGAGCGCGGCGCCCTGGCCCTCGAGCAGCTCCACCGACCGCGCCGCCGTCCCGCTCAGCGCCTCGACGCTCGACGCGAGCGCCGCGATTGAGGCGTCGTGGCGCTCGACGAGGTCGAGGATCCGCCGGCGCTCGGTGCGCTCGGCGATCTGCGCCTCGAGCTTTCGCTCGAGCTCGTGCGTACCCGTCGCCTCGGCGATCGAGCGGAGCGCCCGCATATCGCCGTTGCTCGCCGAGGCCGAGCCCTTGCGCGGCGGCGGCTCGGTGCGCGCCGCGCGGCTCCCCTTGCGCGATCCGCGCTGCTCGCGATCCTCACCCGCTCGCCGCACCTCGCGCACCGCCACGATCACGATCACGACGACGAGGAGCGCGCTCGGCGGCAGTGCAGCGATCAGCGAGTCCACCGATCACCCCGAGCCGATCACCGCGTTAGACGCCACCACGAGCGCGCCTGTATTCGTCGGCTGTGTGTCGCCGACGCCGATCGCCGGGCTCGTGGGATCGGTCGAGGTTCGCGTGTAGTAGCAATACGCCCCGAGCCCGGTATCGTAGATCCGTTGGAGGTACTCGGCCGGCGGGGGAGATGGCGCCAGATCCTCCATCCTAAACCAGTCGACGGCGGTGGTTCCGCCGGTGCCGCCCGAGGGCGTGGGAGGGCTCGCGCTCACGTCCCACGGTAGCGCCTGATCGTCCCAGTGGAGCCAGGTCACCCCGTCGGGATCGCGCTCGGTCAGGCTCGGATAATCGGCGCTCACCGCGGCACCGTCGGACGCCGCGGCGCGGATCCGCACGTCGGGCATGACCCCGCGGAAGTACTCCTGATTAGCCTGCGACTTCATTGCGATGATCTGCGGCTCGCCCATCGGAAGATCGCCCGTCTCTGGGTCGTCATAGCCGAGCCCATTCCAGAAGGCCTGGTTGAACAATATCTGACCCATCCACGAGGTGTTGACGTAGAAGCGCTCTCCGGTGAGACCCTTCTTCTCCCACTCGTGGATTGTCTGCCCGGTTGCCGCTGTCAGGAAGGCGTAAGGCGCAACGTCCCAGGGCCGTGTTGCCAGAAGGGGGACGAGCTGCAGCATCTGCTTTCTGACCCCACTCGTATCGACGGTGCAGTAGTAGAATCCGTAGATTCCGTTAACGGCCGCGTCGTTTGCTGCGACGTGTACCCACTGCGCGCCCGGATAATCTACCAGCACAGCTCCTGACCCAAACGGGCGAGCACCGATGAGGATTTGCTCGTCGGCCGGAGCTCCAGGCGGGGTCGTGGGCCCGACGCCTGCAGCCGCGTAGCCGGAGGAATGGGAAAAGCAGATGCTCCCGTACGCATCCCATCCAGAGGTGGTTTGCGATGTCCCCACGAGGAGGATCTCCATCGTCCCAGATGGGGCCTTCAAGACGCACCACGTCAGCGCGTTCGAGACGTTTCCTGCAGACCCATCGTTTGCCCCCGTGTCAGTCGTCCACACGTCATACGCGCCGCCAGATCCAGTTCCGGCCCCGGCAGTAGCTCCTCGGAACTCATGAAGCGAGGCCCCGTCGCCGGTTCCCTCGACGCTCCACCCGCAGGCCACGAGAAGGGCCTTCATGGGCAAGAACACGACGCCGTGCCGGTGACCGTCGACCTTCGCGATATTGCGCGTCGCGTTGACGCCGTCGCCCCCGCCCGCGTCGAATGTCCACGTCACGAGTACACCAGCCGCAGCCCGCGAACGATCGCGGTCGTGGTCACCACGCTCGCGCGTAGATAGAGGTCGTACCAGTCCGCCGCGGCGATCACGATGTCGCCGCCCGGTGCTGTATCCTGCAACACGCCCGTCGCCGAGATCGTCGACATTACCGTCGCGCCGGTAAACCGCCGGAGCTCGAGGTCGGCGGTATCGGCCACCTGATCGGTGCCGAGCATCGCGCGGCTCGACGCGGCGAGGATCGTGCCCGCGAGTAGGTATACCGATCCCACGAGCTGGTATGACGTCCCGGTCACGGTCGCCGATAGCGCCAGCGAGACCACCTCGGGGGCGCGCACGTCGCCGACGGTCGTTTGCCGGCTGTTTCCGGCCTGCACGACATACACGAGCTCGGCGCCGGTAATGGCGCCGGCGGCAGGTAGCGCGCTCGTCTGCGTGTCGGCCACGCTAGAGCGTCCCGCCCGGCGCCATCCGCACGCCCGAGATCACGAGCGACCAGATCGTGAGGTTCTGCGCCGGCGTGCCGTCGGCGTCGAGCTCGAGCGCGAGGATCACTGAATCGCCCTGGTAGTAGTCGGCGATCGGATACGGGCCGAATTCCATCGTGAGCGGTCGATCCGTCACCGCGCCCGTGTCCGTCTGGACGGTGATCGCGGTCGCCGGTTTCGACGTGAATACCTCCGCCGCCGTCGCCGCCGCTCGGGCAACGGGCACGGCGCCGCCCGCGGCATCGGCGATCGACACGCCGCCCGCGCCGAGTACGAGCACCGACAAGATCACGTCCGGCGCTACGGTGATCGGGCTCGCACCGGCGAGACTATACGTCAGTGAGAACGTGAGCGGGAACGCGGTATTGATCCCGTCGGGGATCTGAAATTGAAAGCTCGCCGCGTCGCCGGCGGAGTTCAGCAGCCCCTTTTTTATCTTCGAGGTCCAACCGGTGGGCGCTCCGCCGCTACCGACGGCGATATTAGCGTCAGCGGCGCCGCCGATCTCGCCCCACGAATTACCGACGCCGAAGAGCTCGGATCGCCATTGCGCGAGCCCGCGCGCCGAGAGTTGGCCGAGCGCGTTCGTCGCGGTCGACGAGGGGAGGAGCCGCATCCGCTCAAACGTCGGGCCGGTCGTGATCGTCGAGTCGATGCGGACGCGCATCCATCGCCCGAGTACACCGTTGATCGTAGTCGCCGGCCACGTCGTCACCGAGTCGATCCCGGCTCGGATGATCTCATCGCTCGACGAGCGGAGGAACACGTCGGAGGCGTATCGGTGGCCGGCTGCGGCGGATACAGCCATGACGCCGATCTCGGTCCACGTGCCCGCCGCCGTCTGGACCTCCCAAATGAACGAGCCGCCGCCGAGCACCGCCGCCGCGACCTGATCGAGCTCGACGCCCCAGTGCCGGAGCGAGGCCGACGCGGCGTCCGTCCGATCGGTCGTCCAGAGGATCGAATGGCCGGCGGTGAGGGCCTGGAACGCGAACGTGCTCGAGTCCCGCGAAGCCGCCTCGGTCGACACGTCGACAAACCCGGCGCCGTCACTCGCCGGGCCCGCGGTGCCGTCGGTCGTCAGGACGATCTGACCGTCGGAGTAGGCGCTACCCTCGCCCACCGACAGACCCGAGCCCAGCTCGGGAAAACCCGTAACGAGAGCGGCGCCCACCTGACGATACTCGGCGTCGCGCGTCGTCGTGGGCTCCTGGTGGAACGAGGCGTTCAGATCCATCGCCGTGATCGCCGGCGACGGAAACGAAAACAGAGGCTGAACCGTCGAGGCGCTGACGGTGATCGTCGTGCCCGATCCAGTGAGGGCGGGATCAACTAGGATCGACGCTGCGGTCGGATCGATACGCCCGCCCACGACCGTCACCGTCACGCCGTCGGCGGTAATGTGCGCGGCGACCGGGACGTTAAACCAGTTGGGGCTGTAGACAATACAAGTAGACGTCCCGCCGACCTCGACCACGTCGCCGATGTTCGTGTTCCCCGCGTTGAAGCCCTGGCCCTGAAACCGGCCCGAGCCCTCGCACAGCAGGACATTTGCGATCGTCCCGGCGGATTGTGGGACGTGGACGTCGTCGAGCGCGAGTACCCCCGCGTCCACGCGAAGCACGTTACCGATCCCGCCCGCCGAGCATCGAATGTTGCCGCCGACGATCTTGCCGGTGCCCGTTTTGTAGAGCCCGGAGCCCGCGCCCGCCCCGACGTCGCCCTGAAAATCCAGATCGTAAACCGTGCCCGTCCCGGCCGAGTGTATGAGCGCCGCGAACGCGGCCCCGGTCGGGACGAGGAGCGCGAAGCCCTGAATCAGCGATCCATCGCTGAGCGTGACCGCGTGCGCCGCTACCGCGGAGTCTCCGATCGTCGTGACACGCAGGCCACCGACGCCGATCAGCGCGACGCCGCCCGGGACGGTGAGCCCGGTCTCCGCGTAGGCGCCGGGGCGCACGAGCACCGCGTCACCCGATACTGCCGCGGTGAGCGCCGCGCCCACCGTGAGCCACGGTCGATCGGCCCGCCCGCTGATCGCGGTGGCGTCGTCGCCGTGCGTGGCGTCTACGTGCAGCTCGGATCCAGTCAGCGATCCGACGAGGTCGCCGACGGTCGTTTGCCTGCTGTTCCCCGACTGGACGACATAGGCCAGATCGGCGTCCGCGAGCGGGGTCGACGCTGCCGGTAGCGCGCTAGTCTTCGTGTCGGCCATCCTAGTACGTCCCCTCGAGCTCTAAACAGCCCGCGACCACCTCGAGCAAAAGCACGCCCGTGGTCCCATCGAGTAGCAAGCACGCCGTCACGGGCGCCGGCGGCGGAGCTTCCTCTCCTGCCCCCTCGACGTCCCGGCGCGTCCACGGCGTGCGGCGTGTCATCCGCGCGGCCCGCTCGACGTCCAGACCCACGCCTCGTATGCGGTGGCGCCGTCGGCCGCTTCGATCGCGATGAAGGCGTCCGAGTCCGCCTGCACATACCAGTCGAACCGATAATTCGCGCCGATCACGAGATCCGTGGTCGCCACGGAGCCGACGCCGAGCGCGGCGCCGCCGAACGCGAGCCGGATCGACGTCCCGCCCACGAGCAGCGTGGCCACCGCACCGCCGGTGAGCGCCGTAGCACTCGCCGCCTCGGTAACCCCGGTCCCCGCCAGCCGCTGAGCTTGCGTCGGTGCCGTCGCCCCGCTCGGGGGTCTAATATCTGCGGCCTGCGTGACCGTTGCGCTGCTCGTGCCCATGCTCGCCTCCTATGGTTCCCACGCCGCGAGAGAGCCCACGGCTATACTACCAGCGCCCGCCGTACGTCGCACGGCGACCTGGACCCCCTCGAGCCCGCCGAGCGGTAGCCCGTCGGAGGTCGTCGGATCCTCACAATCGGGCGCCACCGATCCCGGTCCGTGCCACGCCGGCGACGTCACGCCCGCGATCGTGATCGTGTCGGTGACCGCGTTGATCGTCGTCGTGATCCGCACCTCGAATGTCGTAGGCGCGGCGCTCACCGCGGCGTAGACGTCCCACGCGATCGTATGAGTCGAGTCGGCCACGCCGTCACGGCTCGGCAGGATCGGCACCGGCAGCGGTAGCAGGTCGACCCACGCCGTCGGGTTTGCCGCCGCGCCTGGATCGCTCACGAGGTCCGGGAATGCCTGTTGCCAGAGACTACGGCGCGGCTGAGACCCGGCGAGCAGCTCGGCCACGGCGCCGATGCTTCGGTTGGTAGAGTCGAAGATCGTGGCGCCGGGGCGGAGCGTTTCGAAGTCCACGCCCTCGTCCGTCGGGCCGAGCGTAAGCACCGCGCGCGGCAGCTCGTAGCAGGTCACCGACTCGATCCACACCGACGTCGTGCCGCTTTTCTTTTCGAACGTCAGATCGAGGTCAACCTGCGCGGCGCTCTTCGCCGCTAGATCCTCGCGCAGCGTGAGCACGTTTCCTGTAAATGTGATCGTTCGCTGGTGTGGAACTATCGTGGTCATCGCTCCGCTCGGAAGCGTGATCTCGACCGACGACGCGGTGCCGCCCGTCCAATCCTCTTGCCGACACTGGATCGCCCATACCCGCGTGATCGCGAGCCCCTGCGGCTTGACCCGATAGTGGAGCACCTCGGCGACGCCGTTGGTGGTCAGGTACAATTGCGGCGAGTGAGCCGGGATCACGTGCATGCCGTGGGCGCGGATCCAGTGGAGGATCGAGCCGAGCTCTCGCCACGTCTGCGCGCGGACGGGCGCGCTCACCTGGACCTCGGAGATCGGCGGCTCGGATCGCTTCCACGGGACGGGCGCGCTCACGTTCCGATCACCTCTTCGACCGCTACACCGTGCAGCTCCGGCAACGTCGAGCCGGCGCCGACGCGCCGCGCCATCACGACGACCTCGAGCATGGGCACGCGCAAGCCGATCGGCACCCCGCCGAGGTCGGTCAACGTGCTCCACGTTTCGAGGCCGAGCGAGGCGTCCACGACGCTCTTCGGAACGTCGAGGATCCGCGTGGCGTCGTCGGCGGTTAGCTCGGCGATCGTGGTCGAGGTGATCCCCGAATAGGTCTTGAACGGCCAGATCGGATCGCCGCCGAACGTGACGAAATGCGACCGCGTCGAGCGCGGCGAGACCATCACGAGAAAGTCCACGGCGCCGCCGTCGCTCGATCGTCCCGCGAGCCACACGCGCAGCCGATAGGCGGCGCCCGACGCCCTCACTTTCGGCGCATAGGCGCCGCGGAGCGGCATCGTGTACCAGACGCCGTCGCGCAGCGCGAGCGCCGACAGATCGCCCGAGGGCACGAGCCACGGATCAGAGTCGGCCGACCATAGCGCCTCGACGCCCGCGACCCACACCGCGCGATGCTGCGCCGCCGAGTCCGCTTTGTGGAGCGCCGAATTCGCCACGCCGTCACGAATGATCGCGGCGTCGCAATACCGATCCGCCCCGACGTCGGCCGGGTCGTAGAGGATGGATCCGCCGAATGCCGAGGTGCTCATGGGCTCAAGTCGTCCCCGTCAGCGTCGCCGCTCGCGAGCGCGACCCGACCATCGGATCCGGCGAGCTTGGCGAACGCGGCTTGCGCCCACCGCCGGCCCGCGGGCGCCGTCTCATCGGTCGCCGCCGTCGTGTCATAGCTCAGCGTCCACTCGGCCGCGCCGGGCGTCCACGCGGCGTCGAATGTAACGCCGACCGTGTCAGGATCGCTCACGCTCGACACCGTGCCCGATACTCGGGTCGGCGTCGCCGTGTCGCGCTCTATCACGCGGACCTCGTCGCCCACCGCCAGCCACGCGCTCACGTCCTGATCGGTGTAGTCGGCGAGGTAGAGGATCAGCGTCCACGCCGTGCCCGCGCCCGCCTGCGAGTCGACGAGAAACCCGGGCGAGTACCCCGCGACGTCGAGCTCGGATAGCAGGATCGTAAGCGTCCCGCGGCCCTCGAACGGGCTCCAGTCGTAGCCGGTGAGGATCCCGGCCGTCGCCGTCGCGATTCCGAGCGTGCCGTCGATGTCTGGGAGTAGCGGCGTGGTGATCGTCACGACGTCGCCGAGCCGCGCTTCGAATTTCGCGAGCGTCACTTCGACCGTAATCGTGCGATAGCCGCCGCCGAACATTCCGAGCGCGGCCATTCCTAGCAGCTCAGCGTCGAGCGGGTCGATCTCTAGCCCGTAGTCGCCGCGCAGAGTAGCGAACGAGCGCGGCGCCACCTCGAGCACGCCACCGAGCGGCGTCGGGTCGGCGCCCTGGACATTTCGCACGCGGATCGTCAGCCCGCGGTGCTCGCCCTCGAGCGGATCCCAGCCCTGACGGTAGAGCACCTCGCGCAGATGTCCGTCTACGCTCCGCGTGAACGTCGGCCAGCTCTCGGCGAGTGAGTCCGCGGTGAGATCGGTGGCGCTCACGTCGGTCGGCAACGGTGGGCGCAGACGGCGCCACGTGACCGATCCGGTGTCGTCCGGCGCCGGGTACACGCCGAGCAGCCGCGCCTCGTGCGTGACCAGCTCGCGCAGACTGACACCCTCGGTCGTGACCCATGTTCGCTGTGCGGCGCGTATGTCGCGCTCCGCCTCTTCGAGCTCGCCGAACGACGGGTCAAGATCGCTGAGCGTGACCATCGGCATAGCGCCCGAATTCACGAGCCCCGGCGAGTCGATGATCAGCGTGGCGAGCAGACCCGAGAGGGTGTCATTACGCGCCAGCGTCCGCGCGAGCATGATCGTAGAGGCCGGGCCGAGCGTCATGAACGGCGGCGAGAATTCGAGGAGCATGGAGCGCGTCGGCGCGTCCACGGTAGCGGCCGGGATGAACTCCGATTCCTCGGAGTCGGGATCGGGCGAAATGGCGGCGAGCATGCTCGAGGTCGGGACGACAGAACCGCCGAGGAATAGCCGCTGCTCGGATACGGCGCCGGTCGGATCGACGAACCACGGATCGCGCCCGCCCCGCACGTCGCCCACGATCGCGCGCGGTGTCGGTGCGAGCACGTCGATCCGGTACACCTGGCCGACCTCGACGGTGTCGACGCTCACCGCCGGCACGGTCACGGTAGCGAGCCACCGCGCCGGCCATTGATTCGACGCCGGAGCGAGCCAGTCCACCGCCGAAAACCCGCGCCGGGTCGGGTCACCCGCGCCGGTTGTAGGCGATAGCGGGGCGTGGACGTCTACGTCCACGTAGTACGCGGTGGTCGTCCCGACCCGATAGACCAGAGACCAGCCGTCCGGCCCGTTCGCCTCGGCGTAGAACAGCGTATCAGCGTCCCACGACCACCCGGAGATCGCGGCGGCGATCTGGACGTTCAGCGCAGCGACCATCGCCTCGTTGTCGGCATAGTGGCCGCTCAGCACGACGTCGGCGGCGTCGGTTGTGATCGGCACGCTCGAGACGTTCGCGTCGGGGGATCGAGCGATTCGGAATTTCAGGCACGCCGAGGCCGGCAGCGTGACCCCGCGGATCGGGATCGGCTCTTCGAGGTCCGCGCCGATCGACTGCTCGAAGATCCATGAGCTAGGCTCGAGCGAGAAGGCGTAGCGCCCCTCAGAATAGCTTACGTCGGTGCGCGCGATGCCGCGCCACCTGAGCGTGCCCACGCCCGAGTCAGCGGCGCCATATAGGTAGAGCCTCACCCGGCGACCGCGCAGCGTACGCGGACGATTCGTCACCGTGGGGAATGCGAGCCGCTCACCGTCGCCGGTAAAATGGGCTTGCTGTGTCGTGTTCCATACCGCGCGCGTGAGCCCGGTAAACGTCGTCGGCGTCGTGCCGGTGTAGGCTATCGCCTCGGTCGCGAGATGGATCACGCCCGCAGCGGCGAACCCGGCCGTGCTCGCGACGGTCGCCGTCGTCGCGCCGATCGGCAGGTCGGCGAGGAGCGAGGTGCGCGCGGTGGGCGTCGTGCTCAAGCTCGCCGTGATCGTGCCGTCGTCGTCGTCCACGATCTCGATCGTCTGCTCCTGCTCGGTGAGCTCGGCGCGGGCCAGGTCGACGCTCGCCGCGATCCGTAGCGTCATCGGGTCGAGCCCGAGGATCTGCTCGCGGTCGTCGTTCGTCGTCGCGACAAGTGACGGGTCGGAGACGAAGATCTCCGGCCACCCTTCGACCACGATCCGCGCCCTGAACTTGCCCTCTCCGATCGCGATCTGGCTTGCGTAGGTGCCCACTAGATCCGCGCCAGCAAATAGGAGGCGATCCGAATGTCGAAGTGCCCGAGGTAGTCCGCGCTGCGGCGGAGCGGATCGAACCGCGGATCGCGCAGCTTCACGAAGTGTTGCAGCGTCCCGTCATCGATCGCGATCGGATCGACGTTGCGCGCGTGGCGGTAGAGCTTTTGCCACGTCCAAGGGTCGGAGGCGACGCTGTGCGCGGTGTAGACGATCGCGCGCGGCTCGAGAGGAACGGTGAGGTTGAGCTCGGTCGAGGCGCCCTCTTTCGCGACGCCGTGCGGGCGCCCGTTGTGCGCGAGCACGGTGAACCCGATATCCTCTCCCCCCTCGCGCTCGTGGTAGTCGCTCCAAAAGCCGATCGAGCCGCTGATCCAGTAATCCGGCGTCCGGTCCATCTCGTGGCTCAGGGCGCCCGAATGGGCGACGGTTTGGCCGATGAGACCCGGCGTCGTCAACCCGGTCAAAGCGATCGCGGTCACGGGCGCCGTGCCGTCGTGGGCGATCGTGACCCGTTGCGTCGTCGGGTCGAACGTCACCGAGTACGCGCCCGCCGCGGTGCCCAGGTTGAGCGCGGTTTCGATGGCGCCGACAAGGTCGGTGTACGGCGTAACCATCGCCGCGAAGTCCCCGGAGATCGAAACCGTCGCGCCGTTCGTGCGCAGGAAATGCTTACCGGTCGGCAAGCTCACCGTGAACGTGTTTCCACCCGTCTCGACCACCGCGAGCTCGTAGCCCCCGAGGTCGGCGAGGTCGTATCCCGCCTCGACGTAGAGGGTCACGCCCGGCGCCCCCGCAGCTCGGGCGCGAACGTGCGATCCGCGGCGACCTGCCGCCGCAGGTTGCGCGACAATTGCGCGTGAGTGCTCGCGCTCATAACGGGATTGTTCACGTTCAGCACGAGCGTACTCGGCCCGCCGCCGTCGCCGGTGCCGGGCTCCTCGCGCGGCGCCTCACCGCCGCCAGCCGGCGCAGAGGGTATCGCGGCGCCCGCCGCGCCGAGGCCGATCCCGAACCCGACCATCGCGGCGCCGCCGGCTATCATCGGTGCCGCGGTCGGCGAGGGCAAATTAGCTATCCCTTCGAGGATCTTACCGATCCCCTTCGCGACCATCTCCGTTCCAAATTGCTTGAGAAGCTGCTTAGTCGCCTCGAGCATCGCTTCTTCGAGGCTCTTTTCGCCCTCGATTGCCGCCTCAAATGCGCCGGTCACGGCGGTGGTGATCTGGGTGAGCGTCGCCGCGATCTCCGCGTTTTCTGCGCGGCGCTGATCGAGCGCGGCGGTCCGCGCGCTCTTCGCCTTTTCGATCGCTTCGATCTCGGCCGCCGACTCGCGGCGGATCCGCTCGATCTCGGCTTGTGCATTGTCGAGGCGCTTCGCCGCTAGCTCCTCTTCGCGCTGCATCGCGCGGGCGTGAAGCTCCTCTTTCGCGGCATCCTGAGCACGCTCGATCGCTGCTTGGCTCGCCGCCTCTCGGGCTCGGCCACGCGCGAGGGCGGAGTCTGCGCGCCGTTGCGCTTCGACACGCGCGCGATCGGGATCGCCGCCGCCGCCACCGCGCCGAGCGCCTGCGGCTCGCGCCGCCGCCGCCGCTCGTGCGCCGCGTTCGACCTCCGCCGTGTGCTCGGCCTCCCGGCGCGTCGCGACTCGGAGGCCCTCTCCCAATTCCCGACGTTGCGCCATGAGGCGCTCCGTCTCGCGCACCGCCGTCCGCGCCGCCGTCGCCGCGTCGTTGACCGCTTGGCGAAGCGCGCCCTCGTCGGCGAATTCGCGCGATGCGTTCCGCAGGTTCGCCGCCGCAAACCTGCTCGCAAGCGTCGTGCGGGTCACCGTTTCAGACGCGGCCTCGAGCTCAAATTCAGTTCGCTCTAGCGCTGCTTGCGTCGCCGCGACCGTGCCACCGCCGGCGGCGAGCTGGCGAAGCCCCGCCGACGCTTGCATTTCAGACGCGAGCGATCTGATCCGATCCGTCGCGGTATCCGCCGCCGCGGTGACGTCGTTAAGCTCGACCTCTTGCTGCTGTAGCGCGACGTTCAGCGCCTGCGCGGCGACCGTGGCGATGGCCACGCCCGCGGCGTATGGTCCGAGCGCGCCGGTGAGCGCCGTAAATGAGCCGCCGACTACGCTGAGCGTTTGGCCGATCCCCTGTAGCTGGGGATCGAGCGATCCGAGCACCGGGCCGACCTGCGAGATCACCCCGCCGAACGCCTCCCATTTGTTCGTGGAGGCGATCACGGCGGTATTCTGCGCCGTCATCTGGCCGGCGGTATTGGCCGCCGCGGAGCCCGCCGTGCTCTCGGCGGCGGCTAGTTGTGTTGCGCTCTGCGCGGCCCTCTGCTGTGCCGATGTCGCGGCGCCGAGGCTCTGCGTGAGCCCGTCGATCTGCTCGGCGCCCTGCTCGGTGCCCTCGTACGAGATCGAAACGCTGATGTCAGCCACGGCGGCACCTATGCGCGGATCGAGTGCTCGACCACGGCGCCCGGCGGGAGGCGCGGCGCGGCGCGCTTCTTTCGCTCACCTTCGATCTTGATCGCGTCGGCGCGGACTCGCCCGAGCGCGCGGTGGTACACCCGCACGCCCTCGACGATCCACCATTCGGGATCGGGGCCCCACCATTCGGCGCACTGCCCAGACTCGTGCCAGTCGTAGGCGCGCACGACGTCGGCCACGTCGGGATCGAGAAACGCGGCCCACGGGCACGTGGACGGGCGCTCACCGGTGACCGACTCGACCACGGCGAGCTCGGCGCGCACGGATCGATCGTCGGTGCGCCCGGGTAGGGTGTGGCTCGAGCCATCGCACGGGCACCGATAGGCGCGGCGAACTCGCGATCGATGGGCGCGGGCGGCGGCATCGGATCCGCTCAAGCCCGCGCGGCGCTGGGCTCCCCGTTGCTCGGGTGACGCTCCGCCGGGCTCGCGTCCGCAGATGGGCGGGGGAGCGCGTCCCAAGCGGCCAGAGACGAAGGCGGCGCCACATAGCGCGGCTCGGCTTTTGGGTCGAGCAGGCTCCGCAGGTAGATCACCGACCCGACGTCAACGCTCACCGCCGGCGCGATCCCGCGCTCGCCGAGCGCCTCTAACTCGTCGCCCGTCATCGCCACGTGGGTACGACCGTCCACGCCCTCGGGCGTCCACGCCTCGGTGAATTCTCCGCCCTCGATTCGGACGATCCCGGCCATAAATGCGCGCTCGGCGCGGCGCATTTCGCTCGTGGTCGTGTCGACGAAGTCGAAGAGCTGCGCGCGTGTGAGCCGCCGAAAATGGAACGACATCGGCACGCCGCAGAGCTCGCCGAGGTCGGCGGGATCCCGGCTCGCGGCGTAGCGCACCACCTCGGTCGGCGTCATCCGCGCGAGGGCCGGATCGCCGAGAGTGTGGGTCGTGTAGATCTTGCGTCTCATTGTCGCCCCCATCACACGAAGTGCAGCCGCATCGCCGAGTAACCGATCTCCGTCACCCCGCCGATCTCTTCGTCGTGCCGACCTTGGAAGGTCACCCGCTGGCCGGCGATACCCTCGCCGCTCGCGGTGGGCTGAACGTCGGTGATCTGCACGGTCGGGATCGAGATCAGAAACGCGGATCCGGCCGTCGCTCCACCCTGCGCGAATACGGCGTGAGAGGTGCGGTTATCCCGCGCCGCGTACCACGTGTCGTCCTCGTACGGCGCGACGAAGGATCCTTGCACGAGCGGGCGCGTCGGCTGGCGGCGCATGCGTGCGATCGTCTCAGTCGCGGCGCCGCTCATGACGGGCGCGTATGTGATCTGCGGCTCGACGGCTAGCTCCGACTCCGGCACGAGTACGCGGGTGGTCGATCCGATCGTGGGCACGGTGAGCTCGAGCGGGTTTAGAGCTAGAAAGCTCGTGTTCGTGTAGCTCGGGATCGTCGCCGAGCTCGCCCCGAGCCGCGCCCAGCCGGCGCCGGCAAGGCTGAAATTGATCTGACCGCGTCCACCGACCGGGAGCGTGAGCGCAAAGCCCCCCTGCATACCTCGAAGCACGGCGCCGTCCGTCGCCTCCCGCCCTTCGATCATGACCTGGAGGGCCGTCGCCGGATCCTCGGTCATGTAGAGCGTGACGCCGCCGCGGACGGCGGTCCCGGTGATCGGGACGGCCGAGAAGTCCTGCTTGACGCCGATCGTGTCGCCGACGACCGACACCACCTCGCGCAGCTCGAGATTGGTCGAGCCGGCCACCGTCTCGCACGCGATCACCCCGCCCACCGAAAAGCGCGCGCCGTGGGTCGCGGTAACGATGACCTCTTTAACATTCGTGCCGGCCTGGACGGTCGTTTGCGCGGCGACGTTCGTCGTCGCGATGCTCCCGCCCATCACGGCGCGCAGAACCCGGAGAAGCGCCCAATTCGAAGCGTCGGGCGCGGTGACGTCGCCGTCCAGATCGAGCCCGTGCGAGTGCAGCATGCTCGCGAGCGCGAGCGTGCATTTGCGGACTCCGAGCACCTGTAGATCGTGGCCGTCGAGCCGCATTTTGCCCGTCAGCGGATCGAGCGGCTCGACCGTGCCCGCCATCTCGAGCGTGCCCTCCTCGAAGGGAAACGCGAGGAAGTCGGCGGGGGTCGCCGTGTGGTCGACCTGATAGGAGCCTCCCGGCTCCTCGTAGATCCCGACGTAGCGCAGTAGATCAATTTCGATTGACATTCTCTCGCTCCCTCAGCTCACCGGCTGCGCCGTTTGGACCCACGCCTCGAAAGGGATCTCGGCGGTGTATCGGCCGAGATTGTCGGCGAATTGCTCGCGTGAGATCCGCGGCGCGGCCCGCTGGTGTAGTAGTCCACTTGTGATCCCGGTCGGCGTGCCGCCGGTGTCTACGGTGAGCTGCCCCGGCCACATGAGCGCCAGCGATACGAGGTGCGCATCGGTGAGCGCCTGCTCGCGGATCGTCCGGCGGCGCGTCGCGTCGAGGTCCGCGTATGGCTCGGCGGCGTACCTGAGCACGACGTCGATCGGTAGCAGCCAGAGCCCGAGATCGGCGCTCGGCGGCCCGACCCACGTCGTGTGTAGCGCGGCGCCGACCCGGACGTCGGCTTGCGCCTGGAGCGTGCCCGCGGCGCCGTGGCGCCCCCTGACCCACGCCTCGGCGTCCGATGAGTCATCATGCAGATCGGTGGCGAACCGGCCCGCCGGGATCGTGCGCACCGACCCGAGCGCGCCGCTAAGCACGCCCGTGATCGCGTCCACGATGGCGCCCGCCGCGATCATCGCGCGCCCCCGCGGTCGAAGGGCCGATCGCCTTCGTCGGCCACGAGCCACCCGTGGAGCCGGTCGAGGTGCGGATTCAGCCACACCGGCGCCGGCTCGAATCGACCGGACCGAAGATCGAACGGGAGCGGATTGCGCGGCGGCACCGGGTGGCGCCCGCTCGTGCCGCCGAACTGAAAGCTCGCCGCCGGGTGGTCCACGTGGACGCTCAAGCTCTTCGGGCCCGCCGTGACCCGGTGCGCGGTTTCGAGGCTCGAGCGCCCGCCCGGCTCGACCTCGGGCGCCCACCGCGCGCCGCCGGGTGTCTGCCGCCTCGACCATGCCCGATCTATCACGGCGGTGAGCTCGGCCGTCTCACCCTCGAGAAACGTCGCGAGACCACGCGCGGACGCCACCGCACGCGCCAGCCGCGCGCGGACCTCGGCGAGCCCCGTAACCCTCACCGTCACCCGTAGCCCGTCATGTGCTTCCGATCGAAGATCGGCGGGCGACCGTTCGCGCTCGTCCGGCTCACGTTCGTCGTGCTCACGCCGCCGACCGCGCGCGCCGTGTTCTTGACCAACCCCGGCAGCTCGTAGGAGCCATCACGCACCGACGCTAGCAGATCGGTATAGACCCGCGCCTCGGGCGGCAGCTCCTTCCGGTTTCGGAGGTGCGCGATATTCAGCCAGATCCCGAAGCTCAGGCGCTGGACGTCGGCGTCCGTCGTGGCCGGCGTGACGTCGCCCGGCGCCGCCGCCGTCTGATATCCCGCGTTGTATAGCGCGGTGTAGACCTCGCCGTCGGCGAGCGCGATCACCCGATCACGCTCGGCCGCCGTCGGGCAAAGCGCCGTCACGTTAGCGGCGCCGAACGCCTCGTCAAGAAACGTGGCGTCGATATAGGCCACGCCCGCCCCTAGTTACCCGCCGCGGCCCGCTTCGCCCGCTTCGGAGCTGGCAACACCTCGACCATGGAAAACGGGAGCATGTCGCGGTGGAAGAGCCGCCGATAGCTCGCCGGGATGCTCGGCCAGTAGGGGCGCTCGTTACGCCCCGACTCACACTCGCTCAGATGGTGCTCGTAGTCCGCGCGCACGCGGTCGAGGTCCGAAGCACTCGCCGGATCGACGAGGGCTTCCACGGCGGCGAGCTGGGACTCGTAGATCTCGAACACACCCTCACCCGACATCGCGCGGTGACCGCCCGGGATAACCTGGCCGTCGGTGTGGCTCGTGACCGCAACACGGATCACGCCGTACGGCTCGCCCGTCCGCACGTCGAACGGCGGAGGATCAACGCGAGCCATGCGCGCGAGCGCCAGCTTCTGGAGCGCGTCCACGACTACAGGATCCCCGCGTGCGCGACGTGCCAGTCGCCCGAGCCGAACACCACGTCACACTCGACGCTGAAGCGCAGCTCGTCATTCATGAATCGGCCCTCGTCGTCCATGGCCGTCTGCTCGATCCCCTCGGGCGCCCTGAACTCATAGCCGAGGATCGGCTTAGGTCCGCGCATGCGGTCGACGTAGTAGTAGTGGTCGTCGAAGGCTCCGACGAGCCGCGGATCGACCACCAGATCCATCATCCCGCCGCCGAATACGTTGGGCACGGTCGCCGCCGCGACACCCGCCGCCGCCGGGTCGAGCACGCCCGCCGCGGTGACAAGCTGGAGGCGCTTGTCCGAGCCGGTGATCTCCATGCCCAGCGCCGCATTGCTCGGGCCGACCATGAGCACGTCGGGCGAGATTCGCAGCGGCTCGCCGTTCTCATCGGTGAGGCTCTGCATGGTCGTCAGGATCGCGCGGTGGTTGGCGAAGCTCAGCGCGGTCGTCGTGATGTTGCTTTGCGTGGCGCCGCCCGAGCCGCGCGGATGAGCCGCCGAGAACAGCGCCACGCCGTCGTAGCCTACGCCGTTCGCCGTCAAGGCGAGGTGAGCGATCCGATCGTAGATCGACCCGCCATCGCCGCCCGCCGAGAGGAACGAGGCGATCCGCCGCCCGATCAGTCCGGTCGTGTCGGCCATCGCGTCGAGCCGGTCGATCGCAAAGCTCTTCTCGTACTTCCGAACGGTGAGCGAAAACGACGACGCCCGAATGTCGGGGAAGATCTTGGCGCCCGTCCACTCCCGCACGACGGGCATGGTTTCGAGGATGTCAACCTCGTTGACCTTGCTCGAGGTCGGGATGATCTCGGTGTAGTTGGACCACGCGCCCGGGGCGCCGAGTTCGAAGATCTCGTCGAACGCGGCGCGAAACGTCGTGCTCGCGGTGTCAAGGATCGCCTGGTTAGTGATCGGCATTAGTACTCATTCCCTCCGCCGGTCAGGCGTTCGCGTTCGCTTCGAAACCGAGGGCGACCCACGCCCCCGCGGTGCCGTTGATCGTCTCGAGCTCGATGATCTTCCCCACGACGACGTCATTGGTCGCCGCCGCGGTGTCGGTAACGACCGAGTCATCCGACACGACGCAATTCAGGCCCTCGTCGCCCGCGGCGAGGGCGAGCAGCTCGAACCATTCCTCATGGCCATACTCGAGCTCGATCAGCGTCGTGTTGCCGGCTCCGGTCGTGACCCGCTCGATGCATACGCCGGCGAACCGCTCCGATGCGGTGTCGCTCGCGGGAACGCACGTTGACGCCGCGGCGGAGTAGTTCACAAGCCCGCCCTCGTAGAATTCGTCGGAGTCCACACCGACGAGCGCGAGCTTGCGCTTCGCGGTCAGGTTGCGCTGTCGGCGCTCGCGGTTAGCTGTCAAAACGGCCATTTGAGATCGCTCCTTACGCCCGCGCCGCGGACTCGGTGATATGCGCCATTGCGCGGGCGTGGGTCCATCCGAGCCCACGAACAAAATTCGAGTATTGGTATCGCTGAGCGTCGTTCAGCGCGGCGATATCCTCGCGCCTCGACGTGTGGCGGCGGCGCGGACCTCCGCGGGGCGCCATCTCACCGGGCGCCGTCACCTGGCCGCGCGGCGGCGTCGCGATGCGATGCGCGGTGAGGCGCTCGAACATCGCGCGATCGTCCTCGCGCTCACTCGTCGCGAGTCGTAGCAGGTCGTCGCGGCTGTCGGCGTGCGCCCGGCCCTGCTCGATCGCGGCATCGACAAGCGTCACCGCGGCGGCGCGCTCCTCGTCGCGCTTCGCGGCGGCGTGCGCTTCGATTTGCTCGCGCAGCGAGTCACGCTCGCGCTCGAGAAGCCGGATCTTCGCGTGCGCCGACTCCATCTCACCTTCGTCGGCCGGCTCGTCGGGCTCGTCCTCGGCGGTGAGCTCGCGCGCCCGTGCCAGGATGGCGTCCGCGTCGGCGTCCTCGTCGAGCCCGAGGATCCCTCGAAGCTCTGCTAGCTGCTCGTCGTCCATTTTCGCCTCCACGCCCTCGGGGGCGCCCTCCGCGTTTAGCGCGACCATGCGCAAATTCGGCCGGTTCGTCAGCGCCGCCGCTTCGAACGAGAGCAGCACCGGCGGCGGCGCTTCGCCGTCTCCGTCCGACTCCCGGATCTCGTGCCGGATCACCGGCGAGATCATTCGAAACCGAAGCTCCCGCACGTCGCGCTCACCCTCGGGTGTCCACGCCTCGACGTGGCCCCAGAATCCCGGGCTCGGCCGGTCGTCGTCGGTGTCGTCGGCGTCGACATACTCGACCCGGTCGATCCACCCGGCGGCCTTCGAGGAGCCGCCGAATCCATAGCCCGCGAGCATCGATTCGTGATCCCAATCGACGAGGATCGGCAACTCGGCCTCGGTCCGGTCGATCACGCCCTCGGGGTCGGTGATCTCGTATTGCCGCCCGTCTCGCCCGGTCACGACGGGGCCCGCGGGGGAGATGTGGAGCCACGCCGGCGGCTCGGCCGGCGCGTCGCCCTCGGCGTGGACTTCGAGCCGCACGGCGTGCAGCTCGGCTCGGCCTCTGCCGAGCGCCTCCGATAGCGTGCGCTGCCGGTCGTCACCCATCGGCGGCAGTCTACCGATCGCCCATGGTTTGCGTCAATGTGTCACGGTTGGCATATTGGTCGACGCTATGGGCGGTGGCATGCTGTGAGCATGCCCGCACCGACCGGCCACGTAACGCGCGTGGGGTATCGTGAGCTGCGCTCGCGCACCTCGCGGCTCGCCTCGCTCCAACCCGGCGAGCTCTCCGCCATCCTTTCGCGGGCCGAGTCCGGCGACGTGCGCGATTTTGCGGATCTGTGCGACCGCATGACGTCATTTGACGGCCATATCCGAGCCAACTACGGCACGCGGATCGCTCAGGTCGGCGGCGCGGCGTGGGACATCACGCCCGGCGAGTCGTCCGACCCGGCGCGGCAGGCGGTCGCCGAGGATGGCGCCCGGTTCGCGGCTCGCGCGCTCGGCGATCTCGACGTCTTCGAGCAGGCGAGCGTCGACCTCCTCGACGGGATCGGCGTCGGCTGGGCGGTGGTCGAGATCGACTGGGGCACGGTCGAGGGCGCCGAGGTGCCGGTCGATCTGCGGTGGCTCCATCCGCGGCGGTTCACTTTCGGGTCGCAATGGGAGATCCGGCTCACCGATACCGGGTGGGCGTCCGACTACCAGGGGATCCCGCTGAGCGACTACCCCGACAAATTCATCGTGCATAAGCCGCGGCTCCGCGGCGCGTATCCCGGGACCGCGGGCGTGCTTCGGGCGTGCGCGTGGCCGTACCTCTTCCGGCGGTGGACAACCGAATTCGCGCTCCGGGGTTTTGAGAAGTTCGCGTGGCCGACGCTCGTGGCGAAGGTCCAGCGCGGCGCCGGCGAAGAGGTGCGCGCAGCGATGAAAGACGCGCTGCGCGACGCGGCGAACGACCACTACCTCGTTACCGAGGTGGACCAAAGCGTCGAAATGCTCGAAACGCTCGTCAAGGACGCGGGGTCGTACGGATCCCTCGATGAGTCCCTCAAAGCCGAGATCGCGAAAGCGATCCTCGGGAGCACCGACCAGAGTGAGCCGATCAAGGTCGGCGCCTGGAAGAGCGTGGAATCCCGCAAGGGCACCACAGTCGACTCCCGCGCGGCGATCGACGAGTACCAGCTACGCCGGACCGTCCGCGGCCAGCTCCTAGAGCCGATGATGCGGTTCAACGCGGCGCTCTTCGGCGGCGTCGTGCCGCCCACGCCGGAGATCCGCTGGCAGATCTCCGGCACACGCTCGCCGATCTCGCAGCCTGCGATCACCGCCGGCGCGGTGACGCTCGACGAGCTGCGGGAGCGCGAGGGCTTGCCCCGGTGGGGCGGCGAGCGCGGCGCCCGGATCGCCGGCCAGACCGACGCGACCGAGGCGAGCTCGAGCAGCTCCGCCGCCCGCGCCGACCTCACGCCGTCCCGCTGGTCGTAGCCCGACTGACACCCCGGCGAGGTGTCGCCGATCTACGCCCGGATCCAGGCGACCCGAGCGCCGGCGATCCGTCGACCGCCGACCACCCCCGGCGCCGCACCCCCACACCGCCAGAGTCGGCCGCACGCTGGCACGGTTTGTGTCCGCGCGACGGTGTCACGGTTGGCGCATCGAGAATTTCGGCCAAGTCGCACGCGCGG
>Ga0255047_10000404_pt1 | contig 34952 bp, 48 predicted proteins | sample JV7_2_1_MG_FD_183640 | JGI IMG/M metagenome (GOLD analysis project Ga0255047, IMG submission 183640) | Seawater microbial communities from Jervis Inlet, British Columbia, Canada - JV7_2_1 | ecosystem: Environmental > Aquatic > Marine > Inlet | place: Canada: British Columbia | collected 2016-10-06
GCTCGCGCTGGTCACGGGTGGGGTCGCCGACGCACAGTTCTACTCCAAGGGCAAGGCGACCATCGACAGCCAGACGATCACGTCCGACGGGAACTCGGCGCTGGTCGATGCTTGGATCGTACCCAGGAACCCGGGGGGGCAGGTTACGGTCGCGTGGATCGGCGGAACGGCGGCCGCCACTTGGTCGCTGCAAGTCATCTTCGTGTCTCGGAACGGTCGAGGGGAAGCTGGTTCGTTTGCCCCGGCGACGAGAGACACGACCTCGCTCTCCAACGTAGCCCGCCAGTACACGTTCACCTCCACATACGGTGCGCCGATTGATTCTGTCGGCATCAACGCGCTGACGGGAAGTTCGGGTGGGTATCTGATTGTCACGACGGCCTACCCGGAGCGCAAGAAGTGAGGCGGGTACAGGTGGCGGGGTGGAAGTTCGCAACCCCGTGGCCCTTGCGCTTCCTGATCGTACTGCTGGCCTTGGTGCTGCTGGCCTACGCGGTCACGCCAGCGAGCGCGCAGCACGGGCCGGTGCAGGCTGTGTTCGATCCGCCCGAGGGCACCACGCCGCCCGACACGCTGGACGCCACGCGCTGGATCAACTCCACGAAGGGGGTCGAATTCGACTTCCATTCCTGGGCCGCGCTCTGGATGACCGGCGAGGAAGAATACTTCTTCAACTCGGCGGCGGACGACCTGGACGCCGCACTGAAGATCGGCAACGGTTCGGTGTGCGATAGCAGTATCGTCTCGCCTCTCGGCTACTGGACAGGGGCCGACTCGCTTGTCATCACGCGGATGGCGATCAGCGGCGACTTGTCCACGGCCGGGCTTCCAGAAGCGGGATGCAACATCGAACTGTTCCAGTCGGTGCTGGACGACAGCACGATCAGCCTGCTGTCCGTTTCGATGGTTGCCCGGGCCGCGATGGACAGCACGAAGATGCTGGTGCTCGTCGCCCCCGGCGCAATGCTCAATGCGAGAACGACGATCGGCTTTGAGAACCGAGGTATCGACAAGCCGGTCGTCCGCTTTTGGGGTCGCGGGTTCTACCGACCGTAAAGGGAACACCCACCGAAGGAGGAAGGGCACATGAGCGTACTTCTAACGGTCCCGGCTGGACCGGACGTTCAGATCTACAACGCCGATCTCGGAACGCCGCCGCCCATCAGCGGGCACATCGTACAGGACAGCGGGGCGGATCTCCTGGCGTTCGGGTTCACGCACGACCTACCGATCGGCCACCCAGAGAACCCAGGGGGCACCCCCCCGCAGTGGACGACGTGCCGCGCACTCGTCGGTGGCGGGAACGTGACGTTCACCAAGCAGCAGTGGCACGGCCAGTCCGGAACCTACGACACCGCTGATACGCTTCGGCTCCACGCCCTCGGATCGGTCTACGTCCGGGCGGAGTTGTACACCCAGGCCGCTTGGGGAGGTGGGGACGAACCTGACAACGCCCCCACCGCAGTTTCAAACGCGGTGTTACTTCATTCCGTTCAGACCCCCCGATCCAAAGCCGCCGTACCGGATGAAGGCGTTCGAGCGGTTCTGCCTGACGGCCCTGCGCGCGTGGTACAGGATGAGGGGGCTAACACTGGAACTGTGGCAGAAGGATCGGCAAGTGCTGTAGTGGACGAAGGCTCGAAGGAAGCGACCGACCTCGGAGATTGAGATGGAACAGAAGATCGAGACGTTCGCCCGCACCCAGCACCCGCAGGACTTTGAGGTGGTGGACGAGAACGGCGACGCCAAGGACCTGACGGGTTACGTCGTGACTGTGTACGTGCACGACAACCGCGAGGAAACCGATGGCACGAACGTCGTGGATGGCGCGGTGGTCACATACGACAACCGCGTCGGCGGGCTCGTCTCGTACATCTTCACCGAGGCCAATCTCGATGTCACGGCCACGACCACGGTCGATGCGACGTGGCAACTGCTGCTCGACAACACAGGCTCCGGGGGCGACGTCAAGCGATTGACGCTCCCGGAGCCGTTCCTGATTCGCCGCAACCGCGTGCTGGCCGCGCTTCCGTAGGAGAGCGACATGGCCGACGGGACGACCGAGAACACATACGCGCTGACTTCGCTGGCGAAGGTCAAGGCGGCGATGGACAAGACCGATCTGACGGGCGTGAACGACACGCACCTGATCGACCTCATCAACGGTGTAAGTGCGTGGTGCGAGCGACACTGCAAGCGGTCGTTCAAGTCCCGGCAGTACGTCCACACCGAGGCCGGAGCCTACGATCTGCTGGCTGGCGTGGGCACGAACAAGCTGCTCCTACCGCAGCGCCCGGTCACCGCCGTTACCAGCGTGAAGAAGACCCCCGACGAGACTGCGTTGACGGAGGGCTGGGATCAGGACTTCTCGATTCGGAAGGCGGCGGGCATCCTCGTGCTGAAGTCGGGCGCCGGATACTGGCCGACCAGCCCGACCATCGAGATCACCTACACAGCCGGATACCTCGCGGTCGCGGACGAGCAATTCGGCTGGCAGGAGAAATGCCGGGACCTGGAGAACAGCGTGATCCGCGCGGTGGCGTTCATGTTCGAGCGGTCGAAGCTCGGCGCGGCCTCGGGCATGACCGCCGTCTCGATGGAGGCTGGCTCGGTGTCGTTCGACCAGACACCCATGCTGGATGACGTCAAGCTCGTGTGGGATTCGATGGCCGGCCGGAGGTTCTGATGATCGACCTCCTGGTGCAGGGCCTTCCCGAGATGCGGGCTTCGCTGGAGATCCTGCAAAAGCAAGCACCGAAGGCACAGATACGGGCGCTCTCATTGGGCGCGGAGGCGCTGGCGAACTCCTGGAAGGACTGGTCCTCTGGACCGCGCGGCCCGCGTAGGATCGGGCGCAAATCTGGCTTCCACGTTCTCAGCATCCGCGCCCGCCCGCAGCGCGGAGGGATGCGCCAGGTCGTTTCGACGAAGGCGGGCTATGTGATCTATCACGAGATTCACCCGCAGCGACCTCGCCCGCACATGGCCCCGGCGCTGAAGGAGACCGCACCCGTACTTCAGAAGCTGTTCGAGGGGAAGACCAAGCAGGCCATGACGATTGCGGCGAAGGCCGCGGACCGGCACGCACAGTCGGCCCGTAGCATCCTGCTCGGGAAGGAGGTGAACGCCCGTGCCCGCTCCTTCTGAGCACATCCTTATCGCGGCGATGAACCAGATCCGCCGGAACCTTCTCACCCTGGGTCGGCACAACGGGTACCGGCACGACTACCGGGGCGTGCGGACGTGGATGTACGACTATCCGATCGAGGCCGATCTGGAGCGTCCGTGGGTGCAGGCGGAGCTGGGGGAGGCGGCCAGCAACCTCGTCTCGAACACGCTGACACGGGTACAGCGCCGTCTGTACCTGCGCGCACACATCCTCGGAGACCACTACGGGGACGGGGAGATCGACGTGAACACCCCGGCGCTCAACGTCATCGCGGACTTCGAGCAGCGCATGATGCTGGACCGCTCGCAGGGAAGCACGGTGCTGGACACACAGTACGATCAGGACGAGTGTACGTGGGAACGGTTCATGGCGAACGACCAGCCCGGCGTCACCGTGACCGAAGCCTACATCTTGGAATATCATTGGCTCACGGGCGACATGGGCACCGCGCCCTAGGGAGGAAGTCATGCCACACGTTGTGAGGATCGCCGGGGGCGCGCGGAAGCACACGCGCGGAGTGGCGGGACATGGGCCAGGACTGAGCGAGGAGGCGCGACCTCCGAAGGAAGTCACCGAGGCCCAGCGGGACAAGATGCTGCGCGCCGGTACACACGCCGAGGCGAAGCTGGAGAACATCGGGACGGCGTGGGACTCGCCGGAGCAGGAGCCGAAGGAATGAGCGGCGGCGGCGAGCACGTCGAGCCGGTACCGCAGCACCCGACCGACCCGCTGGAGCCAGTGGTGACGCTGGAGTTCCTAAAGGGATTCCCGTCTCTGCGGACGGCCTTCGGGATCGTGCGACAGCCGGGGGATCGTCTGTCGGACGTGCCGCGTCAGAGCGCGGAAGACCTGATGCGGATTCGATGCTTCAAGATCGTGACGGCGAAGGGCAAGACGGTAGCTGCCGAGGCGAAGGTGCCTCGCAAGAAAGGAACGTAGACCATGGCTGGCGAAGTCCCTGCATACGGCTGGGAGGAAAAGGTCGGCTTCGGGTTCGAGAACCCGCTTGCCGTCTACGGGACGGGCGTCACTCCCACGTGGTGGCTTCGTCCGACGAGCTGGAACGTGAACAAGGATCACACGCCGGTAGCCCTTCCGGGGGCGCCTGGTGTACCCGTCGAGATCGACCGGATGACTGCGGCTGACGTGCCGCGTGCGACATTGAACGCCGCGAAGGTCGCGGGCTCCTGCGCATTCGAGCTTGAGTACGAGACCATAGTACCGCTGATGATTAGCCTGATGGCCTCGCACGATCACGCGGGACCGCCCGGCGCCTTCGTCGGATACGCGCACACCGCGTCTACCGGACCTGGCGGTGCCGTCGTCGGGATGGGTAAGAACGTCATCACGCTGCCGACCAACGCTGCGAAGATGCCGCCGCCGATGACGATGGTGCGGTACACGGGCCAGCAGGACCGGACGGCCAAGGGGATGTTCATTCGCTCGGCCGAGATCAAGGTCGTTGCGGATGGCTCCGCGACCCTTACGCTGGAGTGGATGGGCCAAGCCCTGACGCCGGGCGCGGGCGCTGGAACCCCTGCGTACACTTACTCGGAGACGATCCGACTCCAGCACCTCACGCTGAAATACTCGGCGACCGTGGGCGATGCGGCCCCGGCGAGCCAGACCAACATTCACGAGCTGACGATTCGGATGGAGCGCCCGCTGCGAGAGATCGAGGCGTCCGGGGCGGCGGGTATCCGGTACCCGATCCTGGAGGACTTCTGGAACATCACGCTCGACTTCACCACCGATTGGGACTCGAATACGTGGAGCGGAATCAAGAACGCCGCCACGCTGGCTGGTCGGTTCGGGTGCCTGGAGGTCCACCTCGACTCCGACGACGACGTGCCCGGGATCGCCGGGTCGGAGCCGTACCATCAGATCTGGCGCTTCCCGTCGTGTATGTGCACGACGCCGGGCGACCCGGATCACGGTGGCGGCGGCGGAGCGTTGCAGGAGAACATCTCGTTCAAGGTCACGAACTTCGACAACGCGGGCACGAACGAGATCGCGTCACTGACTGTGTACAACGCACAGAACACGGCCATCGCGCCGTTCACGCCGTAACACACATAGCCGACGGAGGGCACGATGTCGGACGAACTGCTGCAAGCGTTGGAGAGTCGATCATGGGTTCAGACAACGGTCACGCTGGACGACAACTCGGTGCCGGTCTGGATTCGGAAGGTCACGGCCCTGGAGTATCTGTCGATTGTCGGGTGTGCGTTCGCGGCGTACCCGGAGCCGCCGCCAGCGCCGATCCCTGCGGGCCGGGAACACCAGCAGCCCGTACCGGACGATACGCCCGTGTCTCGCGAGTCGAACGTAACCACGGCCCGGCGTCGTCTCCAGATCGCCGAGGGGATCGTGATGCTGGGTGTGGTGAAGGGACACGGATCGCACGAGGCTGTGCTGACCGAGCAGACGGTCGGGCAGCTCAAGGACGTGGAGCTGAACGAGATCGCCACCGCGATTATGCGGATCTCGGGGATCGGGGAGGAGGACCAGGCGGCCGCCGAGCACTTTCCGGACACATCGGAACGAGGCGCTGACCCTGGCGATGATGGGTGAGACCTTCGGGATCTCACCGCACGACTATCTGCACGGGCCGTTCGGACGACTGGCGTTCGACTTTATGATCTTCCAGATGTTGGCGGCGGCCCGCAAGGCGGAACGGGATAAGCTGACGCGAGGGTAACGCCGTGGCCCGTGGAAAAGACTTCAAGAGCAAGGCGCAGTTCATCCTCGAAGGTAAGGATGAGCTGAAGGGTCCGTTCCGTTCCGCCAAGTCCTCTGTCGGTGGGTTCGTGAACGACCTCGGGCCTGCCAAGATTGCGCTCGGTGCCTTCGCGGTCGCCGGGGCCGCAGCGGCCGCCGCCGTTGTTCACCTCGGCTCCAAGATCGTGTCCACCGCTGGCGAAGTCTCCATCCTGGGTGACCGCTACGACAAGCTGAGCACGCGCCTCGGAACCTCCGTCGAGGATCTGTCCCGGTACGATTTCATCGCCAAGCGATCCGGGATCACCACGCAGAACATGACGCTCGCCGTCCAGCGAATGACGCGGCGCCTGGCCGAAGCCCAGGGCGGCACGGGTGTCGCTGTGAAGGCGCTGGAAGACCTGAACATTCCGATCGAGCACTTCGACGATATGGAACCCGCCGAGATGTTCCGTGCGGTGCTGTCGGCGATCGACGACGTGGAGGACCCGACCAAGCGACTCGCCACGGCGTTCAAGTTTTTCGACTCCGAAGGTACGGCGGTCCTTCAGACGCTCCAGGGTGGCATCGAAGGTTTCGATGCGATGGGAAAGAAGGCCGAGGAGTTGGGCGGGATCATGTCTACCGATCTCGCCACGTCCAGCGCGGTGTACCAGGACAGCCTGACCGACCTCGACACCACGATCCAGGGAATGAAGAATTCGCTGGCCGAGCAGTTCCTTCCCGTGATGACGGACGTGGTGGAGAAGGTCACGGGGTTCGCTGCGCGCATCGCCTCGAACGACAAGTTCGGAGAGTCGCTCAACTGGCTCGCCGAGCTGGCTGGCAAGACGACCACGTTTGTGATCGAGGCTACCGAGAAGACCGTCGAGACCGTGGACGGCCTGCACAGCTTCCTCGATCGCGTCAAGGAGTTCCAGGCGGGCCTGCACGAGTCGGCGGACCTCGTGACGAGCACAACCGGCTTCGGACGGATTGGTGGGAAGCGGGCTCTCCCGGAGGACGATCCGTTCATCCAGTTCCTGGAGAACCAGGCCAAGGAGCGTGCCCGGTTCAAGCCTCAGGGTGTGCTACCTCAGGCGCCGCCCGCGTTCGGCGACCTGAACCTTCCCCCACCCGTGCCGCCGGCCGAGCTGTGGGCGCAAGAGCTACAGGCGGCTCTCGAACAACTGCGGGCCATCGACGCTCCCGACTTCGTGCCCGCGCCGCTCGACGGTGTGCTGCCAGCGCCGTTCTTGCCCGGCGATACCGGCAACCCGCTCGGCGAGCTACCGCAAGGGCTTGAGGGTGGCCTGGGTGTCGAGTCGGCTCTGACGTTCCCAGAGCCAGACGAGATGGAAAAGATGCTGGAGGTCTTGACCACCGCCGAGGGTCTGGCGATCGACACCAAGGGCGGGATCATCACGCTGCCGAAGCCCGAGGAGATGGACAAGGCGACCCAGCAGATGGTCGAAGCCAAGATGGCCGTGGACAACTTCGGCGACGCGGCCGAGCAAGCGTTCATCGACGACTTCTCCCGAGGCGTGGAGAACATGATCGAGGGCATCGGTCAGATGGCCGTGGAGTCGATCCGCACGGGCGAGAGCTTCGGCGACGCGATGCAAGCGATGTGGGACGGGTTCATCGACACGCTGCTGTCGTCGCTCATCACTCTAATCGTCAAGCTGACCGTGGCCGCGATCCTCCAGTCCTACCTCGGCATGGGTAATCCGAACGCCGCGTCCAACGTGAACAAGCTGCTTACTGGATTCCAGAAGGGTGGGCACGTTGGTCGCGAGTCCGGGATTGTTGGTCGGGGCGACATCGTTCCGGCGATGCTGGACCCGCGCGAGTTCGTGCTGAACCCGGCGGCCACAGCGTCGATCGGTGTGGCCGACCTGTACCGGCTGAACCGCGGACTGCCCATCGAGGCGGCGTCGGTCCCGCGTCCGGCCCCGGCGGATCTCATGGGAGCGAACGGTAGGATGGACCTGCACGTCCACACGATCTATGCCGACCAGTCAGGAGCGCGAACGATGGTTGAGGAGATTCACGCACACATGGTGGACGCTGGGTTGGTGGCGGCATGAGCTTCTTCCCCATTCTCCAGTCGGCGCCTCGACGCCACGGGATCGTCGCGACTCCGGTGCATAGTCCCTGGACGGGAACGTCGGAGCCTTACTACGGCGTCTGGTATCTTGGCGACGTCCCGGCGTCCCTGGTCCTCACGGCGCTGGGCACCGGCACCGTGGGTGCTGGGACCCTCGTGGTGTCGTACACCGACGGCCTGGGAAACACGGGCTCGTTCTCGATCGGTTCCGACTACACGGCCGACGATCCCATTCAGCTTGCGGACGGGACCGTTACGGTTCACTTCCCGGCTGGCACCACCGTCGTCACCAACGTGTCTACCGTCGCCCTGACTCCCTCGAACGAGATCATCCCGGGACACCAGAAGGTGGTCGGAGAGATGACTCCGACCGCTGTCGAGTTCGAGCGCACGATTCCGATGGACCGGGACGACGTGTTCACCTCGTGGGACTACCGTGTGAAGAAGGCGGCGCGGGCGATCCTGCGCGCCCCGGCTGTGCGCCTCGACCACGTTGAGGAGGCTGGGCGCTTGGCGGTGCAGCGCATGAAACACAATCGGCATCTGGTGACGCTCGGGGAGAACTACGACGAGACCACGCAGCTCCTGTGGCGGGGTAGCAACGGCGCCATGCCCATCGTCGGTCCGTATCCCGTCTACACACACGATGTCTCCAAGGTGTACTTCGACCCGGACGTCCAGCTTCTGCGAACGGTAGCAGCCTCGACGGTCGGGCCGGGGGGGGCGCCGCTCAACGTCTCGGCCAGTCCGGCAGTCGATCGGATGCTCCAGCTTCACCATCCCGACGCCGACGAGAACCTGATCCAGCAGTCGCACCCGGTGACCGGCGCGAGCGGCTGGCAGATCCAGACGGGGACCCCCACCATCTCGATCGTTCGGGACGTGCCCGATGTGATCGACCTGGATGATGCTGGGTTCCCGGCTGGGTTCTCTATCGGGGTGGTCCGCTGTGACATGGACGCGACCGAAGCGGTGGAGTGTCCGAACACCACGGTGTCGAGCGGGATTTACTACGCCTCGGGTGTTTGGTTGCGCGGGCGCGGCTCGGTGGATGTGGAGTTCAACGCCGGAGGCACGAAGGACACCGCCGTCGTCACGCTTACCTCGTCGTGGCAGTGGGTAACCGTGAGCGGCCTCACGTCGGCCACGACGTTCAATCTGGAGATTGTCGCGAACGACAACTCCGTCGTGTACATCTCGATGGTCGGGCTGAACGCGGGCCGGGCGGCCGCGCAGCCGATGCCCACCAATGGCGGGGCGATCAACGGGGCCGGGGACGCCTTCCATTTCCCAATCGTGCCGTCCCTGGAAGCGGGGTCGATCAGCCTGTGGGTGCTGGACCTCATGGACCCTGCGACGGGTAGCCAGCGTGCGATCTGCGACGGCGGCACGGGTGACTTCGCCATCCTGTACGACTACGCCAACAACGAGCTGGACCTACGACACCTGGCCGCCGGGACGCTGCTGTCTGGTTCGGCGGATATCACCGACGGTGAGATACACCAGATCGCCGCGACCTGGGAGAAGGGTGCGGGCAACACGATCTCCCGCTCCCTGTACTTCGACGGGGCTGTGATCGCCGGACCCACCACGACAAGCTCGTGGGACTACGCCTGGGCCGACAAGCTCCGTCTCCTGGGCGACCTGGGTGCCGACATCGATTCGATGATGTTCGCGGAGGTGCGTGTCGATCGCCAAGCCTGGACCGCCGCCGAGGTGCTGTCGCAGTACGAGCGATTCACACAGTCCCATTGGATTGAGCTGCACCGCGAGCTGGCCGGTCGGCAGTTCTGGTTCCAGTCGTTGCAGGAGACCCGTCGCTCCAAGTCGAACCCCGGGCAGTGGCTCATCGACGCACAACTGCTGGAGGGTAACAGCGAAGACTCCGGCCTGGTGCTGATGCGATGATTTGGGCGCCGGACGATGTTGTCGCATCGCTGCGGTCGTCTTCCTGCAAGACCCTGTTTCGCCTTCGGTGGACGCTGACCGACGGCTCGACCGTTCTCATCACCGACCGGCTGGACGTCAAGGGGATCGGCACACACCGCAGGTCGCTGGCGCCGTTCCTGGGAGACGTGGACCCGACCGGGATGTCGTTCCGCGTTCGGAATGACGATGGGTTCTTCAGCCAGCACGGGGTCAACTCGTTTCTGCGCGGACGTGGTACGCGGCCCGACCTCGACAGCAAGCTGGAGTTCGAGCAGGGCGTTCCGCGCAGCGGTGCCGACCCGTTCTGGTTTCCGATCTTCGGAGGGTACGTCGATTCCCTTACGAGCGCCGGGGCCTACGCGACCTTCAAGGCACACGACGCCATCAGCCTTCTGTACGGGATGCCGTCGCCGACCGAGTTCTCCATCCAGCCGAACACGGCCATCCTGACCCAGCTTCTAACCTTCCTGCTGGCCAACACGGCGATCCCGGTTGGTGACGTAGACCTGGCCGGAAGCTGGACGTACCTGACCAACATCCTCACCGCGATCGGGTGGCCGTGCTACGGGAGGCTCCAGCAGGACGAACCGATCGCACCGTTCGTGTTCAACTGTGGTCGCTCGGCGCTCGGCTACATCGTGCCCGACGAGTCGGGTCTGATAAAGATCCACTCCCCGCTGCTGCCTCGAACCTGTGGGCCGTACACCCGTGAACCCGACACGATCATGGGTCCGTACAACAAGACGAACTGTGCGGACTTCACGACTCGCACAGATCGCGGGCTCGCAATCTCGGAGGCGAATGTTCACTACCAGGGCGTGAGCATCAAGTACCGAGACGCCACGCGGGAGACACAACTCGGCGCTCCTCGTCCGGCGAACGTGTACGCGCCCTTCATCGCCACGGCGCGTCAAGCGAACTGGATGGCGCGGCTCGTGTACGAGTCGGTGGATCCAGACGCGACCGAGGTCGTGCGGATCAGACCTCACGGGTGGTGGGGCCTACAGCCGCAACTGTACGACGTGGCGCGCATCGTCAATCCGAACGACGGCGACCACGATGCTCTGTACCGGATCTCCAGTAAGACCTGGACACCGAAGGGCGTCATCCTCGAAGCTCGCCGCGAGCCACACAGGGACGCCATTCTCGAAAAGGACGATTGGTTCCAGTGGGCCTCGACGACCTGGGCCGACGGAACGGAGATTATGCTATGACCGGCGCGATGCACTCCCTGTCGCCCATGCGGCGCGCGCGAAGCAAGACGACCCAGTCGGCCTCCGTTCACCCGCTCGCGTCGGGCGTTCCAGGCGACCCGCCCGGGTACTTCGGTGTGCCGATCGTGGAGTGGGCGCGCCCAACGGTCAACGCGATCGGTACGCAGTTCCATCTGGACCAGTCGCGGTGGGTGGACTTCCGAGCGTCCCTGGAGGTCAACGTCACCCATCGCTTCCCGCTAATCGACGCGAACAACATCCCGTTCGTCGATCCGGCCATCCCTCCGATGACCACGGTGCTGTTCGATGCCACCGGCACCTACACGGGCACCCCGATAGATGAGGACGCGATTGGGCGCATGGGTACGTCGGTGTTCAGTCGGTGGTCCGAGATTCGGGCGATCCCGCCCGAGTTCACTTACTACGCCGCGTGTGACGTCTCGTTCAAGCCCGCCACGAGTCCCGTGCCGCACTGGGTGATGGAGGTTCAGATCACCTCGAACGACCCCGCCGATGTCGGCGCACACGTCGCCGTCAGCATGATCTCGAACGGGTGCAGCGAGACCCCGGCCGCCGACCTGAATGTCGCGGGCGGCTGGGGCGACTGGGCCTTGCAGAACGGCTGGGGCGGGCACTCGTTCATGACGGCGAGCGACCGCGACATCCTGAACCAACGTCAGATGGTGTCGGGGATACTGAACAGCGGTACGCAGATCACGTTCGGTACGACACACCAGACACGCCTCGTCGATGCTGGTGGCACCAACCAAGTCCTCGACTCGAATGCAGCGTCAGCGGGAGTTTCGATGTGGCGCATGATGAGGCACATCGCGCGGAACGTCACGCCCGCCACCGCCGCAGACTGGGCCGCATCCAGCTACGGCCAGGGGCAGCACGACTACTTTGTCGTGGGTGTGCCGGTCCCGCCGTGGCATTCGATGCACCAGAAGTACGGCCACTCTATCGTGGTGACCGGGTACGACCTGGGGACTCCGTTCGAGCCCGTGGCGACTGTGGCGCTCGGGCCTGGGGCTCCAGGTGGGTCGATGGCTTGCTATATGTATGCCCTCGGGCTTCGGGATTCGGGCTCGACGGTGACGGTGACACACGACGGGCTCGATGCGCTGTGGACGTTACAGACGGCTGGGACGGCCAACTACAACGAGCTGGCGAAGGTGCACGTCCTGGGAGAGCTGTCGGATAGCCGGTCGCGCGTTCACCTGACCGACACGGGAGAGCCGGGCGGGACTAGCCTGTTCGCGGCCGGGACACTCCCGTGGATCGAGGTGATGGCCGCGGACGAGGCCGACCCGTCCCGCTTCACGTCGGCGAATCGTAGCGGCCCGTCCTACACCGACGGTGTGCTGACGACCGATATGGAGGGCGGGTCCTTCTACTACAACTTGCTCCGAAGCGACAACGCCGCCGTGGTGCCGACCGTCTCGGGTGCGGCGCACTGGATGATCGAGCTGTATCCGCGTGGCGTGCTGGAGGGTGGGTCCGTCGCCGCGCACGGCCGCCGCCGGCCGATGGTGGTGCACGCGCTCGGCGAGGCCGCGTAGGCGATGGACGGTCCGGCGTGGCAGGGCTTGGCCCTGGGTTTGATTCTAACCGTGGGCGGCGTGATCCTCGGCATCGTGATTCGCATCGCCACCGACGTTCACGACTCGGCAGTATTCCGACGGACACACGCGAAGGACATCCAGCTCGTGGCCCAGCAAGTACGCGACCTGCACAAGTGGCACGACGTTCGGGACGATGACGGTGTGTTCGCTTGGTACATTCGCAAGTCGCTGGAGGAGCGCATCACGGACCTGGCGCACGCCATCGAGGAGCTGGCCCAGGCCGTGAAGTCAACTGGGAAGGGGGGCACATGAATCTGATCGAGTCGATCGTGGCACACGAGGGTGTGGTGCGCTCCGGCAAGCTGCACATCGCTTACCGGGACCACAAAGAGAAGCTGACCATCGGGCACGGGTGCCTACTGGACGACCGTTTGGAAATCTCGGACGAGGTAGCCGAGCTGCTGCTCGTCGCCGAGATCGCAGAGAAGGCCGGGCGCCTTCGGAACGTGCGGGGGTGGGAAGAGGCTGGTCCGGTACGAAAAGACGTTCTGCTGGAGATGGCGTTCTGGCTGGGTGTCGGTGGCTGCCTTCGGTTCGTGAAAATGTGGAATGCGGTGCGGCATTCCGATTGGCCGAGGGCAGCCGCAGAGATGCGCGACTCTCGCGTGTGGAGAGATCCCAAGACGCGGGGGCGCATGAACACCCTCGCGAACCGAATGGAGACGGGCACATGGTGAAGAAGGCGACGGGCACGAACCACCTACACGCTCTGGACGTCGTGGCCATTGACATCGACGACCTGACGCTGGACCCCGCGAACGCCCGTGAGCACTCGGAGCGTTCCATCGCGGTGATCGAGAATTCCCTCAAGGAGTTCGGCCAGCGCAAAGCGATCGTGGTCCGCAAGTCGGGCATGGTCGTACACGCGGGCAACGGCATGGTGACGGCGGCGAAGCGCCTGGGCTGGAAGCAGGTTGCGGCGACCGTCATGGACGAGGACGAGCTGCGTGCCGTCCGCTACGGCCTGGCCGACAACCGGACGGCCGAGCTGTCGTCGTGGAACGAGGTCGCGGCGCGGGAGCTGCTGGCGCTTCCCGACATCGACGTGGCGCACTTCGGGTTCACCGACGAGGACCAGGCGCAGATCTTCCCGGCGCTCTCTGGTGCGGACGTGGGTGAGTTCCCCGACCCGGCCGGGGGCGAGGCTCCGTACTGCTGTCCGAAGTGTGGGCACGAGTGGTCCGGTTCGGCGCGATGAAGGTCGCCTCCTTCTTCTCGGGATGCGGGGGCTCGTGCCTCGGCTTCGAGCAGGCAGGGTATGAGGTCGTGTACGCAAACGAGTTCATCCCGTCCGCCCGCCTGACCTACGCGGCCAACCATCCGAACGTGCCGATCGACGAGCGCGACATCCGCGAGGTGAAGGCCGAGGACATTCCCGAGACGGACGTCATCGAGGGCTCGCCCCCGTGTTCGTCCTACTCGACCTCGGGCAAGCTCTCCAAGGGCTGGGGGAAGCCCAAGCACTACTCCGACGGCGTGAAGCAGCGCACCGACGATCTGCTCGGCGAGTACGTGCGGATCGTGAAGGGCGTCCAGCCCCGCGCCTTCGTCATGGAGAACGTGCCATCCCTGACCCGTGGGAAGTCCCTCGGTGTGTTCAAGAACCTGATGCGCGACCTGGCGGACGGCTACCACGTCGAGTCCCGTCTGATCGACGCGAGCTGGCTGGGTGTCCCGCAGGCCCGCGTGCGCCTGTTCATCATGGGCTTCCGCGACGACCTGGGTGTGACGGCGTGTCCCTGGCCGGCGCCGCTCCCGGAGCGCGCCACGATCGGGGAGCACCTTCCCTGGCTGCTGGACGGAGACCTGCCCCCGGATCTGGACGAGTGCCCCGTGTCCCTGGAGGGCTACAAGATCCGTGGGCACGCCGAGGCCCTGGTCCCGGGTGAGAAGTCGTGGAAGCGACACAACTTGCGGGTCGCGCACCCTGGCCAGCCCTGCCCGACCATCACCCAGGTGGGCGTCATCAACCCTGGCTCGGCTGGCGTGATCGCCCCGTGCGGCACGAGGAAGTTCACGCTGCTGGAGCTCCGACGGCTGTTCGGGTTCCCGGACGACTTCAAGCTGGTGGGGACGTGCCCACAGAAGTTCGAGCGCCTGGGCCGCGCGGTGTGCCCGCCGGTGATGAAGGCGTTGGCACTCGGCATACGGGGAGTGCTAGATGAAGGTCGGTGACGGGATCGACGCGGAACGCGGGGACTTCCGGTTCGACGAGAAGGTGGCCGGGAAGTTCGACGAGCACGTGGGCGCGAGCGTGCCCGGGTACGACGACGTGCAGACCCTCGTGTCGATCCTCTCCGACTTCTACAGCGCGGAGGGGGGCGTCATCTACGACCTGGGGTGCGCTACAGGAACGACCCTCCAGCGCCTCCAGCGCCACGCAGAGACGTGTCGGCTGGTCGGGCTCGACGCCAGCGCCCCGATGTGTACCCGCGCCCGTCAGAAGGTCCCGGAGGCGACCATCCTCCAGAGCGACCTGGACGAGCGGCAGGAGTTCCCGGACGCGTGCCTCGTGATCTCGCTGTTCACGCTCCAGTTCGTGCGCCTCGATCGACGGCGGGCTGTGCTGGAGTCGGTACGGCGCGGTCTGCTTCCAGGCGGGGCGCTGTTCCTGTTCGAGAAGGCGTGGCCCGACTCTCCCCGGGTCGCCGAGAGCATCCGGCAGTTCCACCACGAGCTGAAAGGCCGGAACGGCTTCACACCGGCCGAGGTGTGGGGGAAGGACCGGAGCTTGCGCGGCGTGATGACGCCGCTCACCGTGGGGGAGAACGCGCGCCTTCTGTCGGAGGCGGGCTTCACTACCGTGGAACGGATCTGGACACACGGGCCGTTCGCGGGCTGGCTGGCGGAGGCACCGTTATGAGCCGAGAGCAATTGAACGAGCTGACGGAAGAGATCGACGACCTGATCGCCACGCGGGATGTGCTGGCGGCCAAGGTGATCCGGGAGAAGACCGGGGCACCCTACGACCCACACAGGGAGGCGGAGCTGGGCTCAGAGGACGTCTGGCTCCCGATCCTGCGACGGGTGCGCACGCTCGTCGGAGCCGATGTCGGGTTGGGGCGCCTGCCGATACGGGAGCCCGCCATTCGCGGGCACGGGTTCCAGCTCATCGCCGGACCCTGCTCGGTCGAGAGCGAGGAGCACGCCAGGGTGACGTGTGCCGGGCTCTCCGAGTACGGGATTCTGTACGTCCGGGGTGGGTGCTGGAAGCCGCGGACGTTCGCCTCGTCCTGGAGGGGCCACGGGTTCGACGCGGTGACCTGGCTGGGCGAGGCCGCACACGAGAACCAGCAGCGCACCGTCGTGGAGATCCTGGACCCCCGGCACTTCGACGACCCTGGCGTCCAGACCTTCGTGGACGTGGTGCAGATCGGAGCGCGGAACGGCCAGAACTATGCGCTCCTCGAGGCGGCACGGGAGTTCGGTAGGCCGGTCCTTCTGAAGCGGGCGCCGGGCGCCACGGTCGAGGAGTGGCTGGGTGCGTCCGACTACCTGGGGGACGTCCCGGTGACGCTCTGCGAGCGAGGCGTGGTGGGGTTCGACCCGTGCCTACGGAACCAGCTCGACCTGCCCGGAGCGATCCTGGCGAGGGCGCTGGGCTCCGTCTCGGTGATCGTGGACCCGTCGCACGCCACGGGGATCTCGGCGCTGGTGCTGCCCCTGACGCTCGCGGCCAAGGCTGCTGGGCTCGACGGCGCGATGGTCGAGGCGCACCCGTGCCCGGTCGAGGCATTGACCGACGCCGAGCAGACCGTCACGCTGGACTATGTTGGGGTGATGCTCCGGCACCTCGCCGACCTCTGAACGGGAGTTGTGTGATGGGTGGACCTGTCGATCAGGCGGCGCAGGCCGTCGAGCAGACGGCGGAAGTCGCTGGGGAAACGGCACAGTCGATGACCGAGAAGGCCGTGGATCTGTTCTTCGGTACCTGGGACCGGCTGGCCGAGGGCGACCCGATGGTGTGGTTCGCGTTCTTTGCGGTGGCGGGCTTCGTCCTGCTGATCCTCCGCGCCGTGTTCGTGTGGCGCAAGAAAGGAGCTGGCTGATGTTGGAGACCCTTCTGCCCCTGGCCGGGATGTGGGCCTTGGGCTGGTGGAAGAAGAACAAGACCAAGATCGACCACAAGGCCGTAGGCCCGGCGGTGAACGCGATTGTCGGTACGGCCATCACCTCTGCGCTCGCGGCCGACGTGTCGATGGCGACGCTGAAAGAGGGCCTCACGCTCGCGGCGTATGCCGAGTTGGGTCTGGCTGGTGCGAAGTCCGCCACGCGCCTCCCGACCGTAATCCGAAACGGCGGACGGAAGGAGTAGGGCATGAAGTGGGCAGAGTTCAAGCAACTGACGGTGGGTGAGATCATCGACTTCACGCAGGTTCTGGCCGAGGCCAGCTCGGTCGAGGAGGGCGCCGTCGATCCGGGTCGCCAATGGGAAGGCGTGCCGATCGAGGACGCGGCGAAGGAGCTGGTGCTCACGTTCATGGACGCGGCGACGCCGTTCACCGGAACGCTGGAGCTGCTGGCCGACACCGCGATCGCCGCTGTGTCCAACTCGACGGACTGGGTGGACAAGGCGCTCGGGCTCGCGCGGTTCGCGGCTCCGGCGCTCAACGCCCGGCCGCTGGCCAACCTCCCGTTCTGACGTAGCCGGGGGGGTCGGTACCGTCGCCGGGGCACACGAACTCTCGGGTTGTGTGTTCGGGGTCGCCCGTTTCGTGCCCACGGGTCCCCGCCCCCCCTCTGCCCCTGGGGCGCGCGCGCCGCCCCCCGTGCCCCTGGGGACGGCCCCTCGCTCTCTCGTCTCTCTCTACGGCCACCAATCTCGACTCTCGAACCACGCCGAATACGGGCTACAACCGCCCTACGGCCCCTGTACAGCGATCCTGGAAAGGATTACGCTTTAGCTCCACCAGTAGAAAAGACGAGAGAGAGACGAGAGATGGCGAACGAACCCCAGACGAGAGGAGATTCCCCGGGCTCGACAAACCGGCGAGAGAGAGCGATGACGAAACCCGACGCACACACCGGAAGATGCCAGCCCGCTTCGAGCGGGACGCGAGAGAAGATCCAGCGAGCCAGCTTCGTGCAGGTCCGTGACGGCGCGAGTCGAGAGCGGGGCACGAAGGTCGAACACGCTGGGATCTCGATGGTGGGTGCAGAGTCGGAGACCAACGGCGGGATCGGTACACCCGCGTCGGTCGCTCTCCCGATGACCTGGATCGAAGGCTAGCCCACCGGCCCCATACCGATCGTGAACGCTCCAGCGCCGACGCTGCGCTGGAGCTTGCGTGCCCGAGACGACCCGACGGCCGACGCGACCCACCAACCCCGAGAGCCCCAGACCCGCCTGACCGCGGACGCGGCCGGTAGGGTAGTAGCCGGTTGCTCGCACCACCAGACGGACGCGGCACGACCACGACAGAATCCCGGACGGAGACGAGCGGGCGCCCCAGGCGCCGCGCCCATTGCGATCGTACCCGTGCCGGAGCGTCACAGATGCGCCCGCGAAATATTCCACGAAATATTCCCGGGGGGCGGCAGCACGTCGCCCCCCCTACTTCGGAACCTCAGAACGAGGTGCACCAACATGGAACGCCAAGCTCATCGTATCGCTGTGCTGGAAGACCTGATCGTAGCAACCACGGACTCGCTGGCGCAGACGTTCGCCGATCGCGAGATGGCCAAGCCGTCGGACTTCGACGAGCAGGACACACTGATCTCGGAAGCCGTCGCCGACGTCACGACGGAGTGCGAGTGGTTCTGCGACCCGCTCGATCTGATCAACGAGTTCGCCGAGCTGCTTGGGCTCGGAGGTTGGAACGGCCCGCCGCACACTTCGGACTGCTGGGAGCAGTTGATCGAATCGGCGTGGGCGCTCTCGCGTCTCTACTCGACCCACGCCAGTCGCCAGCGTGCTGCGGAACACCAGAAGGGAGCGGCGTCATGCTAACCGTCGGCGAGCTGCGGGAAGCGATCGAGGAACTGGACGACGACGTGGAGGTGCGCCTGGCAGAGCAACCACGGTGGGCCTTCGAGCACAGCGTGACGGACGCACACGTCGTGGAGTCGCCGAAGGGCGAGACCGTTGTGTACCTCTCGGAAGGTACGCAGATTGGCTACCTTCCGGGGCACGTGGCCGAAGCAATCGGATGGGGTGGGTGACATGGAAGACACGCGGACGGGAAAGGAGATCGCCCAGGACGACGCGGGCGACCGCTGGGACGGAGCTACCATCCTGGCCCGGATGGGCTACATCGACGACGCGGGCGACCGACGGTTGCTGTTCGAGTTCTACGGGTACCTGAGTCGGCGCATCGCCAACAACTGCTCCGACAAGGGCGCCAGTTGTTCGGCGCGGGATCTCATCTTGCGCTGGGTGGCGAGCCACCGTTCGGAGTTCATCGAGCTGGAGGTGGACCGTGCCGCGCCCGAGTGACACACAGACGATCCGACCCGTGGGCGGCTGGACGGTGCACAACCTCGCGGGCGACCGGCAGGGTGTCGTGCAGAAGGTCCTGGGCGACAACCGCGTCGAGTGGAGGGCGGACGACTGGGGACATACGGTAGTATCGTCCTGGCGGTGGGAGGACACACCCGCCGGGGTCTACCGCGAGGGCAACGAGAAGGTCGCATCCCTTCTCGCCGAGACCGACAGCGATCGGATCGGAGACCTGACGACGGCCGAGCAGGCCGCCGCGATCATGCTCCGACGCTACGGTCGGAAGGCGCGCGGGAAGACACGCCGCCGGATCGACCGCGCCCGCACTGGCGAGCGTCGGGACTTCTACCACGACGTGATGACGGAGATCGTAAACCTGGAGGGGTCCGACAATGGCTAAGACCGATGTTGGTTCTGGAACGAGTCCGCACTGGCCCGCGAAGGGCGACGTGGTGCGCATCGCGATGTGGTCGGGTGTTACCGAGCCGGTGAAGCTCGTACACATCCGACACGAGGCGCCCATGGGATTGGAGGCCAAGGTGGAGCGGTGGTCGGCCGAGACGATCCCGTCCGAGTTGAAGCGCGCCACGTCTCGGGTGAACGTGCTGGTGGCCGTCCGATTCGAGGAGGGAGGCGACGGTGGCACGCCAGCGATCGTATGACGTGTACCTGCGCGGTCGGTGGGTCGATCGCGTCTTCTACACCGGCGGGACCGTCGATGAGGTGCGACACGACCTCGTGAACCACGACGGGTACTCCCCCGCCATCGTAGTGATCCGCGCACACGGCGTGCCCGCGACACGCGCGGCCCGCACGCTTCGACCGGATCTCATCAAGTGAACACGAGCGGCGCGATTCCCAGCGGGGTGGTCGCGCCTCTCGCTTTCCACTCAGCCCCGCCGAGGTGACACACAATGGCACACATGATCCTGGGCGACAGGTTCGCCCACCGCAACGCTCCTGGCTGGCACAACATCGCTCGCAAGACCTGGGCGCCTGACGAGACCATCACCGCGACCGAGGCAGCGGTCGAGGTGGCCGGTGACGTTCACGTCGAGAAGTACCCGCTGTACTACCGGCGGAACGAGAACGGCATTCACGTCGAGAGCAAGTCGGCGCAGAGCGTCATCGTGCGCCGGCCGCTGCCGGACGACGACAAGTGGCTGGAGCTTGGAACGACTGGCGACCGATGGACGGCCGCGTCGTACAAGCAGCTCGCCGGAGCCCTCGACGGAATGGCGTATCCGATCGAGACGGCGGGCCTGCTCAAGCAGGGGGGCCTGATGTTCCTCTGCTTCCGCGCGCCAGACTGGGCCGTGAAGGGCGACGAGATGCGTTCCTACTTCGCGGCGAACTTCTCTCTCACCCCCGGTGTCGGACACAAGGTCTTCCACTCGCCGATCCGGGTCGTCTGCTGGAACACGAACACGGTCGCGGAGAACCAAGCCACGATCAACCTGTCCATCCCGCACACACCGGACGCGCTCCAGCGGATCAAGCTGGCGGCGGACCTGGCCATGCAGTTCGAGAGCGTGCGGAACAAGACCAAGGAGGTGTTCGAGTCGTTCGCCGGATACCACATCACAGAGAAGGAGGCGGGCATCATCTTCCGCGCGGCGTTCCCGGAGCCAGCACTTCCGGCCAAGCTCAGACTTCTCAAGCAGACGTTGTCGAGTACCGAAGCGGAGACGTTCAAGCAGGCGATGACGCCGGACCTGCTGATGGGTCTCCAGAAGGAGGAGGAGAAGTACGAACGGAAGGTGCAGACGGTCGCGGCTCTGATGGAAGCCTCGCGCGAAAGGTTCGAGGTCTTCGAGCCCGCCAACATGAGAGGGACGGCCTGGGCAGCGTACAACGCGGTGACCGAGGTGTCCGACTGGCGCGAGGGCCGAGGGGCAGACGAGTCCCTGGTGATGGGCAAGCGTGCTGGCGAGAAGGCGCGGGCGTACAGCGCGGCCAGCAAGTTGGTAACCGCGTGACCGTGCGACCAGATCCCGCAGCCGTGGTGATCTGGAGAGGGAACGCCTGCCGCTCGGATGCCTGGCAGCGAGAGCGGCGTCGGCGTCGAAGGGAGACGGCGGTCTGGGTCGTCGTCAACGTAGTGGTCTGGGGCGCCTTGCTCTGGGCCGGGCTCTCCCGAGCGATCTGGTAGGGCCACACACACAGGGGGCGGGCTTCGGCTCGCCCCCGCATTTGGAGGTGACAGATGGCAGACGTACCGAAGGGATACCGGCCGGTGGCCAAGTGGTCGCTGGTGGTGCCGCAAGACGACGGCGACGTGCGAGTGACGTGTGGGTGTGGGTACTACGAGGCGAAGATGTCTCGCGCCAAGCTCCCCGAGTCCTGTCCCGAGTGCGGGTACTTCTTTCCGCAGAAGAAGAAGCCGGGCATGGACTACCGCACGAAAGAGGGCGGGGAGGTGTCGCCGTGAGACACGATCCCGCGACCGGCCAGACACCATCCGGTGTGCCGCTGTACGACCCGACCAACCCCGGAAAGGGAATCGCGTTGTGCGGCGACTTGATGAAGCGGGCAGCGGGGTGGAACGCAACCCCGTGGCCCTCGGCGCTGCAACACGAGATTGCCCTGAAGATGCACCACGCCCGTCTCCGCTGCGACATGAAGCGAGCGGCCGCGCGTGTTCTGCGTGCGGCGACGGCGTTCGACATCATGGCGCCGAACGGGACGATTGAAACTGCGGTGGCGAACGCCGTCCTGGGTCCGGTGATGGATTACAAGGCGGCCATCGAAGCCGTCGAACGGGAGGGGGCACACGATGGTTAGAGCGAAGCTGATTGAGATTCGCGACTCCGGGACGTTCATCCCGGCGCTCGCGGTGCAGATGGTTGGCGACACGCGCACGCCCGCCGACTGGTTGCTACGCCGCGCGGGATACGGTCGTGGAATCCTGCTCGTTCACTTGACGTCGAACCGAGCGGAGCTGCGCGCCGAGGAATGGGGCAGGGCCACGCGCACGATGATCGTGGCGCATCTGGCGCTGGAGGGTCGGTCGGCGATGGGTATGCTCCCGGACCGCGTCGAGGAATGCACGTTCGACAACCTCGTCCACGGTGCTGTGCTGGACGTCGAGTACCTGATCGGAGCCAGCGACCGTCCCAAGGTGTCCGAGCAGACGGTCGAGGTGCGCGATGACTGAGCGTAATATCGTCAGCGTGTCGGAGTACAACTCGTGGCGGAACTGCGGCGAGGCCGCGTATCGGAAGTACGTGCTGAACGAGCGGGGAGAGCCCCCGACACCCGAGCTGGTGCGCGGTAGCGTCGTGCACCGCGTGGCGTGCATCAACCTGCGGGCGAAGAAGTCCGAAGCGGCGCGCCCGTGCGGTACCGAGGAGACGATGGCGCTGGCTGACGCCGCGTGGTCCGAAGCTCTCGACAAGAACGGCGTTCGGTTCTCCGGCGCGGAGCAGGAGGAGGGCTCGTCGGTCGTACTCGGGAAGGAACACGATCGGGCCGTCCGACTCTCTGCGCTGCACGTCGAGAAGATCGTGCCCGAGGTAACACCCATCGAGGTGGAGGAGGACTACACGAGCGAACACCCGCTGTCCATCCTGGGCGACCAACACCTGCGGGGCATCCTCGACCTCGTGGATCGACCGAGCCCTGGGCCGAGTGGCATGACGGTGATCCGCGACATGAAAACGAGCAAGAGCAAGAAGTCGGCCTTCGAGGTGTACGGCTCGTTCCAGCTTGTGATCCAGGCGATCCTGTACCGGCTGAAGACTGGGAAGCGCCCGGACGCGGCGCGACTCGATGTGCTGGTCAGCACGAAGGGAGGGAAGAACACCGCGCCGAAGACCTACGTGCAGGAGGGTCTGCCGTTGGTCACCGTGGAGGAAGACGACGAGGCCCGCGTGCTGGAGGCGATGGGTCGCGTGGTCGCGATGCGAAAGGCGGGCATACCGACGCCCCCGGCGACGACCGGGCGCGATTGGTTCTGCTCGCAGAAGTGGTGTCCGTTCACAGGCGACTGCCGGTTCTACAACCGGCGCGCCGATTCCCACGCGAGGTGACGATGAGCACGCACGAAGACATGACGGGCGAGAATGACGCTCCGTCGATTCCGGTACTGGCAGAACCACCGAAGCCGCAGTACCTGCAGGCGGGTAGTTCGTCGATGGCGACCCTGCGGGTGACCTACGAGGCGATGGCCACACTGGCGATGGGCAAGACCCGGGACGACCGCGAGGTGATCCAGCGGTCGATCGACGGTCTGCGCGCCCACCCGGAGGCCGCGGCCAAGTCGGCGTACTCGATCCCGTTCAAGACGCACACGGACGACTGCAAGAAGCGACCGTGGGCCGCTCGCAAGAACTGCGCGTGTCCGATCTCCTGGGTGCGCGGACCGTCCGTGAACCTGGCGCTGTGGGTCGCGGGCGAGTGGAAGTATTGCGTGGAGGGCGCACGCGTGTTCCCGAGCGGCGACGACAACGGGGAGGCCACGGTCGAGGGGTTCTTCCTCGATCTGGTCAACGTCCGCATGGTCGTGCGCCAGCGCATCGTGAGCCGGTTCCGCAAGAAGCGGGACGGGTCCAGCTACCACATTAGCCAGGATGACTACTGGCAGGAGGTCGAACGGAACGCGAGCAAGATGCACCGGAACGCTGTGCTGAAAGGAATCCCCCGCCATGTGATCCAGCCCGTGTACGAGACTGGGCTGGCGATTCACAAGGAGATGATTCAGGAGGAGGGCATCGCGGAGACCTGGGGACGTGTGCTCGGGTTCTTCTCGGAGCGCGGCGTCACCGAGGAGATGGTCTGTCGGCTGATGGGCAAGTCGGGGTTCGAGGAAGTCCGCGCGGAAGACGTGGCGAACCTCCGACACCTGGTGCAGTCGATCGGCGCCGGGTTCCAATCCATCGGGGAGGTCTTCCAGATGCCCGACAACGCCTCGCCGCCGGTCGGCGACGTGGGTGGTGCGGCTAGCACAGAACGGGAGGACTGACCACTGGAGGATTCGGTCTGGACGCGTGCAGGCGATTCCTGCACACACGGAAACGATAGCCGTTACGGCGGGGGCGTCCTAAGATGGACGCTCCCGTCAGAGGAGGTGACACGAGGTGCAACGACACGCCTACATGGCGCGGTTCGGTAGACGGACGTGGAGGAGACTCGCGGCGGTGATCGCGGGGTGTAGGGACATCGGAGTCTACGGCGACCAGTCGCCAAGCATTCGAGAGGTGATCGAGGAGGGAGTTGACCGAGAGTGCGCACGTCTGGAGAGAGCGCACAACGCCGGGCGGCGGTTCCCGCCCGTAACACGGCCTCCGACTGGGAGGCCCCGCAGGGTTCGAGGTGATGATGGCAGCGCACCGACTGCTGGGACGAGAGGTGGCGACGAGCCTGAGGTTGAATGAGCTTCCCGAGCGAACGGAGCTGGCCTACCTGAAGGCCATCCCGTTCACAGATCGGGACGGCAGGCTCCCTGGAGAGGCACGCAAGCTCCGGGCTCTGTGCTATCCGATGCGGGACTGGACCGCGGCCGACGTCCAGAAGATGACCAAGGAACTGGAAGGTGCCGGCCTCTGGCTCGCCTACCAAGACGACGAGGGACGGCACGCGATTCAGGTCCTCAAGCACCACGACCACCAGCCCGGGGTTCGCCCTGGGTCGGCACGCTACAACGGGGAGCGCCCATCGGTCTTCGGACCACCCCCGGACGCTCCCGACGCAAGTGCGACGCGCAACCAACGCAAGAGCGCCACGGGTGCGCGTGCTAACGTAAAGGAAGGGAATGGAACGAAAAGGGTAGTGGCCCCCGGCGCGGGGCGAGAGACGGCGCGAGACCCCCCCGAAGACCCCGAAGAACAACCCTCTGGCGAACCCCAGGGCGGGAACCCTGCTCTCGTCTGCGTAGACCGGGGCGAGAGCGATCGAGGGTCCGATCCCCCGGTGACCCCACTGGCAGGGGTGGTCAACAGCGTCTTGGGTGGTCTACGCAGCCCAAGCGAAACATCGGCCTCTACACCCCTCGAAAGCGGGGCAGAGGCCGGTTTCCAGGGGCCAGATACCGCTGGGGCGCTGGCGGCCGTAGGGGAAGGAAGACGTATCGACCCCGAACGGCTCGCCGCTGGGGTCGGTCGGCTCGCCGGGCTTCCCGCGTGGGATCCACGGGTCGAGCGTCTGGTGCACGAGTACACCCAGGACGTCGCGGCGGCCGTGGCGCTGGACGACCTCGTGCAGCGACTCCTGCGGGAACGAGAGGGTGGGAAGACCAAGGACCTTCCCCTGACGTACCTCCGGCGCACCGTACCGATGCGGCGCGCGGAGCTCCGGGCGTCCGCAGTCGAGCGGGAGCTGGAGGAGCACCAATCGCGCAAGCCCTTGCGACATCGGCAGTACAACCCACAGGAGTGACGATGGTGAACAACACCAAGACCGAGGAACGTGTGATCCGGTATCGGCTTCTGGCAGGGCCGCTACAATCCAAGACGTTCGAGAGGAAGGTGCCGGTGGACACCGCGCCGGCCCATCGGATCGTGGTCGCCACCGCGCTGAACGGCGGGGAGCACCACGAGCTGGTGTTCACGCGCGACGCCAGCAACGAGGGAAAGGACTTCGTGCTCCACTTCACGCTGTCCGACTGCTACCGCGTCGTGGACGAGGATGGTGCGCCCGAATACTACGCACCCACCAAATGGGTACACAGAGCGTGCAGCTGCACGTGGGAGGGGGCAGATGAAGGGGAACGGCAGGAAGGGACCGAGTAGCACCTGGCCGTGCCACACCTGCGGGAAGAACCCACGCAGGCCGGGCAAGACGAACTGTTACGAGTGCCACGCAGAGTGGTTCCGGGACTACTGCTCGAAGCCAGAGAACAAGCTGAAGATCCGGGCACGTCGGCTCGCCGGTGCCGCGAAGAAACGTGGCGATCTGGTTCCCCAGCCGTGTGAGGTCTGCGGGAGCACGAACGTCGAGATGCACCACGACGACTACACCCACCCGCTTATGGTGCGGTGGTTCTGTCGGAAGCACCATCTGGAGCACGACGCCGCGGTGAAGCTCCAGCCGCAGAAAGGACTGTTCCGATGACAGGGCATCCCCTGGGTCGCCGATACCCTCCCCGGCGGCAACGGGCACGAAAGGGAGGGGACTGGAGGAGAGGCATGGATCAGAAACCTGGCGTGTTCGGATCGTACCGGGAGCTGGGTCGCTGGCTTCTGTTCATCGGAGCGCCAATTGTCGCGCTGCTGGTCGCCCTGGTGCTGCTCGCTGGGTGCGTCGACACCGAGGACAAGGTGCCGGCGGCGTCCTTCTGCCCTGTGTGGGGCATCGCCTCGGACGGGCACATCGTGGCCGACTTCTACGCTCGGGAGCTGGACGGCGAGAAGGTTCGTCAGTTCGGTGTCGAGCTGCGGGTGGTCGGCCTGGAGTTCGCGCACATCTGGTCGCCCCCGGGCTCGCCGCTACATCGGTGGGCCGCGTTCGGAGGCCAGCAACACCCAACCGATGACCTCATCAGGATCGGCGGGTTCGACCCGCACCCCGAGAACATCCTTACCGTCTCGGGCGCGGAACCCATGTTCTCGGTTCACTTTACCGAGACGGGGGCTGGACCATTCTGGACAATCGAGGTCGTGAACACGTTCGACTCGGACGCCATCGAAGGGCTGGCCGGGTGCGCGTTGAAGGGACCCGAGTAGACCAGGGGGCACACACGGGGGGTTCGGGATCTGCCCGGCCCCCCACACCATCACGGACCGCTCTAGGCGGAGGAGGTGTCACCGTGACGCAGGCATTTTTCATAGCACAAGGCGACCACGCACGACTGGACGCGGAAGGCCGCAAGGCTCTGTTCGGCGAGATGGACCTGATCGTGTGCAACCCCGGGCTGGGTGATGGGTACATCGCGGCCATTCGAGAGTACGCGAAGCCGGGGGCGAGGCTCCTCGCCTACGACAATCTCACGATCTGGCAGGCGACGACCTACGACGGTCCGTACTGGCAGGCGAAGCAAGCGGCGGTGAAGCCCGTGCTGTACACGGAAGCCCTCGTGCCCGGATACCCGTATCCCTTCTACCGGCTGGACGCACAGACGGCTCATCGACTCGCCGCCTTCCACGAGAGCGTGACGATGACCAAGGGAGCCCCGGGACACGACGGGTTCGACGGACTGTACTTCGACGACAACCACCACCGGATGCCAGCGCACAAGTACGAGATCCTGCGGGACGTCATCGGGGCGCGGAAGGCCAAGGAGTTCCACCTCGATTGGATCGAGGGTAAGTTGGTCCTGACCAGCGTCTTGCGGAATCGACTCGACCCCGGCACCATCCTGATCGCGAACACGGGTGGCGGGAGCGTCGATCCCAACCTGAACGGGATCACCCTCGAAGGCGTTGGCGATCGCTTCCCGACGGTCCAGGCCCTCGGGATGTTCATGAGCCACCGGACGAACAACCCCCATGAACCCATCGGCGTATGCTGGAAGACGACACACGAGTCGGAGGCGATGTCCGATGCCGTGGCCTCGATCCCGTGGATCCACACGGGCACCATGCACCAGGACGAGGACGAGGAGCCGGTGGAGGAGGCACCCACACCGGTGAAGGAATGAACGCGGCGGAGTCCGCACGTCGAGGTCTGTTCGGTCCCTACCGCGAGAGCGAGCAGGCCCGAAAAGACCGGCGGGAGGACCATCGTACCCACGCCTCGGCCCGAGAGGGCCAACTGAGAGAGGAGTGCGAAGCCCTGGGGTACGACCTCTCGGTGACGTGTACATCCATCGCGGCCAGCCCGAAGTACAAGTACGAGTATCGGCTGGTCGATGTCCTGGGTGAGTGCGGCCACGTCGCCAGGAACGAGAGAGAGCTGCGGGCGTTCCTGGAGGGCGTGGAGCAGGGGCGACGCACGAACAGAGGAGGGGAGGAGGGCTAGGAAGGGGGTTCAGGTTCCTTCACGCTGGGACTTGACTCGCTCGGAGTTGGGTGCGTATGCTCTGGGCGTCACCTCCTGCGAAAGGGACCCCTCCCTGGAGCACACACACTGGGCCGGTCCTCCTGCCAGGGGCCGGCCCTTTTTTTGTCCCGTGATGGCGAAGGAAAGGCTGAAGGAGGTTGAGTGATGGATGCTAAAGAACTGGTTGCGTTGAGCCCGAACGACCGGCTCATCGAACTCATGAAGCTCTGGGACACCGAACTGGTAGATGGACCAAACGGACGCTACCTGCCATGCGTCAACGGAGTCTGCTGTGACCACTTTGCAGCCCTCCGCGACGCCGACGTAGCCGAGGGGAAGAGGCTGGGAGCGATTGAGGAATTGGAGAAGTTGGACAACGATTACGGCGAACATCCAGACGAACGAGAAGATGACATTCGAGAACGCCTAAACGAACTCCGCAAGAACGAGGACCTCTGATGCCCTTGTGCTTCACGGCGGTCGACCCATTACTGGAGCCACACGAGGAGCGCGTGCTGACGCTGCTGTACCTGAAGCGGCGGCTGGCCAAGGACGTGTCGGAGATCATGGGCATCCCGCCCAGCCGCGTGAGGTCGATACGGGATCAGGGTGTCCTCAAGCTCGTCCGGCAGGCGCTCGGCGATGGATGACCACATCTACCAGGAGCTGATGGAATCGGGCTGGGACGAGGCCCGCACCAAGCGCCGCCTGGAGGTGTTCACGCTACGCTCGCGCGGGCTCTCGATGCCCCAGGTGCGCACGCAGCTCGCCCGCCAGAAGATCGTGGACGAGGAGACCGGGGAGCCCGTCTCGGAGCGCACGCTCTGGAAGGACTGGTCGAAGATCCGGGAGCTGATGGCCAAGGCCACGGCACCCTACGTCACCGAGGTCCGCGACCGAGCTGCAGCTCGCCTCGAGGTATTGTTCGGCCTGACCATGGGCCAGCTCGGGCGGGACGCCCAGGACACGCTGGATCCAGACAGCGGGGAGATCATGGCCCGCGGCCGCGTGAACCACCACCTGGTCGAGACGGCCCGCCGTATCGTCGCGCTCCAAGCGGAGCTGTTCGGCGCCATCGACCGACGAGGCGCCCAGGTGAACATCAACGCCGGGCTGACGCCCCTGGAGTTGTATGAGCAGCGTAACGGGAACGGTAGCGGCCACGCCCACGGTCCATTCACACCCACCGTTGGGCGAGGCGTTTCGGAGCAAGTGGACCCGGACGACTGACCCAGAGGTTCGGGCCAAGCGCCTTCTGATGATGAACCGATGGGCGTCGTTCCGTGGGTACGAGCCACACCCAGGCCAGCTCGGGATGCACCTGGACCCGTGCCGGAATCGCTGTCTCGTGAAGGGCCGGAGAGGCGGGGGCACCACGTCCGCGGCCTTCGAGGGCGAGGTGGAGGTCCAGCTCTGGGGGGGCGGCCGCGACAACGCGGGCATCGGCGTGTTCGCTCCGAACGTGAAGAAGACCGAGCTGCTGTACGGCATGATCCACGACAGCCTGATCCGCCAGACCCGATTCGGCCGGAGCCAGATCCGCAAGGCGACGTGGGCGCCCGGCAACCGCGTGATCGAGACGACCTGGGACGCGAGGATCGCCGCGTTCTCCCTGCACGAGGAGAGCCCCGGCGAGGGCGAGGGCTTCCGGCTGGCCCTGGTGGACGAGACACAACTCATCAACTGGCAGACGTGGTGGACGTCGATCCGCCCGACCCTCTCCGACCTCCAGGGGCGCGCGCTGTTCGTGGGCAAGGCGGCCGGCGCGGGCTTCCGTCGGCTGGACGCGATGGCGCTGAAGCACCCGAACACATGGGGCTCGCACCACTACCAATCGGTGATGAACCCGATCATGGAGCAGAGCGAGATCGACGAGGCCAAGGCCGAGATGCCCGAGTGGATGTTCCAGCAGGAGTATATGGCGCAGTTCCAGGACTTCGGGGACGCGGTGTTCGCCAATGTCGAGCTGATCGTGGACGACGATCTGCCGGTCGGTGGTGTCGAGTACGACCCGGCCCTGTCCTACGTCGCCGGGTGCGACCTGGCGAAGAAGCAAGACCGCACCGTCATCCTGACGCTGTGTCGGTCGATAACACCGCACCCCGTCGTGAACTTCTGGCGCGGCTACAAGGAGCCGTGGCCCATCATCCAGAACCGAATCGAGCTGCGGCAGAAGGATTACAGTTCGCAACTATGGATCGACGAGACGGGCATCGGCGATGCGGTAATCGACAACTTGGGGGTTCCCATCGGGCGCATCCACGGGTATGTGTTCACACCGAAGAGCAAATCGCTGCTTGTGTCGAACCTCCAGAAGATGATAGAGGATGGAGCGATTCGGATTCCGAGGATCCCGCAGCTCATCAAGGAGCTGGAGGAGTATCGGTGGGAGGATGACCAACTCGAAACCGACTGCGTAATGGCACTAGCGTTGGCGGCCTGGGGTGTGCGGCAGCACCGCGCACCGAGAGCGAGGCGAGTGTAATGGCAGGAAGTTTCGTGCGTCAGCCAACGGACCAGTCTCCGCGTGCCGATCGGTTCTTCAAGTCCCGCGCCTGGCGCCGTGTCGCCCCCGTCGCCCAGGCCGCGCTCAACCTAGTCCGCGGCAAGTCGAATCCCATCTGGCACGTCCGCGCCGACCAGCTCCGACACGCGGCGCAACGCGAGGGCGCTGGGTACACGGCCTACGATCAGGACTTCACGGCCTTCATCAAGACGCTCGGGCTGTTCCCCTGGGTCACCGCGTGTATCCGAGCCAACGCGACAGCCGGTGCGGGCCAGCCCATCGTGGTGCGCCGCAGGCTCGGGAACGACGAGTACGAGCCCCTTCCCGATCACCCGCTACAGGAGCTGTTCAACCGACCGCAGAAGGGCGTCGCCCTGGGCAAGGCTGGCCGGTCGCTGCGCTGGCATCTGTACGACCAACTGGAGTACACGGGCACCGCGCTCGCCGTGATCGAGGGAGACGAGATCCAGAACGTGGGTGTGGCCAACGCCCGCGAGATGTGGGTCATGCCGACACGACGCGTGTTCGTGGACATCACCGACGACCCCGAGAACCCGATTGCCGGGTACTGGTACAACGGCCCGATCCAGAAGCAGTACATCCCCTGGTGGAAGGTCGTCGCCTTCGGCTACCCGAACATCCTCGACGAGGACCCCGTGTTCGGACTCTCCAAGCTGCGCGGCCTGGAGCTGACGCTGAACCTGCTGTTCAAATCCCGCCAATGGAATCACGCCTACTTCGCCAACGCCGCACGCCCGTCCTCCACGGTCGAGGTGCCGGGCAGCATGGACGCCGCCGAGTACGAACGGCTGAAAGCGGACCTCGATGCGCGCACGGGAATGAACCAGGCGCACCGTCCGTGGATCTTGGAGAACGGCGCCAAGATGAACAAGTCGGGGGGCACGCCCCAGGACGCCGAGTTCGTGGAGCTGTGGAAGCTGGGTCGGGAGGAAGTTCTCGCGTCCTTCGGGTGTCCCCCGGCGGTCGTCGGTCTGCTGGAGCAGTCGGGAGCGTTCGCCAATGTGCGCGAGCAGTTCCGCCGACACCTGACCGGCACCGTCATGCAGATGACCAACCTGCACGACGATGCGTTCAACACGTCCAGCATCGTGTCGTCCTACGGTGACGACATCGAGATCATGCACGACTTCTCGGGCGAGGAGGCGTTGCAGAAGGACCGCTTGCAGGAGGCCCAGGTGAACGCGGTCTACCTCGATCGCAACGTGATCTTCCCGAACGAGGTGCGCGGCGATCTCGGCAAAGAGCCCATCGACGCCGAGGGCATGGACGAGCCGAAGCCGCCAGGACCCAACCCGTTCGACCTGATGCAGTCCCTGCGAGACCGAGACGAGCGAGAGGATCCAGACGGGGCGGCCGGCGACGGAGAGGGCGGCGACGGGCAGGAGACCGAACCCGACGACCGCGACGACGAAGATGCGAAGTGGCAGCGTGCGCTCACATTCTCGGACGGCCTGATCGGCGCCACGATCTATGTGGACGCGGCCTCCAAGATGAGCCCGGACGCGCTGCTCGACTGGTGCGAGGAACGTGGGTTCCACACCAAGGGACCGATGGACCTGATCCCCGGAGAGTTCCACGCCCTTCAGCTCCCGGAAACGATGGCGACCCGGATCACGCAGCCGGGGCTCTGGAAGACCTGCCGACACCCCGATGGTCCGGTGTTCGGCTTCGCCGTCCTGAAGGATGGCTCCGTCCCACTCTCCGGGCTCGGGCCGTACTCGACGAAGGCCGTGGACGACGGCTCGCCGCGTGCGAAGGAATGGCGCGAGAAGGTGCTCCGCCGCCAGCAGGTGATCGAGCGTGCCTGGATGAAGCTGGTGAAGCGCAAGATGGAGGACTACCAGGCGAACGTGCTGGCCGCGTTGCAGCGGTTCAAGACGGCGGGCCTGTCGCTCGGTCGCACGAAGACCGATGAGATCCCGGCGGACGTCCTCGACGCCATCGCCCGGGAAGCGGCGATCGCCGAGCAGTGGTTCGACGACTTCCTGGATATGTCGGAGGCGACGTTCAAGGACGTGGCCGACCACGAGTGGGCGCAGATCGCGTACACGGGGCCGACCGACCTCGACGACCTGGGCCTGAGCCCGCTGATCCGCGAGCGTGTCGCACACACCGTCAGCTCCATCGAGAAGACCCAGGTGGAGACCCTACGCGCTCTAGTGTTCCAGGCGCAGGCGGACAGCGACTCGATCGACACGCTCACCAAGACCATCCGGGAGCGGTTCAAGTTCGAGAAGCGGTGGAAGGCCGCGCAGATCGCGCGCACCGAATCGGTGTACCTGATGAACGCCGGGCAGAAAGAGGCGTGGCGCGTAGGTGGAATCGAGGAGAAGGAGTGGCTGTCGTCCCGCGACATCGACGTGCGGCCCTCGCACGAGAGCGCAGATGGACAGAAGGTCGGGATCGACGACAACTTCCAAGTCGGAGACGGAGCAGGGCCACACCCCGGAGCGATCGGGCTGGCAGAGGAGGATATCAATTGCCGTTGCGGAATGAAGGCGGGCTTGCCGAGCGAGTGAGAGTGCCCGATCTGTTCATCCACACGAGCTGCAAGGTGCTGGGTGAATCGAAGGGTGACGATGGGATCGAGCGGGGCCACCTGGAAGGGTACTCCAGCACGAAAGACCTGGACCTGGTGCGGGACATCGTGCGGCCCGTGGCGTTCGAGGAGACGCTACCCAAGTTCATGCAGAACCCCAATTTCTTCTGGATGCACAACCCGGCCGACCCGCTGGGGGAGATCACGAAGGCGCAGGTCGATGACGTGGGCCTCTACACATGGCCCGATGTGTTCCTCGACACGATCTCCGGGCGCGACCGCTGGGCGTTTATGAAGGGCGGGGTCGGGCTGTTCATGTCGATCGGGTACAACGTGCCCGAGGGTGGCGAGGTCTACGACGCGGAGCGGGATGCCTGGATCATCAGCGAGCTGGATCTGAAAGAGATCAGCGCCGTCACGATGCCGGCCAACCCGTTCGCGCAGATGTCGGTCGCCAAGCAAATGAAGTTCTGGGCCGAGGGCCTGCGACACGAAGGGAACCAGCGGTTCAAGTTCCTGGGTAATCGTCGCCAGCCCCCGCCCGTACCGAATCGCGGAGGGCACGACGCGAAGGACGAGCAGCAGTTGCTACAACTGAAGGCGCTCACCGCAGCAGCGGTCGCGCAATCGGTCGCTGCACAGTCGTCCGTACTGGATGCTTCGAGGGTGCTGATGTCGGCCACGCTCGGGGCGGGAACCGTTCCGCAGTCGAAAGGAGACTGAAATTGGAACTGACCAAGGAACAGCTCGCCCGGATTGATGAGCTGAAATCCGAGATGCGAGACCTCGGCGTGAACGTCGATGGCAAGGAGCCGGAGGCGCCGTCCGGGAAAGAGTCGCCCTCCGACGAGTACATGAAGGTGGTCAACGAGTGTACGACCGCCCTGCGGGAGAGCGTGGACGCACAGAAGAACATCGCGACCATGCTGGAAGCCATGAAGAAAGCGGGCTCCGGGAACCGGCAGATCATGGCCGGTGAGAAGTTCCGGACGCCGCTCGCCGTCAAGGGCGCGGGCCTCCAGGACGTGCTGGTGATGGCGAAGAAGGAAGGCGACCTCGAAGATGAGATCGCCCGTCTGAACGACGACTGCGTGAGCATCGCTTTGCATCGTGCGGGTCGGGCGGCCAACAAGGCGTCGATCGACACGCTGGCGACGACCCATTTGCAGATCATGGAATCGTCGGATGCGTTCAAGCAGCTCAACTCGCTGCGCCAGAAGGCCGATGAGTTCTGGCACACCGGGACCGCGCTGGCCGGAGCCAACTGGGTTCCGACCGGGTACGCGTCCAGCTACATCGACGTGTATCGACTGGCGCGGAACATCCCGGCGATCTTCCAGAACACGCCCATGCCGAACCGCTCCGGCACGTTCCGTATTCCGGTGAAGTCGAGCCGGGCCGCGTGGGCGATCGCCGCCGAGTCGGATGGCTCGTCCTTCACGTTCCCGTATGGCTCGGGCGTGCCCTCCAAGGCCGCGACCAACCTGCTGGCCCTGACCGCTGTGAAGCACAAGGGGATCAGCGGTGTGTCGCGCGAGGAGGAGGAGGACGCGATCCTCATCGTCATGAACGTGGCGCGCGAGGAGCTGGCTCTGTCCGCGATGGACTGTCTGGAGACCTCGCTCCTGAACGGGCAGGCGTCCGGCGATGCCTCGCTGGACGGCGCCAACGGCCCGGCGGCCGCGAACGGCTATATGCCCTCGGCCAAGTACGGGCTGCGTGGGTACTCGGTCGTGACGGCGACGAACACCGTGAACGCTGCGGGCGACGCTCTGACGCTGGCG
>Ga0255047_10000405_pt1 | contig 34821 bp, 31 predicted proteins | sample JV7_2_1_MG_FD_183640 | JGI IMG/M metagenome (GOLD analysis project Ga0255047, IMG submission 183640) | Seawater microbial communities from Jervis Inlet, British Columbia, Canada - JV7_2_1 | ecosystem: Environmental > Aquatic > Marine > Inlet | place: Canada: British Columbia | collected 2016-10-06
ATGGAACGCAGGGACAAACACGCCTGCTTTACCTTCGCCTGCTCCAGCTAATCAAGGTTATTACTATGTGGTAAGCGATCCCGGTACTTATTTGGGTATTACTTATGGTGTAGGTGATTGGGTTATATCTAATGGTACCGCATGGGAGAAAGTTGACAACTCACAAAGCGTAACATCTGTTAATGGTCAACAAGGTGTAGTTGTTCTAACTACATCAGATATTGCTGAAGGTTCTAATCTTTACTATACAGATGCTAGAGTAGCATTAGCACCATCGGTAGTAACCAATACAGCTAAAGTATCTTTCCCAGGTTTTGGAACCACAGCAGGTACAGCGCTCGAAGGTGACACAGTAATACCACCTGCATATACAGATGCAGATGTCGATGCTCATTTAAATTTAAGTGAAGCTGGTATAAATCAAGTTTTAGCTTGGAGCGGCGCGGATTATGAGTGGGTTGATCCTTCTACAGGATCTGCAACTGGTACTGTAACAGAAATAACTACAAGTGGTGGTTTAACTGGAGGTCCAATAACAACTACTGGAAATATATCGATAGATCCAACTGGTACTATTGGAGCAGGTACTTATGGTAGTACGTTTGGTAACGTAAAAATAGATCAAATAACTATTGATACTTATGGGCGTGTTACAGCTATAACAACTGGATCAACTGGATCTGGTGGAGGTACAATGGATTCTTTTAATGTTGGAGACGCTAATAACTCTATACCTATATCTAATAATGAAACTATTAAGTTTTTATCAAGTTCTGGTTTAAGTGTTAGCGCTGTAAATAATGGTGGTGTAACGAACATAACATATACTAATACCGACAGAGGATCGTCTCAGAATATATATAAAAATTTCCAAGCAGACAGTGGTGGTACTGCCTCGGCTAACGTAAATGATGATACATTAGTTATAGCAGGCGGCACAAACATACAAACAGTAAGAAATGGAGATACTATAACGATTAACGCTACAGGCGGTAACACTAACACAACCTATAGTTATACATCGGCTCAAAGCACTAATGATGTAGATCTTACGCTCACAGGTTCTGATGCTACGACAAATACAGTTAAACTTGTAGCTGGTTCAAACGTTACGCTTACTGATAATGGAGCGAACCAAGTTACTATTGCTGCCGCTACAGGTACAGGCGTAGGAGGTAGTGGTGTACAAAACTATATACCTATATGGGCAACATCGTCTACAATAGGTGATAGTGCTATATATCAAGATGGAACTAATATTGGTATAAATACAACTGCTATATCAGCTGCGCTGGATGTTAATGGTGATATTAAAGCAGAGAATAGTTCATTCCCTGTTATATACTCCAAAAGAGAATCTGCTACTACAACAGGTCCAGCGCCAGGTCTTCATATTAGAACCTTTACAAATGCTGGAGCCATACAGGATAGTTTTGGCGGTGGTATAGTTTTCTCTTTAACAGATGCAGGTAGCGGTACAAACGCAGCTGCTAAAATATATGCAATAAGAAATGGTGGCGACACTACAGCTGATCTACAGTTTTGGACTGGTTTAGACGGAGGTGTTAACGCTGCTAATATGGTTAGCACTGGTCAATTAGAATTACCAGGCTACGGTGGTGGCTCGTTTACCGGCACTGCTACAAAAAGCTTAGCTGTAAATGCCGGCGGTGATGTTATTGAAATTGACGTTGCTACATCTAACGTACAATCAGATTGGAACGCTACAAGTGGTGACTCTGAAATATTAAATAAACCAACAGACCTTGTTTCTGGTACAACAGCTACTCAAACAGCTATAACAGAAATAAGGACGTTGACGCAAACTGAATACAATGCAATAACTCCCGCTGCGGATGTAATGTATGTAATAGTATAATATGGCTGACTTAAAGTTTGGAGGCGTAACACCTGGAACAGGAGATATTAAAGTAGGCAGTAGTAATGCCTCTAAAATATACCAAGGCAGTACATTGCTTTGGCCATTAGGTGTAGCACCGCAACCAGGTGAAGTTACTATATGTGATTTGATATGGACAAAAACAAATTCAACAATCACAGCTACAACAACCGGTGGCACTATACCAATTACAACAGATGCTACAGGTTGGGGTCAAGCAATTGAAAACCAACAGCCTGCTGCTTGCTGGTACCAAAACGATCAAGCAACATATGGGTATTTAGGTCTTTTTTACAATAAATTTTGTTTAGATGTAATACAACCACCAGCTGGATTTAGACTACCAACTTCAACCGACTGGACTGATACCAGATCTTGTGTTGCTTCAGGGCAACCTCAAGTTAATTACGCTAATCAAATTGTAAATAATTATTATGATCTTTGGCCATCTGCTGTTAATTCATTGTCAGATATAAACACTATAGATTTTAATTCTATAGGTGGTGGATCTATAAGCGCTTCTAAGTCTAGTGGTTCAAATTACTATCAATCTTTTTGGAGTAGCGATAGAGCTTATTATTGGCATTCAAGTCAAACATCAACCAACCCAAGAAATGCTTTAGGTGTAATTCATGCTTATAGCTCTAGTAGTAACTACGTTTATTTAAACAACCTTAGTTCTTCAACAAGCTCTAGTCTTGTTTACAATTCAAATGGATTTAATATAAGATTTGTTAAAGATCTTACAGCTTTAGATCTTTACGACAATGATACTCAAACAGGGCCAACTGTTAGTTCTATAACAGAATCAATATTAAGCCCTGGACCAGGTACAAGTGGTCAATCAACTTTTACTAGAGACGCTGGGTCTGTAGTTGTTCCATCTGTTGGTGGTGATGTTACTTTATTTCAATATCTAGATAATTCTACACTACCAAATATAACAGATGCTCATTTTGGTGTATTACCTCCAAACTCTACAGCTATTGTTGGTGGAGCAATTAATGTTTATCCTAACGCAAATAGATATGCGTTTCAACTATCTTATAGCTTACAATGGAGTAATGATAATCAAGGTGGAGTATGGAGCCCTGATGGTTTTGCTAATAGAAAAACAGGTACACTTACTCTTCCACAAGGAACTTGGTATTTAGAATTAGAGTTCCTTGGTGAAAAAGATACTTCAGTTGGTCAAATTGAATATTTTACTGGAATTAGCGTTTAATAAAAAATAATATATGCCCATAATATCCTCGTATAAATTAAATAATACGCCTGAGCCATCTGATATACTTATAGGAACAGATGTATCTAATGGGCAGACTAAAAACTTTAATGTTCAGTCTTTATCTAACGAAGCTATAAATAACTATTTAAAACAAATTAGTTGGCAGTTTATAGTTCAAGATCCAGACCCAGATCCAAGACCAGAAGGCACTATATCATTTGAAAATTATGGTGGAGCTGGTACTGCTTGGAATACAATAAACAGTTTGTATATAAATACAAATATGGTTACAGCATTAAATTCATTACCTTATTTACAGAGATTAGTGAATTTAAATGTAATAATAAATGATAGACGCGATATATCAAGATATGGCGTATACACATTAAACTCTCTTACTCAAGTTGATTCAAGTTCTATTTATGAAATGGATTTAACTTTTATTTTAGGTAATGGAGTTTTAACGGCATTACAATACTATTCAATACAAATCGACAGCGTTGAAAATGCAGATAAGCATTTTGAGTTTACGCAAGGAACACCATCAACTCAATGGGATATAGTACATAATTTAAGTAAATTCCCTTCTATATCTGTAGTTGATACTGCAGGTACTACTGTAATAGGTAGTTATGATTATATAAATGCAGATAGAGTTACTTTAAATTTTTCAACTCCATTTGCTGGAAAAGCATTTTTAAACTAAAACAATGGCGATACAATTTGTAAATATAGTAGATTTTAATAATAACCAAGCTGAAAGCTTTGTTTTAGAAAATCTAGCATCAGATCCAACAGCTGGTAACGTAGGTAGACTTATATATAACACGTCTACTTCTAAAGTAAAAGTAGATGATGGAACTGCATTTGTTGATATATCAGGTGATATAACAGAAGTTGCAGCTGGTACATACTTAAACGGAGGTGGCACAAGCGGTGTCGTGACTTTAAACCACGATACAACTACTAGGACAGATACTACTTCTACAGCAACTCCTACCTATGGAGCTACATTTACTGCTATAGATTCTCTTTCAACAAATGTAACAGGGCACGTAACTGGTATTAATACTAAAACAGTTACTTTGCCTGCAGCTGAAGATTACACTTGGACGTTGTCGGCTGACAGTGGTACACCTCAAACTATAAATAAAAATGATACTGTAGATATAGCAGGCGGAACAAATATAACAACAAGTGTTGCAGCTACAGATACAGTAACAATAGATCTAGATGATAGCATTACACTAGCTGGAACATTAACTGTTAATGGCACTGGTCAATCAAGTTTCGCGGGTCAAGTAACAGTACCCGCTACACCAAGCGCTAATACAGACGCTGCTTCAAAACAGTATGTATTAGCTCAAGTAGGTGGAGTTGGTGGTTTCCAAGGAGGATATAACGCAAATACAAATACACCAGCTTTAACCGGATCGAGCAACGTCGCTTTAAATCAAGGTGATTTTTATGTAGTAACTGTAGCAGGTACATTTTTTACTGAAAACGTAGAGGTTGGTGATTTTATATTTGCCAACTATGGTATTCCTGCTAATTCAACTCCATTCGAGTTTGACTACACTGTTGTTATAGCAGATCAAAACGTAGCAGGTGAAGGAGCTACAGATGGTGCAACTCAAAAAGGTGTTGCTGGTTTTAACTCTGCGCACTTTAATGTTACAGCAAACGGTTTTGTTTCTTCTGATATATACGCAGGAGGTTCTACACTGGGTATTGTACCAGCTGGAGGTGCCGGCACTACGTTCTTGCGAGGTGATGGTACTTGGGCAGTTCCAGTAGATACAGGCGCTTTAGGTGATAGAGTCTCACTAACAGGTGGTAGTCAAGCTGGTGGTTTAACAACATTTACTTATAATGTTACTAACTCTTTTGCAGGTGCTAGCGCTCTAGATGTTAAGTGCGAAGTCATAAGCTCTGCAGGTGAAACAGTATACGCAGGCGTAACAAGATCAGGTGCGAATTTAAGTGTTGAATTTGTAGGTTCAATATCTGATGGTGCTTACGAAGTATTACTTACATACGTAGGATAATAATAAAATAATTAAATAATATGCCAATTAAATTTCTTAATGATGTCGCTGTAGACACTAGTGTCTTATATGTAGATACAACAAACGATAGAGTTGGTATCGGGACGACTAGTCCTGACGTTAAATTAGAAGTTATAGCCACTTTACCCACTGATGGAATTATTGCTGACTTTGTAAACTCATCAAACTCAGGGGGCACAACAGCTGCTATAAAGTTATCAAACGCAGATTCCGAAGCTTGTGATGTTGTTTTAGGGGCTAACAGAGTGGGCGCTAATTTTGGTTCAGACTTTTTTATATCACTATCAGATAGTGTAGATGGAAGTAATCAAGAAAGGTTTAGAATTACCGAAGCGGGCAACGTCGGGATCGGAACGACGAATCCTTCTCATAACTTAACTATAAATTCAGCAACAGGCGGTCAATTACAATTTCAGTATAATACATCAAGTCGTTTAAGAATTGAAGCTGATTCAGGAGGTGGTTCTTATTACGCTGCTGCAGGATTTTACCATAGGTTTTTTACTTCAGGAGTAGAACGTTTGCGTATAGATTCGTCAGGCAACGTCGGCATAGGCGTGTCGAGTCCGACAGCTAAATTAGAAGTAAAAGGTTCAGGAACTTCGCCAATAGTTTACTTTGGTAATGGAGTAGATAATGCGCCAAACAGACAACTTGCTTTTAGTGGTGGTTCTTCGGGACTTGTTTATGATTTAGATGCAACAGGTGCTTCAGGTGTTGGCGGTCAACTTACACTTTCAACTAATGGAAGCGAACGTATGCGCATCGATTCGTCGGGGAATTTGATTCTAAGAAACAGCAGTTTGTCTTCGCCAACAAGTGGGTTTTTAAAAGAAATGTTTATTGTCAGCGATGATGGTACAGGGACATTTGCTATTAATGGTGCGAGCAATGGTTCTTACGGAGATTTTAAATTTATTACAAGAAAAGGAGATAGCAGCGACCCAATTACAGCTTTAACTATCGATTCGAGTGGTGTTGTACAAGTAAAAAATGTTGATTCACCGACTTTACAATTGTTTAATACAGATGCATCTTTAACTGCAAATCAAGTTGTTGGCGACATCGACTTTTATCAATCCGACCCAAGTGGCGGTGGTGTTGGTGTTGTCAGTAAAATAAGAAGTATAAACTTAAGTTCATTCCAAGGTGAAGCGGGATTAGCTTTTCATACAGGCACAACAAGTAGTTTAACAGAACGTTTGCGCATTGATTCAAGCGGCAACGTCGGTATCGGGACGGATAGTCCTGATTCAATCCTTACTTTAAATGGTTCAAGTAGTAGCAGAATAAATTTAAGAACATCCGAAACAAGATATGGTACTATTTTTTCCGACAGTGGTCTTTTAGCTATTGCATCCATAACTTCTATTCCAATAGTTTTTGCAATTAATGATGTTGAAAAAATGAGACTCGATTCTTCAGGCAACGTCGGTATCGGAACGACTAGTCCTGGGTACAAGCTTGATGTTTCTGGCACCGGGAGAGCGTCTAGTAGTTTAAGAGCCCCTATATTCTACGATAGCGATAACACTGGTTATTACGTAGATCCAGCTAGTACTGGCATAGCGGCTTATCTTAGAGGTGATATAGAAATAATAAATGAACAACCGGTATTAGAATTAAACGACTATACGGCAACAAGTACTACTAATTTAAACGCGTGGGTTTCTTTCCAGTACAACGGAACAGAAGGCGGTTATGTTGGTTACGGAAGTGATGGTAATTCTAATTTATATTTAAAAAACTATAATGGTTCTGTTCTTATAGAAGGAACTTTAGCTGAAACAGATAATTCTTTCCGAGCCCCTATATTCTACGATAGCGATAACACTAGTTATTATGCGGATCCAGCTGGCACGAGTGTTTTAAACGTGTTAACAGTGGGTGGCAGTAGTGTTTTAACAGAGGGAGACACTGCAATAGTTAGAAGAAGAGGCACTATAACTTCAGAAGATTGGAATACATACATTGATGGAACTGAGGCTGGTTGGTATCAAGTTAATAACGCTAGTGGTTCAAATAAACCACCAGCTTATACTTACGGTACACAATTAAACTTTTCAACAGCGAACGCTAATAAACTTCAAATATACGCACCTCACGATGCAACAGACGGAAATGGTGTCTGGATAAGAACGGGTTGGAGTACAGATTATGATGCTTGGAGAGAAATACCTCTATATGGTATGAACCCATACTCTGGAAGTAACCTCAGAGCTTCAGTATTCTACGATTCTAATAATACAGCTTATTACGTAGATCCGGCTAGTACAAGTAATTTAAATGATTTAACAATAAATAGATATTTTACAGGTAAAGGTGGTACTAAAGTATTTGATTTATATGACAATTATTTAAGATTTAATCAGGGAGGAGAATTTAGTAGTGGTATTTGGATAGGAAGTTCCGATCTTAAACAGGGTAGTGGTAAATATATTGTAGCCGGTAGTAGTGGAGGAACAACAAATTCAAGGGTATACATATACGGTGGAACTTACACAGGCGCTAATATAATAAAAATAGATGGTAGCACTGGTATTATTCAAACTAGTGCAGATTCTATGAGAGCCCCGGTATTCTACGATTATAACAATACTAATTATTACGCAGATCCAGGCTCTACAAGTCAATTTAACGGTTTAACTGTTACTAACACTATAAACGGGAGTATTAGCGGGGCTAACGCTGTTAATATTACAGGATATGGTACCGGTAGTTTTACCTTTTATCAAACATCAAGTTCGTTTTCTGTATTTAGCGGTTGGCATAATTATTTTATAGGTAACCATGGTAATGGTAGTAATTATTATAACACTATTATTGCTATGCCATTTTGGGGATCTCCAAGATACTCAAGATTAGAGGGTGGCACACAACAAGGCCCTTTTGAATTTTGGACAAGTGAAATAGCTATAAATTCATCTCAAAATATTACAGCTCCAATATACTACGATTATAACGATACTAATTATTATGTAGATCCAGCTAGTACGAGTAATTTAAGTTTATTAACTGTAAATAGTTCTATTACTATAGGAAGTCCTACTGGCGCGCCTACTACAACTAGAATTAAAACGACTGGGGGAGGTTCTGGTGGTTGTGCGATTTTTATTGATGGATCAAGTCAATCAACTCAAATACAAGTGATTTTACCAACTTACGCAACTGGGGCGAGTTTCAACAACACAGGTGCGTTTGGCGCAAATGCTATGCAATTTTTACGTAACGGTCAAAACGCAGGTAGTATCACTATTAATACTAATTATTCAACTAGCTACAATACATCGTCAGATTATAGATTAAAAGAAAATGTTGTTAAATTAACTGACGGAATTGAAAAAGTAAAGCAATTAAAGCCAAAAAGATTTAATTTTATTTTAGATGAAAATAAACAAATTATTGATGGATTTATCGCGCATGAAGCAAAAGAAGTTGTACCAGAATCTGTTACTGGTGAAAAAGATGCGATAGATTACAATGGTAATCCTGAGTATCAAGGAATGGATAACGCTAAACTTGTCCCAGTGCTAACAGCGGCTTTGCAAGAAGCAATTGCAAAAATAGAAGATTTAGAAACAAGAATACAAATTTTAGAAAATCAATAAGTTATGAATATTAGTTATGAGTGGAAGATTACGGCTTTAAAACAAGCACCCACGTTAGACGGATTGTCAAATGTAATCACGCATATAAATTTTGAATACACAGGAACAGATGCTGACTCTGGCGAATCTGCTGTATTTAATGGGGCTTGCCCAGTTGGAGCGCCTGAATCTGGTAGCTTTATACCAGCATCAGATCTTACACAAGATGAAGTAATTGCTTGGGCACAAGCTAATCACCCTACAGATCATATGAATGAAGTTATTGAAAAGGCAATATCAGAAAAAATAACTCCAACAAATGATCCAGTTAGTAAAGATGAAATTCCATGGTTACCTGGTGACGATCCAGAACCAGCTGAAGAACTAGCTGAAAAACCAGCTGAAGAGTAAAAATCACTAAAAATAAGTGATATATAGATTATACCCTGCTCGGGAAAGAGCAACCAAATAAACTAACATAAAACCAAAACCAATGACACTATATTACAGGACTCATACGTGGAGTAGTCAACCACAAATATCCGAAGACCAAATCGAATTTTGGAAGCACGTTGCTGAAAAGAAAAATTGGCGAATAGTGCAACTACCAAATGGATATTTTCAAACCGAATATAAAGATCAAGAAGATAAGTGGCAAGATGTAACTCGTAGGGAAACACTTGATGGAGCAGAGGCTGCTATCGAGGGTAGCATCGATCACTACATTAAAAAGCTTGACTTTGTAAAAGGTCCTAAGGTAGTTAAAACCTTTGAATAATATTATACAATAAAATTAAATTCAATTAAATTATGTCAGACAAGATTGTCAAAAACCTTAACTTTGGGGAAGACGCAAAGAACAAGGTATTTAAAGGTATAGAAAAACTCACAAAAGCTGTTAGCTCCACACTTGGAGCTAGCGGCCAATGTGTTATATTAGAAGATGATCAGGGTAAACCTGTCATTACAAAAGATGGTGTAACTGTTGCGAACAGCATTATACTATTAGACCCAGTAGAAAATATGGGTGCTACGCTTCTAAAAGAAGCTGCTAGAAAAACTGTTCAAGAAGCTGGCGATGGAACAACAACGGCTACAGTACTAGCGCACTCAATTTTAACAGAGGCTTATAAAAATTTAGATAAAGATAATATACGTAACATTAAAGAAGGTATAAACAAAGCTGTTGATAATGTTATTAAATACCTGGAAAACAAAGCAATAACAGTTGAAGGTACTATGCTTGATGACGTTGCTACAATTAGTTGTAACAATGATAAAGAACTAGGTAAAATAATTGGGGAAGCGTTTAAAGCTGCTGGTGAAAATGGTGTTGTTGTTATGGAGCCAACAACCGAAGATACTACAGAGCTTGAGTTAGTTGACGGTGTTCAATACGACAAAGGTTTAACTAACTCTCACTTTATAACAAGCAAAGACAAAAGAGTAGCTGAGCTTGATAATCCATTAATATTACTACTAGAGTCACCTATAGAATCTGTGCGTAAAATACAGTCAGTACTAGAGTATGTAATTAAAAATAAAAAACCTTTACTTATTATTGGTGATTTAGAAACTGAAGTTCTAGCAACGCTAGCAATGAATAAAGTAAAAGGTAATATAAAAGTAAACGTAATAAATGCTCCTACGTACGGTATAAACAAGAAAGATATGCTTTCTGATTTAGCTTTATTAACTGGAGCTACTGTAGTAAATGAAGATCTTGGAGATGATTTAGATGTTATTAATCCAGACTTTTTAGGTACTTGTTATAAAAGTATTACAGATGACATAGAAACAATATTACAAGTTGATACGTCTACTGATGATGTTAAAAAATTAATTAGCTCAGTAAAAGATTTAATATCCAAAGCTAAAGCACCTGGTGAAATTATACGCCTTGAAAAACGTTTAGCTAGGCTTTCAGGTAAAGTGTCGGTTGTTAAAGTTGGTGCTAATTCAGAGATTGAATTAAAAGAAAAATCGGATAGAGTTGAAGACGCTATCTGTGCTACTAAAGCCGCGGTAAAAGAAGGTATAGTATCAGGGGGTGGTATAGCCTTGCTCGACGCATCTAATAAAACTAAAGCTAAAAGCGTTGGTGAAAAGATATTGCTACAAGCTATTAAAGCACCGTTTAAAACTATACTAAATAATGCTGGACTGGAAGAGGTTGGTACGCCCGAAGAAGGTATGGGTGTTAATGTAATTACAGGTGATATTGTAAACATGATCGATAAAGGTATTATCGATCCATTACTTGTAACTAAAAGCGCACTCAAACACGCGGCTTCAGTGGCTACCACTATATTGTCTACAAATTGTGTAATCAATAATTTAAGAGTTGGTGATGAAAGCAATAGGTAGAAATATAATTATAAAAAAGAAAAAAGAAGATACCGTTAAAAAAACAGACGGTGGTCTTATGTTAACTCACAAGCAGCGAGTTGATATTCGTTATAAAGAAGCTACTGTGCTTCATTGTGGTGATGATGTTAAAGGAATAAAAGAAGGTCAAACTATTTTTTATGACAAAAACGCAAGTAATCGCCTTGAAGTTAATAAAGAAGTTTTTTATGTTATACGTGATATTGATGTAGTTGTTGTATTATGAAGCTAGATGCTAGTGATATTAAAGATTTAAATCTATTAAAGCATTATCGCATAATACGTAAGTGGGCTTGTAAAAACAATAATCTCAACGATGCTGATTTAGAATTATTAATATATCTAGATTGCATCGGCTTATTTAGTAAAAAAGATTTTGAAATGGGTACTTATTCTTATAGTTGGGACAATAGACGCTGGAATAGATTGCTCAAACAAGGTTGGATAGTTGTTTTTAAAACTAGAGAACAAGAAGGTAGATATAATGTTTATCAAGTTTCTTTTAAATGCAAACAATTAATACAACGTGTTTATAGAATAATGCTAGGTGAAGAAGATGTACCAACTAGTACTAGAAGAAACAAAATAATGAAAGGTAGTAGTTATATAGATAAAGTTCTAATAACTTCTATTAAAAATGTAAATAACGATAAAGAAAGATAATCATGGCTAAATGTAAAAAATGCGGATCACCAGCTTGTGTGTGTGGATCGCCTAATCATTTCGTAGATCCAACAATGGCTGCTGCAGGTATACAACCAGATATGACATATCAAGTTCCTATGCAAGCGAATCAAATGGGCGCAGCTAAACCTGTATTCAGCCCTCAAACTCAAGGTATGGCTCAAACAATATACGGAACTCCAGATCAACGTCAACAATCTGTAGCCACTCCTTTTCAAGCCAATGCTTTTTACGCTTCATTAGATGCAGCTAGAAAAGAAGGTAGAGACACGTTTAAAGTTGGTGACAAAACATTCGAAGTAAAATAAATAACTATGGACAAAAGTAAACTAATCATAAGTAAGCCAGCTCTTGAAGGACAAGTAGGTGAGTCACACGTTTGGGATGGGCCACTAGATGTTAATAGCTTTCCAAAAGGAAAAGGTAGTAGCTCTGGTAAAGATGGTATGGAAATACTAAAAGATATACCTGAATACAAAGCAGGACCTATAACTCAAAAAGTAAAACGTGGCTAAGCAAATAGACAAAAAAAGTCTCAAGTGTAATAAGCCTAGAAGAACACCAGGTCACCCTAAAAAATCTCACGTAGTTAAAGCTTGTGAAAGTGGTAGGGAAAAGATTATACGCTTTGGTGAGCAAGGTGCTAAAACTGCTGGCAAACCAAAATCTAGTGAATCTGATCGCATGAAAAAGAAACGTGCTAGCTTTAAAGCGCGTCATGCTAAAAATATCAAGAAAGGTAAGATGTCCGCTGCGTGGTGGGCTGATAAAGTTAAATGGTAATGGGTTTTAAATTAATACCTCCGTTTGTATTAGAAAACACTCCAATATATCAAGTTGATATGGAAGATGGTGTATTAGGTAAAGCTAATAATAATGGTACTATTATCATAAACAACAAAGTATCACCAGCTAAAATGAGTGAAGTTATTGCTCATGAAATGGTGCATATAGATCAAATGAAACGTGGTGATTTAGATTACGATAATAAAAACGTATACTGGAAAGGTAAGGTAATACCTCGCTCAAGTATTAAAGAAGGAGCAAAAAATTTACCTTGGGAAAAAGAAGCTTATAATAAAACTAAAAAATAAAAAAATGCCGTATAAAAAGAAAGGTTCTTCATGTGTACAACTGAAAGACCACAAAGGAAAACCATCAGGATTAATGATGGAAGGATCTGTAGCATATATGGAGTCTGCAGGTAAAGAAAAGAAAAACTTAATGAAAGATATGCCTATTGATGATAAAGCATCGGCAATGGAAATGTCTCCGTATAAACTAACTGAAAAGGATAAGCCCGAACCAAAGCCGTTTGTGGATCCAGGTGCTCCTGAAGGTTTTGCAGCAGACGCCGCAGACGTAGGTGAAGCTGCGTCTAAAAAATTCTTTAAAAGTCAAGATATAGTTAATAGAGCTGTGCAGACTTTAGAGGGCATAGATGCTGGTAAAGGAACGTATACTGGGTACGCTAACTCAGACCAGACTGTTAGAAACGCTTTGTTAGGTGGAATGAGAAAGGATAAACTAACTACGCAACAATTAAAATCACTTTCTAAAAGTGATCCTGTTAAAGGCAGGGAATATATTTCTCAAAATATATCAAACGCATCACTTGGTGACGCAAAACGCGCGTTTGATAGATCATACAATCCTTTCAAGCAAAGCTAAATGAAAAAACTTTTAAGTCTTTTATCGGGCGGTATAATTAAAGACGTAGGTAATGTAATCGATAAACTTACAACTACAGACGAAGAAAGATTAGCTGCTAAGCAAAAGATTCAAGAGTTATTAGAAAAAGCAGATCAAGACGCACAGACTCAAATTACTGAACGCTGGAAACTTGATATGCAATCTGATTCATTTTTGTCTAAAAACATACGGCCACTAGTGTTAATATATCTTACTGTTATATTTACGGCATTGGCATTTTTTGATGGTAACATTGGTGGTTTCCAGGTTAACGAAGCCTATATACCTATATTTCAATCATTATTGATTACAGTATATGGTGCATATTTTGTAGGTCGTACTTGGGAAAAAGCAAAGAAATCGAGTAATAATAAATAAGTAAATAATTTAAATTCAATTAAATGGCAAATTCAATTACAGCTGAAGAGCTTAAAACTATTCAAGAACAACAAGGAGAGTTAACTCAACTATTAAATCAAATCGGGCAATTAGAAGCAAACAAGCATGCTTTACTTCATAGAATAGCTGACGTCAACGGAAGCGTTGAAGAAACTAAAAAAGAGCTAGAAGAAAAGTACGGCTCTATTAATATTGATTTAAAAGATGGTACTTATACTCCAGTACAAAAAGAAGAAGAAATTGACGGTATGACCGTTGTAACTGAAGAGTAATGAGTACTGTTATAAGAAAAATCAGTATCGGTTCTGATTATAAAAATGATGCTATGCACTACGCGTTAGGCCAACAGGTTTACGGTGGTCATGAAATATCACATATTATGTTTGACGACTCTGACACTTCTTATAACATATTTATAAAGAAAAACGACGAGGTGCTGCCATGGAAGAAGTTTAATTCTAACATGGCTATATCTGTTGAATATGATTTAGAATATTAATGAGAAGTGTTTTTGATTTCATTATAATACCATATGGTAAAAGATATGATAATGAAATTGATTTAAACGGAGATAAACTTATAGTTAATTCTAGTATAGAAAACTTTAAGTTAATAAATAGAAAAGCTGTTGTACTCACTACACCAACAGCTTTTGCTACACCTATACAAGAGGGTGATGAAGTTATAGTTCACCACAATATATTTAGAAGATATTATAACCAAAAAGGTAAAGAGGTAGACAGTAGCAAAACATTTGACGATAATAAATATTTATGTCAATACGATCAAATATATCTTTACAAACGTATGGTTAAATGGACAGCTGTAGGTGAACGTTGTTTTATTATGCCAATTAAAAATAAAGATGACTGGTCGCTAGAACCAGAGCGGAAAAACAAAGGTATAGTAAAAATAGGAAATAAAACACTAAAGTCGCTGGGTATTAATGAAGGTGATTTAGTTGGTTTTAAATCCAATAGAGAGTTTGAGTTTATAGTAGATAAACAAAGACTATATTGTATGGAATCAAATGATATTTTAGTTAAACATGAGTTCAAAGGAAACGAGGAAGAGTATAATCCAAGCTGGGCAAAAAGCAGTTGAGGAACTTATTAAAGTTGCTGAAGAAAAAATCATTACTAATACTGAAGATGATGTTTCTGCAGATAGACTTAAAAACGCGGCTGCAACTAAAAAGCTTGCTATATTTGATGCGTTTGAAATATTAGCTAGAATAGAAGAAGAAAAAAATATGCTTGAAGAAAAACCTCAAAATACTAAAGAAAAAAGTTTTAGAGGTTTTGCTGAGGGTAGATCAAGATAATGTACGAACAGTCTTTAGTAAAAACATTAAAAGACCACATTAAACCTAAAATTTTAAAAAGAAATAATAGGTATAAAAAATGGGAGTATGGCTATGACGTTGAACACGACGTTATTGTTATTAGTAAAAACGGCACAATAGGTGATGTAATTGAAATACAAAACCTTAAAATAGCTTTACCAGCTACACATGATAATGTTTATGCTGCGTCTGATAAAATAGAAGATCAACGTTGGGCTAAGTCGGAATACCCTAAACCATTAGCTAAAATTAAAAGTGTATTTGACTGGGAAAGATACCCAGTTAATTTTAAAGAAGAATGGTACGATTATATTGACGAAGAGTTTAAAAGACGTGAAGAAGGATATTGGTTCTATAATAGAGGCGTGGCTACTTACATCACTGGTTCTCACTATATGTTCTTGCAGTGGAGCAAAATTGATGTTGGTGCCGCAGATTACAGGGAGTCAAATAGGCTTTTCTTTATATTCTGGGAAGCATGTAAAGCCGACCAGCGATGTTATGGTATGTGCTACCTCAAAAACAGACGCTCTGGTTTTTCATTCATGGCGTCATCAGAGCTCGTGCATCAAGCAACAATATCTTCCGACTCACGCTTTGGGATATTATCAAAATCAGGGTCTGACGCTAAAAAAATGTTTACCGACAAAGTTGTACCCATATCAGTCAACTATCCTTTCTTTTTCAAACCCATACAAGACGGTATGGACAGGCCAAAGACGGAGCTTGCCTATAGAGTACCAGCGTCAAAACTCACAAGGCGTAAACTCGACCAAGGCGAAGCGCCAGAGGAACTCGACGGTCTCGACACGACGATCGACTGGAAGAACACGGGTGACAACTCGTATGACGGTGAAAAACTCAAAATTCTCGCCCACGACGAATCAGGTAAGTGGGAGCGTCCGGATAATATTTTAAATAACTGGCGAGTTACAAAAACAACATTAAGATTAGGTAGCAAAATTGTTGGTAAGTGCATGATGGGATCAACGAGCAACGCTCTTGACAAAGGTGGTGATAACTTTAAAAAATTATATTATGCATCAGACGTCACGCGAAGAAACCGCAATGGACAGACTAGCTCAGGATTATATAGTTTGTTCATACCTATGGAATGGAACTACGAAGGATTCATTGATTCTTTTGGATTACCTGTACTCGAAACACCAAAGGACGCGATTAAAGACGCCCAGGGTGATTTAATTACTACAGGTGTTATAGAACATTGGGATAATGAAGTTGATGGTCTTAAAGATGATCAGGATAGTTTAAACGAATATTATAGACAGTTTCCTCGTACAGAGAAACACGCGTTTAGAGATGAAGCTAAGTTATCTTTATTTAATCTAACTAAAATCTACGAGCAAATAGATCATAATGAAGATATTAAAAACAAAGCCATGGTTACTCAAGGTAACTTTCAATGGGCTGGTGGTATAAAAGATACTACTGTAAATTTTGTACCAGATAACAATGGTAGATTTTTAGTTTCTTGGATTCCACCTGCAAATCTTCAGAATCGTGTGATAATAAAAAATGGAGTGAAGTTTCCGGGTAATGATCACGTTGGGGCTTTTGGTTGTGACAGTTACGATATATCAGGAACTGTAGATAACAGAGGATCTAAAGGATCTTTACATGGTTTAACAAAATTCAGCATGGAGCAGGCTCCTTTTAATATGTTCTTTTTAGAATATATATCAAGACCCCCAACAGCTGAAATATTCTTTGAAGATGTTTTAATGGCATTGCATTTTTATGGCATGCCTATACTTGCGGAGAATAACAAACCTCGACTATTGTATTATTTAAAACGTAGAGGTTATAGAAAATTTTCAATGAACAGACCAGACAAAATATATAATAAACTGTCTGTTGCAGAAAGAGAAATAGGTGGTATACCTAACTCAAGCGAAGATATTAAGCAAGCTCACGCTGCTGCTATAGAATCATACATAGAAAATTACGTGGGCTTAAAAGAAAATGGATATAGTGATATGTATTTTCAAAGAACATTAGAAGACTGGGCAAAGTTTAATATAAACAATAGAACAAAATTTGATGCAACAATTAGTTCTGGCTTAGCCATAATGGCATGTAATAAAAACAAATACACACCAGTAAATATTCAACAAAGAGATACAGTTAACATATCGTTTAAAAAATATGATAACACAGGTTACATTTCAAAAATAATACAATAAATGGTTTATACTAATGTAAATAGTTCTTTTCCTAGTCAGGTAGTACCAGACGCAGAAAAAGATACTTTGGACTACGGTTATCAAGTAGGTAGGGCTATTGAAAATGAATGGTTTAGAGGTGATCGTGGCTTAGGCGCTGGTGGTCGCTTTGGTAACAACTGGCAAGATTTTCATAGATTAAAATTATACGCTAGAGGCGAACAGTCTGTAGCTAAATATAAAGACGAATTCTCAGTTAATGGTGATTTGTCTTATCTTAATTTAGACTGGAAACCTGTAGCTGTATTATCTAAGTTTGTAGATATAGTTGTAAATGGAATGACCGATAAAGGTTATGAAATTAAATCTTTTGCTACTGATCCATATGCTGTTTCACAGAGAACAGAGCACGCCAAAGGTATAGCTGAAGATGCATTTTCTAGAGACTTAATAACTCAAGCCCAACAAAATTTAGGTATAGATGTTTCTAGAACTAATATACCATCAGAGCAATTACCCCAAAGCAAAGAAGAGTTAGAACTACATATGCAGCTTAGTTATAAGCAGGCTATAGAAATAGCAGAAGAAGAATTAATAAGCAATGTATTTGATTATAACAAATACGAAGAGACTAAAAAAAGATTAGCATACGATTTAGTAGTGCTAGGTATATCTTGTGTTAAAACAAATTTTAATTTAGCAAACGGTGTTACTATAGATTATGTAGACCCTGCTAATCTTGTTTATTCTTATACAGAAGATCCTAATTTTGAAGACATATATTACGTTGGTGAAGTTAAAAGCGTAAGTCTTGAAGAGCTTAAAAAGCAATTTCCTTATTTAACAGATTCTGATTTAGAAGAAATACAAAAATATCCAGGTGATTCTAATTATACAAGAAATTATTGGGGTCAAGATGATAGTTATAACAACATACAAGTGTTGTATTTTGAATACAAAACATATCAAAATCAAGTATTTAAAATAAAACAAACAGATCAGGGTCTTTTAAAAGCTATTGAAAAGCCAGAAGATTTTAATCCACCTGCTAATGATAATTTTGAAAGAGTACACAGAGCTATAGAAGTTTTATATAGCGGCGCTAAAATATTAGGTCACGAAAAAATGTTAAAATGGGAACTGGCTGAGAACATGACTAGACCATATAGTGATCAAACTAAAGTTCAAATGAACTACAGTATATCTGCTCCTAGAATGTACAAAGGCAGAATAGAAAGTTTAGTTAGTAAATGTATTGGGTTTGCTGATATGATTCAATTGACTCACTTAAAAATACAACAGGTGTTAGCTCGCATGGTGCCAGATGGAGTATTTGTAGATGTTGATGGTTTGTCAGAGGTAGATCTCGGTAATGGTACGAACTATAATCCACAAGAAGCTTTAAACATGTACTTCCAAACAGGTAGTATTGTTGGTAGATCTAAGACTATTGATGGTGATATTAATCCTGGTAAAGTACCTATTCAAGAACTACAAACATCTAATGGTCAAGCTAAAATAGGTGCGCTGGTACAAACATATCAATATTATTTACAAATGATAAGAGATGTGACGGGATTAAACGAAGCTAGAGATGGTAGCCAACCAACTAAAGACGCTTTGGTAGGTTTGCAAAAGCTAGCAGCTGCCGCATCAAACACAGCTACTAAACATATACTGCAATCGCTAATGTACTTAACAGTAAGAACAGCTGAAAATATAAGTTTAAGAGCTGCGGATATGCTAAACTTTCCGTTAACTAAAAATGCTTTAATGAATAGCATTAGTACATTTAACACGAGTACATTGGAGCAAATGCGTAATTTAAATATGCATGAGTTTGGTATATTCTTAGAATTAGAACCTGAAGAAGAAGATAAGCAAATGCTACAAAAAAATATACAGATAGCTTTGCAGTCAGGCGGTGTTGATTTAGAAGATATTATAGATATAGAGCAAATATCTAATATTAAGTTAGCCAATCAAATGCTTAAAATAAAACGTAAGCAAAAACAAGAAAGAGATCAAGCTGCAGCTCAAGCCAATATACAAGCTCAAGCTCAAGCTAACGCGCAAGCTAACGAGCAAGCTGCTCTTGCTGAAATGCAGAAACAACAAGCTCTTACAGAAACCAAACTTCAGCTTGAGCAAGGTAAGTCTCAATTTGAAATACAACGTATGCAAACAGAGGCTGAAATTAAAAAGCAACTAATGGCTGAAGAGTTTAACTACAATATTCAGTTAGCTGAGGCTAGAGCTAAAGTTGAAAGAGAAAAAGAAAAAGAAATTGAAAATCGTAAAGACGAGCGGGCTAGAATCATTGGTACACAGCAGTCTGAAATGATATCTCAAAGACAAAATGACGAATTACCAAAAAACTTTGAGTCTGCCGGTAATGACTCGCTTGGAGGATTTGGACTAGAACAGTTTGAACCTCGTTAAAAAAAATTTTAATTATTTAATTATATTATATTATGTTAGAAGAAGTAAAACAAGAAGGTGAGTTTAAACTACAAGCCAAACCTAAAAGACCTAAAAACTTAGGTAAAACAGAAGAGGTAACTAAAGTTGAAATACCTAACACAGCTATTGAAGCTCAAGGTAAAGTTGTACCTGAAGTTACTAAAGTTGAAATTAAAAACGAAGATAATGCCGTTCAAGAGCAAAGCGCAGATGCAAGCGATGATACTGTCGGGCAACCCGAAAACGGTAGCAACAGCGAAGAAGTGGTTGAAGAAGTACGGACCACCGACTCAAATGAAGAGTCCCCTCTCTCTGTTATTGAAGAAGTATCAGAAGAAGAAGTAAAACCTACTGAAGAAAAAGTAATTGAAGAGGTTGAAAGAGCTGTTGTAGAACAAAAAGTTCTACCTGAAAATATTGAAAAGCTAGTTTCATTTATGGAAGAAACTGGTGGTACAGTCGAAGATTACGTTCGACTTAATGCAGATTATTCTAATGTAGATAACAATACGTTGGTAAGAGAATATTATAAACAAACACGACCGCATCTTGATCATGATGACGTAAGTCTTTTATTAGAAGACTTTGATTATGATGAAGAATTGGACGACGAAAAAGATATACGCAAAAAGAAAATTGCGTTTAAAGAAGAAGTTGGAAAAGCCAAAAACTTTTTAGAGGGATTGAAAGATAAATATTACGACGAGATCAAGTTGAGACCGGGCGTAACTCAAGAACAACAAAAAGCTGTGGATTTTTTCAATCGATACAGTGAAGAACAGCAAGCTATTACAAAAACTAGGGATAATTTTATTGACCGAACTAAGAGTTTATTTAACGAAGATTTCAAAGGTTTTGATTTTAAAGTTGGTGAAAAGAAATTTAGATACGGTATTAAAAACCCTCGGCACGTTGGTGAGACGCAATCAAATATTGATAACTTTGTTAAGACGTTCTTAAATAAAGACGGTGAAATAGGTGATATGCAAGGGTACCATAAAGCTTTGTATGCTGCTAGAAATGCTGATACTTTAGCTCAACATTTCTATGAACAAGGAAAAGCTGACGCTGTTAAAGAAGTCATGGCTAAGTCAAGAAACATTTCGACTGAACCAAGACAAACAGCTCAAGGTGAAGTATTTGTTAATGGTTTAAAAGTTAAAGCTATTAGTGGTGTTGATTCTTCAAAACTTAAAGTTAAAAAAATAACAATAAAAAAATAAAATAAATAATCATGGCTGTAAGTCCTATATTTGGTGACATTATTCCGTCACAAAAACAACAGTTGCTAGATACTAATTATCTATCATTTAATGGTGGAACTGGTACTGGTGACTCTGATACATTCGCTCAACAATATCTTCCTGAGATTTATGAGCAAGAAATAGAGCGATATGGAAATCGTACGCTCTCTGGATTTTTACGTATGGTTGGTGCTGAAATGCCTATGACGTCTGATCAAGTTATTTGGTCTGAGCAAAACCGTCTACACATTTCTTACACAGACTGTACTAACGATCAAGTTAACACTATCACTATTCCTGTAGCGTTAACTCCTGCTGATCCTAAAGATTACGTTGCAAACGTAGTTTCTGTTGGTCAAACTATTGTAGCCGTTGATGCTGCTGGTAATGAACTTAAAGCTGTAGTAACTGCATCTAACCTAACTTCTGGTGCACTTACTGTTGCTCCTTACACTGCTACTACAACTGCTTCACTAGGAACTACTGTTAAGATCTTCGTATATGGATCTGAATATGGAAAAGGTTCTTCTACTCCTAGCTCAACTGTAAGCGCTGGCGCTTCTGATGGGTACATTAGTATTGATCCTAACTTTACTCAATTCAGTAATTCACCAATTATCATTAGAAGCAAGTATGTTGTTTCTGGTTCTGACACTGCTCAAGTTGGTTGGGTCGAAGTTGCTACTGAAGATGGTACTGGAGGATATCTATGGTATCTAAAAGCTGAGTCTGAAACAAGACTACGTTTTGAAGATTACTTAGAAATGTCAGTTGTTGAAGGTGAAAAAGCTTCTGCTACAGGAGCTGGCTCTGCTGCTAACGCTGGTTACAAAGGTACAGAAGGTTTGTTTGCTGCTATCCAATCACGTGGTAACGTAGAAGTTGGATTCGCTGGACAAGCTGCTGCTGCTGCTTTGGCTGATTTTGATTTGATTCTTAAGAACTTAGACACTCAAGGTGCTATTGAAGAAAATATGCTTTTCTTAAACCGTGAGACTACTCTTACTATCGATGATATGTTAGCTGGACAGAACTCATATGGAACTGGTGGTACATCTTACGGTGTATTTGAAAACTCAGAAGACATGGCACTAAACCTTGGCTTCTCTGGTTTCCGCAGAGGTTCTTATGACTTCTATAAGACTGACTGGAAGTATTTGAATGATGCATCTACAAGAGGTGGTTCTGTAGCAGCTGGTGCTGCTAACTCGAAGTACTCTATTGAAGGTGTGTTGGTTCCAGCTGGTACTTCAACTGTATATGATCAAATTCTAGGTACTAACATCCGTCGTCCATTCTTGCACGTACGATATAGAGCGTCACAAACTGACGATCGTCGTATGAAGTCTTGGTTGACTGGATCTGTTGGTGGTGCATTTACTAGCGATCTTGACGCTATGGAAGTTAACTTCCTATCTGAAAGATGTCTATGTGTACAAGGTGCTAATAACTTCGTGTTATTCACTGGAGTATAATCACTTAAGTAATACTTACCCCTGATGTAATTTCAGGGGTAACTATTACCTTTATTAATTATTTAATTATATTATATCATGGCAAAAACAAAAGATGTTCCTAGTGTAGAAAAAGACTGGGAAATTAAAGATAGAACTTATCTAACAACAGGATCGTATAAACCATTAACACTTAGAATACCATCTAGGCATAGCAGAAAATTTCCAATGCTTTGGTTTGACCCTGAAACAAACGAACAAAGAGAACTTAGATATGCTACAAACATGTCTACCCCTCTTAAAGACTTACAACAAGGCGAAGCTACTCTTGGTACTATATTATTTGAAGATGGCTCGCTAGTTGTATCAAAAGAAAATCAATCGCTTCAAAAACTATTATCTTTATATCACCCTTTAAAAGGTAAAAGATATATGGAGTTTGACGCTGTTGAAGAAGCTGAAGATGAACTAGACATTATGGAGCTACAAATTGATGCTCTTAACGCTGCAAGATCTATTGACATAGATCAAGGCGAAGCTATATTAAGAGTTGAGCAAGGTAGTAAAGTATCTAATATGTCTTCAAAAGAAATTAAAAGAGATTTATTGATATTCGCTAGACGTAACCCAAAGTTATTTTTAGATCTAGCAAGCGATGAAAATGTACAGTTGCGTAACTTTGCTATCAAAGCAACTGAATCTAAAATTATTAAGCTGTCTGACGATCAAAGATCTTTTATGTGGGCATCTAACGGTAAAAAGCTTATGAGTGTACCATTTGATGAAAACCCATACTCGGCAATGGCTGCTTTCTTTAGAACTGACGAAGGCGTAGAAGTTTTCAAGTCTATCGAGAAAAAGCTAAAATAACATGTAACAATAGTATAGGGCTCGTTCACTCGGGCCCATACTTTAAAAAAATATAAATGGCAATAAACGTAGATACAGTATATAAAACCGTTTTGCTAATACTCAATAAAGAACAACGGGGTTATATAACTCCTGATGAGTTTAATAAAACAGCTACGCAAGTTCAATTAGATATATTTGAACAATACTTTGATGATTTAAATCAACAGCTACGCGTGCCACAAGCCGATTTTGATTATGCAGATCGGCAAATGAATATTGACGAAAAAATATCTTATTTCAAAGCTATAGGTAATTGTACTTATGATTCTTCGGGTGGGCATTGGTCTTTACCTTCGTCAGCTGTAGGAAGTCAAAACTTTGATACAATTATATATAACGCAAGTACTTTATCAAGCGGTCAAGCTTATTTTTATAAGCTAGGGGCTATAACTTATACTCCGCTAACTGGTTATCCAGTAGAGTTGCAAAGACTTCAACGCAACGATTTTTACAATATAGATCAATCACCATTAACAAGACCTACAAAAGAGTTTCCATGTTATCTTTACGAAGGGAATAAACTATATGTTAAACCTGTAAGTATACAAACTGGAACCGGTACTATAGAAGCTTCTATGATTAGAAAACCATTTGATGTATTTTGGGCATACTCGTTGGGATCTCAAGGTCAATACATTCAAGACGCATCTAACTCTTTTGATTTTGAGTTAGAACAATCAGAGCAAGTTAATGTTATACTTAGAATATTACAATATTCCGGTATTGTTATACGCGATCCACAAATTATACAAGCTGCATCAGCTGAAATACAGCAAAACGAAATAAACAAAAAAAGCTAATAGATGTCATTACTAACAGAAAACAATCGGCAATATTACGAAGGCGCTCAAGGCTTTAGAGGTGATGGTACTACTACTAAGTTTATAACTACTTTTGATACTGATTTAAAATGGTACGCAGCTGAAAGAACTAACGAAAGTTATGGTAAGAATAACTTTAAACTATACACAAGCACAAATGGCATACCAGGCAGTTGGTCAGAGGTTGTTGCGGGTTACACTGTATCTGGTAATACAATAGAATTTACTACAGCTCCAGTTGATGACTTGTATATAGTCGTTCAGCTTAAAAAGCTTGATGGTGGTGAGTACGGCATCAACACAACTGAAAAAGCTTTTGGCTCTATAGTAGAAGATAACTATGGATCTTATGCTTATACAGAACTCAACGATGTAATAAATAACTTTTTAGTAGCTTATGTTGGTGCTGGTAAACTTATACCAAGTGTTAAAAGAAGTGATATTATTTTTCATGCTAAACGAGCTATGCAAGAGTTTAGCTATGATACTCTTAAAAGTGTAAACTCGCAAGAGCTAACCGTACCACATAATTTAAGTGTAGTGCTACCGCAAGATTATGTTAATTATGTAAACTTCTATTGGGTAGATGATCAAGGTGTTCAGCATATTATAATGCCTACAAATAATCTTACTAGCAGTCCTTATAGTATACCACTTCAAGATAATCAAGGTGTTCCTACTCAAGATAACTTTGATAACAATATAACTGGTACCTCTATAATAGAAGATAGATGGAATAGTAATTATATGAAAGACAATGTAATTGATGATACAATTGCAGGCTGGGAGTACTATTATGGCTGGCCTGAGTTTGGTTATGGTCAATTATTTGGTCTTGACACTCAATACGCTAATAGCAATGGTTACTTTACTATAAACGATAGAGAAGGTAAAATATCTTTTTCTGCTAATTTAGTTGATAAGATAATTATATTTGAATATATATCAGACGGTCTTTCTACTAATTTAAAAACAAAAGTTCCCAAACTAGCAGAAGAAGCTATGTATGCTTATATAAGTCATGCGGTTATAGCTAGCAGAATCAATCAACCAGAATACATTGTACAAAGATTAAAAAGAGAAGCAAGCGCTAAACTTAGAAACGCTAAGATACGTTTATCTAACTTGAAGATAAATGAAATTGTTCAAGTTATGAGAGGTAAATCTAAATGGATTAAACACTAAAATTAAATGGCTGAAGTTAAAAACGCGTTCATCAAATCAAAGATGAACAAAGACCTTGATGCTAGACTTATACCACAAGGTGAGTATCGCGACGCTGTAAATATACAGGTTAGTAAGTCAGAGGGTGATGACGTTGGCGCTTTAGAAAATGTGCTTGGTAATGTTAGCAGAGCTAATTTCGAAGCACACTCTGGTGTTTCAAACTTAACTTGTATAGGTTATTTTGTAAGTGAGTTCAGCAGTAAAGTGTATTTATTTTTTACAGATTACACAGATCTTTACGACAAATCCACTAACCCAACTTATAACCTAAACGCAAATAACTTTATATACGAATGCGATTTAAGTTCTAATCCAAACCCAACAACTTCTGCATCAATAAAGAAATTAGTTGAAGGAGCTTTTCTTAATTTTTCTTCAAACAAACCTATTATAGGTGTTAATCTTTTAGAAGATTTTTTATTCTTTACAGACAATAGAAACCAACCTAGAAAAATAAACGTAGCTTTAGCTAATCAAGAAAATATTAATAACCCAACTTATTATTCTACAGAAGACAATATATCAGTAGCTAAATATTATCCTTATGAACCAATATCGCTAGTAAAAGAATCTACAGTGGCGCCAGGCAGTGATGAGTGCGCTATGTATGACGCTTTTAGTGAATTTATCCCATTAAATAATAGTGCACAGCCTAATGTAACTAATCCATATTACGACGCTAATTTTCCTGGAGATCCTAAGTTTTTAGAAGATAAGTTTGTTAGATTTAGTTATAGATTTAAGTTTGAAGATGGTGAGTACTCATTGATAGCCCCATTTACTCAACCGTGTTTTACACCAAAGCAAGACGGTTATTTTTTAGAAGGTGACGAGCAGCAAACTTTCGCTAGCACAGTTGTTGACTTTATGGAAAATAAAGTTAATAAAATAGATTTGCAAATACCATTACCAGTTATCGCTGATGACTTAAAAAATTCTTTTCATGTATCAGAAGTAGATATAATATACAAAGAGTCAGATGGCTTAGCGCTACAGGTTGTAGAAACAATACAAGCTAAAGATATTACAGGTACAAATCCTGTTTTTGAATATGTTTACTTATCACAAAAACCATACAAAACTTTACCAGAAGATGAAATAACTAGAGTATATGATAAAATACCAGTTAAAGCTTTAGGTCAAGAAGTAATATCAAATAGAGTTGTATATAGTAATTTTCAAGACAAACACACGCCACCTAAATTTATAAAATATCAAGTTGGTGCTAATGAAAAATATGAGCCATCTAACGCACTTCCGTTTGTAAATTCCAAAACAACTATAGAATACCCTAACCATACATTAAAGAGAAATAGGAATTATCAAATTGGAGTTGTTTTATCTGATAGATACGGAAGGCAGTCTACTGTAATATTGTCTAACGATCAAAATCCTTCTGCTGGGGGATTTGGAGCTGACACTATATATCTACCTTACAGAGATGTAAATGATTCTATTACTTACTTAGGTGATTCTTTAAAAATGTCATTTAACGAACCCATACAAAGTAATAAGAATCAAGCTAATTTAACTCCCGGTTTATATAATAATGATGTTAATGACGTTAATTATAACCCACTAGGTTGGCATACGTTTAAAATTGTAGTCAAGCAAGTTGAGCAAGAGTACTACAACGTGTATACTGCTGGCGCAATGAAAGGTTTACCATATAATTACAATATTTCTTTTCCTGGTCAACCAGGTGGATCTAACAACACTTCTTTTGTAACTTTAATTAACGACAATATTAATAAAGTACCTAGAGATTTATCAGAAGTTGGACCTCAAGATAAAAGTTTTAGAAGTTCAGTCGTGTTGTTTGGTAGGGTTAATAACACTAGTAATGTGTTTAGCAATATTGGTAACGAGCAATATATACCAACAAATGAAAGGCTTTCTTTTACAACAAATGTAATTGAAGATTTGTTTGATTTATTTGATGTACTTCAGTTTGATTATGGACCTGGAGTAAAGGTAGATCCTATAACAAGTACAGATAATGCGTATCATGGATTTTACAAGTCAGATTCAAATCCTTTTATAGCTGAATTTATAACAACACAAACAGCTGCAGATCAATTTGGAGTATTAAATAGTCAAACTAACAATGAGTTTAAAGATATAGAAAACTTGGCTATATTTGAAACAGCACCTACTATATCTAGACTCGATTTGTATTACGAAACTAGTACGTCAGGATTAATAGAAGATTTAAATAACGCTGTTGGATCTTCAAGTGGAGGTGTTTATGAAATAAGTAATTTTGAATATTCACAAAATGAAAGCTATGGTTTAGACGCAGTTGTAGCTACTGGATTTAAATTTTTAAACTTTGGAGGCGTAGCTCTTCCAGCTACAGTTGAACTTGTTTCTGTACTTGATGACTCAGGTTCTGGTATTAATAGAAAAAACCAATTTACACTTTCTCAATTAGGTTCTCTTGAATTTGAGTTGAGAACAAATAGTTATTTTTATTACGGTGAAAATGCTAATATCAACGAATCTTATGTGTTTACTTTTAAAGCTACACACGGAACTGACGTTACATCTTTGCCAGTAAATGGTAATTTAGAAAATACACCACCAACAATAAACAATGAAAATACAGATACGATACAATTGCAAATAGGTGATCAATCTGTTTTAACAAACTTAAGTGGTGTTAATGGTAGTGCTGACCCGACTAGAGATACGCTTGGATTAACATTTTCTATAGACTCTTCTACAGGTGCTGGTGATTATATTGTTGTAAATAACAATGAAGTTCAAAATAAAAATACATCGGCAAGTGGCTCAGGATCTTTCACGCTAAGACTTACAGACGCTGGAAGTCCTCAAGCTGGAACTGTAACTAAAACTTTTGATGTTGTTTTTGATGAACCAAATACAAATCTACCTTCTTATAGAACTTACCCTGGCAGCGGCATGCTTGCTGACAGTAGAGGCGCCGCTGTGTATCTTACAAATGATTTTACTAATTTAACAAGCAACATACCCAATAGCTTTGGAAATATAAGCTACAATAGTAATGGCTACAATACTAGTTTTCATTTAAAAGGATTAGTGCAAAATCTATCTTCTTCACAAAACCCAAATACAAGATCTGTTTGTGATCCTAACCAGCCGGGTTTTATGTATGGAACAAGTAGTAATATTGGTGGTTTTTATAATGAAAAAATACCACAAGGTGGTCTTACAACTGGTGTTTTTTATTTATATTTTAATCCTTACAACTCTCAACCTTACCAACAACAGCAGTTTCCAGAGATTAACTTTAGATATCAAATTGCGTACAGAGCAAACTCTAACAGCGCTTGGGCTACAGCTATCGATATGAATGGTAACCCCGCGAATTTTTCAGGTACATGGTTTTATAATAGTGCAGGTACTGGAGGTTTAGATTCTAACAGTATTAGTAGCAATTGGAGCTCATTGCAAAACCCTCAGATTGTAGTTACTCGTCTTGAAAATAATTATGAGAAGCGATATGCTGGTTTAGTTTATGCGTTTAATATTCCAGGTGAATATAGAATTTTGCATTCTAATATGGCTTCCACTTTTGGAAAATTAACACCTCAAGGTGATAATCAAAATGGTTTTAGTTGTAGCCAAACACCTTATTACGACAGTAACATGGGTCATGTGTTTGAAACAGGTGATTTTTATTATCCACATAGTTCCGCTGGTGGAGTTGACAACACTATAGCTCCAAACAGTTCAGACCCTAACAACGTGTTTAGATATAAAATAAGCCAAGGAAATTGTAATAATACACCTACAATTAATGTTTATGCTAGAGAACCTGTAGCAAAATACGTAACACAGTTGTACACCGATCAAGGTTTAAATAATAAATTTGGATCTTCAACATCTGGAACTTCTTATGTAATTAGAAGAATGGAATCTTTGAGTTCATTTAGTAGTACGTTTTTAAATCCTGAATACACCAATCAAGGTAAGTATTTAATATTTTTTCAAAACACAACAGGGCTTGCTAATCCTGGTAGTCAAACACCTTGTTATACTTAATTATGGCAGCTATATTAGAAGTAAAATATTTTAATTCTTTTCTACTGAAAAAGACTCACACTGGAACTCCAACATCTACAGATCCGCCGGTATGGGACGGTAGCACCGGTGTGCCTTCTGGTCAAAATGGATCATACCCAGTAACAGGACGCCCACCTAGTAATGACGCTCAAAACGCAAGTTGGTCTATAGAAGAAGCTCGTATACGAGGTGGCTACAATAATACCAATATAGATTATGGAGTAAGAGCTTACATCGTAGACGAAGAGCCAAATGGAAGTACAAGAGGTAATGCGCTTATATATTCTGGTATATTTAATTCTAGAACTGGTATTAATAATACAAATGTATTTAATGTAGCTAAAGATATTACAAAAGCCGCAGATCCAGCTAGTGGTAGTATACAAAAATTATACGCTGAAGATACGAACTTAATTATATTACAGGAAAACAAAATAAGTAGAGCATTAATAGATAAAGATGCTATATATTCAGCAGAAGGTGGAGGTACTGTAACATCTACAAATGTTGTTATAGGTCAAATTATACCATATGCTGGTAACTTTGGTATTAGTAAAAATCCAGAAAGCTTTGCTGTATATGGTTATAGAAAGTATTTTGTAGACAGAAGTAGAAACGCTGTGTTACGTTTATCTCAAGACGGTATTACAGAAATATCAAACTATAGTATGGTAGATTATTTTAGAGATGAACTTTCTAATTTAAAAACAAGCGACAAAGCAATAGGCGCTTGGGATATATATACAAAGCAATACGTAGTTAGTCTACAAGGTAGTAATATAACACCAACAATATCAGGCGCGCAAGGTGAGTTTTCAGATACATACCAAACATTGTCATTTGATGAGTCTGTTCTTGGTTGGACTAGTAGATTTACTTATAAACCAGAGCAAGCGTTTAGTGTACAAGCTAAATACTACACAGTAAATCAAGGGATTTTATACCAACACAATTATCAAGAGGTTGGAAAAGATGATAATAGATCTAAGTTTTACGATGTTTATTCTGATTCTAAAATTACATTTATATTCAACCCAAAAACTAGTGCATCTAAATTATTTAAAACAATTAACTACGAAGGTTCAACTGGTTGGGAAGTTTCATCTTTTCTAGGACAAAGAGAGTTTGATTTAGTTGACACAAGTAATTTAATTTATAGTTACGACGAAGGAGCTTACACGCAAGATGGTATTCAATATTACTCTGGATTTCATAATAAAGAAGGCAAATACTTTGCTAACCTTATTAACAGTAGTCAACCAACTTCAAAAGAAATTATATTTGGCGCAAGTGTTTCAGGTGTAAAAGGTTATTATTCTACTGTAACTATAAGAACAGATGATAGCACGCAAGTGATAGGAAGCGGTGGTAAGAGCCGTGAGTTATTTGCTGTATCATCTGAATACGTAGAATCATCATACTAAATTAAATGGAATTAAATATACGTAGACTTACAGAAAACGATTGGAACACGCTGTGTTCTTGGTGGGATGCGTGGCCTGAATGGGTTAACCCACCTAAAGATTTTTTACCTGACAACGGTACTGGTGGTCTTATTGTAGAAAAAGACGTACCTATCGCTGCAGGTTTTATATATTACACCAACTCTAAGGGAGCTTTATTTGAATGGGTTATATCTAATCCAGATTATAGAGAAGCTGATAGAAAAGATGCTATAGAGCTTTTAATAAAAGCAGCTGAAGAAGTATGTAAAGCTAATGGAGTTAAGTATATGTTTACTATAGGTAGATCTAAACCTTTAATCGAAATGCATAAAAAACTAGGGTGGACAGTAGACAAAAGCCCTTCTCACGAAATAACAAAAAGAATAAATTAACATGTCAGTAGTATCTGGAATAATAGCTAGTAAAAAAGCAAATAAAGCCGCTAAAGCCGCAGGTAGAAAGCAGAAGAAGCACGAAGCTGAGTTGGAAAAAGTAAAACAGTCTAGACAGACTATTATAAATCCATACAGTACTACAACTGATTTAAGCACGTTAGCTCAAGATCTTAGTGGACAAATGTCAAATCCGTTTCAGCAATTAGGCGTAGCTACTGCTGCGGCTGAAATACAAATGGAACAATCTGATATTGCTTTAGCTAATACTCTTGATACTATTAGATCAACAGGCGCTAGTGCTGGTGGTGCAACTGCTCTTGCGCAAGCTGCTTTGCAAAGTAAAAAAGGTATAGCTGCTAGTATAGAACAACAAGAAGCTCAGAATGAAAAACTAAGAGCTCAAGGCGAACAACAATTACAACAACAAAAATTATCTGAAGCACAAAGACTACAATCTATTGCTATATCAGAAGGACAAAGAGTTCAAGCCGCAGATGCCGCTGGAAAACAATTTGAATATCAAGCTCAAGAAGCTAGAACTAATGCGGATCTTGATAGAGCTTCAAGTATGATCAGTCAATCAATGGCTAACAAAGCGTCAGCTAATCAAGCACAAGCACAAGCTATATCTGGTATTGGAACTGGATTAGCGTCAGTTGGATCAGCTTTTGCTAGAGGTTAATAGTTTTAAACAATTATCATTATGAGTTATAGAAATCCACAAATAATCGTTGATCGTTCAGCAGAAATATATGCTCAAGCCGTAGGTCAAATGGGACAGATATGGGCTCAAGGCGTACAAAACTATTTTGAAAATAAAAAGAAACAACAAGCTGACATAGACAAAAAAAACAAAGCTTATCAGCTGGGTATTAATAAAACTGAATTAGAATACGACAATAGTTTTAGAGAAAAAACTAAAGATATTGAAGAAGAATCGTTATATAAAATAATTCAGGATCAAGCCAGGTTAAAATTAGATGGTAGCGAAAATCAAATGGGTGTCATAGAAATGGACACTCAATTAAGCTTAAACTCTGAGCTAACTAAAGATCAAAGAAAAGAATATAGAACAAAAATAGACGACTACAAAAGATGGGAGGATAAAATTGTAAACATAACTGGTGATGTTATGGCTGATTTAGAACCACTAGATAATCTTTCCTCTAGTGAAATAGGTATGCCTGGTAAAGTAGAATTTTTAGGCGAAGGCAACGAAAAGTTTAAAAACTATGTAGTTGCTTATGCTTTAAAAAATAAAGAAGTACCTGGTGTAGAAAGCAAAAGAACAGCTGATGGAGATTTATTAAACTTCGATATATCTATAAATGCCAATGATCCTATTATGAGACAGTTCATAAACGACGGGGCTTTAGAAGTTAAAGAAAGTGATATAGGTGAAGATGGTAAAATAAATTTAAAGTGGAGTAGAGATATTAAAACTTGGGACGGTCAGTTTATAGTTGATATACCAGGTAGTCCGGATATTATGAAGTCTTTAGAAACCGCTAATCTTGTAGATAATGGCAATATAACAAAAGCTTTTGTGTCTGGTACAGGTTATAGAGTTGAAGATATAAAAGATACAGATTATCAAACCATTACTCCTAAAAATTATTTTGATCCAAGTGTTATAACTGAAAACGAAACTGTGCAATCAGAGTTTGAATCATATGCTTATGGCCAAATTGTTAGTCAATCAATAGACGAGGCTGTAGCTGGTTTACGAAGTAATTTTGGTGCTGAAATATCTAGACAAGATTGGACAGACATGACTGCTAACGAGCGTCAAGATTTTGTTGTTGATCTTTTAAACGACAAAGCTATTGAAGAAGCCAAAGGTAGTAAGTTAGCTACTCAAACAGAGCTGTACGATAGAAGAAATAATAAAGCCGTAAGTCCTAGTCAATTAAAATCACTAGCTGAAAATGCTAACATGTCTGAGCAAGATTATATAAAGCAAAACTTAGAAATAAAATACTATACTCTTGGTAAAACTTTTGAAAGGAAAAAACCAACTGAAAAAGAAGTAAAAGATAAACAAAAAGAGCCTACTACTTCAGAATTAAAGCTAGAAGCTTTTAATGAATTTATGACGCAAAAAGGTGGCAAAGAAGAGTTTTATAAATCTTTTGTTACAGGACCTGGTGCTAACGTTGCTGATACATTAAACAGACAGTTAGATGATTTAGCTATACCAAATCAAGCTGTTCAAGTTCAAGACGAAGCAGGAAATCCTGTTCAAGATTTAATTGAAATAGACGTTTCTGGAAAAGAAGGTAAGATACAAATTGACACATCTAATCCAGAAATGGCGTTAGCAAAGTTACAATACGCGATTTCAGGTGATTATAGTCATGTAAGAGAACTTCAAAAACAAAATTAAATAGTATGTTTAAATATAAATTAGGTGACGATATTTACAGTGTTCCTGCAGAAGAGGTAGATATTTTTGAAGCTGAAACTCCCGATGCTATAAGAGTTACAGACGAAGAAGAGGGAAAGATAAACGGTGTTGCGGACAAGGGTGCAACTGTAACACCGACAACCGGGCAAGCACCCGAGATTACGGAATTAGAATCGGTAGATATTTCTTCGGAATCACAACCAAAGCGTAGTGGAAGAGGTGAGCAAAGAAAAAGAGAGCTAGAAAAAAGAGAAGCCAAGCAAGAGCAAGATCTTATATTTGAGGAGATAGAAGATCTTGAAATATACGATGATACATTAGATGTAGTAGAAGACGATAAAAAAATAAGACTACAGGAATTAGCTAGAAAACAAATTGAAAGTGAGTATAAAGCTAATGATGTTTTAGAATACACAATATCACCAGAAGAGATAGATCAGAAAGCTCAAGATATTTTAGATGAAAAAAATAAACCTAGCTTATTAAAAAGCTATGGCGCTCAAACTGTTAGAGGTTTTGCTGGGTTTGCTAAAGGAGCTAGTCAATTTGAGGAAACACTAAAGTACTCTTTACTTGAAACTGCTTTAGATGTTTTTGATCCTGACTATAAAGGTACAGTTGAAGAGAAACAATCTATAATGCAACTTATAAAGTCTGGAGGTATGACTTCGCCGCTAGGTGGTTCATTAGGCCCTTCGTCTAACTATGAAGATTTTATATCTAAGTTAGAGCCGTCTATTAGGGAATACGAGGACATAACTATAACTGAAGAAATAGAAAAAGGTAACTACCTACTTGCTGGAGAGAGGGCTGTTGGCGCAGCTTTAGAATCTTTACCATCTATTGTTGCTGCTGCAACTGGTTACGGAGGTTTAGCTATGTTGGCTGGTAGCGTAGCTGGTGGTAAATTTAAAGAAGAGTTTGAAGC
>Ga0255047_10000406_pt1 | contig 34813 bp, 34 predicted proteins | sample JV7_2_1_MG_FD_183640 | JGI IMG/M metagenome (GOLD analysis project Ga0255047, IMG submission 183640) | Seawater microbial communities from Jervis Inlet, British Columbia, Canada - JV7_2_1 | ecosystem: Environmental > Aquatic > Marine > Inlet | place: Canada: British Columbia | collected 2016-10-06
TGCTCGCCCTGCGGCTCGACGAAGGGGCGTTCAATACAAATCCGGACCCGGCCACGATCATTCAGCCCCACCATGTGATCATCGCCGTCGGCACCGACGAAGCCCTGCTGCAACTCGTCGAGGTCTGTGAGTGACGGCACCTGTGCCGCGTACCCATGTGCTGCTCGATCTCGACGGAACACTCAGCGACTCCGAACCTGGGATCCTGAGCTCGCTGCAGTGGGCCTGCGAGCAGGAGGGGTTTCCGGTCCCGACCGACGTCGAGGTGCGGTCGGTGATCGGTCCGCCGTTCGAGATCGGTTTGCCATCGATCGGCATCCCCGACGATGCCCTCGAACGCGTGATCAACACGTATCGCGATCGCTACACCCGCATCGGCGCCTTCGAGAACACGCTCTACGACGGCATCATCGAGATGCTCGATGAACTGGCCGGCCTCGGGCTGTCGTTGTCGATCGCCACCGCCAAGCCCGAGCAAACAGCGCACCCGATCCTCGACTACTTCGGGATCAGCGAGCGTTTCGATGTGCGAGCAGGTGCGACGCTCACGACCGAGCGACGCACGAAGGCGCAGGTCATCGACTTCGCCCTTCGCGAACTCGAGATCCACGCCGACCCCGACCTCGGTGACCATGTGATCATGGTCGGCGACCGTGATCACGATGTCCATGGGGCCATGCACCACGGAATCGCGTGTATCGGTGTCAACTGGGGTTACGGGTCGATCCATGAACTCTTGTCGGCCGGTGCGGTCGAACTCGCCGACTCTCCCGGCGAAGTTGTCGACCTGGTTCAGCAGCCGTACCGTTTGCATTAGTCATGAGCGCGCAGCCGATCGACGCATCGACCAGCCGGTCGCCAGCAGAGTTCACACCAGCAGAGTTCACGCCGGCAGAGTTCACGCAGGGCGACCCGCCGCCCTTGGCCGCGCCCCGCTCGAGCGCCGATCGCTTCATGCGACGCTTGCTGCGCCTGCCCGTTGACGGCCCCAAGGCCACAGCGGCCGACGCCCAAAAGGCGTTCCAAACATCGATCATGGTCGCCACCGTGCGATGCCTGTTGATGTACGTCGTATTCCCCTTCGTGCTCCCCGTGCTCGGCGTCGCCAGCGGCGTCGGCCCCTGGATCGGCCTGCCGATCAGCCTGATCGCGATCATCGCGATCGTCATCAGCATCCGTCGCTTCTGGCGTGCCGAACACTCGAAGCGCTGGCACTACACGGTGCTCGGCGCGACGGTGATCGGGTTCCTGTTGTATCTCGTCATCAAAGATGTCATCGAACTGACCGTCTGAAGTTCGCCGCCGTCGCGATACGTGCGGCACTAGCTTGACGCCATGTCTGCACTGCTGCTCGCTGCCGAAACGAGCGAGATCGAGGTCACCGAAACCCTGATCGTCGGCGTGATGTTGATCGCTGCCCTGGTCGGCATCGCCGTCAGCCGCCTGCGACTGCCCTACACGGTGGCCCTGGTCTTGGTCGGTCTGGCGCTCAGCCTGTTCGGCGTCTTCACCGAGATCAACTTGACGAGCGACCTGATTCTGCTGGTGTTCCTGCCTCCATTGTTGTTCGAGGGCGCAATCAACATGGATCTCGACGACCTGATGCTGCGGTGGCGGCAGGTCGGGGTGCTCGCTCTGGTAGGCACCTTCATCTCGGCCGCAGTCATCACCGCCGGGCTCGCTTGGGTGCCCGGAATGCAATTCGAGCTCGCGGTCGTGCTGGCCGTGATGGTGGCGGCGACCGACCCGGTCAGCGTCCTGGCGATCTTCAAGGAGCACGGCGTCGGATCCGGCCTGCGCACCCTGATGGAGGGCGAGTCGATCTTCAACGACGCGCTGGCGATCGTGCTGTACTTGATCGCCGTCGAGGTCGCTTTTGGCGAAGAGACGGTCACGGCACGCGATGGCTTCGTCGAGTTCGGCACCGAAGTCGCCGTCGGCGCCGCCGCCGGGTTCCTGGTCGGCTTCATCGCCCACCGCTTGATGAGCTCGCTCGACGACCACCTCGTCGAGATCATGCTCTCGCTCGTCACCGCCTACGGCGCCTACCTGTTGGCTGATCGACTGCACGGGTCCGGCGTGATCGCGGTCGTCATGGCGGGGTTGTTGATCGGCAACTACGGCACCCGGCTGGCGATGTCTGCATCGTCACGCGTGGCGCTGCTCGACTTCTGGGAGGTGCTGGCGTTCATGGCGAACTCGGCGCTGTTCTTGCTGATGGGCCTGTCGTTCGAGATCGAGAGTCTGCAGGGGCGCACACTGGTGGCCACCGTGTCGATCATCGCAACGATGCTGATCGGCCGAGCCCTGATCGCCTACGGCCTGCTCGAGGTCTTCCGAGGATCGCGAGCCGCTCCGATCCCGTCGGCCTGGAAGACCGCCGTGTTCTGGGGAGGGCTACGTGGATCGATCCCGATCGCACTGGTGCTCGGGTTGGAAGAGCGCACGTTCGATGGCATCGACGCTGTCGCCGTCGTGTTCGGCGTGGTGCTGTTTTCGTTGATCGTGCAGGGCCTCACGTACAAGCCGGTGCTCGACCGACTCGGGCTGACATCGAAATCCGATGAGATCAGCCGCTACGAAGAGCTCCTGGCGGAGGCGCTGGCGATGGGTTCGGCGCGACGCGAGCTCGAAGTGATGCGGGCCGCCGGGGAGATCGTTCATGCGCTCTATGTCGATCTCGAGCGTGACATCTCACTCCGGCAAGAAACTGCGGAGCGGGCATTGGCGGTACTCACGACCGATGCCGCCGTCGTCCGCAAGCGTCAGGTGACCAGCGCCGCCCGACGACTGGCCTCGGCCCAGAAGCAGGCGTTGTCCGATGCAGCACGGTCCGGCCGGATCGGCGAGCAGACCGCCCGTACCAAGAGCAAACAGATCGAGATCGCGTTTGAAGAGGGCGAGTTGACGAGAGGCGTCGACGGCGTCCTGGATCCGGCGTTGTACCCCAATGAAGAACCACAAGCTCCCGACAGCTGACCTCGGCCCGAGATCCGCTGAGAGGGCCGCTGCACAAGAATTTTGCCCACAATCGGTTCTCCCATGGTGCTGGGGGTGCTGGATGAGGCATGATGTTCGTTCGGCCGACGACGAACGTCGACCGGCGAACACCATCCACATCTCAGACCGAGGGGAGTCAAAGTGGAGATCAGCGTCACCGTCAACGGGGTCACACACACCGGCGACGTCGAACCGCGAACGCTGCTCGTGCAGTACGTCCGCGAGCACGTCGGACTGACCGGAACCAACATCGGGTGCGACACGTCATCGTGTGGCGCCTGCACCGTGCACGTCAACGGCGAGGCGGTCAAGAGCTGCACGATGCTCGCCGTCCAGGCCGACGGTCAAGACATCACCACGATCGAGGGCATCGCCGACGCCGACGGCACTCTGCACCCGATGCAGCAGGCATTCATCGAGAACCACGGATTGCAATGTGGCTATTGCACACCGGGGATGGTGATGGCGGCGACCAGCCTGCTCGAGGAAAACTCGAACCCGACCGAGAACGACGTTCGGATCGGCCTCGAGGGCAACCTGTGCCGCTGCACCGGTTATCACAACATCGTCCAGTCCGTGCTCGCCGCCGCCGGAGGTGCCAAGTGATCCCCGCCGCGTTCAACTATGTCCGCGCCGGTTCTGCCGAAGAGGCGATCAGCCTGATCGGCGAGTACGGCGAGGACGCCAAGTTCTTGGCGGGCGGCCACAGCCTGCTGCCGCTGATGAAGCTGCGCCTTGCGCAGCCGACGGTGCTCGTCGACATCGGCCGTGTCAACGACCTGTCGTACATCCGCGACGGTGGCGATCATGTCGCGATCGGCGCCCTGACCCGCCACATGGACATCGAGAACAGCGAACTGCTGGGCTCTGATGCCCCGCTTCTGGCCCACACCGCCAGCCACGTCGGCGACCCGCAGGTTCGCCACCGCGGCACGATCGGCGGCTCGCTGGCCCACGCAGATCCGGCCTCCGATCTTCCCGCCACAACGCTCGCGCTCGGCGCCACCTATGTCGCCCAGGGTCCCAACGGCACGCGAGAGATCGCGGCCGGCGACTTCTATCAGGGCTACCTCACCTCGGCACTCGAGGCCGACGAGATGTTGACGGAGATCCGGGTCCCGAAGATGAACGGCGCCGGCTGGAGCTTCCAGAAGTTCAACCGCCGCGCTCAGGACTGGGCGATCGTCGGCGTCGCCGCCTGGCGCCGCAACGGCGATACCGCCGTAGCGCTGGTCAACATGGGCTCGACCCCGGTGTTGGCGACGAGCGTGTCGACGGCCCTGGCCGGGGGCGCATCGATCGACGATGCAGCCGCCCAAGCCGCTGCCGAAGCCGATCCGCAGGCCGACCTCAACGCCAGTATCGAGTATCGCAACCACCTCGCCAAGGTGCTTGTCAAGCGGGCTCTGACCGAGGCCTCGGGCTGACTGCAGGCCGAGTCGAACGCTGAACGATCCGCCGAGCGATCGACGGGTCGCGTCTGCGACGAAAGTTAGGCATCGATCTCCGCCGTTGCCGTTCCCGCCCGAGCTGGGGCTGATCGCCGCTGCGGGTCGACTGTCGAAGGGCGATAACGTCGCCATCGTGACTCCATCGGACGTGCTCAATGCACTGACACACCACGGGTACTTGCCCGACGAAGGCTTGACCACAGCGGTGTTCTTGGCGCTCGAGCTGCAGCGTCCGTTGTTGTTGGAGGGCGAAGCGGGCGTCGGCAAGACCGAACTCGCCAAGGTGCTGTCGACATGGACGGGCGGCGAGCTGATCCGCCTCCAGTGTTACGAGGGGATCGACGCCTCCCAGGCGGTTTACGACTGGGACTATGCGCGCCAGCTGTTGCACCTGCGTGCGGCAGAGGCAACCGGCGAGACCGCCGGGCGCTCGAGCGACGCTATCGAGGCTGAGCTGTACCAGGAGCGGTTCCTCATCAAGCGGGCGCTGCTGCGGGCGATCGGCCACGGCGACGGACCGCCGCCGGTGCTGCTGATCGACGAAATCGATCGTGCCGACGACGAGTTCGAGGCGTATCTGCTCGAAGTGCTGTCCGACTTTCAGATCACTGTGCCCGAGCTCGGCGTCTATCGAGCCAAGACGCCACCGATCGTGATTCTCACCTCGAACCGAACGCGAGATGTGCACGACGCCCTCAAGCGGCGCTGCCTGTACCACTGGGTCGAACACCCTGGCTTCGACCGCGAGGTGGCGATCGTGCGACTCCGCGTACCCGCCTGCACCGAGCAGTTGGCGCGCCAGGTGTCGACCGCCGTCGAATCGATGCGCGACCTCAACCTGTACAAGCCGCCCGGAGTCGCAGAGACGATCGATTGGGCCAACGCGCTCGGACGGTTGGGCGTCACCGAGCTCGACGAGCGCAGCGTCGCCACCACGCTCGGTACCGTGCTGAAGTACCGCGAGGACCACCACCGGATCGAGCAGCACGGTGTCGCACAGATCGTCAAGCAGGCGATCGAGCGCAGCAGACACCGAGCGTGACCGACCGGCGATGGCGACGGTGCCAGGCACACGAGACGGGGGTGAGATCGCGGTGGCCTTCAGCCGCGTTCTGCGCGGCGCCGGAGTCGATGTCCCAACCAGCTCGACGATCGCCTTCAGTAAAGCCTTGGCCGCCACCGGGCTGGGCGATCGCGACACGACGTACTGGGTCGGGCGGGCGACACTCGTGCGGCGCCACGAGGACCACGAACTGTACGACTCGGCGTTTCGGGTGTTCTGGGACCACGCATCGGCCACCGTCGAGCAGAAACCAGACGAGGAGCCGTTGCACGTCACCCTCGCCGTCGACGACGATGACGCCGACTCCAGCCTCGGCCAGGTAGAGACATCCGACGATCCGGTGATCGAGTTGCGGTTCAGTACGACCGAGGTGTTGCGCCAGAAGGATTTCGCCGACTACACGCCCGATGAGTTGATCAAGGCACAGCAGCTGATGAGTCACCTGCGTCTGGTTGGCTCACCTCGCCGCTCACTTCGCCTCACCGCTGCCGACCGCCGCACGGCCCGACCCGACTTACGACGCACCGTTCGCGCCGCGATGCGGGCCGGGGGTGAGCCGATCCGGCGCCACTATCACCGTCCCGGCATCCGCAATCGACGGCTCGTACTGCTGCTCGATGTCAGCGGATCGATGGAGCCGTATGCTCGGGCGCTGATCCGATTCGTCCACGCCGCCGTCGCCGGTCGTCAGAAAGTGGAAGCATTCGCGATGGGCACGCGACTGACGCGTCTCACAAGGGAGCTGTCTTCGCGTGACCCCGACGAGGCACTCGAGCGGGCGGCCGCTCGTGTCTTGGACTACGGCGGGGGCACACGGCTGGGAGACGGCCTGAAGGTGTTCAACGACCAGTGGGGACAGCGCGGCATGGCTCGCGGGGCGATCGTCGTCGTGCTCTCCGATGGCTGGGACCGCGGGGACCCCGACGTGCTCGCTGAACAGATGCAGCGCTTGCAACGGGCCGCTCGCAAGGTCGTATGGGTCAATCCGCTCAAGGTCACGCCCGGCTATGCCCCGTTGGCGAGGGGCATGGCGGCAGCGCTGCCCTACGTCGACGCCTTCGTCGAGGGCCACTCGATCGACGCCATCGAAGAACTCGCCCAAATCATCAGCCAGCCTTGACCGCGCCGGGTGTGTCCGACACAACTCGCATTCGGGCAGACTGTGACTATGAAGGATCTCCTCGACGACATCGATCGCTGGCGTGCTGACGACAAGCGTGTTGCCCTCGCCCGCGTCGTCGATATCGAGGGTTCGGGCCCGCGCGATCCGGGGGCGGCGATGGCGGTCAACGAGCTCGGCGAGGTGGTCGGTAGCGTCAGCGGGGGGTGTGTCGAAGGTGCCGTCGTTACCGAGTCGCTGTCGATTCTCGAAGGCGACCGCCTCGCAGGCGTGATCACGTTCGGTTACAGCGATGACGAGGCGTTTGCCGTCGGACTCACCTGCGGCGGCACGATCCGGCTGTTCATCGAGGAACTGAACTGGTGAGTTCGATATATCAAGCTCTGGCCGACGCGATCCGGGCCCAGCAACCGGTGGCATTGATCACGGTGATCGAGGGTCCCCACCTCGGCGGAAAGCTGCTCGTTGCCCCCGACACCGAGCCGATCGGGTCGCTCGGTCACCCCCAACTCGACCGGGTCGCAAATCGCGATGCACTCGCCGAACTCGAAGCAGGGCGATCGGGCGTCCGGCACTACGGACCCGAAGGTGAGACGACCCCCGAAGACCTGCTCGACACGCCGATCGTTGGCGTGTTCGTCGAGAGCTGGGCACCTCCGCCGCAGATGTGGATCTTCGGCGCTGTCGATTTCACCGCTGCCTTGGCCAAGGTCGCCAAGGTCCTCGGTTACCGGGTGATGGTGTGCGATGCCCGCCAGATCTTTGCCACCCGCCGTCGTTTCCCGATGGCAGACGAGGTACGGGTCACCTGGCCGGCGCCCGTGTTCGAAGAGCGCGGCGACGAGTTGGGCAGCCGGGACGCAGTTTGCATTCTCACCCACGACCCGAAGTTCGATGTTCCGGCGGTGCAGGCCGCTCTGGCGACCAACGTCGGCTACATCGGGGTGATGGGCAGCCGGACGACGCACGCCAAACGGATGCAACGGTTGGCAGACGTAGGTGTAACCGGTTCGGGCGATGTCGACCGGCTGATGTCGCCGATCGGACTCGACCTCGGTGCCAGAACCCCAGAGGAAACGGCAATCTCGATCTGTGCGGAGATCATCGCCAGACGAACTGGCACGATCACCCCGTCACTGCGCGACGGCAATGGCCCGATTCACCACGGTGGCGGACAACCGCTCGACGGTTGACACCGCCTGCGTCAAGGTTTCGGCGCTGACGATGTCGCCATAGCGCACCGAGTGCCTGGTCGGCAACCAGACCACCTCGACATGGCTCCCGGAGTTCGGTGACTGAATAATGGCATCGGCGCCGATATACATCGCGATGTGACCGGGGTAGTACACGAGGTCACCCGCTTCGGCCTCGCCATGTTCGATCTCGGTGGATGCCCGAAACTGATCGCGGCTGCTCCGCGGGACCTCGACGCCAGCTTGCTCAAACGCCCAGACCAACAGACCGGAACAGTCGAACCCGACACCCGGCGACGACTTCAGATATCGATAAGGAACTCCGAGCTGTGACAGCGCCGACAAGACGGCCTGCTGCTTATGGCCGCTGGTCGCCGCCCATGCGTCACGAAGCTGACTCGGATCGATTTCGAACTCTGCGGCGGTGATCCCGGCTGTCGACTCGCGGGCCCGCACGAAACGCACATAATCGGACGGATTCCGCGTGATCCGCCAGCTGGCAAGTGCGTCGAGCGTGCGGGCGGCTTCGGCGGCGACGGCCTCGGAGGTCGAGCGTGGCCGGGCATCCACTCGATCGGCGGCCGTGATCGCGAAAACGCTGCCTGCGACCATCAGGCCGACGACGAATCGGCGAAGACGCACTGCGCTGCCAGGCTGGTTGTGGATGGTATAAGTCATGTGTCTCCCGGCGGGCACAACTCCCGCTTTGGACTCTCGCTTCGTTGTCAACACAACGTTATCGTCACGCGACCGTAATAAAACCTTCCTCTCAACATCTTTTCGTCACAATCGTCATCAAACCGCGAGGTGCCCGTCTGCCACGATCGCCGGAACTGTCTGGGCTCGGCATACTTTGTCCATGGCCCCGGACGCGGCGACCGAACACGACGACACCGAGCGGATCGTGGTCGTCGTACTCGCAGCCGGCTCCGGGTCGAGATTCGCCGGGCCGGGCCACAAGCTGACGGCGGTCGTCGATGGCCAAACGGTGGCCGAACGAGCGGTCGCATCGGCGTCCGCCGCCGCTGTCGGGCCGGTGGTGGTCGTGACCGGAGCGGCCGAGTTGGAACTGCCGGACTCGGCCGAGGTTCGAATCGTGCACAACCCGGACTGGGCACAGGGACAGAGCACCTCACTGCGGGCCGGCATCGACGAGGCAGACCGTCTCGGCGCCGAGGCGATCGTCGTAGGGCTCGCCGATCAGCCTTTCATCGATCCCGACGCCTGGCGCCGCGTCGCCGCCGCCACGTCACCGATCGCGGTGGCAACCTACGATGGCAAGCGCCGCAACCCGGTTCGGCTTCGTCGCGACACCTGGTCACTGCTTCCGACGCGCGGCGACGAGGGCGCCCGATCACTGATCAGGATGCGGGCCGACCTGGTGCAGGAGGTACCCTGCCCGGGATCGCCGGCCGACATCGACACCTTGGAGGATCTCCGAACATGGCAGAACAGATCGTCAACGAATTCACCGTGAACCGGCCGATCGGCGAAGCATGGCCGATCATCTGCGACGTGGAACGGATCGCGCCGTGCCTGCCGGGCGCCCAACTCGACGAGATCGAGGGCGACATCTACCGCGGCAACGTCAAGGTCAAGCTCGGCGCCGTGTCGACAAGGTTCAAGGGCGAGGCCCACTTCGTCGAACGCGACGACTCGAACCACACCGCCTCGCTCAAGGCCAAGGGTCGCGACACCGGCGGACGAGGCAGCGTCGAGGCCGACATTCACGCAACCGCTGAGGCACTCTCGCCGACGAGCACCAAGTGTGTCGTCACCGCCGACATACACATCACGGGCAAGGTCGCCCAGTTCGGGCGCGGCATCTTGGGCGACGTCAGCCGCAAGCTGATCGGTCAGTTCTCGCACAACCTCAACGCGATGCTCGACGAGCAGGGCCACGAGCCCGCTGAGTCGGCTGGGGCCGCGGAAGCTGCCGCGGAGCCGAGCGCACCACCTGCAGCGGAGACGCCAAAGGTCCGCAAGATCGAGGGCCCGGCTGCCGAGCCGGTCGACCTGGCCGGCATGGCCGGCCCTGCGCTGCTCAAGCGGTTCGGCCCGGCGCTCGCCGCCATCGTGCTGATTCTGCTGCTGCTTCGCCGCCGCCGGTGAGCAAGGATCCAACCGATCGCGCCCGGGTTCGCGAGCTGCTGGGGCGCGAGCCGCAGAGCGACTACGAGATCGTCGTGCGCGACGAAGACGGCGATCCCGTCGTGCTGCGCAACGAACCATTTCTCGACGACGGCACCCCGATGCCGACCCACTACTGGCTGATCGGCGCGGCCGAGATTCGCCGAGTCGGCCGACTCGAGGCCGCAGGAGGAGTCAATCACGCCGAAACCGAGATCCCACCGGCCGAGCTCGCCGATGCCCACGCCCGCTACGCCGCCGAGCGCGATGCGGCGATCCCCGACGATCACACCGGCCCGCGGCCGTCGGGTGGCGTCGGCGGCACCCGACTCGGTGTGAAATGCCTGCATGCCCATTGGGCGTGGCATCTCGCCGGTGGCGACGACCCCGTCGGACGCTGGGTCGCCTCCCATCTCGAACAACCCGATCCGGTGTGTCTCGTGATGATCGGACCCGATCACACCACTGTCCGCCACGGCACAGACATCGACGCCGTGATTCCATGGGGCGCAACCAATCTGACCGGGCGCTGGCTGGCCGAGACCGACCCTCCCCGCCCGGAGGCGCTGACGAATGCGCTAGGCACAGCGACAGACCACCTCGAAGACATCTTGCGCGAGAACCCCGGCTTGCTCGGTGCGGAGACATTGACCTTCGCAGGCGCGACCGTCGAGTCCCTGGCGCGTGTCGAGACGGGCAGCGACATCATCTCCGACGCGGTCACCCTCGCTCGCGATGCAGCTGAGGAGATCTTCAGGATCGTCGCCACCGAGCCCGCGCGCGATAGAGCCTTCAATCCCGGACTACCGTCATCTGACGTGGAAACGATCGTGGCGACCTGCAGCATCGTGCTGGCTTTCATGCGTCGCCTCGGCCTCGACCAGGTCACGCTGCAAGCTCAGCACCGAGCCTGAGCGATGGCCCGCCACCCTTCCTCCCTGCTGCGGCGCCAACCGGCGCCTCGGCTGCACGGAGCGCGCGTGATGCTGCGCCCGTTGGACCCCCACGATTTCTCGGACTGGCGCGAAGTTCGGGTTCGCAACGAGGACTGGCTGCTGCCCTGGGAGCCGATCCGTCAGCCGACGATGCCTGATCTATCGCGCGACCGCGGCGCGTTCGCGGCCCGCTGCGCCGCCAGAGATGGTGAACGCTCCACCGATCACGCCTATCCGTTCGGGGTGTTCGTCGATCATCGCTTCGCCGGCGAAGTAAATATCAACAATGTCGTGCGCGGGGCGCTACAGAGCGCTTCGATCGGCTACTGGATCGACCGCGCCCGAGCCGGACACGGGTACATCGCTGAATCGGTGGTGGTTCTGACCAGGTTCGCCTTCGAACAGCTGAAGCTGCACCGGCTGGAAATCTGCATCGTGCCCCGCAACACCAACAGCAGGCGCGTCGTAGAGAAGCTGCGGTTCAGGAACGAGGGCGTCGCCGAAGGTCTGCTCGAGATCGCCGGCACCTGGGAGGATCACGTGAGATACGCGATCACCGCCGAGGAGTGGGCAAACCGCAGCGACGAGCTGACGGCAGACTGGCTCACCGGCTGACGGTCAAACGACCGCCAACGGCGACCAGCGGCGATCAGCGGCGATCAGCTCAGTAGCCGGTAATTCGTTGGCGAATGATTCGGGGGCGAACGGTCAGGGCTCGCCGGCGAGGCGGAACGCTTCGGCCTTTTCCTGACGGATCTTCGAGCGGCGCTTCCACATCTTCGTCTTCCAATGACGTTGCTTGCGAGTCTGTTTCGCAATCTTGTCCTTGGCGACATCGGAGTCGTGATGATGGACGGGCTTCCAGGCGGTGCCCGGCTCGTGCAGGTCCTCTGCATCTTGCCCGGCGCTCACCTCTTGCGCGACCTGATTGAGCTCAACATGAATTCGATGCCGTTCGCCGTGGGCGCGGGCACGCAATTCCTGCTTGGGCGGCAACGGCACTTCAGCAGTGCGGTGACGCTGGCTCATTGGCTACCTCCTCGTTGGTTGGTGTAGCTCCTCCCCATGAGCGGAGGTTAGCTCAGGGTGCACCCACCGCGTAAACGGACTTCGGTAACAGTTGTGCGCGATTTCGCTTGTGAAGCGGCGCACAGTCGAGCGAGCCAGTTCAGCTACTTCCGGCTCGAGATCTTGGCTTTGAGAGCCGCGATCCGCTCTTCGAACCAGGGCTGCTTGACGGTCCACAACTGCGGGTCGAACTCGCGCTCGACGGCGTCGGAGTGTTGATCGATGTCGGCCATGTCGCGGATCGTCTGCTTGGTGATGATCGCCAACTCACGAGGTGCACTGGCGGCCCCACGTGCGAAATCATGGGCGGCGCCGAGCAACTCGTCGTCGGGCACACACTTGTAGGCGAGACCGACGCGTTCGGCTTCGGGTCCATTGAGCACCTGGCCGAACACGACCGCCGCCATCGCCCCCTGTTGACCGACGATGCGGCGTTGCATCCAGGTGTGACCGCCGCCAGGGTGCAGACCGATCTGAAGGAACCTGGTGTCGAACCGAGCCCGCGTGGCTGCGATCCGCACATCGCATCCGAGTGCAAGGTTCATTCCGGCCCCTACCGCCGGGCCGTTGACGGCGGCGAGCGTCGGAAGCGGACTGCGGGCGATCCGAAGGAATCCCTCGTAGACCTTTGCAAGGCTCTCGCGTGTCGCGGCTTGGAGATTGCCGAGGTTGGCACCGGCGCAAAACGCCGAGCCGGCACCGGTAACGATGATCGCCCCGACCGACTCGTCGGCTTCGAACGCATCCATCGCATCGACGATCGCTTCGACCATCGGGGCGGTCATCGTGTTGCGTTCGTCGGGATTGTTGAGGGTCAGGCGGGCAACGCCATCGGTGATATCGGTGAGAACGAGTGACATCTGACCAGTCTGGCAAATCAGACATCCCAACGCCCGATCGGTCTATCTCATCGTCTATCCGATCATCTATCTGATCAACGTCAAACCGAGATGTGCAACCGTCTGAGTTACCAGCGGGTACTGTGGATGTGTACACGTGAACATCAACAATTCTAGAGTCCCACAAGGGGGAGACATGATAAAGAACAAGCGTCTAATGGCGGCCGGACTCGCGGCTGCACTGGTCCTCGCGGCATGCGGCGACGACGATGACAGCGGAGACAGCGGCACCCGCGTCGGCCTCGCGTTCGACACCGGCGGACGCGGCGACGGCACGTTCAACGACGCCGCAGGTCGCGGTGCCGATCGCGCCGAGACCGAACTCGGTGTCACCGTGGTCGAGCTCGAAGCAGCGACTGCAGACGACCGTCAGCCCAACCTCGAGACGTTGACCGACGACGGCATCGAAGTCGTCGTTGCGAACGGATTCGCCTTCGGCGATGGCGTGGCGGCTGTAGCGGCTGCCAACCCCGAGACGCACTACGCGATAACCGACGGCTTCATCCCCGACGCCCCCGCCAACGTGACGCACCTGGCGTTCGCCGAGCACGAGGGCTCGTTCCTCGTCGGCGCCGCTGCAGCGCTCGCCTGCGACTGCGACTCGATCGGCTTCATCGGTGGTCAGGAAATCGACCTGATCAAGAAGTTCGAGGCCGGCTACACCGCTGGCGCCGAGCACATCAACCCGAACATGGTGGTCAATGTGCAGTACCTCGGCGCCGCCGGCGACAACGCTGCGTGGGGTTCGCCCGACAAGGCCAAGGAAATCGCCAACTCGTGGTACGCCGATGGCGTCGAAGTGATCTACTCCGCAGCAGGCGGTTCGGGTCAGGGCACGATCGAGGCCGCCACCGAGTCCGACACTTGGGCGATCGGTGTCGACAGCGATTCGTACCTCACGGCCACCGAAGACCAGCAGCCGCACATCCTGACCTCGATGCTCAAGCGCGTCGACGTCGCGGTGTTCGACGTCTACTCGAAGTTCCTCGGCGACACCCTCGCCAGCTCGAGTGACGCCACCGGTGGCTTCTTCACCTACGACCTCAAGGTCGACGGCGTTGGTTACTCGACCAGCGGCGGATTCCTCGCCGACTACGTCGATCAGCTCGAGGAGATCAAGGCGGAGATCATCGCCGGCACGATCACCGTGCCTGACTCAGTCGGCTGATCAACCGTCGCGCCTAGAGCGTGACAATCGAAGACAGAGAGACGCCCGGGGCAAGCTCCCCGGGCGTTTCTCGTGGTGCGACGCCGATTGGCGTATTGATCGACGGTGAGGCGGGCTCTCGTGAGAAATCCTCCGGTCTGCTAGAACAAGTCGAGAACCACCACATGAGGGGGAACATGTCTGACGACCTCGCCGTCGAGTTGATCGGCATCGAGAAGCGATTTCCTGGCGTGATCGCCAACCACGACGTCAATATCAGCGTCACGTCCGGAACGATCCACGCGATCGTCGGCGAGAACGGCGCTGGCAAGTCGACACTGATGAAGACCCTGTACGGGATGCACCGGCCAGAGAAGGGGCGGGTCATCGTCAACGGCACTGAACAGAACTTCAAATCGCCGAGCGACGCCATCGATGCCGGGATCGGAATGGTCCACCAACACTTCATGTTGGCCGACAACTTCACGGTCACCGAGAACATCATCCTCGGAGCCGAACCCACCAACGGCGTCCGGCTCGACCTCAAGGCCGCCAAGCGACGACTCACCGAGATCGCCACGTCCTCCGGGATCGAGGTCGACCTCGACGCCCTGGTCGCCGATCTCGGAGTCGGCCAGCGCCAGCGGGTCGAGATCCTCAAGGTGCTGTACCGCGGCGCCAAGATCCTGATCCTTGACGAACCGACGGCCGTGCTGGTTCCCCAAGAGGTCGACGAGCTGTTCGAGAACCTCAAGCAGCTCGTTGCCGACGGCGCAACCGTGATCTTCATCTCTCACAAGCTCGACGAGGTGATGGCGGTCAGCGATGAGATCACCGTGATCCGTGCCGGCACCACCGTCACCACCGTGCTCCCTTCCGAGACCGACCAGAAACAGCTCGCCGAATACATGGTCGGCTCCGAGCTGCCTGCCGGCGAGCCGCGCACCACCGAGATCGGCGACGCCGTGCGACTCGATGTGAACGGAGTCAGCGTTGGTGCCGGCGGCGACGGTGGGCGCCCCGCGGTGGACGACGTCAGCTTCTCGGTGCACGCCGGTGAGATCCTCGGCGTGGCGGGCGTCGAGGGCAACGGCCAGTTCGAACTGTGCCAAGCGATCCTCGGGCTCGCCGACGCCACCGGATCGGTCATCTTCGACGGCCACGACGTCAGTTCCAGACCTGCACGTGAACGCCAAGACCTCGGGCTCGCCTACATCCCGTTCGACCGCCACACCGAGGGACTGATGCTCGATTCATCGCTGTGGGAGAACCTGCTGCTCACCCGCGACAACGACCCCGAACTCTGTCCACACGGATTTGTCGACCAAGCGGCCGTGCGGGCCGCCACGGTGGCAACGATTTCACGCTACGACGTGATGACGCCCAGCGAGACGGTGCCGATCTACGCCCTGTCGGGCGGCAATCAGCAGAAATTGCTGGTTGGCCGCGAGCTCGACAGCGGCCCCACCGTGCTGCTCGCCGCCCACCCGACCCGCGGCGTGGACGTCGGTGCCCAGTCCTCGATCTGGGACAAGCTCCGCGAGGCCCGCGATGCCGGCCTGGCGGTGCTGCTGATCACAGCCGACCTCGAAGAACTGCTCGCCTTGTCCGACCGGATCATCGTGATGTTCGATGGCAAGGTCAACGCCGAACTCTCGCCCAGCGATGCGACTCCCGAGTTACTCGGCACCTACATGACGGGGGGTGCCGTATGACACTCGACGAGATCGTCAACCCACCTGTCAAAAAGACGACGGGCTCGCGCCGAGGCGACCTCGAACGCACGATGGTCACGATCGGCAGTTCGCTGGTCGCCGTGCTCGTTGCCTTCGTGATCAGCGGCCTGCTGCTGGCGATCACCGGAAAGGACCCGTTCGCCGCCTTCTCGAAGATGGGCGAGGTCGCCACCAACACCGACAAACTGTACGAGACGGTGCAGAGGGCGATGCCGTTCATCATGTCGGCCGTGGCGTTTGCGATCACCGCCAAGCTCGGCCTCTTCAACATCGGTGTCGAGGGCCAGTTCCTGATGGGCATGTTTTGGGCGGCGGTGATCGGCGCTTACGTCGAGCTGCCCGCCGTATTGCACATCCCGTTCGTGATCATTGTCGGCTCGATCGCCGGAGCCATGTGGGGCGCGATCGCCGGCTACCTCAAAGTCAAGCGTGGCGTCAACGAGGTGATCAGCACGATCATGCTGAACGCGATCGCGCTCCAGGTCATCGATTGGCTGTTCAACGAGTTCTTCCGGTTCGACGACGGCACCGGCTCACTCGACGTGCGCACCAAGCAGCTCCCCGAGAGCGCCTGGATGCCCGACATCGTCGATAACCAGCTGAACGGGTTCGTCGTCGTCGTACTGCTCGTCGTGATCGCCTACTACGTGGTCGTGTTCCGGAGCCGGTTCGGCTTCCGTTTGCGGGCTTCGGGCCTCAACCCCGAAGCTGCCAGAACATCCGGGATCAGTGCCAACAAGATGGTCTTGTTGGCGATGTTGATCTCGGGCCTGGTCGCCGGACTGGTCGGCCTGCAGTATCTGATGGGCGAGAGTCACTCGTACGGACCGACCCGCCCGAGCGGCTACGGCTTCACCGGAATTGGCGTGGCCCTGCTGGGTCGCAACCATCCGATCGGAATCGTGGCAGCCGGTCTGCTGTTCGGCTTCCTCGAAGCGGCCGGTGGCCCGCTCCAGCTCGAAGACATCCCGTCGTCGATCGTGCGCGTGATCCAGGGCATCACCCTGTTCTCGGTCGTGATCATCAGCGGGGCCGCCGATCGGTGGTACGCCAAGCGCACAACCGAACGGGCAGCACGCGATATGCAGTTAGCCGGCTCCGGAGAACAGGAGGTGGCGGCATGAGCGACACGCTGATCCACACCGACCCGGCTCCACAACCCGAGTCGAAGCCAACCCTGCTCGATCGGCTGCCTGGCTCGAACAACACGATCTTGATTGCCGCCTTCCTGTTCGTGCTGCTGGCCTTCGTGCGCACGGTCACCGACGCCGACGCGCTCACCTCGTCGAGCACCGTCGGCGTCGCGATCCGCGCCACGATCCCGATCATGCTCGCCGGGCTCGCCGGACTGTGGGCCGAGCGGGCCGGCGTCATCAACATCGGTATCGAGGGCATGATGATCCTCGGAACCTGGTTCGGCGGTTGGGCAGCATGGCAATGGGGGCCCTGGGTCGGCCTGATCATGGCCGTCGTCGGAGGCAGCATCGGCGGCTTGGTCCATGCGGTCGCGGTGGTCAGATTCAACGTCGACCACATCATCTCCGGCGTAGCGATCAACATCCTCGCGTTCGGCGCGATGCGGTTCCTGAGCGAGCTCGCCTTTGTCGGCGAACAGGGCGGCGGCATCAGCCAGTCGCCACCACAATCGTCGGCGATTCCGCGAATCAACCTCCCATTCCTGGCCGGAGGTGGCGACACCACCGACATCCTCGGCAACCTCGAGGATCGTGGGTGGTTCCTGATCAGCGACATCGCGGGGGTACTGGGTGGTTTCGCCCACAACCTGTCGTGGGCGTCGGTGATCGCCCTCACCCTGGTTCCGCTCACCGGCTGGATCCTGTGGCGCACCGTATTCGGTCTGCGGGTCCGGTCGTCGGGCGAGGCACCCGGCGCGGCTGAGACCCTCGGCGTGAGGATCGCCCCACTGCGCTACGCGGCGTTGTCGATCAGCGGTGGGCTCGCCGGCCTGGGTGGCGGATACCTGGCGATCATCTCGTCGTCGTTCTATCGCGAGGGACAAACGGCCAGCCGCGGCTTCATCGGCCTGGCGACCATGATCTTCGGCAACTGGAACCCGATCGGCGTGCTCGGCGGCGCATCCCTGTTCGGCTTCGGCGAGGCACTCAACCTGGTCGGCCCGGCGGCGCTGCCCAAGCTGTTCTTGTATCTGGCGATCGTCGCCGGTCTCGTGTTCGTGCGCTCGGCGATGCGCCGGCGCTGGGTTCCTGCCGCTGTGCAGGGCACGCTGGGTGTCGCCTGCCTGGTCGTGTTCCTTACGGTCGACAAGATCCCCGAACCGCTGACCAAGTCGGTGCCGTTCGTGCTGACACTGGTCGTGCTGGCCTCGGCCACCCAACGGCTCCGAATGCCGGCCCACGACGGCAAACCATTCCGCTCCGGCGAGGACCACTAACCGTAACGGAAAGGTGTCAGACACCTTTCCGTTACGTCAGGCGGCTGGGCGCTGGGCCGAGAGCAGTTGGATGAGCGCCGACATGGCGCGGGCGATCGCCGGATCGGTATCCCTCCGGCGTCTGGCGCGCGACAATGCCATGCGTCTGGCAACCGGAGAGGGGAATGCAAGGACCCGTTCGAGTTCGTCGATCCAGGCCGCGTCGGCGAAGTGTTCGAACAGCAGCACGAGCAGCGTCCGATCTCGCCAAGGCGGCTGGGGCAGATCATCGCCGTACTGAAGGTCATCGTTGGCTAGCACGAACTCGATCAGCTGCTCGAACTCGGCCGGCTCACTCGGGCCGGCACGGAGACCGTACGGCATGTCGTCTGAAATATGGAACGCCGCAAACGCGGCGCGGTCACCACCGAAGACGTCGCCGATGATGTCGGTCCGAACGAAGCTCGGGATCGGTCGCCGACCCACATAAGCCTGGTAACTGGACCAGCGATAGTCAGCGATCGATCGAACACCCGGGATGTCGAGCGAGTTGCCGTGGATGTAGCGCACCGCCGTGAGTAAGTAGGCGTCGGTCGTGACGTGGATCGAATGGAACCTGCTCCGAAACAGCGGACCGTCTCGGCCCACCCGATCATTGGTATGACGGGTGTACACCGATGCGAGGCGCTGCATCGCCTGAGAGAGTCCGCCGTGAGGAGTGCGAAGCAGCAGGTGGTAGTGATTGGTCATCAGGCAATAGGCCAACGTTTCAACCCCGAACTGCTGGTGGATGTCGGCGAGTCTTCGGCCGAACTCGATCCGGTCGGCGTCCCCGAAGAAGGTTGCCTGGTGGTTCACGCCTCGGTTCATCACGTGATGAACCCCGCCTTCAACGTCGATCCGTCTGCGCCGTGCCATGGGTCGATCCTGACAAACGGGTGTAACGGAATGGTGTCTGACACCATTCCGTTACGCGGCCGCTAACGGATCAGTTCGCTGACCGCCTGCACCTCGATGCCGCCTCGGGGGCGCTGGGTGAGCGTGACCGTCACACGCGTTGGTTGTGCCGTCGCCATGATCTCGGCGGCAATCTCTGCCGCCATCGCCTCGGCGAACACGGACCGGTCGCGAAACCCCCACAGGTACAGCTTGAGGCTCTTCGACTCGACGCACGATTGATCGGGCACGTACTCGATCACCACCGTCGAGAGATCGGGCTGCTCGGTGACGGGGCACATCGAATTCAGCTCGTCGTTGGTGAACGTGACCCGCGTGACGTTTGCTGGCGCCGGGAACACCTCCACATGGTCGATCGCGTGGCGTACGGTCGCCCCGAGCACGGTCAGTCCATCGGTCATGGCTTCCAGGCTACGAGTTGGGAGATGTGCCTGGCACAACTCCCAACTTCTACGATGTGGGGGATGGCGAGCAGGGGTACGGTGTGACGATGATCAGCGAGCAGCTCCATCGTGCCCCGAAGGTGCTCCTGCACGATCACCTCGACGGGGGCGTACGACCCGCCACGACGCTCGAACTGGCGCAAGAGCACGGCTACGACAAGCTCCCCACCCAGGACGTCGACGAGCTGGCGACCTGGTTCAACCGCGGCGCCAAGCGCAACGACCTGGTGCTGTATCTCGAGACGTTCGCTCACACCGTCGGCGTCATGCAGCACCACGATGCTCTCGAGCGGGTCGCCTACGAGTGCGCCCAAGACTTGGCGGCCGACGGCGTGATATACGCCGAGGTTCGTTTCGCCCCCGAGCAACACACCCAAGCAGGCTTGTCGCCCCAAGAGGTACTCGACGCCGTGCTGCTGGGCTTCGAGCGAGGGTCGGCAGGCACCGATCTGACGATCTATGCGATCTGTTCGGCGATGCGCACCGAGGCACACAGCCTCGAGATCGCCGAGCTTGCCGTCCGCAACCGTGACCGCCGCGTGGTCGGGTTCGACATCGCCGGCGCCGAGTCCGGATACCCGCCGTCCCGGCACCTCGATGCCTTCCAATTCGTGATGCGCGAGAACTTCCACTCGACGATCCACGCCGGCGAGGCGTACGGTCTGCCATCGATTTGGGAGGCCCTCCAGTACTGCAGCGCGGCCCGCTTGGGTCACGGCGTCCGGATCGTCGACGACATCACCGGCCCGAGTGGTGAAGAGAAGCTCGGGCCGCTCGCCTCCTTCGTCCGCGATCGCCGCGTGTGCCTCGAGTTGTGCCCGACCTCCAACGTCAACACCGGTGTCTGCGGATCGATCGCCGAGCACCCGATCGGCATGCTGCGGCGGCTGCGGTTCAGGGTCACGCTCAACACCGACAATCGCTTGATGAGCGACACCTCGATGACCAATGAGATGCTGCAGCTCCAACAAGCTTTCGGCTGGGGGCTGAGCGACTTCGAGTGGCTCACGATCAATGCCATGAAGTCGGCGTTCGCCCCCTTCCCCGAGCGTCTCGAGATCATCAACCGTCTGATCAAGCCGCGCTACGCACTGCTCAAAGCCGAATCTTCGATTGGAGCCCCCTGATGCCCGTCACCGTCACCCTCGTCGACCATCCGCTCGTCGCCGATGCGCTCGCTCGCATTCGCGACCGCGACACGCCGAACACGCTGTTTCGCACCAATCTCGAACGGATCGGCACGTTGCTTCTGGCCGAGGCGACCAAGTCGTTGCCAACGGTCGAAGGCACCGTCGAAACGCCGATCACCACGGCGTCGGTACGGCGCTTGGCCGTACAGCCGGTGATCGTTCCGGTGTTACGGGCCGGTCTTGGGTTCGTGCACGCCGCCCAGGAGTTGATGCCGATCGCCGACGTCGGCTTCATCGGCATCGCACGCGACGAGGACACGTTCGAACCCAAGCCGTACGTCAACAGGTTGCCAGAGTCACTGGTGGGACGGCCGGTGATCGTGATCGATCCGATGCTCGCCACCGGCGGGTCGCTGGTGCACACGATCGCCCTGCTAACCGAACGCCACGCCCCGACCCCGATCACCGTCGTGTGCGCCTTGGCCGCCCCCGAGGGCCTCCAGCGGCTCCGCGACGAGGGTCTCGACCTACATATTGTGACCGGCGCGATCGACGACCACCTCAACGAGCACGCCTTCATCGTGCCTGGTCTCGGCGATGCCGGCGACCGCCAATTCGGCGCCGGCGTCTGACGAGTTCGACGGACGGGGCACGGTCGTGAACACGGCCCGCCAGCGGCTGCGAACGCTCGCCCCCTACATCGCCCCCGCCGCCCTGGCGCTGATCGTCGGCGCGATGGCGGCGATCATGTTCGCCTCGCACCGGTCGGGCCATTGGTGGGGAGACGACTGGGCGCTCTATCTGCGCCAGGCCAACGGGCTGCTCGATGGCGACCCGGGTCGCGTCACAGACGAGAACCGGTTCGCTGTCGAGATGTCTCGCGGTGCGGCGTTCAGCCCACCCCTGTACCCATGGGGCTTCCCGCTGATCCTGGCGGCGTTCGTGGCCGTTCTCGGGAACGATCTCGATCGGCTCACGATCGTTCCGGTGCTCAGTGCTTGCCTGTTCGCCTGCGCCTGGTATCTGTTGGCTAAGCCGCGGATCGGCACGCTCGCCGCTCTCACCGGTGTCGGTGCTGTCACCCTCACCCCGCTCTTGCTCGGTTGGACCGAGCTGATCCAGTCGGAGTGGCCGTTCCTGGCCGTCACCGCGGTCGTGCTGGTCGGGCTCGACAGGGCGGCCGAGTCCGGTGTATTGACCCGAGTCGACGGCGCGTTGCTGCCGCTGGTCGGGCTGGGGATCGGTGCCACCGCTGCATTCTCGGTTCGACGTGAGGGCCTCGCGATGGTTGCGGCGATCGCCGCCGCCCAGGTAGCCGCCCTGATCGCCGAGCGCCGGGAGCGCTGGTGGCGTGACCGCTCGACCGCCGGAACATTGGTGGCCCGACTGCTGGTCCCGCACACCACAGCGTTGCTGACCGTCGGGCTGTTGCAGTTTGCGTTGCCGAGCACGCTGGTGCCGCGATACTCCGGCACCAGCGTCGCCAACGTGTGGCGGTTCGCCGATGACCACATCGACCATCTCGCCGAGGTCGCCGGCCTCAAGCGCGCCTGGGAGTCCAACCCGACGATCTTTGACAGTGTCGCCCTCGGATGGATCGCGGTCGGCGCCTACCTACTGTTGGCGACCCTCGGGATCGCCCTCGCTCTGACCCGAAATCGTCGCCGCGATCTGCATCTCGTCGCCTACGCGGTGGTGGCCTTTATGATCGGGGGCAGCTTCCGGGTGCCGATCAACCGCTATGTATGCACCGTCGCCCCGCTGCTTTTGCTGCTCGCCGCCGTCGCGATCCGAACCGTGGTCGGGAACCGGCGCCTGCCGGCGCTGTCGACGATCGTCGTCACGCTCGCCCTCGCCGGGATCGTGGCCGGCAACATCGGCAACGCCAATATCCGCGTCGATCGAGCGACGAGATTCGCCGAGCGGGGACTGATCGAATGGGGGGCGACCCATCCCGAGGCGATCGCCATGTTCGACGCCGTGATCCAGTTCACCGATCAAGACGACGTGATCGCCGCCCCTAAAGCGCGTGCGATCACGTTCGAGACCGGTCGCCTCGCCGTGCAGCTAGACGCCCACCGCCCAATCCCGACCGCCGTCGAACCGGACCTGTTCGTGACCGAGGTCGGCACCGATCTGACCGACGTGCTGCTCAATCAGCCCGAGCTGTTCAGCGTCGTGTGGCGCAACTCCAGGTTCGTACTGTTTCAGCCGAGCAACCCGGCCAACGCTTCGATGAACGGCGACGGATCCTCGTCGACCGCTTCGCCGTAGAGTTTGACCTTCGGCTCGGTGCCGCTCGGGCGGATCTGAACGCGAACGCCGCCGTCGAGCTCGAACCGCAGCAGGTCGGCCTCAGGGAACCCCTCGATGCTGATCACCGAGCGCCCGCCGATCTGCGACGGTGGGTCGGCTCGCAGGGCTGCCACCGCAGCGGCGGCCTCGACCGGGGTCATGCGAACCGAGGCGTCGGCGAGAATATGGCGGCCATACCTGGCAGCGATGTCGTCGATCCACTCCTGCAGCGTGCGCCCCTCAGCGGCGGCGACAGCGGCGACTTCGGCGAACAGCACCGCTGCGCTGATGCCGTCCTTGTCGAGCGGCCGGGTGGCCACGAGATAGCCCAGCGCCTGCTCATAGCCCAACACGAAACGCAGATCTGGGTGGTCGAGCACGGCTCGGGCGATCCACTTGAACCCGGTGAACGTCTCGGCGATGTGAACGCCATGGTGAGTCGCCATCTTGGAGAGCAAGGCTGACGATACGAGCGTCGTGATCACCAAGCGGTCGGGATCATCGTCGAGGCCGAGCAGGTAATCGGCGAACAACCATCCGATCTCGTCGCCACCGAGGCGCCGCCACGAGCCGTCGGGCTGCGGGATCGCTGCCGCCAGGCGGTCGGCGTCGGGATCGTTTGCGATCGCCAGTTTGGCATCGACACGATCGGCGACCTCCATCAGCAGGTCCATCGCACCGGGCTCTTCGGGGTTCGGAAACGAGACCGTGGGGAACGTAGCGTCGGGCTCGAACTGCTCGACGACGACGTGCGGTGGCTCGAACCCGGCGGCTTCGAACGCTCGCAGCAACGTGGCGCCGCCGACACCGTGCATAGCGCTGTAGGCGACGGGTACACCGGCGACCTCGGGCCGCCGTCGGACCGCCGGAATTGCACCTAGGTAGGCATCCACCAACCCGTCGCCGACTTTGGTGATCATCGAATCGTCGGCGTCGACCATCGGCACCTGAGTCGGATCGAGGGCGTCGATACACGCCGAGATGCCGACGTCGTGAGGAGGCACGATCTGTGCGCCGTCGCCCAGATACACCTTGTAGCCGTTGTCGGCGGGAGGGTTGTGCGAGGCCGTCACGACGATCCCTGCGGCGGCGTCGAGCTCGGTGATCGCCCACGCCAGCACGGGGGTCGCGACCTGTTGGTCGAACAGCTGCGCCGGGATCCCGACCGCCGCCATCACCCGCGCCGTGTCGAGCGCGAACACATCGCTCTTACGGCGCGCATCGAACCCGATCACCACTCCACGCCGGCGGGCCCCCGGATCGTTCTCCAACAGATACTGAGCGACGCCGGCAGCGGCCTGTTGGACCACGAGACGGTTCATCCGAAGCGGTCCGGCGCCGACCGCGGCCCGCAACCCAGCAGTACCGAACTGAAGGCGGTCGGCGAATCGTTCGGCGAGTTCGGCCGGATCTCCGTCGATCAGGGCCTGCAGCTCGTGTCGGATGTCGTCATCGGGTTCGGCTGCCAGCCATCGCTCGGCGGCAGCACGCGGATCCTTGATGGTCACCCCACCAGCGTACGCAACTCGATCAGTGGCCGAGGACCAACATGGGAGATCACCTCGGCGGCCGCCAGCGACCCGAGATACCCGGACTCCTCGATCGACTTGCCGGTCGTCATGCCGTGCAAGAATCCCGCCGCGTACAGATCGCCGGCACCGGTGGTGTCGATCACCCTGCGAACCGGAACGGCCGGCACCTCGACCAGCTCGTCACGGGTGATGACGATCGAGCCCTTGGCCCCAACCGTGACCGCCGCCATCTGGCAATGCTTGCGAAGTTCGGCGACGGCCTGATCGAATGTCTCGGTCTGATACAACGAAATCAGTTCGGTCTCGTTGCCGAACAACAGGTCGACCTCGTCGCTGACCAGCGAGCGAAAATCGTCGCGATGGCGGTCGACGCAGAATGAATCCGACAGCGTCAGCGACACCAGCCGGCCCGCACCGTGGGCGACGGCCGCGGCATGCCGGAACGCCGCCTTGGCCTCGTCGCGGTCGTACAGGTAACCCTCCATGTAGAGCACCTTGCCGGCCGCGATCGCGGTGTCGTCGAGGTCGCTGACGCCGAGCATGCTCGAGGCCCCGAGATAGGTGTTCATCGTGCGTTCGGCGTCGGGGGTGACCACGATGATGCAGCGCCCGGTCGGGATCTCGTTGCGGTGATCGCCGGGCCGGAACTGTACGCCGACAGCGAGCAGGTCATGGCCGAATGCATCGCCGAGATCATCGTCGGTGACCTTGCCGAGATAGGCGGCCGTGCCACCGAAGCTGGCAACACCGCACATCGTGTTGGCCGCCGATCCACCGCTCATTTCAACCGCCGACCCGAGCGCCTGGTACAAGCTGACGGCGCGGTCGGTGTCGACGAGATCCATGCGGCCCTTGATCAGATTGTGGTCGTCGAGAAACGCGTCAGAGGCGTGAGCGATCACGTCGACCAGAGCATTGCCGATTCCAACCACATCGTACTTGGCATCATCGAACCCGGCATCGCTCATCGGTTCTTGGTCGCCGATCGCAGTCACGAGCACGCACGCTACCTCGCTCGAGGTGTTGCAGACCTGCTCCCGAGTACGATCCACCGACGTGACAACCCTCGACACCTCGGCCGACGTTCTCGATCCGTATCGCCTGCCCCGCACGACCAATCCGTCCCGTTACGACCTGGTCCTGCAACCCGATCTCGACTCGGCCACATTCGGTGGCACCGTCGACATCACGCTCGACACGAGCGAACCTTCGGCGTACCTGGTTCTCAATGCAATCGAACTCGAGATCGACGCCTGCACCCTCGATGGGAAGCCGGTTCCGTTCCGGCCCGAGGCCGATTCCGAGCGCCTGTTCGTACTGCCGAGCGAGGGTGTGGCGTCCGGCCAGCACGTGTTGTCGTTCGCCTTCCGGGGCATCCTCAACGACGAGTTGCGCGGCTTCTACCGCAGTACCTACCTCGACGATGCCGGGGTCGAACGGGTGATCGCCACGACGCAGATGCAGTCGACGGACTGCCGACGCAGCTTCCCGTGCTGGGACGAGCCCGATTTCAAGGCGGTGTTCGGCGTCACGTTGGTCGTCGCCCCCGAACTGATGGCCGTATCGAACGGACCCGAGATCGGTCACGAGATCAACGCCGACGGGATGGCCGTGGTGCGGTTCGCCGACACGATGGTGATGAGCTCGTATCTCGTGGCATTCGTGGTCGGGCCGCTCGAGGCAACCGAGTGGGTCGATGTCGACGGAGTTCCGATTCGGATCGTGCACCTGCCGGGCAAGCGCCCGCTGACCGAGTTCGGGCTCGACGTGGCGGCGTTCTGCCTGCGCTGGTTTCAGAGCTACTACGGCATCGCCTACCCCAGCGACAAGGTCGATCTGCTCGCCCTGCCCGACTTCGCGGCCGGGGCGATGGAAAACCTCGGGTGCATCACGTTCCGCGAGAACCTGCTGCTGGTCGACCCCGCCACGGCCACCCAGGGCGAGCGTCAGCTGGTCGCCGACGTGGTCGCCCACGAGCTCGCCCACATGTGGTTCGGCGACCTCGTCACGATGGGTTGGTGGAACGGGATCTGGTTGAACGAGGCGTTTGCCACCTTCATGGAGCTCGCCGCCTGCGACGCCTACCGTCCCGAGTGGGATCGCTGGATGTATTTCGGGCTCGAGCGCAGCGCCGCCTTCGAGGTCGACTCCTTGTCGTCGACCCGCCCGGTCGAGTACGAGGTGCGATCGCCCGCCGACTGCGAGGGCATGTTCGACGTGCTCACCTACCAAAAGGGCGGCGCCCTGTTGCGCATGCTCGAGCAGTATCTCGGTGCCGAACGGTTCCGGATCGGCGTCGGCCATTACCTCGCCACCCACAGCTACGGCAACACCGAGACCGGTGACCTGTGGGATGCGATCGAGCACACGTCCGGTGAGCCGGCGCGGCGGATGATGGATTCGTGGATCTGGCAGCCCGGTTATCCGCTGCTGTCGGCGTCGATCCACGGTGACGAGCTGGTTGTGTCGCAGCGTCGCTTCTCGTTCGATCCCGACGATGCGTCGACCTCGTTGTGGGTCGTGCCGCTCGTCGTCCGCCAGGGTGACCGCACCGACTCGCTGCTGCTCGACGGTGATGAGGTGCGAATCCCGCTCGGCGACGGCGCCGTGATCGTCAACGCCGGCGGGCACGGCTTCTACCGGGTTTCCTACTCAAACGAGCTACGGGCTCGATTGACCAGCGACGTGGTGGCCACGATGTCAACGCTCGAGCGTTACAACCTGGTCGACGACGCCTGGAACGCCGTCACGGCGGGCGCCCTCGATGCGATCGAGTTCATCGAGCTGGTCGAGCGGTTCGGTGACGAGCGCGAGTACGCCGTGTGGCAGAGCCTCGCGATCGGGTTGCGCGGCGTGCGGCGGTTACTCGCGAACGATGATGCTGCAGTCGCCGGGTACGAGCGGCGAGTGAGCACCCTCGTCGGCGCTGCACTCGAGGCACTCGGCGAGCCGGCATCACAAGAGTCCGAACTGACGGCCAAGCTGCGCGGCCTATTGCTGGCGATGCTGGCGGTGCAAGGTGGCGATCTCGACGCTCGCCAGCGGGCTCGCGCCTACTACGGCGACTGGTCGAACGACCCGAGATCGGTCGACGCCGAGTTGGTGGCGGCGGCGACCGCCGTGGTCGCCGCTACAGGCGACGCTGACGACTACGAGCGCATGTTCGAGCAAGTGACCAGCGGCGCCACGCCCCAAATCAAGCTGCGGCATCTGTACGCGCTGGCCGAGTTCGACGACGCCGATCTCGTCAATCGCACTTGCGAGCTTGCAATCAGTGACCAGGTCAAGACCCAGAACGCGCCATTCCTGCTGAGGGCATGCATCGGAAATCGGCATCATGGTGCGGCTTCATGGGACTTCTTGCGCAACAACTGGGCCGAGGCCAACCGGCGTTTCCCGCGCAACACGATCAGCCGGATGATCGAGACGGTGTCTTTGTTGGATGGCCCGGCCCAGGTCGCTGATGTGCAGGCCTTCTTCTCTGAGCACCCGATCGAGCAGGCCGCCAAGACGCTCGAACAGATCCTCGAGCGTCAACGCGTCAATGCAGACCTGAAAGCACGCACCAAGGCAGCCCTGATCGCGGCGCTGAGCTGACAGTGATCGGTGACCGGACCCGCCGAACGGGTGCGGCCGCCGCTCAGTAGATCTCGATCAGACCAGCGGCGCCCTGGCCGCCACCGATGCACATCGTTACGACGCCCCACTTGGCGCCGCGACGCTTGCCCTCGAGCAACATATGGCCGGCGCAGCGAGTGCCGGTCATGCCGAACGGGTGCCCAATCGCGATCGAACCGCCGTTTACGTTGTACTTCTCGGGGTCGATGCCGAGCGTGTCACGCGAGTACAGGCACTGGCTGGCGAACGCCTCGTTTAGCTCCCACAGATCGATGTCGTCGACGGTGAGGCCGTTTCGCTTGAGCAGCTTCGGCACGGCGTAGATCGGGCCGATCCCCATCTCGTCGGGCTCGCAGCCGGCGACTGCCCAGCCCTTGAAAGCGCCCATCGGCTCGATGTTGCGGCGCGAGGCCTCCTGATCGGACATCATCACCACCGCAGCGGCACCGTCTGAAAGTTGGCTGGCGTTGCCGGCGGTGACATAGTTGCCCTCGCCACGAACAGGCTGCAGCTTGGCGAGCGCCTCGACCGTGGTGGTCGGGCGATTGCACTCGTCGCCGTCGACGGTGTATTCGACGATCGTCTCTTGCTTGGTCTCGCGATCGACGAGCTTCATCTTCGTGTCCATCGGAACGATCTCGTTCTCGAACAGACCGTTCTCCTGAGCGGCGGCCATCCGCATTTGCGAGTTGTACGAGTACTCGTCTTGGTATTCACGCGACACGCCGTAGCGCTCGGCCACAATGTCGGCGGTTTCGATCATCGCCATGTAGATCGCCGGGTACAACTCTGGCAGCCGTGGATCCATGTTGACGGTGCCACCCATGCCGGGGCTGGGGATCGAGATCGACTCGACTCCACCGGCTACCACACAGTCGGCGCCGTCCGCCTTGATGTAGTTGGCGGCCACGGCGATCGAGTTGAGACCCGACGAGCAGTGGCGCTGGATCGTGTTGCCGCCGGTCGTGGTGGGCAGACCGGCCAAGAGGCTGGCGAGACGACCGAGGTTACCGGCGCCGTGGGCACCGTTACCGAGGGCGACGTCCTCTACGGCCTCGCGCTCGACACCCGACTTGTCGACTGCGCTGCTGATGGCGTGCGCCGCCATCGACATCGCCGGGGTGATGTTGAAGCCGCCACGGCCGGCCTTGGCCAGGCCGGTACGGGCGTAGGAAACGAATACTGCTTCGCGCATCTGTGCGCTCCTGTCTGTTGGAGGAAGACGGTCGAGTCCCCGACGCTACCGAGTCGAACTCGACAGACTCGATTCGGAGCGAGAGCGCTGCGGAGTCGAGAACATCAGGCCTGGCTTCGTGCCGGTGGGCCTGCTTAACTAGAAGAACCATTGATTGCGATCACACGCTGCCGGCCGTTGGCTCGTGCGGTCGTGCCGAGACGGCTCCCGGCGGTGCTATGCCAAACGAATCGGTTTCTGCGGGTAACCAGACCAAGCGGCGCCGACAGGCGACGCCGCGGCTGGAACGCGCCGTCGAGTGGCCGATCATGGTCGTTTTCGGCGCTGGTCTGACAGGACTCTGGATCGCAAATGAACTCGCAGCCTGGTCGAGTTCTTCGTCGACACCTGACATCGCGATCTGGACCGGATCGCTGGTAGCGGCGTCGTTGGCCACGCTCCTATTTGCCATGTCGAGCCTGCTGTCGTCATCCCAGTCGCGGCTGCGTCACGTGTTCTGCGGCCGACGAATCCTGATCTTCGCAGGAGCGCTTTCGATCATCGGCGTCGCACTCGCCGGTTCGATCATTCGCCGGAACGTGCTCGGGCAGTTTCTCTCCCACGGGGGGATCGGCGCGACCGAGATCGTCGACGCCGGTCTCATTCTCGCCGCCGTCGCTTGCCTGACCGGTGCCGGCATCGCCTTCTTCGGTGCAGCGGATGCATACCGCGAGGAACGCTCGTGGCATCTGTCGTTCGGGGGCGGCCTACGGTGAGCTTCGAACTCCGGCGCACCTGACGACCGACCGAGCGAGTTCGCCGTCGAATTCGATCCCGAGGGGCCGATCGGGGCATTGTGGAGCTGAGGGGAATCGAACCCCTGACCTCGTCATTGCGAACGACGCGCTCTGCCAACTGAGCTACAGCCCCGTAAACCGGTCAGGAGTTTACCGCCACTGACTGGCGACGCTACCCGCTGTGGTCCTTAGTGGTTCATCCAGTCGTTCGGCCACGAAGTGCTCTCGCGCTGGCGAACCTGCGACATGAGATAGGCGTAGCCGCACAGGGCGAGGAAGGCGAGAGCAAACATGTAGAGCAAGGCCGGCTCTTGCGTGGTGGCGGCCAGGAACAGCGTCCCGCCGGCGGTGAGCACGAGCATGAAGAGCACATTCGTACGGCGCCTGCGCAACTGGTCGGCGCCCGAAACGTTGTGGTGAGCGACGTGTGCCTGACGGTGCGGCTGCTGGGGCCGCGGCTGACCACCGGTGGGATCGCCATGCGTGCGGCCGCGCGGGGCGGGTTCACGAACCTCGGTGCCAACGCCAACTTGGGTGGTCGAGTATTCACCGTGCACACGGCCCGAACCGCTGCGACGCATCTGGGCCGGCTGCAGACCCGGGCGACCACCCGCAGCGGGACGGTGCAACGGTGACTGGGCCAGCGGGCGAGCCATCCCACGCATCGAACCACCGGCGCGATGCGGCACGGCACCTTGCAGCTTGTTGAGTTGGCGACGGAAGTCGGTGACCGACGAATTGGGCCGGTTCTCGATGCGGGAGCGGAGCAGCGGTGGGATCAGGACGGCTGCCCAAGCAGCTGCTACGACCAGCAGGACGAGTTCGCCCATAGTTGTGAATCCTTCGTTCGGTGGCTAGGACACGATCATTGCCGACCCACGACCAAGCGGTCACTGGGGGAGCGGTTCATTACGATTCTACGACATTTGTGACACAGCCTGCAACATTACGAGTGACATTCGTCACGACTCCGCCACGGTGCGTGTCGAATACGCGATTACAACCCGGTGACAACCCGGCTCACGAATCCTCGCTGCGCCGGTATGTGCCCGAGCGGCCACCCGTCTTCTCCCACAACGCGAGCTCTCCAATTGTCATCGCTCGATCAGCCGACTTGCACATGTCATAGATCGTGAGCGCCGCGATCGAGCAGGCGTGCAACGCCTCCATCTCGACGCCGGTTCGCTCGACCGTGTCGACAAACGCCTCGACGGCAATATGGTCGTCGCCGATGTCGAAGTTGACAGACACCGCGCCGACCAGCAGCGGATGACAGAGCGGAATCATGTCGGATGTGCGCTTGGCGGCCTGGATAGCGGCGACCCTCGCGACGGCGAGCACATCGCCCTTCTTGACCTCGCGGTTGGCGATCGCGGCGGTCGTCTCGGGCTTCATGAACACCTTGCAGCGGGCGACCGCCCGGCGATGGGTCGGCTCCTTGAGGGTGACATCGACCATGCGGGCATGGCCGAGCGGATCGAGATGGGTGAACTCGAGATCGCTCATGATGACAGCGACGTTAGTGCCCGAACGGCCTGCACGGCAGCTCAACGTGACTCGGGTGGACGCGTGTCAGTTCAGAACCGGACCGGTGTCGACCACCTCGAACTCGAAACCGGAGATCGACTTCAACTGATTCAGATCGTCATCATCCCAACCGACGCTCGGAGCCCCCTGGAAGAACCAGTTCGATCCGTTGTCGGCGACGATCAATCCGTAGCGCTGCATGGCTACAGCGATCGTGCGAGCCTGACCGGTCAGCGAGGTGACGTCGAACGAAGCCTTCAACCTCAGGCGCAGTCCCATCGGCGGCAACGTCGGATCGGAGCTCGACGATGCGAAGTGAGTGGCCGGCAAGACGTAGCCGCGTTGCGTCCGCGAGAACGTCACTCTGATGGCGTGGCGGATCTCGCCGGCGGCGACCTCGTCGTAGCGAACCAGGCCCGGAAGGATCGCCAGCCCTGCGGCGTCGGCGCTCGTCCACCCGAGTGGTCGCAACTCGTTCGACGACAGATCGAAGCGTGCGCCGCTCGCCGCACTCCACCCGAGGCCGCTGCGCTCGGCGTCGAACAACTCGAACAGCTCACACGAACCGGATTGGACCACCAGCACGTGGCGATCGCCGCTCGAACCGGCACCACCCTCGATCGGGGCGTCGAGCGGAATCGGAAACGGGCCGGGGTCGCTCTCGTCGCCGTATCGGTCGTAGACGACCGGCACCCTCGATTGAGATGCGGCAACGACGACGTAGGGGATGCCGTAGTTCGGGTTCTCACCGAAATCGGGGTGGAGTCCGGTGCCACCGTTCGATTGGATCGCAGCGATGATCGCCGCCGAGTCGGAGCGCAACGCGGCACCGGCGATCATCTCGTTCCAAGGGTTGTCGAAGGGGAACACCTCACAACCGCCGATCGACGGCTGGAGCGAGTGCAGTCGATCGGCCGATGTGTCGACCGTGGCCGGCTCGTTCAGGACGGTCAACGCTGCGGTGGCAACACCGCCGGTGACGAGCGTGACAGCTATCGCGGCGCGGGCAGCCCAACGCCGCAAATCAGCCGCCGATCTGACTCATCGAGCGCTTGGGACGAATGAAATTGACCTGATTGATCTTGTGACCGGCCCACTTGGTACCGACAGCCGCCTCGATCCGGCCGGCGATCTGATCGTCGGTCTCGCCGCTGCGCAGCGCTTCACGCATATCGAACTCGACAGTCGTGAACAGACAGGTCCGGAACTGACCGTCGGCGGTCAGCCGCACACGATCACAATCGCCGCAGAACGGCTTGGTCACCGAGGGGATTACGCCGACGGTGCCGCTGCCGTCGAGGTAGCGCCACAGGTTGGCCGGGGCGGCACCCGTGGCCGGCACGGCCTCGACCGGCCACTCGGCGCTGATCGCGGCGACGATCTCGTCTTGTCCGACCACGTTGGCGCGCTGCCAGTCGTCGCTGGCGTCGAGCGGCATGAATTCGATGAACCGCACCTCGACACCCTGATTGCGGCCGAAACGGGCGAGGTCGATGATCTCGTCGTCGTTCGTGCCGCGCTCGATGACGGAGTTGATCTTGACCCGATCGAACCCAACCTGTTTGGCGACGGCGATGCCCTCGAGCACGTTCGCCAACTCGTCGCGGCGGGTCACGCGAGCGAACTTGTCACGATCGAGCGTGTCGATGCTGATGTTGATGCGATTCAACCCGGCATCACGCAGATCTTGGGCGATGTTGCGCAGGGTGGCGCCGTTGGTGGTCATCGCCAAGTCGACGCCAAGCGCCGCCAGCTGCGACACCAGCCGCGTTATGTGAGCCCTGATCGTCGGCTCTCCCCCGGTCAGGCGAATGCCTTCGAAGCCGTACCGCTCGACGCAGATTCGCGCCAGCCGCTCGATCTCTTCGAACGTGAGGATCTCCGAGCGCGGCATCCACTGCATCCCCTCCTCGGGCATGCAGTAGGTGCAACGGAAATTGCAGCGATCGGTGACGGAAATCCGCAGGTCGCGAACGGCTCGATCGAACGGATCGATCAGATCACGTGCACCGGGATGCGACATCTGCACAGCCTACGGCGAAACCGGGGGCCCCGCATCAGCGCCGGCTGCCATGTATCGATCAGCCCTGCATCATCACGACGGCAACCTCTGAGCCGGCTGGCATGCCATCACCGTCGGGCACGATCGCGATCGCGTTGGCGAGCGCTGTGGCGGCCAGTTGGTGGCTGCCCTGGGCGCGAGCCAAGCGAATATGGCAGCGGCCATCCTCCTCGAAGCTGGCGAGCACCCGCATCAGGTGCAGCTTGCCGTCCAGGCGGCGAGTCAGATCGTCGTCGGTGATCGCGACGTGGCTCGGTCGCGCCAGTTTGTGGTGGCCCATCATCCGCCGCAGTGCCGGGCGGGCCAGCATCTCGAAGCTGACGATCGAACTGACCGGGTTGCCGGGCAACCCGAAGATCGGGACACCCTCGATGATGCCAAACGCAAACGGCTTGGCCGGTTTGATTGCGATCTGCATCCAGGTCATATCGGCGATCCGCCCGAGCACGGCCTTGACGACGTCGTAGTCGCCCATGCTGACGCCGCCGCTGGTGACGATCGCATCGCACTCCGAGGCCGCCTGACGCAGCATCAATTCGAGCGCCGCCTCGTCGTCGCCGACGATGCCCATGTCGACCACGTCGAAACCACTCTCGCGCAGGAGCCCGGCCAGTGTCCGGCGATTGCTCTCGCGGATCTCGCCGCGCTGCAGCGGGCGACCATCCTCGACCAGCTCGTCGCCGGTCGAGAGCACCGCCACACGAACCCGACGGTAGGCGCTGAGGGTGCGGGCGTTGATGCTGGCAAGCACCCCGGCGATCGCCGGGGTGACGACCGTGCCGGTCCGAAACAGCAGGTCACCGGGCTGCACGTCGTCGCCCGCGTTACGCACGGCGGCACCCGCCCGGACCCCGGCGTTGATCCTCACCCGGTCGCCGGACAGGCGCTCGGTGTCCTCCACCATCACCACGGCATCGCAGCCGTCGGGCAGCGGCGCACCGGTCATGATCCGAATTGCTTCGCCCGGCTGGAGCACATGATCGGTGGCAGCGCCCGCTGCCACCTCGGCCACGACGGGCAGCTCGACGGGCAACGTTTGTGTGTCGGCGGCGATCACGGCGTACCCGTCGACGGCGGAGTTGTCGAACGGCGGAACCTGTTCGGTGGAGACCACATCGGCCGCCAACACAAGGCCGTCGACCTT
>Ga0255047_10000410_pt1 | contig 34695 bp, 38 predicted proteins | sample JV7_2_1_MG_FD_183640 | JGI IMG/M metagenome (GOLD analysis project Ga0255047, IMG submission 183640) | Seawater microbial communities from Jervis Inlet, British Columbia, Canada - JV7_2_1 | ecosystem: Environmental > Aquatic > Marine > Inlet | place: Canada: British Columbia | collected 2016-10-06
CGCGAGCGGTACCGGCGGTTCTGCCCGCTCCAGAAGGACCCAAAACCGCCGCCTCACCGCCGCCCCCACGGCCCCCTGCCACCCTTCCGCATTCCGCCAAACCTCGCGCCAGCTGGCGCGCGACGGCCTCCCCTTGCCAAATCGGATCGACCGTCACCACTTCGAGCGCGCCCCGATCGATCCGTCCCACCATAACCACACGTCTCGCCATTGTTCTCACCTGTAACCATGCCGCTGTAATAACTCTAAAGCCTCGCCGGCTCCGCGGCAACGTACCGCGATCCAACCCAACGCCGCGAAGTGCAACAACCATGACCATTGGGCGGGGGTTGTTGTCGAGTTTTTCACCCGCTTCATTTCGATCGCGATCCCCTGGTAGCCGGTCGGCGTAAGTCCGGGAATCAACAAATCAGAAACACCGGACGACGCGCCGGCCCGGGCCAGCCGTGCCCACTGGCCAGCGCGCGCGCCTCGGCTCCCACGGAACCGCCGCTCGTTGGGTACGGCGAACACCCGCCGACCATACCGAGGCAGCACCGCCCGACAGTAGGTCACCACGTCGCACTGTTCGTCGTACTCCGATCGCACCGCTAACCCCTGCGAGTTTCTCGACCGCGTAAACACTGGCCCGAACGCCCTTCCTTACCTGAGAGGCGCCACCGCTGCGAGTTTTTCGACCGCTTAAACACTGGCCGAAACGCCCTTTTGCGAGTTTTTTGCGGGTTTTTCGGACCAAAACCAGGAAAAACCCGCACCCCTAACCAGTTGCCTTTGTTGGACTATTCGGAGATCTGCGAGTTTTGCGAGTTTTTTTCTCACCTTTATACGTATGTGGACATACATACACACATACACACGCGCACACCCACACGATCTGGCGGGGTGCGAAAAACCCGCAAAACTCGCAGATCTCCGCAAACCCGCACAGATGGCGGCCGCGAAGGTGCGGGTTTTTCCTTTGAGAAACCCGCAGAAACCCGCGAGAAACCCGCAACCTTGACAGTTAGGCGTTTCTGCCGACAAGATGCCCCTTGCGCGCGCGCGATGGTGGAGGGGGGGTTTTTTCAATTCCCGCGAACCGTGTCGGCCTCGCGCGCGCGCGAGGGCTCGACGGTTTCAACACGCCACGTCGCGCCGGTTCGATCCGGTGTACCGCGAACGAGCCGCCGCCCGCCGAATATCCGGCCCAACAATCGCCGAAGCGCCCAGCCCAGGCGGCGCGCGTTAATTTCGCCGCGTTTGTCGCCTGCAAGCTCGATGCACGATTCGCGCAACCGATCGACGGCGTCTTCTGCGTCCGCGTTACCTGTCAGCGCGGCGCTATGGCTCAGCGCCATGCGATCGATCATCGCCCGCACGGTGGTGTCGGAATCGCCGAACACGTCGCCCAACGCGTTGACGATCCCACCCTGCGCCTCGACCGTAAGATCGGCGTGTTGTCGTAGCGCGTGTTGCGTGGCGACTGGATCAGGCACGCCGGCCCATACCAACGGCGCGCGGATCATGCTCGACCACGCGCCGAACCCGCCGAACGCCGGGAGCTCGAGATCTGGCCGTCCGGCGCTCACATAGGCCCGGATGATCGTTAGAGCGGCCGCGGTATACATGCCGCGCCTGGTGCCGCTAACGTGCCCCACCAAATCGGGGTAGCGAAACCCGTCGAGAAGCTCCGGCCGCTCGACGTTGGGCGCCAGGTAGCACCGCAGACACCGCCTTACCAGATCGCCCCGGACGTGTATGTTGTTGCCCGTCGCGAGCCAGGTTGACCGGTTGCGGACGCTACACATAGACGATTGGCCGAGGCGGCGCCCTTGCCATATGTCGGCGGTTAGCGCGGCGTCGATGGCGGCGCCGCCTAGCGGACGATCGACGTTATCGATCAGAATCACCGGCGTTGACGACAGCAAGAGCGCCGTTACGCGTTTTTCGGTCTCTTCGGGGCCGGTCTGGACCATGACAGCGGCGCCGCGTCCGGTTGCCAGGGTGGCGATTACGTGAGCAAGCAGTCCCTTTCCCGATCCCGGCGTCGTCGCGTCGAGCAGGAATAGCGGCGCGGGACCGTCGATCCCGGGACGCGCGATCGCGGTCAAAATTGCGGCCAGCACAACGGCCGCGTGTTCTGGCTCTTGAAACGGGAAATCGGTCAACAATTCTCGCAACGTAGCGACGGCGCGGCGCGCGTCGTCGAGGCTCGGGCGCTCCGCTACGGGCGGCCACACGAAACCGGCGGCCGGCGCGAACACAACACCGGTGGCGGCGTCGTATCCGGGGACGTCGAGCACCGATCCGTCTGGCCGTAGCGTCGGCGTCTCCGTCACACCCTGCAACGTGCGGACGCCGGACCACCCGCCGCGCTGGCGTAGCTCCCGCGCGACGTCGAGCGGGACGTCCGCGGGCGCCTCGACGGGATCTCCGTCCTTTGATTTGCGGATCCGAACCCAAGCGGCCGCCCTCCCTAGCAAACCGCGGATCGCTTGATCTCCCAACGGATGGATCCGGGGTTGTTCGGCCGTCCCCTGCTGGGGTTGGGCGGATCTAACGACGGCGACGAGCTCCCCGGATCGGTCGTAAACGTCGGGAGCCTCGGCGATGAGCTCACCGGCCCGATCGAACAGGTACGGCAGGCCGCCGGGCCGGATGACTACCACCTCCAACCCGGCGCGCTCGGCGGCGACGGGATCGGCCTCGTAGCGTCCGACCGATCGCGCGATCCGCTCGAAATCGCGCAACGTATGGCCCGGTCTGCCGTCGGCGGGTTTTTCGGCGCGGCGTTCGTAGGCGTAGGCTAGCGCGTCGACGATCATCGTTTCGGGCGCGCCTTCTCGTCGCATTGTCCCGGCGTAGCTCGTTAGTGTCCGATCAATCGATCCCATGGGGATCACGTCGGGGAGCTCGAAGCGGCCGCCGATCGATACGTCGTCCATAGGCGCCAGCGGATCGGGTGGATCCGCGCCCGCCTCGGTTGTCGTGTCGGGTAGACGTCCGAGGCGGGCGAGATCCGCGGGTCGTTGCTGTGCCACACCATCCCGCTGAACGAACGGTAGACGGTAGCACCGTTGCCAGTCAACCAGCGGATCCACACCACAAACGCCCAACGCCGCCAACCGCTGGCGCAATGTCCGCAGCGTCGCGAGATAGATCTCGCGCGGCGTGGCCGGCTCGAGCAGCCATAACAGCCGGAGGCCGCCCCGTGTGGCGTACCATCCGACGGCGGCCCATAACGCCGGATCTACTTGGAGCGCCGTTAGTTGTTCGGCGCTCCACGACTCGACGGCGCCCGCTCTCGCTCCATCGCCGTGGTTTGGCGCGTCCAGATCGACGGCGATCAAGTCGAACACGACATCGCGGCCGGCTCTCTGGAGCTCTACCAGGCCGCCCGCGTTGATCCGCGGGATCGCGTCGAGCCCGTCGACACGATACGCCACGAAATGAGCGTCCGTGGTGTATCGGCGCCTTAGCGCCGTTAGAGCGTCGACGACCGGGAAACGCTCCGGCGCGTTGCCGTCGCTGGTGATAGGCGGATCGGACCCGCGATCCCAACCGGGCCGGAATTTATCCGGCCACACAATGATCTTAGACAACCCGACACCCCGCATTGAAGCGCCGCCCGCCAGGTGGACCTTTGTTGACGTACATAGATCCGGGCGTTGCCGACCATCGGCGGCGGCGCCTCGATACGGTCGGCCCTATGGCGGCCTTTTGTCAACGGCGGCCCCTTGGAAGATCTCTGGAAGATCTCTGGAAAACACCGGGGACGGTTGACAACGCAAAATTTCACGTGTTTCGTCGTGTCGTCGGGAAACGAGACTTGCCAAAAAAGGAGCCGGGGACATGTCACGAAACAACGCACGCCGGGGCGGCCCTCCGCCGGACGTCAACGGATGGCACGAGATCCGCGACGTGTTGCGCGACGCCCGGGAGACTCACGGTTTAGGCTACACCGATTTAGCGCGGTTAATGCTTGAGCCTCGCCCTAATGCGCGACGGCTTAACGCGCGACGGCAAGCGGTGTGGCACCTCGAGAACAGACCCGGCCACAAAGGGCCATGGGCATCGACGATTGAGGATTACTGCACCGCCCTAAACATTTCCGTAACATTTGACGGGGTTACGGCTCGTTGGCGTTGGGGCCACGAGTGAGTACTTATCTTCAATTTCTGGATTCGAAACGGCTAGAAACCACGGCCACCGGCATGCCGCCGCCTCAGCTGCACCCGGAGCTTTACCCCTTCCAGCGCGAGTCGGTACGTTGGGCGCTGCGGCAGGGTAAAAGCGCGCTGTTTTTCGACTGTGGGTTAGGTAAAACGTTCATGCAAATTGCATGGGCGCATGCTGTAACGCGCCATGTGGACCGCCCCGTGTTGATCTTGGCGCCTCTCGCGGTAAGCCTGCAAACCAGGGCAGAAGGAGAGCGTTTCAACCTACCCGTGGCCGTCGTGAAGAGTCGATCGGACGTCCCAGCGGGCCCAGGTGTCTACGTAACGAACTACGAACGTCTTGAGAAGTTCGACGCGGGCGCTTTCGGCGGCGTAGTGCTGGACGAGTCAAGCATCCTGAAGTCGTACATGGGCAAGACTAAAAGAGCGTTGATGGAGGCGTTTCGCCGCACGCCTTTCAAGCTGTGTTGTACGGCGACGCCTGCGCCTAATGACCACCTCGAGCTTGGTAACCACTGTGAGTTCTTAGACGTTATGACGTCGCACGAAATGTTGGCGCGGTGGTTTGTTAACGATCTAGAGACGTTCGGAACGTACCGACTAAAGGGTCACGCCGAGATTTCCTACTGGGATTGGATGGCCAGCTGGTCGCGCGCTGCCGCGACGCCCTCGGATCTAGGTTACAGCGACGGCGGGTATATACTGCCAGATCTTACCGTCACGCCCGTTTTGGTGGACGTCGATTTATCGTTGGACCGGGCCGCGGGGCAGTTGTTTCGGATGCCCGAAATGTCGGCGACGGCCATCCACAAAGAGCGCCGCCGCACTGCCGACGCTCGCGCGCGAGCTGTGGCGGAGCTTATAGCGGCCGAGCCCGACGAGTCTTGGCTCGTTTGGGTAGATACTAACTACGAAGCTGCGGCCCTGCGCCCTCTCGTGCCTGGCGTCGTCGAGGTGTCGGGGAGCGACACCCTCAAAACGAAAGAACAACGGCTGCTAGGGTTTTCGCACGGCGAAATCGGAACCCTCATGACAAAGCCTAAAATCGCGGGCTTCGGTCTCAACTGGCAACACTGCGCCAGGGTAGCATTCCTAGGCCCGACCTTCAGTTATGAGTCATACTATCAGGCCGTCCGTCGTGTGTGGCGGTTCGGGCAGGCGCGCCCCGTCCAGGTATACGTCGCGATGGCCCCCACGGAGCGCCATGTATACGACATCATGCGCTCTAAAGCGGCCGGTCACATAGCAATGCAACAAGGCATGCGCGGCGCCATGCGTCGCGCCCAGGCGGAAAGCTCGCCTATGAAAACGTACACACCTAACCGTACCGCGGAGCCCCCGTCATGGCTGGCATAGACTGCATAGACGCGCACACCGGGCCTAACTGGGCGTTGTATCAAGGCGACTGTGTCGACGTCGTGCGACAACTGCCGTCGGATTGCGTCGACGTCGCCGTATTTTCGCCACCCTTCGCGGGGCTCTACACGTACAGCGACAGCGAACGGGACATGGGTAACTGCGTCGACGACGCCGAATTTATGCGGCACTACGCTTTTTTAGCCGCCGAACTGCATCGGGTGCTACGTCCGGGCCGATTGGCCCTCGTCCACTGCAAGGATCTCGTCAATTACAAGGGGCGCGACGGGATGGCCGGTCTTAGGGATTTCCCAGGCGAGTTAATCCGAGCACACACTGCGGCGGGTTTTGCGTACCATTCCAGGGTGACGGTCTGGAAATGCCCCGTAACCGAAATGCAACGCACCAAGAGCCACGGGCTACTGTACAAACAGCTGCGGAAGGACTCGACGTTTAGCAGGCAGGGGTTGGCTGAATACGTCCTCGGTTTTCGGAAGTGGGCCGCTCCCGGGTCCGAAGGCGACGTCGTCCCTGTCACCCACACCAAAAGCGACTTTGACCTGAAACGTTGGCAGAAATGGGCGTCGCCCGTTTGGATGGACATCCAGCAAACGAACACGTTGAACGCGAAAATAGCGACGGAATCCCGCGACGAAAAGCACATGTGCCCGCTACAGCTGGACCTCATAGAGCGCTGCGTCGAGTTGTGGTCCAATCCCGGAGAGGTGCTGCTATCCCCGTTCGCCGGTGTCGGCAGCGAAGGCGTTGTAGCGCTCCAAACGGGCCGCCGGTTTGTCGGCGTCGAGCTTAAGGGCAGCTATTTCTCGCGCGCGGCTCGCTATCTTGCCGGCGCGACTGCTCGCCAAGGCGGGCTATTCTCATGAAGGTGATCGCTGGACACTGGGAAACCGCGCTGATCGACGTCGATCCCGACGCGGTGATCTGTGACATCCCCTACAGTCGGCGGACGGTGGACGGTTACGGGTCCGTTTCGAGCTCCGGTTTCGCGACGCGCGGGATCGGGGACTATGACGGTTGGGATCTTGCCGAGGCCGAAAGCTTCGCGGTCCATTGGGCGGCGCGCGTCCGGCGTTGGTTTGTGATGTTCGGATCGCACGATCAAGTTTTCGGCGCCGGTCGGCGTCTTGAAGAGATCTCGGAGCTCTACACGTTCCCGCCGATCGTATGGATTAAAAGCCGGCCGACGCCGCGCCTGTATGCCGACGGGCCATCGATGGCCGCCGAGTTCATCTTGGTATCGCGAAAGCGTCGACGGTTGGATCGTGCGGAGAAACGACACCGGCCCGGCGCTTATTTAGGCGACAAAGTGCCGACAAAACAACGTCACGGGATCGTGGGACAAAAGCCGCTTTGGCTTATGCGTGCCGTGGTCCGTGACTACTCCGAGCCGGGAGATCTCGTCGTTGATCCGACGGCGGGGACAGGCTCGACGATCGTTGCGGCGCTAATGGAAGGGCGCCGCGCCGTCGGCGCCGAAATCAACCCGGATCGGGCCGCTCTAGCGAACGAGCGCGCCCGCACACGCCAAAACGTTTTGATCTAAAGGACCCCCAATGGACACAACAGAACGACAAGAGATTATGACCCGTTGCTCAACGGCGCTTCAATCCGTCACCGGCACGATCTCGGCCATCGACACCCGATCGGCCAACGCGCTCGGCCTGGCTCGCGACGTGCTAGGCGCGACGCTAAGACTCGCGACGGCAAACGACGACGTCGAGATCGTGATCGACGACGGCGCCGTACAAATGACAGACGACGGGCTCCGCATTCTGGGCGTCCTATCGATCGACGGTGTCGAGGTGCGATTGAACGCCGCGAACGCCGACCAGGCCCGGATCGCCGAGGCCGTGCAATCGTGGCAAATGGCCGTCCGGACAATCCAAGCGGCCGCCGAAGCGATCCGGCCGCATAACCCCAGCGCGTTAGCGGCCTACGGACGATCAATCACCGACCAAGCGCTCCGCGCCAACGAAACCGCGGAGCGGATCGAAGCCCTCCGAACCGAGACGGGCGTCTTTGAGGCGGCCGCGACCTTCCTCGACGTGTTCGACGGTTGGGCTCACGGGGATCGGTGAATGACTGAGATCTTCCCCGTCGCGCTGTCGTTGGTGATCGTGATCGGCGCGTGTTGGTGGTTTCTGGATTGGCTCCACGATCGCGTCGAGCCCGACACCCGATCCGATAAATGCCCCCATTGCGGAGCGGTGATCGTCGTGCCGTACCGCGCCGAGGTGCGGAAATACCAGGCCCGCCCCTGGATCGATCCCGATCTCGAGTGTCAATTCTGCGGCGTGCTAATCACGCTCCACGTCGGGCCGGTCGAGCCGTGACGTGGACCCATGCCGGAGCCTCTCAGGGCCGCGCCTACCTCCGCTGTGCGTCCCGTTGGTGGTTCGAATACGTCGCCGGGATCAAACCTCCCGCGACCGACGCGCTACGGTTCGGGCGGATTGTCCACGCCATCGTTGAGCGGTGTCTGCGAGATCGCGTCCCGGTCGAGTCGGTCGCCCGCGTGCACCTCGACGGCGACGATCACGACGTCGCGCCGCCTCATCTAACGGTCGCCGCGCGCCTGGTCGCCGCGACACCGCCGGGCGACTACACCGCCAGCGATGTCGAGCAACGCTTTTCGGATCTCCAATTGGCGGCGCCGGTCGAGCTGCGCGGGACGATCGACGCGATCACCATCGACCCCGACGGCGCGTTACATGTCATCGATCACAAAACGACGGCCGGCCTCGACTGGGCACCGACGGCGACGGAGATCCCGACGCATTTTCAGGCGCTGCTATACGTCGCCCACATTGCGCGCGCCCGCCAACACGTTGGGCCGGTTCGGTTTTCGTTCAATGTGGCCGAAAAACGCCACCCCTATCGCGCCGAGGTACGATCGCACCTATTCAGCGCGGCCGACGTCGCCGAGGCCGCCTCGTTCGTCGCGGATACGGCGCGCGCAATGGCCGAGGCCGCCGCGCTACCCGTCGAGCGCGTCGCCTATAACCTCGACGCGTGCCGAGACTACACCAGCGCCAAAAACCCCGACGGATGTCCGTTTCGCCAGCGTTGTGCCCAGCTAGGGCGGCCAACCAAGGGCGCATTGTCCACCGTTTACGCCATAGGCAAGGATCCCGAAATGCCCGATCAGCTCACCGCCCTACTAGCGGCGCCACCAACCCGAAGCGGCCGCCAAACCAAACGGAACCGCGTGATCTCTCAGATATTGGAGATCGATCCCACGATCGCGCGCGCTCAGCTCGACGAGCTCGACGACGTCGACACGGCGCTGAAGGGCGTCGAGCGCGAACGGCGACACCTAACACACGAGATCGCGACGCTGAGCGGTGGCGCTACCGAGCCGGAGCGGGCGGCGTGGCTGTCGTCGACGTTGGGCGAGCTCCGAGAAATCCGCGACGGTATCGCGCGGCCGCGCGATTTGCGCGCGATGACGCGCGACGAGATCGTCGCCGAGATCCGCCAATCGCAAGATCTGAGCGATGGCGACATCGCGCCGTATTCGGACGATCAGTTGCGGACGGCGCTCGGCCAGTTGCGATCGGAGGCGGCGACGGCAGACCACGCGATCAACGCGCCCGAAGCGATCGCGGCCGATCTAGATCTCGACGCCGTCGAGCAAACCGCGCCGAAAAAACGCGGACGCAAACCGACGGCGCCGACGATCACGGTGGACGGTGAGACTCACAAGCTAAGCCGCGCAAAGCGCGCCGAACTGTTCGCCTGGCTCCGATCTCGAAATGTCGAGCCGCCAAGCGGTCGCGGGTGTGTGACTCGAGCTCGCGAGATCATCGCCGGTATGTTGGCCGGTGAGCCCGCGCCGCCCGAACAAGCCACGATCGCGCCTGCCCCGGTGGAGCCCGCCCCGGTGGAGCCCGCCTCGGTGGAGCCTGCCCCGGTGGTCCCGGTGGAGCCTGCCCCGGTGGAGTTGATCGGGCCAGCGGCGGCCCAAACCGATCTCGATACCGTCCTGGACGAGATCGCCGCGCGACGGGCTCAGTTAGGGATCGGCGATTGGGCGTTCGCGCGGCCGGGTAACAGCCTGGCAGCGACCGATGCGAACATCCGCGCAGCGGTCGAGCACGTCGACGAGCTCCGCGAACGTTGCGACGCGATCGGCCATCCCGCGGCGGCCGAAGCGATCGAACAACCGATCGACCCGATCGACGGGAGCACCGCAGCGCTCACGGCCTCCTCCTCTTTCTCGCGTATCCCCGGCTTCGATCTCTTCGTTAATTGCCGGCCAGATAGCGGCGTCTCACGCGATCTCGATCGGTTGGTAGAACGGTTCGGCGCGGCGCTGGCCGAACGTGGCCAGGCGCCGCATTATCTGGCGCTCGAGTACAACAAAGGGCCGCGCCAAGTGGCGGCGATGGTCGCCGGCGCGCTAGCGGGCGATCGGGTATCGTTGGCCGGCGCCGTCTATGTGACGACACGGACGGCCACCGGCCAGGCATTGATCGACGTACTAACACCGCTCGCGCGGGAAATTGTCAGAGGTGATTCATGATAGAGTTTAAGCGTGCAAAAACAGGCGGCCTTCGTGGCCTCTCCGTCTACCGCGCCGAAATCCCCGAAGGCGGCGTGATCTACATGATCGAGACGGGCGGCGGCGTCGCCGCGGTCCACGTCGCCGGGCCGCCGGCCTCGCTCGAGTCGGTCGTCGCGATGAAGATCGCCGAGGCCGCCGCGGCCAACGAGACGCCGCCGCCTATCGCGGAGCCGCCGAAGAAGGCGCCGAAAAAGAAGGCGCCGAAAAAGAAGGCGTCGAAGTGAGGCGCCCGCGCGCGCTTTGCGCGATCGCGGCGGCGTTGGGAGCGCTGGTCGGGCTGTTGATCTCGGAGGCGGCGCACGCCGATCCCGCGATCAACAGCTGTCCGAACCGTTACGCCCGCGACGTACCGCGCGACGTGATCGCCGCGCTATGGCGGATCGACCGCGAGATCCTACCGCCGACCGCGCGCGGCCTGGTACTAGCGGCCGCCTGTAACGAGTCGGGTTACCGCGCCGCCGGCAAATGCGGCGACGGTGGCCGCTCTTGCGGGATGTTCCAATTTATGCGTTGGACGATCCCGGCGTTGCGCCGCTTGGGCGCCAAGGGGCCAGATCCCCGGCTCGATTGGCGCGCGGCCGCGCGGTTTTATGCGGCGCACGTCGCGCGGCAAGCGCCGCGCGTGCGTCGGTATTGCCGCGGCCGCCGCGGATACGCCACCCGCGCCGCTATGGTTTGGGCATCGGCGGTCCAAACGGCGACACGGGCGCCCAAGTGCGCCGCGCGCAACGTGGCCGGGCGTTGTATCCGGCGCGTCCCGCGTTGCGCCCGTCGCGGATCCCGCTTCGAAACGCTCCACTGGCAACGGTTGCGGGCCTGGCGGAAATGAGAGAGGCGCGGCGGATCATAGCGGCGCCGACGGCGACCGCGGCGGACTATGACGCGGCGCTAGACGGGCACCGCCTCGAGACGGGCGACGGCGTGTTAAGACCCGTCCAGCGGCAAGCGCTCGGCGCGTTCCGGCTATTCGGCGGCGTCGCCATGCAAGCGGGGTGCGGTGACGGAAAAACCCTGGTCGGCGCGTTGGCGCCGGTCGTTATGGGCTCGGTGCGGCCGTTGATCCTAGTCCCCGGAAAACTACGATCGGAGTTCTGGCGCCAGTGTGAGATCTATCGGCGCCTTGGTTTCGCGGTCCCCGATAACCTCGAGGTGAGAAGCCACGACGAGATCAGCCGTCGGCCGACCTGGCTGGACGAATACGCGCCCGATCTAATCTGGATCGACGAGGCGCACGCCTACAGACGGCCGGAGGCCGCGCGGACGCGTCGCCTGTTGCGCTATCTCGACGCCAACCCGACGCAGCCCAACGGCGGCCGGATCGCGTTCGGCGTCGCGTCGGGCACGTTGGCCTCGTCGTCGGTGTTGGATTTCGCGCACCTATTGACACACGCGCTCGGCGATCGGTGTCCTGTACCGCGGCGGACCGGTCAAGCGGTGTCCGGGGAGCTCGGGCGATGGTCTCGTGTGCTCGACGTCGACGGCCGTCCGGCGCTGCTAGACTGGCAGCGGTTCGGGCCGCTGATTTGGTCGACGACGCCGGAGGCCGCGCCCGCCTATTACAGCGGGAACACACAACAAAAGCGACACGCCGCGCGGCGCGCCTATGCCAAGCGGCGCGAAACGACCGCCGGCCTGGTGTGTAGCGCCTCCGAATCGGTCGCCGCGTCCCTGGTGATCTACGTCAGCGAGCAACCCGCGCCGCCGCCCGAAGTCGCGGCCGCGCTCGACGCGATCAAACGCGGCGAGCGCCCCGACGGCGAGGTGTTGGTAAGCGACGCCGATCGATGGCGCGCAGCACAACACGCCTCGATCGGTTGTGTGTACCGTTGGGCCTGGGAGCGGACGCCGTTAGGTCGGCCGGATCTCGATTGGTTGAGCGCCCGCCGGATTTGGGCGCGCAAGATCCGATCGGAGCTCGAGCACCGCGCCGGTCCGAACTACGATTCGCCGGGCCAAATCGCCGCCGCCGTTGAGGCGGACCTTGTAGATCGCCACAACGGCCGCGCGTTTCGACTGCGACACCTCCACGACGCGTACACACGATGGTTCGCCGTCCGCGATCGCTACCGCGCCGCGGATCTACTCGATCACGTTTGGATCTCTCGGTGGTACGTCGACCACGTCGCAGACCAGGCCCGCGCCGACGGCCGCCCCGTCGTGATCTGGTATGAGTCGGATGCGATGGCCGAGGCCTTGGCGGATCGCGGGATCCCGGTGTTCGGCGCTGGCGACGAGGCGCCGGACACCGCGATCACCTGCGCTCTGTCGCGTCGGCGGTTCGGTACAGGCGCGAACCTCCAAGATCGTTGGAGCGTCGCCCATTTCGCGGAATTCCCGCCATCGGCCGAAGCAGCCGAGCAAACGCTCGCGCGCCTTCACCGGCCCGGCCAATCGGCCCCGGTTGTCGAGGCGCGGATCTACTGCCACACCGCGCCGTTTCGGCGCAATTTAGATCGCGCCCGTGACAAGGCGCGGTTTTTAGACGAAGTGCAAGGCCGACAACGGTTGTCGGTCGTGCCGATCGTGCCCATGACGACATGACAACGAAAAGGACAACCCCCATGGATAGAAACGCCCTACAATCCGCGCTCGAAGCGCAGCTGGCCGGGATGGACCGCGCCGAGGTACACGGACACTCCCGAAATTTCGAACCGGGCGACGGCCGCGTCAAATGGATCGACGTCGAGCTGGTCAACGGTCAGCGCACGATGTTTATTGTTACGTGTGAGGTCGTGTGGTTTCGTGGCGGTTTGCAGATCCTCGACGCTAGCGAGCCCCACAAAACGGCCCGACTCCCCGACGATCACTATCGCCCCGGCGACGCGGTCGCCTTCAAGGTAAATCTTGGTTGGGCCAACAACGCCGCGTTCCCTCACATTAAGGCTTGGACCTGGGCACTGTTACAGCGCGACGCCGCGCGCGCCGGACGAGACCCGGCCGCGGTCAAACAAGACACCGCGACGCGGGCCAAGTTGGCGGAGGTTATGGCGAACTTCGACCGCTATAGCGGTCTCGAGTGCGACTTTCGCGCGGAGCATACAACGACGCGATCGGGCGGGCTGTTCACCCGCGTTACGTGGCTGCCTCTCCGCAACGCGCAACCGTCGCCGGTCGTCGCGGTGCCTAGCGCGCCCGCTGCGGCGTCCGACAACCCCTTGGCGGCCCTGATAGCGGCGGCGCCGTCCGGACCGTCTAGGGAGGCCAAGATCGCCGCTCTGCGCGATTACGATCCGTCGTTTGCGTCGGTTGATTTCAGCCAGCTAAGCGACGACAAGATCAACGCCGCTTATAGCGCCGTCCCTCCGTTCTAAAAACGACGGCTCCCGGTGTGCGTGGCCGTCGGCCTCGGCGCTCGATACGACTGGCAAGTCCGATCGGGCGCCGAGGTTTTTTTTATCCGCCCTCCCAAACAACGAGCCGCCCGGCGCCGTCTCGTGTTGTTTTCGCGCCCTTGTACCATCGGCGCATAAGCGCCGGCTCCACGACGATCGGCACGTCGGGGCAGTTGGCCGCCGCGGTGTCGTGCATCACAGCGGCCAACCGCTCGGCCGCCTCGTGCGCGCGGTGTTCTGGCACCTCGGCGATGATCTCATCATGCGGGACAATCACCGGCCGACACCCCGAAAACGGGCCGCCGGTCGTGTTGTACGCCTCCCGCGACAACACGAACCAGGCGTCTTTGACCCACTGCGCCACCCGGTTTTGAAAATAGTGGTTAGCGCCGTCGGCCGCTCCCACCGATCCCCGGATCAGCCCGTCGCCGGTGGACACCGCACGGAACCCGGAGCCGCCTGTCCGGCGCAAATCGGCCAACACGCGATCGAAATAGTGCGGTACCTCCGGCCACGTCTCGCGCCACACCGCGAGCAAACGATCGGCGACAACGACCGGACCGCCCTCGAGACGGCCGCCGAGTGTGAGATCGAACCTGTCGGCCTCGCACGTTTTCAGAAACGTTGCGGCTCCCATCATGCCCAGGCAACCGAAATTGATCCGCTTGGCCAGCTGGCGAACGGAGTCGAACGACGGATCGTCGGACGTACGCCGGGCGATCGCGTCGTCGTCCCCGATCCCTAAGATCCGCGCCGCATACCGGGAATGGAGATCCAGCGCCGGGCGCCCGGCGGCGACGGCGGCGGCCTCGGCCTGTAGCGCGTCTGCCATGGCGGACGCGCCGAACCATTCGAGCGCCGTTTGGGCGAACGCGCGGAGCTCCGCGGTAGCCAGGTCGGCCGCAGCGAAAACGAACCCCGGACGCGGGACGAATCCTTGGCGGATCCCGATCCGTCGACCGGCGGAGACCTCGACATCGCGCGCCGGTTGGTTTGTCAGATTTGGCGATCGGCACGAAAGGCGGCCCGACTCGACGACCGGGAACCAACGCGCATGGATCGGCAGCGTTTCGCCGGCGCGGATCGTATCAACGAACGTCGATCGATCGGTCAACGACGCGCCGATCGCCGCGTAGGCTCCGAGATCTACAGCGCCCAACGCGGCGCACGACTCGAGCGTTAGCCGGTCAGTTCGCGTCCGGCCCTTTTCGGTGACGCAAGGCCCGCCGGGCGTCGGATCCCATTGACCGCCAGCGGATAGCACCGACTCGACCCGTGCGGCCATCGCAGCCATGTTTCGCGATCCGTCATCGCGCAGCCAATCGTTGCGGCCGATCGCGGCGCGGATCAACGCGTACCCGTCGGAGATCTCCCGATCTAGGTGCTGCGCCAACGTCCGCGCGATCTCCCCGTCGGTGCGTACACCCCAGGCGCCCGCCAGCTGCTGGCACCATGCGCCGCGGGTGTGCCGAGCCTCGGCGCGCAACCGATGGCCGCCGACCGCGTCACGGATCGATCGGTACAATCGACCGGCCCAAACGGGATCGGCCGTCGCATACTCCACGGCGGACGCGGGCCAATCGGCGATCGGGACGTCAACGAGCTCGTGATACCTCGTCCGCCACACGTCCGGGCCGCTTTTGCCGCTCGGACCCTCGCCCAAGTACGCCTCGCACAATGATCCGAGATCGAACGCCGGTAGCCGGGATCTACGGCGATTGTTCGCCGTCACCGGTTCACCCCGGGCGATCGCCAGCAAGATCGCTAGAACATACGTGCAACGCGCCCGATCGTCGGCATACAGGCGCCACACGAGATCGCAGACCTCGCCGAACACCGCGCGAGATACCGAGCCGCCGATCATGCGTCGGCGTAGCTCGGCGATCAATACAGCGAGATCGAACGCTAGCGCGTGGTTTACGAGCTCTTCGCCGCGTAACGCAGCGATGAACGGCTCGATCCAGTCGTCGGCCTGGTGATACAGCGTCGCGCCGTCGTCGGTGCTGATCGAGACGCACACAAGACGCGGCGCAGCGCGGCCCGGTCCGGTCCTGTACGTCTCGCAATCGATCGCGATCATACCTCGCAACCCGTTAGGCGCGCCGCCTCCTCTTCGACGGTTTCGGCGTAGTCCGGCGCGACGCGCTCGGCAATGTCGCGGAGCGCCCGGCGGATCTTGCGGGCGCCCGCCTCGGTGAACGGGATCGACTCGACCGCCGCCGATAACGGCTCGAGACGGTTGGCGAAATCCTTACACGCGGATCGCTTCAGACCCTCGGCCGGGCGACAAAAACGCGCCGGGCGCCCTTGCTTTCCGGCGGTACAACGGATCGGACGGTCGCAAACTGCGCAAGTCGGCATGATGGCAAGCCCTTGTCTGGCGCCTTTCGGCGCGGTTATGGTGAGACGTTCCCACGTAGAACGGCGCGCGTCAAACGTTTCGCGCGTGAATTTTCGAGAGGTACGACAATGGCGGATCCTGTATACGTTAGCGGCCGAAAGCTCCGCCTGATAGCGCCGGCAAGCGGCGCCGTTGTCGGCGTCCCTTTGGTGATCGGCGACTATCTCGGCCTCCCAGCCAACACCGCCGCGGCCGGTGAGCCGGTCGACGTCGCGCTCGACGGCGTTTGGGTGGTCCCCAAGGCGGCGATCGCGTTCGGCCAGGGCGCGTCGGTCTATTGGGATGACGCGGCCAACCAAGCGGCGGCCGCGGGTCGTTTTATGGGGACCTGCGCCGTGCCGGGCGGATCCGTCGCGGGCGACGCAACGACACACGTCCGCGTCGACGCGCGCGCACACTCGCCCAGCGGCCGTATCGATTCCCGCGGGATTCAGACGGCCACGATCAACAACGACGCGACCGAACAAACGCTCTACGCGCTAACGATCCCGGCGAACCGCCTCAAATTCGGGGATCTCGTCATGCTCCGATCGTCCAACGAGGTGACCGCGTTGCTGTCCGGGGAGCTCCGGCAACGTGTCTGGCTCGGACCGGTCGGCGGCGACCTATTGATCAACGGGTTTTTCGCGCGCACCTCGGTTGGCCGAAGCGGTTTCGAGTACACGTGGTTTTTGGTGGTCGACGACGGGACCGGCCCAACGAGCGCGCGCCTCGTGTCGGCGGATTTCGGCGGGATCAACGCGGTTTGCGACCTCACGATCGACAACACCGTGAACTTTACTGGCCAAATGACCGTCGCCGATCCGGGCAACGCTTACCGCGGCCTCGGCGCTTTCCTCGGGACGATCTAGCACGACACCTCAGCTCAGATCCTTCCATCCCATCAAAACCCCCATGGCAACCTGGTCGCCGTTGAAGCCGGAGAACTTCCGCCCCTTGGTTGTGCCCACGAACTTGTTCTCGTCTCTACTGTACCAGAACCGATAGCTCCGGCGGTACGGCTGGTGCTTGGGCGCCAGGAATACCATCTTACCCACCAAGGCTTGAAACACCATGCGCCGGGCCAGCTTTGGCCAGCTGTCCGCCAGGTCCACCCTCAGGTTGATCGATTGCATTTTCTTCGTCGCGGTGTGCTTAATCATGGCGGCAAGTCCTTTATGTGAGGTTACACCCCGAAAGCCCCGACCCTTGCGGGTACGGGGCGGAGGGGGCGGCGTTTCGCCTTAGCGACTAGAAGCCGTGCGCCCAGTAACCCTTGCTAACCAGAGCGTCCCGTCAGTACCGCGGAAGTCGACGATCGACCCGACGAACGCCATAGCCTCCGCCAGATCATCGGCCAAGTTGTTCGGCACAATAGCCTCGGCACGCCCCTTCCAATGACCCGCCGGGTTTTTGGGCGTCGCCGGGTGGTGGACATGTTCGCGGTAAATGGCTCGGAGATACTCGGCGCGCGCTTCCGTCATAATGGCAAGTCCTTGTCGGGGCCGGTTGTTGTTGTGTCGCCCTGACAAGAGCCATTGAAACCGATCGCCCCCGCCTCCGCAAGTGTTTTCGTGCACGAAAACGACTTTTTTATAACTCAGCGGGAACACACGGAAAAAACGAGCGCCGCCCGGGTCAATGGCAACCCGAACGACGCCCGCCGGGGCCACTGGGGAGGCCCCTAACTGTCGTGGATCGTCATCGTTACAGCGGCGCCCGGATCGGCGTGAACCTCGGCGCGAGCCGGGATCAACGCCGCAACCAAGGCGGCGATCCCCTCGACCAGTAGCGGCCGCACTAGGTGATCGGTGATCGTCTCGACCGGGATCCAGGCGCCGCCGATCTTGAGATCGTCGGGCAACGACGACGATCCGACAGATACGACGAGCTCCACGGCGGCCGCGATGGCGTCGCGATCCGTCGGATCCGCGATCAGGCGTTTGACGGTCTCCTCGGCGCTCATTTCGGACACCTCAGATCACAACGGACAGACGGATCCGCGGTCAAGACGAACACCTCGGCGCCGTCGGCGGTAACCGCCATCCGGCAAGTGTCCGGGTATACGTCGATCGCTACCGAGCGTTTCGCGTGCGTCTCGACGACGGAGCAACCGCCAAGCAACCCGAACAACACCGCCGCGAACGCGATCAACAGAGCGACGGCGGCGACGACGCCAACGGCCTCGACGCGCGCCATACCGCGGCGATCCCGCGGCAACCCGGCGCCGCTACGCCACACCGCCAACGCGCCGCCAACGACGGCCGCGACCAACGGGTAGACCTCCGGCGGCCATTCGGCCACGTACCCGATCAGCATCGCCAGCGCTCCCACCAGCGCGCCAACGCTAGCGATGAACGGACCCCGATTATACCAGCGCCGCGCCGTCATTTGTTCGCCCTCCTGAATTCATCCCGTAATCGCTCAACCCGCGCCGCCGTTGCGGCCTGTTCGATCGTGATCCGCTCAACCGTCGAGGTTAACGCCTCGAGCCGCCGTTCGCGCTCCTCGAGATCCCCGCGTAGGTTCCAGACGAGCACCAGCAAAGCGCCTAAGCCTATGATGATCTTCGTCAAATGCGCCAACACAAGTTGTCCGGCCGTCTGTTGTACCGCCGTTTTCAGATCGGATCGGCGCTCGGTATCGGATCGATCGCGGCTCATTTGGATCGGTACCCGGTCGGTTGGTCGGGATCCCATTCGGTCGGGATCGGCCGCCCCGGTCCCGCGGTAGACCACACGCCGCCGCGGCGATCGCGCTTGTGCGGTACGATTTCGCCGCCGTCGTCGAGCGCATAGTCCAGGCCGAGTGTGTGCCGAGCCCACACACCGAGCGAGCTCCAAATCAATTCGCCGGGATCGCTCGGTTTGCCGCGGTGCGTTTGGCGGTGCGCGTGGATGTGGCGGACCTCGCCGCCGTTCGCGGCGACCGTCTCGACGATCCAACGGATCAGGGATCGGCCGTTCTCGATCTGGGAGACCGTCGGATCCATCGGTTTGCGGTTCGGACGAGATCTCGGTTTCCAAAACGTTTTGGGATCCCCGTCGATCCCGCTATACCAGCCGTCGATCTCGATCCCTACGTCCGCCGCGTTGAGTACGCGTTGCGCGTGGTAGGCCACGCGAGCGAGCGGTATATTCCAGGCGGCCTGGCCGTTGCGCAACATCACGAAATGTGCCCGGATCTTAGCTACGCGATCGAGCGCTCGCCGAACGTCCGCGGCCGGCTCGGTGGAGCTCGAGAACGCCGTGGCGGTTTGGTGTAGCGTGATCCCCGTCACGGAGGCCCAACCGCGCGGCGGCCCCATCCGATCGCGGTGTTGGCCGGTGTAGTCGTGGATCCAGTCGGGGAGCTCAGGCGGCCCGGCCCGGTCGGCGACGAGATCCGCGAACGCCTCGACCACACCGGCCAACGTCGGCGCGATGACGCGCTCAACGGCCGGCAACCCATGCCGCCGGCAGTACTCGTTGATCGCGTCGAACGTCTCGCCGCCGGCCTGGCCGTCGACACCGAACCGCGGGAGATCGAAACCGAGCGCCACAAGCGCCGCCTGGAGCCTCTCGACTGCGTCGCTCTGGTCGCCGTGCCGGATCGCCGTTACCATTGCCGCAGACTACCGCGGAGGCGTAAGCCGTGACAACGACTAGGACGATCGACGTTGATTTCGACATCGACCGCTTTCGGCGCGAAGCGAGCTCGATCATGCGGCGCCAAGTACCGTTCGCCACCGCACAAGCGATCAACGACACGATCGCCGAAGCGCGGACAACCCTGATCGAGGCGTTACCGGGCCATTTCACGATCCGCCGTCCGCATGCCGCCCGGGGTTTTTTGCGGGAATTCGCGCGCAAAAGGGATCGGCCGATCCAAGGGGCCGTCGGAACGACGCGCGATTACATGGTGACGCAAATCGAGGGCGGCAAACGGACACCGGACGAGGGGAGGACCGTCGGGATCCCGGTTGCGGCGCGACGGAGCCCGCGCAGTGTGATCACGCCGGCCCGCTTCCCCGGCGCATTCCTGGCCAAGCCGGGCGCGTTTGTCGGCGGCACCAAACGCGACGCACGCGGGCGCCTGGTGCCGAAGGGCGGCACCGAGGCGCTATTCGTCCCGATCGGGCGACGCCGCCGCAAGGCCGGCAAAAAACGACGCCGCAAGAAACGCCCGACCAAAGCGTCGCGGCGCCGCTTGCGGATCATGTATTATCTACGCCCGTCAGTGGACGTCCCGGCGCGCTTCCCGTTTTTCGAGATCTCCGAGGGCGTCTTCTCGCGGGAATGGGCGATCCATATGCGGCGAGCATGGGATCACGCCTTACGAACGGCCCGTTAGCGGCCGGCCCGCTAGCGGCGCGATTGCGTGACACCACGCCAGGCGTCGCCCGACCGGCCAGAGGAGGCTCAGGTGAATACGCACCTGGGTCCACCTGGCCCGCTCCTCTGCCCGCCCACCGCGTGAGCCCGTGGTCCGCAGTGTTAGCGATCGGCATGCCGCCACAGAGCTGCGACAGTGCCCATCACAGCACACCAAGCAGCGATTGTTGCCTATGGAATGCGGCGATGGCTGCATCACGCGATATGTCGTAACCCAGCACGCTGAAGGTGGACGGCTCGAGGATGGCGACGAGATAGGCTTTCATGTGAAGAGGTCCAGTTGCGGGTGGTTAAGGCCCAGTTCGAACGTGGCTAGGTTGTCAGCGCTCCATAGCGGCAGGCATGAGTCTATGGAGTCAGCACCGATGCGCTTTGCCCACATGACTCGCCTGCGCGTGCCGACCCTTCCCAGATGGCATCGCAAACCATGCACATGCGCGTGCCTTACCCACTGGGCCCCGGTCGCTATCTTCCACTTCAGCGAGCCGCCCACGAAAACGTGCGAGAAGCGCCCAAGATGCGGGGCAATGTCGCCAGGTTGCATGCCATCTTGGACGACCAGCGCCAACGGCAGGCCCAGCGGTTCCAGCACATCAGCCCAAGCGAGCGACAAGCGCAAGGAGTCGAGGCCGCCCGCAACGATATCTGGCACGACCAAGAAGTCGGGACGGCTGTCGGAGCTCGCAGCGGTCAGCGCCACCCGGACAAAGCGCCCAGCATTAAAGGGGCGACGGTTCTTCCAGTCGGCAAAGGCGCCATTGTCCAGCGCCCATGGAGTGCGGCGGGGCGGATACTCCCAAGGCTGCGTCATCTCACCATGCCCCCGCTCTGTGAGCTGGGCGATGAGTTTCCGCGACCGCGTTTGGCCGACGTATGCCATCAGTACGCCCGGCAACTGTTGCAGGTCTTGCACTTGCGGCCGTCGGCTGTTGGTGTGTAGCAGGACCAGCACAAAGCAACGGGTACGCCCAGCGAGTGGGCCTCGTGCAGGATGTGGGCCTTTCTTGAGTCGAGAAGGGGCGCCTTCACAGTGACCCCGCAGCCCATTTGCGTAGCGGTGTTGGCGCGATGCATGAAGCCAGGCCTGCAGTCTGGATAGTCCTGCGAGTCGTCATGGTGTGCGCCTATCCAGACTTCATCAGCGCCAACCGCCGACGCGTAGTTTGCGGCGATGGAGAGGAGAGCGAGGTTTCGGCCCGGCACAACGCGGGGGCCTTCTTCGCCCTCAGGCGCTGACATATCGCCGAGCCGGAGCGAGACAATTGCAAACTCAAGCCCGCAACCCCGGGCCATGGCCAGCGCCCGCGCTGCGCCGCTCTCTTGCAGGGCTGCAGGCTGGCCGTAGTTGATGAAGAGGCCAACGGGGGCGCTGGCTCGCCATAGCATGACAGCGGAGTCGAGCCCGCCCGATAGCAGAACGAGTTGGCTCATGCTGTCAAGTACTCCCGAAGCGTCGACGACGACTTCGATATGATCGGGTTTTTAGGCTTCAAACCCTGGGATCCAATAGTCGGTGGCGCCGTCCGATACGCGGAACCACCGGAGGGCCGCCGTGCCCGTCGGTGTGTTCGCCAACGCCGCCGCGCCGCCGGCCGATAGCGTCGACGTGTCGGTAAGCGTCATTTTGTCGAACGTCCCGCGCCCCGTGGAGCTGTCCAGCTGCCACGTTAACGCCGCGCCGCTAGCGCCTGCGATCGTGTTATCGGCCGCAAGCGTAGGCCCGGCGCCGCTAGTCGTCGAGCACACGATCGCCGAGGCGGATCCACTGACGATCGCGCCGCCGGTACGCACGCCGAGAACTAGCGCTTGATCCCCGGTGATTTGCGTCGGCGTCGCGGTGTCGTTGGCGGAGGCCGCGATCACCGCGTGCGTCCCTGAGCTGATACGCATTTCTCCGGACGACGCCACGATCGCGGCAAGGCCGGCTGTACCCTGGATCTCCGGCCGCCGCGAGCCCAACGACAACCCGCACGCCACGATCGCCGAGATCTGAGCGTCGCCGGCGATTACGCCGCCGTTGCTGGCGGCGATCATTGCCGCGTAGGCCGTCGTGATAATCGTTGGCCGACCGACGGCGGCCGTATCTCGGCCGCTCGCGATGATCGCCGAGTTTTCGCCGGTGGAGATCTCGACGTTCGCCGCCGCGGCGACTAGCGAGCCGCCGACCGTCGGACCGATCAACGTCCGCCGCGTGGAGCTCCCGGCCGCGGCGATGATCGCGCTTGTCCCGCCCTCGTTGTCGACGTCGTCGCCGTCTATTGTCGTGCCGGCCGCGGCGATGATCGCCGCACGGTTGCCGTCGAGCTCGACATTTAGAGACCCCGCGATCACCGACGAAAACGCGTTCGAGTTTTTACCGAGATCGGCGCCGTCACTGGCCAGAACCAGCGACCCCTGGGCGTTAGCCCCGATCTCAGATCCGCTCGTCGAAGCCATGACTCCGCTGTTAGTAGCGCCCGCGTCGATCACGCCGGCCGTCCCGCTGAGCGCTAGACCGACGCAACGATCACCGCGGAGCGATCCGCCGTCACTCGCCGCCAGGATCGACGACGTGCCATCGACCAGGCCGCCGCCCGCCGCAACGACCACAGAACCCGCAGAAAACGGCCCGACTTGCGGACCTCCGCCGCCGGCGTCCCATACGCACAACAGCCCATTAGGCAACGCGACGGCAGCCGGACCGACCGAGGCGTTGATCGGGCCAGCGGCCGCGAACCCTACACCGCCGAAGATCAACGAGTTAATCGCCAGCGCCATTTGCGCGTTGTCCGCCTTGTTCAACGTCAGCCCGGCGGCGACGATCACGCCGGCGATCTCTTCCTGGACCGAGTTGGCCCAATCGCTAGTTAAAACGGTGGCTTGTGCCTTGGTCGCCGCTTTCGCGAAAAAACCCACGGTCGGGCCAACGGGCGACGCCGCCGGGAACACTGCGACCGCGTTAGTACTGTCGATTCGATGCACGTCGATCCCCTCTCATGTAGGTAGCGAAACCTCGTTCGCTCTGAGCCCGTCGATCGCTTGCACGACGGAATAACTAGGCGCGATCCGCTCGAGTAGGCAAAGCAAGCCGTCCCAACCCGGCGGCGGCGTCGTCAAGCGCCAGACGTACCAATAAAACGACCATTCCTCGTCGTACAATCGTTCGTCGGCCGTCGACACGTCGGGCATAAATAGCGCCGTTTGCTGGTACTCGATCCCGTCGTATCCGGCCGCCGTCGCGATCTCTAGTAGGAGCGCCAATTGTGTACCGCCGCGCGCGATAAACCGCGCAAAAGCGGCCGCCTGGCGGTCCGTGACCGTTGTCGGCGGCGATGGGTTGCACGGATCCGGCAACCCTAACACGCGCTCCCAACCGCCCAACATATCTATAGCGGTCCGGGGATCGCTCTCGGCAATGAGATCGACGAGCCGCGCGTGTATCCGCGACAATTCGGCCGCCAACCCGTCGAGCGTTAGTGATAGGCCGGAGGCCGGATCGGTGACGGCCCAGGCGCGCCCGCGCGGCAACAACCGCGCCAACATATCGGCGTAATCCGCCGCCGATAGCGGATCAAACATAGACGACGGTCCCCAATACAGGGAACGAATCGGCGCCGATCGCGACGTCGGCCGGCGGCGCCCCGTCGATCTCGGTCAGCACGTGCGACACCTCGCCGGGCGCCGCGTCGATCGCGCCTATGATTTGGGACACTTTGAGAGATCCGCCGGGTTGTCCGCGCTGCAAAAACAGCGCCTTGACGCTGCCTTCGACGGACGCGCGGATCGCCGGTGTGTCGGGTGTAAGATCTGTGATCTCGAGATCGACCGGCTGTCCGGCCAACAAACGGACGTCGATCCGTCCGTCGGGTTGCGCGTCCGGCCCGGTGATCGGCTTCGAGATCGGCACTGGCGCCGCGGCGTCTTCGAAATTGTTGGCCAGCGTGCCGGCGATATAGTCTAGCGCCGTTTGGACCTGTCCGGGCGACGGCAGCGCGTTGGCCGGATCTCCGTCGCCTGGCTCCACCAAAAAACGCACCGTCACGGCGCCGATAAACGGCTCTCCGCCGCTAACGTAGACGCTCCGCACGTTGGCGACGGCCTCCCGCGTCCATTGGCGGAAATCTGCGTCGCTCCCGCCTTGCGGCGGATCCGCCATCCGAGCCAACACGCGTTGTCGTAGCGCCTCGAGACTCTCGACGTCGACGCCGCCGGTAATACCGCCGACCGCGACGACGGCGTCGGAATCAATCCCGGCCAGCGGAACCGACAGCACCAGCGGTGAGCCCGCGACGGCGTCGCCTATTGTGCCAGGCTCGACCGCCTCGACGATCACGACACCGACACCGGCCGCGATGGTCGCGCCGGTCGTCACGACGTACTCGATCCCGTCATTTCGAACGAGGCCGTCGCCGGCCGCGATGGTCGACCCGTCGACGCCGGAGACGTCCACCGATCCCACCGATCGCGCCGGCGTTACGTCCGCCAGGCCGAACATCGCTTGCCAACGGGCCACGCCCGCCGCGCTGGCGCAATCCGGGAGCGTCTCCCGGGCTACCTCTCCGCCGAACGCGTAGACGAGCCAGGCGGCCCCACTAACCCCCAACGACAACGCGTTGAGCGCCGTCCGGCGTAACTGAGAATCGGCGCCGGGGATCGCGCTGTCGATGTCGGCTTGAACGCGATCAACGATCGCGTTCAATGTCGGGATCGTAAATCCGGTGTCAGCCATAGGTTAGCGCGCTCCATAGATCATCGAACCGCAAAATAACAGGATCCGCGGTCCGATCCCGAACGAGTACGATCTCGGCCGCGATCCCGTCGGGGCGCCCTTCCGGCGTCGTCGTTCGCGTCGTCGTCACCTCGAACGACGTGACAACACCATCGGCCAACAGCCACGCCAGCGCCTCACGGATATACCCGTCGGCGATCTCCGGCGTCGCGACCGTCACCGCGTCGAGGCGCCTAGCCTCGCCGCTCGCCAGCTTCGCGCGATCCAACAACCACAGACGAGATCCCCACTGATCGCCCTCGTTGCGCGGATAACTGTCGCCCCACCAACCGCGGCGATCGGTCTCATCGGTCGGGAGCTCGTATGTTTCGACGCGGCGATCGGTGTACAACGACAACAAAACAACGGCTAACAGGCCGTCGGAGCTATCTCCCGACCATTCGGCGCCGGGCGGAAACACCGACGCGCCGGCGGCATAACCGCCGAAAAACTCGAACGAGCGGATCCGGCTCGGTGGCGTTAACGGCGTCGACATGGGCGGATCCTATCGCTAATCGACCGCAACAACAACGCCGGAGCCCGCCGAGATCGCGCCGGCGGCCGTCGTCGGCGCGGTCGGTACGGTCACCGGAGCGCCGGCGCTCAACGCCGTGATCGCCGCAACGACGGCCGCGAAAAACGCGAACAGAGCCGGATCGGTGCTCCCGTCGAGTGTGACCGGATCGGTAACCCGCGCGACGCCTAACACCGCGCCCGTACCGAGCCGGATTTGTGGGCCGTCGATCTCGACACCATCGCGGCGTAGCGCGACGAAATGTCCGTCAACATCCCACAGCGCGACGTCTCCGGCGCTAGGCAATTTCGGGCGAGCGTCGCGCTTGGCCGTCGCGATGATGATCTGGTGATCCCCGGACGCGCCGATCCGAATCAACACCGCCTCCGATCCCAACGGCGGCGACGAGCTCAGGCCGTATTGCTGGAACAATTCGACGCGATCTTGGACCTCGCCGCTCAACACGTCGATCTGAACCTCGCCTTGTTTTGGCGCGTCGGAATACCGGCGCACAACGGCGCGGCGGATCGCGTTGTTTAGCCGCTGGTGTAGCGGGCGCAAACCCCTGGAAACGGCCTCCTCAGAGTCGGTATAGAGCGTCATCCGATCGGCCTCCAAGCGCCGATCCCGCGGCGCGGGTTGTCGGGGAGCGCGGTATAATATCCCGTCTCCGGCGCCAGCGTTAGATCTGCGACCTGCTCTTGGTTGGACAGCGACAACGCCACGTTGAGCAACAACAAATCCGAATCGACACGAAGGAAGGGATCGATCAATCGGATCAACGTCCCGGGCTCGTATAGTTGATCCTGATCGTCATACCACCCGCGGACCCGCACATTGATCAACGTCGAGCGTCCCCAGCGTTGCGCCGCCTCCCATTGCGCGCGGGCCAGCGCGCGGCGTCTGTTAGCGCCGCTATCGGTAGACAGCACCAACACACGCGGGCGGCCGCCGAACGCCGCCGCGTCGGACGCTAACGCCTCGATCCCCGTGACCGCGGCGCCGAAATCTTGATCGTCGCCAGACGTCTGGCTCTTTATGCGGTACTCGTTAAAAACCTTGGACAAATCAAACGATCCCTGAGCGCTCAATATGTTTCGGCCGCGCTCGAGCTCGGTGCCAATCGCCAACGGGAACGATCCGGGAGCGCCAAGGCGCAACACCAACGCGCCCGCGGCGTCGTCGTAGATCAACAACGACCGCAACCGCGCGGCCCGCTCGATAGCCTCGAAAACGGTTTCGCCGGCCTCGGCGACAAACCGCGCGACGGGCTCCCCGGTGTCCATCCCAGGCGGGAGATCTACCCGTACGGCGACGCCATACGGCGCGCACAACTTCGCGGCGATTTGTTCGATCCGTAGATCGTTGAACCTCCGCGGACCTATCACTGAGCAGTCCACGATCTGGCCCGTGCTACTCCGGCCCGAAACGCCGATCGACGCGGTGTTGGCTTCGTAACTAGGCGCGATCGCGTCGACGTAGCCCGTAACGACGGGCGTCCCGTCGATCTGTAGATCGAACGCGTCGCCCGGATGGAAATTGACCGGCGACGCGCCCGGCGGCGCGCCGGTCTGCGTCGCAGTGAACACAAACGAGCGGGCCGCCGTCTCGATACCGTACGATATATTAACGTCGGTCCAATCGCGATACGTTGCGCCGTCGACGCGTAGCGATACGACACCGGGCGGACTCATTCGGTTAACACCGTGTATTGACCCGGCGCCACAAATCCGCCGTGGACAATCCCGTTGCGCGTCATGATCTCCGAGGCGCGGCCGGCGTCGCCGTATAGCGTCCAGGCCAGCTGTAACGCGGTCGTCGTCGTCCTAACCTCGACCGTCCGCAAACGCGCCAGCGACGACGCCTTGTTCGTTAGATCGGCGGCCGTCGCGGTCCGCGTATCTACCAGCGCCTCATATTCGGCCAGCGTGACAACCAACCCCTCGTCGAGTCGGATCCGATCGTCTATCAGATCACGCAACGCGATCGCGTCGTCATACACACCGAACGAGGCCGCGATGGCCTGGCCTGCTAACTCGACCAGCGCCACCCGTTGGACGAGGTCAACCAACGCGTCGGCGTTGATCGCTATCTGCGCCTCACTGGGATCGCTCGGCGGTGTGACGTCGAACGTTAACGACGCCGGCCGGTTTGCCGTGAGCGCGCGCAACGCGCCGAGATCTCCAATAGACACGATCACCGCGACGAGATCCGCCGCGAGATCCGCCGGCGCCTGGATCAGCGCAAGAGCGTCCGTCTCGATCGCGTCCAACCCGTTACCGACCGCGTCGACGTCAGAGATCGCGCCGGCGATCGGGCTCACTAGCGCCGACCGGATCGCGGCCACCCGCCCCGACAAATCGACCAGCGCCCGATCCGACACCGTCCCCGGTTGTTGCTGCACACCGAAGCGCTCGACAAAGTGCGCGGCGGCCGCCTTTTTTGTCGCCGCCGAGGCCGTCGCGACAGCGTCGTCGGCGCCCACAAAAATTGTCAAACCCGTGAGACCGGGATCTTCAACGAACGACAGCGTGAACGACGCCAGCCCTTGATCTGCAAGCGTCTCGGTCTCGGTGTACGATCGGCACAACGCGCGGATCGATCCCCACCGGGGATGGACGAGCTCGCCCACGCCGGCCTCGAGCGCGGTGATTAGTTGTTGGGCCTGATCGTGATAGTCGGATCCAATCACGAACGCCTCGAGCTCGAAGCGGTTAATCGTCCGGCCTAGATCCTGGGGACTAGGGAGATCCCGTTGTGGATACTCGTGATCCGCGCCGCGCTTGCCGCCGGTCCGACTATGGCCGCGCACGCGGAACGGGACGCCTCGAAAACTGGCGGGCAACAAATCGAGCAACCACGATGGATCGGCCATTAACCCGCCCCCGCCTTACGTTTGCCCACCGGCGCCGTCTTGATCGGAACCGCCGGGTTAACAGCCTTCGCCTTGGTCTCCGTCTTTGTCAGCTCCCCGGGCCCCTTGATCGTGATCTCGTGCTTCGACTCGATCACGCCACCTACCGCGCCGGCGGTTAGTCCGCCTAGCTTAGCCGTAGCCGGAGATCTGGCCGCTTGCCGGCCTACGTCGTGGCGCGCCTTGCGCTTTTCCGCCTCGGCCATCAGCGTCAGCGGATCCATTAGCGAAAACGCCCTCGATCCGGCCATCTCACGCATGCCTGAAACCGATCGCTCCACGGCGCGTTGCCGTCCGCCGAACATGCCCGGAGCGATCCCGGCCAACACGTCCATGCCGAGCCCCTCCGATTGACCGCTCTCGCTTATGTCTTCGACTTGTAAGCGTTTCTCGACTTTCTGCACGCCTTCGTCGGCCCAAAAGTCTTGGATCGCCGATCCCCATTTGCTTATCAGGTTGATCCCGTTCGCGATCGCCGTCGCGACCTTGCCCAGCGCGGACACAACGTTCCCCATCGCGGTGCCCGCGTCCGTCGCGAATTGTTGCCAGTTGATCTTCTCGAGCTTCTGCCCGCCTGTCAGCGCCTCGGCAAACCCGGTTGCAAACCCTTTAGCCCCCTTGCGAATATCTGCCCCGGCGTTGCGAACCCGATCGGGGATCGAATCCATTTTGTCGAGCCCCAAACCCTCAGCGATGCCTCCGCCTAGCTCGGTGACCAACAACGAAAACCCCGTCTTCATTTGTTGGATCCGAAAACCCGTGCGCTTTTCCAGGTTTTCGAAATTTTGATCGGCCTCGTTCGTGGTGTTCTTAAGCGCTCCAAGTGCCTTTTCCATGTCACCGAATCCGCCCTTAGCGATACGCGTGACTCCCGCGATAGCCTCGGCGCGCCCGAACATCTTTACGATGGCACCAGGGTCGCGCCTGGCAACGTCGCCGATCTTCTCCATCAAACCGACAAGGCCTCCGGCCTGTTTAACCGCCTCGGGCCCGATCGGGATCTTGAACTTCTTAAGCGCTTTACGCGCGCTTGTAGTCGGTTTGACGATCCCCGAAATCACCGCGCGTAGTTGTGTGAACGCCGCGTTAGTTGTTACCCCTTCTTTGGTGATGCTGGTCATCGGGGCCAAGATCTCTTCGAAACTCAGCCCCATGGATTTCGCGAACCCGGCAACCTGGCCCATGCTAGAAGCGATCTGCCCGAAATCCGTCTTGCCGAGCGCCTCGGCCACAAAAAGCTTGTTGGCGGCTTGCGCCGCCGTTAGGCCTTCTTTCCCGAACACGTTGAGCGCCGACGTTAGCGCGTCCACGACGATCGCGGGCTCCGCAAAACCCGCCTTTGCAGCCTTCAGCGCTACCGGTAGGAATGTCTCGAGCTCTTTTTTGGTCGTACCAACGCCGCCACTAAACGCCATATACGCGGCGCGCGCCGTCTCGATCGGATCCGTCGCGAACTGGATCGACATATCCCGCAACGTCCGCTCGTATTCCCTAACGGGATCGACACCATCCCCGATCACATTCCCGAGGCGCGCGACCTCGAGCTCGAATTTTCCGAACCGATCGACCGCCAGCGCAGCGATACCTGCCGTCGCGCCGGTCGCTTTCGCAAGCGTCCCCATGGTGTCCACGGTCCGACGGCCGGCGCGGCCGGTAGCCTCGAACGACCGGCCCAACGCGACGCCGCCGCGCATCAGTCCCCGGCGAGCGCGTAACCCCATACGCTCAATCCGACTAAACGATCGACCCGCTTGCCGCTCGGCCCGCTTGAGCGCCACCGACCACGGGCGCGATAGTTGATCCTCACCGCGTAGAATCGCGCGCAAAAGCAGCGATTTCTTAGCCATGGATCAGACCTCCGATCGCGACAACCCCAGCAACCGGGGCGCGTGATCTATGATTGCGACCGCCCGACGATACCACCGATCCAAGCCCAACGCATCGATCGCGGCGCAATCGGCCAAACCGAGGCCGAACACGCGCGCGATGAGCGTCAGTCTCCACTCCCAGTCACCGGGCCACGCGCCAAAAAACGGTTTAGCGCGTCCTCGCATTTCGCGTAATCCCAGGCGTCCAGCGTACGCAACGACGGGACCGGGATCTTCGTCAACCGGTGGATCAGAAATAGCGATCCCTTGACCCCGGTGTGTCCGAGATCTTGCAACCATTCGAGATCCCCCGCCGTTGGGCGTTGGAGGAACTCGACGGCGCTAATAGACTCCCCCCAGGCGTTGATCGGGACGTCTAGCGAGACGGCCGCGATCGGCTCGTCGTGGTGTTCGGGTCGTGCCATTGACCGATCCTATTCAGTGTGTGTGTGTGCCGTCCGCTAAACCGCTATGACGCGGCCGCGCGGACCTTCGAGACGTAGCGTAAAAGTACCCTCGGCCGCGTCGGGCTCAATCATCCCAACCTGGACGGCTTCATAAAGCACGACCTGCTTGCCGTTATACATGTCGAGCTGCGCGGTGCCGACGGCCGCACCCTGCAACGACTCGAGATCGATCCCGGGGCCGTCGAACACGGCGACCTCGATAAACGGTTGAGAAGGCTCACGTTTATGGCCCGCCGGGCCGGTAAGGCCCTGGACACTCGTCCGGACGAATCGTTGCGTCGAAAACGACGCAGATCCTTCCAGTGTGAACGCTTGTCCGTTGAAGATAAACGACAAAACACCGCCGCGACTATCGGACATGATCTAACCCCTAAAGCGCGGTCGCCGGATATTGGAGGCGGAACCGGTTTTGCACCGCGAAGACGCGTAGTTGATTGATAAGATCCGGCTCAACGAGACAGTCGACCCGGTTCGGATCGGTCGGCGACCGCTGGACGATGAGCGACGAAGCAAAAGCGGCCTCATTTTCCACCCAGCCCAGGCCGACCATCGCCGAGTATTCGGCGATCAGAGACCCCTTTAGCAGGTTCGGGGTGACGATCGCTTGGCCCTCGGCGATCGGTGTGTCGTTGTCCGCCAATTTGTAGCGCGGATACGACGAGACGATCATGGACTCGATCCGCCGATTGAACCGCATCAGCGTGTATAGCGTGTTGGCGTCGAGGAATGCGTCGTTAGCCGCCCCGAACGCGTCCGTTTGGTACGTCGAGATCAGCCGCTCGATCCGGACGACGCCATCGGCGCCACTGTAGGTCGTCGCCACGCCGTCAAAAAGCAGGGTATTCCGCTGGCCTTGGGTGAATTTAGCGGATCGCGCCGGTGGTAGGATCCCAACGAGATCCAACGTCTGGACCGGCCGCGCCGGATCGGTCGCCAGCGATTGGCCGGCGCGGCCCATGACGGCCCCGGTAACCTGCCAGGGAGCCGCGGCGACCGGATCGAGACCGATCACCGTCACATGCTCATCATTGATCGACGCAATACTACCAAGCGCCGCGACGCTATCGGTTGCCGCGGTGTAGGCGTGGCCGTAGATCCTACGATTCCAGGCCCAACGGCCGGTAGCGGCGTCCAGTAGCGCGCCGATCTCGCTCAGACTCGTTGCATCGCGATACGGGATCCCGATCGAATCGTAGAGCCCGTCACCCAGGATGGCGGCGACGCCCGAAAGCGCCGGGTTGACGGTCCCCGGAACCGACGCGATCGCAATGTCCGTCACACCGGCCGGGAACGACTCCCCGGCCCTGTAGTTGAATCTCACGTCGCTATAGCTCGCGAACGCGCCCGCGTGCTTCGCTGTCAGAGTCACGACACCCAACGCCGCCACCGCCGTTACCGGCATGTCGTCGGCCGCGGTGATCGCTGCGGCGATTGCTGCGGCGATCACCGTCTCGGAGTCGCCGCTGGTGACGGATGCGACGACGCGCCGGCCGTCTATATACAGGTACACCGCGCCGTCGGCCGTCGCCGTCGTCACTAGCGGCGCGATCGTTAGTGTCCACGTCGCGGCCGTCGCGGCCCCGTCGTCGTCGAGCGGTAGACACCAGAGCTCCGAAAACGCGTCGTTTCGCCGGTACGCCTCGACCATGTCGAACAATACCGAGCCCTCGCCGAACAACCCGCGCGCCTGGCCGGCGCTGTCAACGAGTACCGGGACGCCCGCGGCCGCGGTACCTGCGGCCAGCTTGTTGCCGATGATCAACGACGGACCGACCTCCGACGACGGCGTCGCGGCCGCGGTCGGATCGACCTCGAGGAAAAACAACGGCGTTCGCAACGTGCCGCCCGCCGGAATGCTGTTAAAAGTCACCATGTTTTAGGCCTCCGGCGCCTTTTTGGCCGTCGTTTTCTTGGCCGTTTTCTTGGCCGTTTTCTTGGCCGGCTCTTTGGCCGGCGGTAACTCGACGTCGCCCGACTCGAGCGCGCGGATCCATTCGATCGACAACGGAACCCAGGCGCCGCCGTCCGGCAAGAACGCGCGCGGGTTATGGTGGAGCCGCACACGTAGACCGGCCGCCGGCTTGACGAACATTCGGCGGCGTTTGCGATCTATCATGCGGGCGGACCTCCTAGCAGCGACGCTACCATAACGCCCCCCGCGCTGTCATTGTTGGCGCCGCTACACAAGGCGAAGCCCTTCGGTGAATTGCACACCCTCGACGGTAAGCGACCAGAGCGCCACGTCTTGCGACGGCGTCCCGCCCGCGTCCATCTCGATCGCTAGCACTAGGCTGTCTCCAGGGTAGTAGTCCGCGATCGAAAACGGCCCGAACGTTAGCCGCAACGGTAGATTGTTGACCGTCCCGACGGGCGGGTTTAGCAGCTGCGTCTCCGCCGCCTTGCTGTTGTAGGCCTCGGCGTCGGCTATCAGGCGCGCGATCGGTACGATGCCGCCGGCGGGGTCTGCGACTAATACGCCCTGTGTCCGCAGACGTAACAGGCTGAGTATGAGATCGGGCGCGACCGTCGACGGGCTGCCAATGATCGAATAGGTCAGCGTAAAATACAGCGGAAACGCCGTGTTAAGTCCTGGCGGGATCTGGGCCTGCCAGCTGGCCGCGTCCCCGTTACCGTTGAGCAAACCCTTTTTAATCTTGTGATTCCAGCCGGTTGGCTGCCCACCCGTGCCGACCGCTATCTGGGCGTCGGCGGCTCCTGCGACCTCGGCCCAAACGTTACCGACGCCGAATATTTGAGCACGCCACTGAGCGAGCCCGCGCCGGCTCTGTTGTCCTTGTCGGTTCGTCGCGCTCGCCGATTCGTGGAGCCTCACGCGCTCCCACGTCGGCGCCGTCGTTAGCGGCGCCGTCACGCGGATCCGCGTCCAGTAGGCCGCGAGCCCGTCGATCGTCGTCGTGGCCCATGGAGTCGCGCCGCTGATCCCGTAGTGGAGATCCTCGAGCGACCCGGCGCGCAGAAATAGCGCGCTCGCGTAAAGGTGCTGCTCGTCGACGCTGGCCGCCATCGTGTCGGCCGCGGCCCAGGTGGCGCCGTCCCAATACTCGACGACATAGGCGCCGCCGACACCGGCGCCCACTTGATCGAGCAACAGTCCCCAGTGACGAAACGGATTGCTTGCCGCGTCCAATCTAGCGCTCGCGAAATAGATCGCATGTCCGGCGGCGAGGCCCTGGAAACTAAACACCGAGGCCGACCGCGACGCCGCCGCCGCCGTGACATCTACCAGGCCGCCCGTCGTCGTTGCGTCAGACGTAACGACTTTGATCCCGGCCGAGTACGGCTCGCCGCGGCCCACACTAAACCCGGATCCGAGCTCGGGAAAGCCGAGCGCCTGATCGGCCCCAATCAACCGGCGGCGCGGATCTCGGAGGGAAGTCGCCTCCTGGTTAAAATCTACAACAAAGTCGACGTTTTGCGCCGCCGCCGCTGGGAACGAGAACAGCGGATCAATGACCGTCGACAACACGCGAACGATCGTCCCTGTACCGCTCAGCGCCGGATCGACTAGTACCGACAGCGTGTTGTCCGAATAACGGCCCCCCGTCGACGTGTACGACACGCCGTCGGCGGCGATATGGACCGCGGCGGACGCGTTAAATACGTTGGGCGAATAGAGCACCACGGCGGCAGAGCCGTCGAGCCGGATCGCGTCGGTGATGTTGGTGGATCCGCAGTTGTGCGCCTGCCCCTGGTAGCGGCCAGACGACTCGGCGCGGATCCCGGCGGCGATGGTGCCGGCGCTCTGGGGGATGTGCGTATCGTCGAGCGCCAGCACACCCGCGGAAACGCGAAACGCGCTCGACAGGCCGCCGCCCTCGACCCTGATCGACCCGCCGATCAATTTGCCGGCGCCGCTTTTGTGGATCCCGTCTCCGGCGCCGGTAGCGCCATCGCCGCGGAAATTGACACCGCGGATCGCTCCGGTCCCCGTCGTGTGTGTCACGCCGGCTAAGGCGCCGGCCGGGACTTGGACCGTGA
>Ga0255047_10000411_pt1 | contig 34689 bp, 46 predicted proteins | sample JV7_2_1_MG_FD_183640 | JGI IMG/M metagenome (GOLD analysis project Ga0255047, IMG submission 183640) | Seawater microbial communities from Jervis Inlet, British Columbia, Canada - JV7_2_1 | ecosystem: Environmental > Aquatic > Marine > Inlet | place: Canada: British Columbia | collected 2016-10-06
TTCGCAAGCCTCTCTAACCTGACGAGACGATCCTGAATTTCGGCAAATAACTTGCGGTCTATTTCTTCTCGGGCATCGTCCATTTTCATTCGCTCAGCGATGAGCTGGATTGCTGTTGCGTTGCTCGTACTGCTTGCCTCGTATGAGGCGGCACTGACGCGGACCAGCACCTTGAGTTCGGAAACCTCCATCGATAGGTGGGTCACATCAGACGACAACACTGCCGCCCGCCAGACTCCGGTAATTGTGGCCGCTAGGATCACGCCGACCAGAGCGATGCTGATCGCGGTCTGCTGGGTCAATATCCGTTTCTCAGGCGTGTCGGTTCGAGCTGTCATGTTAGTGCTTTCGCCGTATCTTCCAGATCCGGTAAATCGTCACCACAGCCCCTACGCAAGCGATGCCGACGCCCGACTTGACCACCTCGTCCATGTCGGACCAATCGCCCGCCATGCACCACATCGGAGCGACAGCGAAGATGAACACCAACACGAGTTCTCTAAGGTCATTCTTTGCGGGCGCGTCCGTCATGTCGAAACCCCCGGAAGTTGCGAATATAACAATGCGAACAATTGGTCGTCGACCTGCGGGAACGCTCGGCGAAGGGTCGCGCGGTCGGCTTGCTTACCGTCCGCACCGAATGGGGCGAGCGGGTTGTCTGGCAGTTCGACGTCGACCAGCGCGAACGTGTTATGTTTGGAATCGTTCCACATCCGTCGCGAGTCCTTCAGTCGGCCGTTGACGCCTCGGTCTTTATCGTAAGAGTCCAGATATTCGGCGTATGGCGTTTTGCCGTCGAAAACCAAATCGCTGTACTGGATCGAATGACCGGCACGACCCGTGAGAATCGGCAAGCGGTGAAGCATAGCCGAGGCGATTTCCTCGTCCGAGTCAAGGGCGATCCATTCCCGCGTTCGGATGTGGGCCGCCGTGATTTCCCATCCGTTGGGCAAGTCACGAGGCCCGGCGTGCGGGCTGTTCTGGTGGAAATGATGGCGGGCGAGAAGCAAGGTTCGATTGTGGCATTCTGTCAGCCCTGGGGCGGTTGACTTGTCTGACGACGACTCCGGCAATTGGCCCACGTCCATCGAATGCTGCATGACCTTCGCCATGTAGTCGCCTGCCCGAAATCCGCGCCCTCGGGCTGCGTAGCTCGACATCGGCGAAGCCTTGATCAGGAACCCGCGACCAAACTCGCGGCAATAGTGATAACGGCGGCACGCTTCGACGGCATTATGGACGCACGACGATTGCGGGGCTTGGTCGTTCCACGGGTCGGCATACAGCCAGCCGGGACGGTCTGGCGGGAGTCCATACGATTCGAGCATCGGACCCAGTATCTTTTCCTGCTCGCGCTTGGCGTCTCGCCATTCGGACGACTCAAACAGTTTGAGCGTTGACGGCCAGCCACGCGACGCGCCAAATGCTCGGTCCTCGTCCGTCTCGATAAAGCCGACGGTTCCGTCCGTGTAGGTCAGATCCACGTCGATGAATCGCGGGTCAAAGTCGTTCGGAATCGTGGTCATGGCTTGCGGACCTCCGCGACGATTGCGTCGGACGTGGAAGGCATCGGGAGTGCGCGGGCGACGCTAGTGCCGTCCAGAAGGACCAACGCGGGCAAGCCTATTTCTGCGGCCCTCTCAACAGCCAGCTCAAGAAAGGCCGGCGGCGTTGACCCTTCGCCGGCGGCCATGAAAAAAACACTCTCACCGTCCTTCCGAAGTTGGCCGGTTGCGGCCTCGCCAGCAAGCGGAGGCCCGCTTGCCTTGTCGTACACAATGACAGCCGTCTTGACGCCCGGTGCGGGCTTCTCTGGATCTTTGACCGGGTCGACGGGAACGGTCCCAGTAACGGTCAATTGGGTGACGCTGGTCTTCTTGTCGAACACAACCTTGCTGTCTTCGGCCTTGGCCAGGAAGACTTCGAGTTCGATTTCATAGGTGCCGGGAGGCGCCCAAACGTGCAGCGTTCGTCCGTTATTGACCTCCCGACCCTTGGCCGGTCGCTCGACGTCCCAGTCAAACAGGGCGGACCATCCGTCCGGGATTTCGACGTCCGCTTCGATCACGATGGGCTCGAACGTGGCGGCCTCGATTCGGCCAGCGAGTGCGGCGGACTTGAGAGGGCGGGCATCTTGATTCGCCCACAGAAACGGGGCGACGAAGACCGTGCCAGCAAGCAACAAGCCGACCGATGTGCGTGGTTCGCATCGCATGGTCCTACCCGCCTTCCCGCATCAGCCCATCATCGTCAACGAAGAACCCGTCGATGGCGTCGTGGATAGCGGCTAGCGCTTGCTTCTCCAGTCGCTTTTCGATGAACTCGGGAATCCAAGGGATGTCGTAAGGCACAACCGTTGATTCCCAGACCGAGTCGACGCATTGCGTCACGAGGTCGGCGTCAACGCCCTCTCGCAACGCTTCGAGAACGGTTTGCAGCATGTTTGACGCCTTCGCCATCGGATCGCTTGTCGTTCGATCCTCGATAGATGCCGCCATTGCGGCTTGTAGTTTCTCGCGTGTCATTTGGTTCGCTCCGATAGTGGGCCGGAAGGGTCGGGGCCCGTGCGCGACTGGCCTGCGGTCGCGTGGGCTGCCGCGTGTGCGGCGTGTTATGGGTAGCCGAGCCAGCTTTCACGGACTGCGGGCGGGGCCGACGGTGGCGGCGTGGCGGCAATTATCGACTCTCGGACTTCGGAAACCTCCGCGACCCATCCCCCGGTTTTTGTCTTCTGGATCTTATCAATCTTGAATTTTGTGTCTCTGGGAAATAGAACCTCAGATTCTCCGGGATTATTCGAGATGTTAGAAATGTCAACGCCGGTTTTGCCTTCGATTCTCATTACAAGCGAATCGGGAACGACTGCCTTGTCTACGAACGCCGCCCGCGTTGTCAGGTCTGGCTTCTTTCTCGATGACGAAAATGCGGAATCTGAAATCACTCCGCCGACTTTCAGGTTTGACACCATATCAGGCGGAACCGACCCGATTGTCCGAAATGACGACCCGTCGAACTTTGGGGCGCGATCTAGGGCGTCGTCCATCGCTGATACAATTTTGTCCGTGCTCGCGGATGTTTCTTTGCTCCGAAGTTCACTGTTTATTGTCTGAAATTGATCGCCCGAGTAATCCTGAATGGAGTTCGTCTGTGTCTTTGTTAGCTTTCTTGGTTTCGGTGACGAACCGCCCCCTCCACCCTTCGCACAAGTGTTGCCCGACTTGAACCCGCCTTCGCCCGTTCCGCAATCCTCGCCTACGGCGACCGCCGTTTTTTTAGGATGTGCTCAAAGGTGCATCTCTAAGAATGACTCTTCCACTTCTGCCGGGGGCTCGCGGCCAACCTGGCCTACGCCTGTCAGTTCTCGGGCCTCGTCCATCGGGATTTTTAGGAACATGGCCAGCGCTTGGGCTCCCTGCTCAGGTGTCATGGAGCCGTCTCGGATGGCGTCGAGCACGGTGACGGTTCCGGTCATGCCGCCGACCTTGTCAGTCAGCCCGCCACCACCGGCTTGACTTGGCGCCTTCCCGCCCGCGCCCGGCTGGCCCGTCGCGAACGGAGACGCGCCGGTCGGCTTCGCGCCCTTCCGTTGCTCTTCGGCCAGCTCGCGGCCAACCTCGGCGGCCCATGTATCAAGCGACAAGATCCCAGCGGCGTGCTCGCCTTGCTTGATCGTGTGATCCTCGGCGCGATTCCTGACGGCTACTTCCGGCGTGTCGACGGTGAGCTGAACGCGCCGCTTGATCTTGGACAGCGAGACGTTGCCAAACAGTCCTGTCCGCTTGGCGACGATGCCAACGGCCTTCCATTTTATTTCGCGGTATTTGCGAGAGTACACAGACTGCCGGGCTTCGGTCGCCTTCGTGAACGGCGCCTCGGCAACCAGCGTGGAGGCGAAGTTGCCATTTGACGCATCGCCGCTGATCATGTATTCGGGCATCGCCCAACGGATGCCAACCATTCGCATGGCGGCTTGGACGACCTCGACGAATCGCGGACCGTTGGGCGAACCCATCGGGCCCGCCTGATACTTGGTTCCGGCGGTCACGTCGTGGATTTCGCCGGGTTTGGCGTTGCGGATGTTCCGGGTGTTCTGGCCGCCTCGGTCGGTCGTCTCGGTGATGGTCTTGGTTGCTGCTCCGACGACCATGTCCGAGATGGCGTCGGAGGTCGTCCCCATTGCATGCTCGCGGATGTATGCGATAGCGGCTTGGCCTGCGGCTCCCTCAAGCGTGTTGCCCAATAGCTTCTCGCCACGGGTTAGGTTGCCGTGAACGGCGTAATAGTCCGACAATCCGCGTTTCACTTCGGGCGCGACGTTGAGCTTCAGGTGGACCATTGATTCGGGCGGTATGACATTCCAGTCGTTCGCGTCGCCGTTCCATTCTGCGAAGTAGGCGTGGACGCGGGTTGGGTCGCCTTGGTCCGCCGCGACGCCATACTTCCATTCGAGCCCGGTTGGCAATCCAGCGTATTCCTCGACGCCTTGCCGGTTGTCGGGCTCGGTGATGAAGCAGGGATCGACTTGGCGTAAGCTGACATTGGAGCCGCCGCGATGAGTCAGGCAGGCGAAGAACTCGCCATCCTGGCGCGACCGTTCGAACAACGACCGCTCGCCGTCTTCCGCGAATCCGTTGGCCTCGTCGAAGTTGTCGCTGATCCGCTGGCAGAGTTCGGCCCACTTGCGGGCCTCGGTGTCGTCCTCATCCTTGGCCGCGAACGAATAGCCGAACCCGTCGCCAATCGTGTAGTTGGTCAGATTCTCAAGGGCGGCGAGCGCGACTTCGGACCGCGACGCGACGAGTCGGGCTTGACCGATGATCGTTCTGTGCTCGGCCTCGGATTGCCAAAACGGGAAGTTGTCGCCGAAGCGTCGGTCGGTCGGGCGGGCGATCCCAGTGGCGACTGAGTCACCAAAGTAACTCATGCCCGCGCCGTCTCGGAATGGTTCGTCGATTGGGACTTCATCGCCCCAGCCTTCGCGAACGCGCCGACCACCAACGAATGACTCAGCCATTTTCATCGCGTGCGTTTGGGCCTTGAGCGTCGCGAGGTCGCTTTCCAGTTTCGCAGCCTCGACAAGTTCGCGGAGTCGGTCCAGATCAAGGGCGGCGGTTGTCATTTAAGCGCGCTCCGAAGACAAAATGGAAGCGGCCCCAGCTATGGGACCAGGGCCGCTTCGGAAACCTCCGACCAGCACAAAGGGTGGTTCGTCGGTTCGCTGTTTGTCAAGCGTCGCCGTCTTTTGGCGGAATCGAGATTCTCACATACTTAACGACTGACCAGCGAGAGACGCCCGTCAGTCGGGCTATTTCACTGAGCGATTTTCCCTGAGCTTTGAGCCTCCGAATCGTCTTGACGAGGTGTTCGGGTATCGGTCGGCCTGAGGTCATCGTCGCCCCCTTCGTTGAGTTGCGGATTCTGGGCCGCGTGAAGTTTGTTCTGTAGGTCCATTGCTAACTCGACCGCAAGGTCAACAGGGCCAGCGTCGTCCAAGTCGGTCGACCATCCCGAGCGAATCAGCGCGACGAGTATTTGACGCGCCGACCGTTCGACCCTCGATTCGCCTCCTAAGCAAATGGGCTTGATGGCGCCGGGCGACTGGTGGACGATCCAGTGCGGGTCGGCAATCGGCCCGGACAGATACGTCGGCGCTTCGAGTTGCATCGAGTTCGGGTTGATTATCGAGGACGCGCCGCCTTGCAATCCGTTGTAGCCTTTGGGGTTTCCGCCCATTTGGTTCGCTCCTAATCGGGTTTTGCGTACTTAGTCGGGGCGTGCTTGTGCCCTTTCGGTTTATCGAGCTGCTCCGACGAGGCCAGCCCGCTCAGTCGTTCATAGCACCTATCGCACCAAGCGACGGCAGACGTAGCGCGGCCTGTCATCGGCGACCTTGAATAGCCGGGGTTGGTTCTGCCGCATTCATGGCACGACTTGGGCTTCGGGTGTTCGGTGGGGTTCCATCCCATCGTGGGCGGGCCTCATTGGTGTTGAGCCAAGTGATTCAAAAGCCGATGGGCCATTTCGAGCGCGTCGGGTCCGTCATCATGGTCGGCCTGGGGGAATCCTTTCAGTTGCTTGACTAGCAAGTGAGTCGAAGCGTTCGCCCGAAAGCGGAACGCGTGACGCCCAAGATACGGGCCAAGGCGGGCAATCCGCAAGCCTTTGTTGATGTTGTTGTTGAGCAACGCCAGAGGCAACGGGGCCCCGCCCCGGGTGCGGATCTTATTTTCGATGATCGGCGCGAGCAGGTCTTGGAACGCGTTGGACTCGATGCCGACGCGGTCACTCGGGTGCGTATCGCAGAACCCGATCAGGTTGTCCGTCAATTGATCCGCTGGCCAACGGCCGAGAAGCGAGTCGACCCAGAGCAAGCCCCGCGCGAGGCCAAGAAACACTATCGCCGCGTAGTCGCTCCGGGTGTTCGCGCCCTTGGACGGGTCTAGCGCGATGGCCGAGAACTCGAATCGGTCGGGCCATTCGATGCCGTCGCACCAAAACGGGTCTTGGAAGTAATCGTCGGGCCATTCGCTTCGACCGTACTGGGTTGGCCGCCCCTGGTACAACGCGTTCCACCAATAGTCCTCAGTCAGCGACTTCTTCTGCAGCAACGATTCGATGGGCCAGCGGTCGGGCCAGAGCGCCTCGCCGGGCTCGCGGCCAAGGATGTCGTCCGCTTCTGCGATGGCGGGGAAGCTGAGCCGCTTGACTTTCATGCCGTCGAGTTCGTTGGCTTCGGCCGCCTCAAGCACTCGCCCGATCAAGTCTTCTTCGTGCCATCGGGTCATCATCAGCACACAGACGCCGCCCGGTTCGAGACGCGAGAACGCCGTCGACTGGAACCACTCCCACTGCTTCTCCCGTTGGGCCTCGCTGACCGCCATCTCGGCGTTCTTGATCGGGTCGTCGATGACCAGCAGGTTGGCCCCGCGTCCGGTCAACGGACCGCCAACGCCCGCCGTGACCATCCCGCCGCCATGCTCGGCAACCTCCCAATCGGACGCCGCCGAGACGTTCGGGTTGACGCCAGGGACGTCGAACCAGTTGGCCCGCTCGATCAGCAGGTCGCGGCATCGGCGTCCGAACTGGGACGCCAGAGCGTCGGCGTAGGACGTGAGAATCACCCGCTTCGTCGGCCACTTGCCCAGGTACCATGTCGGGAGGTACTTGGAAATCAGCTCGGACTTGCCGTGCCTTGGCGGGGCCTCGATGACGAGGATGTTGTGATCGGTGTGGCCCATCGCGAGCGTGGTCAGTTCGTCGTCGATCACAAGCAGATGGGGCGCGGCGTGCCACTCGGGCAACTGCTCTGGCTCACCCGGTCGGCTAATCGGGATCGACGCCTCCATCGCGAAGGCGGCGGGCGTTCCGACTCGCAGCTTCAGATCGAACGAATCGAGCCCATCTTGGGTCTTGTTCGAGGATGTCGAGTTCGTCGCGGATTCCGACGGTGCCGCTGACTTCGACTTGGGCTTGGACCGCAAGCTCTTGGCGTTCAATGTAGCCCCGATCCTTGGCTTGGCATTTGAGGTAAAAACAGACGGCCCACGCGTCGCCCTTGCCAATCGCTTTCATCAAAGAAGCCTCGGCGAAGTCCTTGGTCGCTTCGCGCTCGTCGTGCAACGCTTGGCGGATTTCTTCGTGGTCTTCCATTCGCTTATAGATCGCGCGGCCCGACATTCCCAACCGTCGAGCGGCGGTACTGACGAGGCCCCGCGAATGTTGCAAGGCCGCGATGATCTCCGCGTTGGTCGCCTTCTGGCGGATGTGCGTGCCGTCGGCGTAATAGCCGGGCGTCTCGGCGGGCTGGGTCCGCTTCGGTGGCGGCTTGGTCTTGGCTCTCTTTCGCTTCGCCATTCGAGTTCATGCCCCAATCTTCGACAAGATGTTATCGCGAACGGCTTCGGCAATCGCTCGCATCATCAGCGGCGGCACGCTGTTCCCGAGTCGTTCCCATTGCTGGCCGTACTTGCCCGTCAGGACGAAATCGGCAGGAAATGAACAGATCGCCTTGAGCTCATTAATTGTAAATCGCCTCGGATCGTCAGGATGCGTTAATCCCGTTCCACTCGGGCCAATGATTGTCGGTGCGGGCTGTCCCCAGTCGCACCGGGCAAGTGAAAAATATGTTTTGCTTGTCTTGCCTCTTGGCGTATTTTTCCATGCTTCCAATACTTTCGGTCCGAGATTGACACCACCTGACACTACAGATTCAACATGCCTAACAGAATCGCCAAGACTGTAGCAATAGTTCAGCGGCTTTGGAAAACTCGGACTAAACGGAAGGTCGTTTCGGACTCCCTGAAATATCACGCGCTTGCGGACTTGCGGCACGCCGAGCCATTGGGCGTCAAGCAACTGGCACTCGACCCGATAGCCGCACTTTTTCAGTCGGTCAAGGATCTCAAGAAAGAAACCCTTGGCGGTCCCCTTGACTAACCCGCTCACATTTTCAGCGATGAATACCTTGGGTTGCAGTCCATCAAGAAGTCGAATGTAATCGAAAAACAACTCTTCGTTACACTGGCTCGCCCCGTGTTCGTATTTCTTTTTCTGACCCCAACCTTTGTCACGCTTACCAGCCGTCGAGAATGCTTGGCATGGCGGAGAACCATCGAACAGATCCAAGCCGCCGCGGTCAAGCTCGCATCGCTCGAGAATTTCCGCTGGTTCGATGTTCCGAATGTCTCGCTTGTCCAGATACGAACATTCCGTCGTGTTCGCTTCATATGACTCCTGCGCCGCCGGAACGAACTCATTAGCCCAGACCACTCGAAACCCGGCCATTCGATAGCCCGTACACGAACCGCCAGCGCCGCTAAACGTCGAAGCGACCCGAAACCCATTCCACGGAATACCTCGAATTTCGGCCATTGTGGGCACTTTGTAAGGCGGCTTGCTCATGCTCCCCCGCTCCACTTATATCCGCACTTTGGGCATTCGTGTTCCGTGACAATGTCTTTATCGAAAGACGGGAACCCGTCTGGCGGTTCTGCCTCTGGGAACATCGCGTCTTCGGCTTGCTTCGACAGGTCCGCCAGAAGGTCATCGAGGCCCGGAAGCTCGCCGATGTCCTCGAGCAACGAATCGAGTCGTTCGCCTTGAACACCAGCCATTGCCGAAATCGGGTCATGGGTCGCGATGGCGACGTCCGATTCTTCGGGCGTGAAGTCGGTCACGTTGACCTCGACCTCGGCGTCCGGCCCGTACTCGGCGAGCAGCTTCGACCGTAGTTCGCCGTCGATCAGCATCACCTTGCCAGGGTGCTCTGGGTGCTCGAAGACGTCGGGGTAACCATAGAATCCGATCTTGTCCACGACGGCTTGAAGCGTGCCTTGCTGGACCTCGTCGTGCGTTCGGAAGTTCTTTGGATTCGCGACGATGTCAGACACGCGAACCGTTCTGATTTCTTGGTTGCGACTCGCTGGGCCTGGGCTCGGCTTCGGTTTCTTCGTCGCTCGTTTTCGCTTCGCCATTGGTCGGTGGCTTTCCTTTTCGGGCTCGTCGAACTTTGGGCGTCCGCCCATTCTGTCTGTTTCTGGCCCTCGTTCGTTTCTCCGGTCGGAGGTCTATGGAACGGGGAACGGATCGGCGGGGATGGTTCCGCCCTGTTTCGCAGCGGTCCACCCATTTTCCGCCGCCTGCCTTAGGGCATCCCGGCGTCGATACAAGTAGCTCGCTAAATCATCAGACGTCCCTGCGTCTTCGTTGATGGCCGCAATTGTGCGAATTGCATCAGCTACGTCACGACCGGAAACTTGGACCGAATTAGCTTTCCCCAGCGATTGCACGACGCTGCGCCAGTGTTGTCTGGCGTCGCACCCGAAATGATCGGCAGCCTCACCTTCATTAGCGGCCCGAGCCAGTTCGTCAACGACCTCAAGCACGGGCACAAATAGCTCATAGATGAGCCAAGAATGGGCGTTTGTCATGTCAGTCCTCACATTTCGGTGGTCGGTTCGTTTCTTTCGCGCGCGTTGTTAGTAGCGCTGTAGCTTCTTGGTTCCGGTGCCCCCCCGTCCACCCGACGAGGGTAGTTTAGCGATGGGGTTCTTGTCAAACCCGCACGCGTTTCGAGTAATTACCGAAACTCGAAATCAAAACTCGAAATCAAAACCCGAAACGGCTAGAGGACACAAATACCATATGTGGCGCAACTAAGTCCATTCTTGGCCCTTGATCAGCCAGCGCAACGAAGAAAGCCCGCAAGACGGGTTGGGGGCGTCTGGCGGGCTTTGGTGACTCGGCGGCAATCACTCCGTCGAGGCGTTGGATTGTACAAAAAAAGAGCCCGCGAACCAAACCAGTGGGATAGCCGGTTCGCGGGCGTGTCCCCTTCCACAGGGAGTGCCAAGCAGGCCGACCGATTAGAACGGCAAGGCAGCCTCGACGTCAAGGACTTCGGCTGCTGGCGGGATCGGGTTGAACGGTCTGAGGTCGATTATGGCGTGGGGTTTTTCTGGGACCGCGACGCCTTTGATGAGTCCGCCGCCAGCCATCCAGCGGGTGACTTCGAGCTTGGCGACTTGGCGGTCGTCGTTGTACGCCGTGCCGTTTAGGGCGTCGAGGACCGCTTTGGCGAGGTTGTCAGCGTCGCCCGTGTTCCGGGTGTCGGGGACTCGGGGCATGGGCTTGGTTTTCCAGACCAGATTGGCCGGGCGGGGCATGACGAACACGAGGTCGGCGCTTATTGGGCCTGTGAATCGGAAGCCCTGAAACGGCATCGCGAGCCGCCACGCATCGACAATCTGAGCTTTCCACAGGTTAACCGGGTGCTTTTTCGGGGCGGCGTAGACTTGAGCGGTCGGGGCCTTGCCGGGGCTCTGGAACACTCTCGCCCGTGGTCGGGGCTGCGGGATCGGCTTAGCCATGACCTCGAACCGGACGGTGGTTTTGCTCATTGGTACGACTTTCGGTAAATCTTGGTTTCACGGGCGTGGCTGCCTTTGGATGTCATTTGTCGATAGCGGCCCGTGGGCTCAAGCTGACCTGCCCGAACAAGTCCCGCGATGAACCCGCCCCACGCGTTCGGGTGATGGGGTGTCACGCCCCGCTCGCGACACGCAAGGCGGATATCTTCGCCGGTTAGCTCCCCCGATAGACCTCGGAACACGTCCATCGCGTCGGCCTTCCAGTCCTCGCCCGCGTTCTCGACGACGACTGAAAGGGCGGCGTCTCGGGCAGTTTCTTCGCGCTTCCGCTTCCAGTCAAATAGGTTCATTTGACGGCCCCCGCGACTAATGCCCGGACGCCCGCGCCTAGGATCATTGCAACGCCGACACAAACGGCGACAGACCCAGCAGCTAGGGTGCCCGCCAGAAGGCACGCGGCCCCGAACATGGCGACCACGACCCCGACTGACGCGATCACAACCGTGACACGTCGGTCCTTTCGTCGCTGTTGGTTCTCGCCGCTGTTGCGATATTGGACGCGGCGGTCAAGCCTTCGCCATACGTCGCCGCGAGGTCCGGGGTCTAGTTTGCGGCGATCCATGATCAGTTCGTCCTTCCTGGTTGGTTCGGGTTGCCGCTCGCTGAGTCGGCAGACGACGCACTCGCCGTCGTGAATGGTTGTATTTTCGGGCGGTTCGTTGCCGCAGGACCAGCATGTCGAGTTCATCGGGGGCGTAGCTCCATTTGATAGGCGTCGTCGATACACTCGGTATAATAATCTCGCAAGATTCCAGTCGCCCGGAAGCCTACCTTGCGGAAGAACAATTGCGCGTCGAGGTTGCTGTCACGCACCTCCACTACGGCCTTGTAGCGTCTTCGCGGGTTCAGCTTAGACTCAATCTTTTCGATCAATGCGCGGCCCACCCCTTGGCCGTGGAACGCGGGCAAAACCGATAGGTTGAGGATATGCACCCTGTTTGCGTGCAATTCATAAATAACAACCCCGACAACCCGCCCGGCATATTCCGCGACTAATCCGATTGAGTTTCGCTGCCGAAGGCATCGGATGAAGTCCTCCTCGGACCAGGGAAACTCGAAGTTTAAGGCGTCCATTTCGACGACTTCTGGCATGTCTCGCCGAAGGCACCATCGGATGTAAAGATCATTCATGCCGTGCCCTCAAATAGATCAGATTGGACGGGCGGGTCGTGGTTCTCGAAAAACCGTTCGGCCCAACTAACAAGGTGCTCGCGGGCAAGGTCGCTGTGTTTGTGGCCCATGACAACGCAATGCCGGTCGGGATCGTAGATAGACTCGGCCCCGATCCAGCCAGCCCACGCCTTTGGCGGGTTGGCCTCGGACGTCCAGACCTTGGGCATTCCTGCGGTGCAATGGCAGGGCGCCAAGCACGTTCGCCGGTGCCCTTTCTCGTCCAGCAGTTCGGGGTCTTCGCGGTACGCCCGAAGTGTGTGGGACGACCAGACGGTGACGTAGCCCGAATCTCGGCAGTCCCGACAGCGGGCCCGGTACCCGCCCTCGTCGTCGGGGATAGCTTCGGCGGACGCTTGCGAGTTGCAACGTCCAGACGCGACAAGCCGTTGGACCCGCTCGATTGCTTGGCGAAGGCTGACGGGTTCGGCTTGGCTCTTCCGGTGACCTCGGGGAAATATCGGGCGGGGCGGTCCCGCGTCGGTCTTCGGGGTGCGGGCCTCGATCATCCGAGCGGCGGCCCGTTTGACCGTGACGGCGGTTCGCTCTCGGTCGGCGTCCCAGTGCCCGACGGGTTCGAGGTCGCCGTGAGCCATCGCGTGCGAAACCTTGAGCGCCGCCCGGAACGGGGTCTTGGCGAGCACGTCCCGCCACAGGGCGAGTTGTGCGGCGGTCCCGTCCGGGCCGAGCCGTTCGAGCCACTTGGCGACGCTGGGGAACTTGGCGGCGTAGTCTCGCCACCAATCGGAGAATTCGTTCGGGGTCATGACGTCGCCCCTTCCCCGATGTCGCCATCGTCGAGCATGGGCGAATCGCCGATCTTGGTCGGCTCGTCGCGCAATTCGCGGCGAAGCTCGGCCAGTTCATCGGAGGCCAGACGACACAACACGTCAAGCCTCTCCCAGCTTGGTTCGTCGTTTTCGTTGAGGAAGCAATCAGCGAGAATCACCCGGCACGATTCTTCGTATTCGTCCCGCCGGCCTATGAACTCCTGCTCTGTCTTCAGCGCCTCAGCGAGTTCGCTGACCTTGTCGAATATCGCTTGCTTGTGGTCTTCGACCATTGATTTCAACAGCATTGAATTATCCCTCGGTTTGTAGGCTAGTCGTCTTGGCATTGCGTGCGACCCTCCGCCGCGACCCGCTGGCACATTTCCAACAGGCCCTCGGTGCAAGGCCCGTCGGTGGTTCCGAAGTGCTCGGCAAGGACTTCGCGACTCGCTTGGGCAACCGCCAAGAGTTCGTTCGAGGACGACAGCAACGCGGCCTCGCGGTCAAGGGCTGCCCTGTACTTGGCCGCCAGTTCGTCAACCTTCGGGCCTAGTTCTTCAACCTGTTGTGCCAATTCGTTCAGTTCGTTCATCGTGTCTACTCCGGTGGAAAGGGTGGTGAATCGTCAACGGGCGGGGGCATCGGGATTGAGAACTCTCGGCCGCCCCCATTGGCCGAGTCTTTCTGCGCCGTCGCCATCCAGTTGAACAAGAAGCGAGGCATTCCGCGTTTGGTTTTTCGGCGACTCGGCAGCCCGATCATCCACGCCGAAGCCATTAGCAATTGATGATCGACGTCGATGGACGGGAACGCCAGAACCAGCGACTGATGCTGGTCGTCGTTGACTCGCCATGTCGACCCGTCTTTGAGCGTGAATTCTGGACCGTGAAAGGGTCCGTTGTCTTTCGTCGGCTGCGAAGGCGTAGCCGACGCACTTTCTTTGGTACTTTCTTTTACTCTTCTCTTATCTACTCTTATCTTATCTGGTAACGCTTCCGTAACGGTCGGAGCGTTACGGTTTGCGTTACGGGTGCGTGACGCTTTGGTGCGCCTCGCGCCCTGTGCTCGGACCTTAGCTGTCGAGCCGTTATGTTCTTTGTAGTTCGGTAGATAGACGCTTTCGCCTTCAATGCGAATCCAGTCCGACGGCAGCGCCGAACAGAACCCCTCGACGCCCACTTCGTCGTCAACGTCATCGGGAGAGTACCCGGCGAGCTTGCCTGTTTCGTCGGCGTAATCGTCGGCCAGCGTCCAAAGCGTTACGAGTGCGCCGACAACCGTAACGCGCGTTGCGTTACATTTTCTCGCCGTTGAGCGCACACGACCGTCACGGATTATTGTCTTGCGAAACTTGATCCAACCGGCTGTCATGATGACCTCAACAAAAAACGGCGACGCGTGGTTGGGTGTGGCCTCTGGGAAGAAGCACCCGCGCACGCGCCGCCGTTTGTGTCCGTTCGGTGGGTTCCCAGAGGCCATCGAACACGCCAAATCTACATTATCCGTCGTCAGAAGTCGAGTCGGAACTTGAGTCAATCCGCCGCATGTCGCCGGTTTCCAGGTTGACTTCAAGCGGGCCAGACGAACGGACGACCCCAAGGGCGGGAAATCGGACGTTGTCAAGTGCCCGCTTTTCATCGTAATGGAACGCACAGCACCTCTTGGGCGGGGCTCCCGGCAGCTCGATCAGGACGCTGGCCCGGTTCATGCAATGATCGCCGTGGCGAGTAAAGCCAATCCGGTCGTGCGTTTCGGGGTCGTCGACCTTGCAATCGCATCTCCCGTCTTGGGTCGGCGTCAAGACCGTTAGGCCCGACGAGGGCTCGGGCTTCGGGGCTTTCGGCGGTTTCTTCGTCGCCTTCGATTTCTTCTTTGCCATCGGTTTGCTTTCTAGTCTTCGGGGTTCGCCCGGCCAATTCGGACAATAGGATTCGGGTTCGACAAGCCATTCGCCCAATTCGACCAGACGGGCGCCGAGTTCTGCAAGCAGTTCTGGGCGAAGGTCTAGCGGGGCGACGGGCAGACACTCGGTGACGATAGCCCGACAAGCGACAAGCGTGTCATCGGGGTTGTAGGTCGGAGGTTGTCTGGTCACGAGCTTAGCCCCTTCCTGTCAGCGATTCGGCGACGGGCGGGTCCAGCCTCTTGCACTCGATGGACCAAAGCCAACCTTTTCGATTCGTCGACCGCTCGACGTCAACCGCTGTGATTTCTAGCGTGATCCTCGACGCCCATCGGGGCATGTGCTTCGGCTTCCGCCATCGTCCTAGTGACTTGTTGGCGAACGCCGTATCGTCGCAATTGGCGTATGTAATCCGCTCGCCTTGCGGAATATCGCGTGGACTGACATTGTCGAACTCATTGTGGGTCGCCCACTTTTCGCGGACCCAACGCCGCTCCCCAGGGTGGAAGGGGCACTCGACGCCCGCCTTGATGCCCCGAAAGAGTTGGGCTCTTTGGTCGGCAAAAACTGCCCGGACTTCCCTATCTCGTAGCAGAATCTGCCGCTCTTTAGTTGTAATGGTCATTTACCCAAGCCTTTCGTCTGGGCGATTCGGTCGCGGGCTTCGCTGACCCACCCACTGAGGTCTTCAAACTGGGCGTCGTTCAACGCGTCGTCTTGGCCCGCTGCCGCGATGACGGCGTCCAGGTCTTTCAGGTGCTTGGCCGCCGCGATGCGTTGTTCGTATGCGACCAGCGCCAGTTCCTGGGGTGAGACGGGGCCGGTTACGCTTTCGCCGTCGGGCAACACGGTGGGGACGTGGTCGGGGTCGTCGGGGAAGTCGGCCAGCGGGTCCGGTTTCTCGACCTTGCGATGGGCAGCCGGTTTCGCCGCCTCGCCCTTGACCGCCTCGCCTCCGATCAGGTCGTCCATCGTCGCCGCCTCGCCGCCCGTCTTGGGCTTCGGGGCTTTCGGCGTTTCCGTCTTTTGGTAGTCCGACCAGCGGGCCGACCCGTCGTGAATGGCCGTGTAGATTTCCCGCAGTCGCATCAGGTCTTCCGCCGTGATCTCGACCAGCCGGCAGCCCAGGTAGGCTTCGAGCTGCTCCGACGTCACGCTGATTGTGGCGAACGCGCCGACGATTGCCTTGCGGTGTTGCTCCATGTCGTTGCGGATTCCCTTGGCCTGATTCTTCTTGATTTCGACCACGACATCTTCGACCATGTCGGCGGGCAGAATCTTCAGCAAGCAGTTGCGTTCCGCGATGGCCCCGTGCTTGTTGATTAGCTCCCGCTTCTCCCGTTCGTCGGGCTTGATCCAACCCTTGCTCTTCCGATATATCAGCGTCTTGAACGAGGCGTCTTGCTCAATCTTGGTATTGGTTTCCATGTCCCAGGCATAGCCCCGGACGTGACAAGAATCCTCGGTTTCGCTGACGACCAGGAACCCGTATCGGATGTTGCGCCACGCTCGGGCGAACTCGCGGGCGAGGTTGACGCTTGGCCCGCTGATCGTCGTGCCGCCTCGCGGGTAGGAATAGACCGCCTTTTGCTGGAACGTCGGACGCTGGCACGCCTTGATGATCGTGCCATACGCGACGTCTTCGTCGCGCGGGAACTTCATGGCGACCATGATGGCGCCTTGAATCTCGGACGTCGCCCCGGCACTCGCCCCGGCTGACGCCAGTTCGTTCGAGCCGCCTGGGTCGCCCGCGATCATCCCGCCGTTGGCGATCTGGTTGGCGCTGGGTGTGCCGTGCTGGTTTCGCTTAGTTAGTTGGTTGGTCATTAGTCTCGGTTTCCTTCAGTCGGGATTGAATAGCGTCCAAGGCGTCGGCCAAGGACTCAAACAGAACGTCTTTTTCGTAACTTGCTCGGGCGCGGCAAACGGCCGCCGCCTCGGCAATCGCGTCTAGGTTCATTTCGCCCCCCGCTTGTTGTTGACGAACGGGCAGGTAGACCAGTAGCCGCACCACTTCGGCCCGCACCACCAAGCGCCCTCGGGTGCCGGCCCGAAGATTCCCGCCTTGATGCCCGCCAATACTGCGTTGACTCGATGGACGAGGACAGCGAAATCGTCCGCCCCACGGGTGCTCTGCAACAGCTGGCGCTTGACGCCTCGCTTGCCGCCGACCAGAACTTCCAGCCGGACTTGGTCGATAGGCACGCCGGTCAAGACGCGCGACGCCGCCGAGTAGAACGTGAGCTGGTTCGACAAGTCAACGTCGCCTTGGTTCTTCGACTTGCCCGCCGTCTTGAAGTCGACGACCTGCTCGGGGCATCCGTCGCCGCCCGCGATAAGATCGACATAGCCGAACAGGTCGTGCGTCGAAGACGGCATGACGATCCGCACCGCCTCTTCCACGATAATCGGCTGATAATCCGGGGCGACCTCGTCCGCGTGAACCTTGGCCATTGCCGCCGTCATGTCCTTGGCGTCGGACACGACCAGCGTGGCGCCGCGTGCCGATTCCTCGGGCGTCATCGCGTAGCCCTTCGATTCGACGGCGTGTTCAAACGCCGCCACCGAGGCGTCCACAATGTCGTCCGCTGGCAGGTCCATGTGGCTTTCAATCTTCTGGTCGAAGTTGATCTGGGCGCCACCGTGGACGCCCGTGCCGCGATGGGCCGCGACGCCGGGCGGGATGACCTCGCCCTCGATGTATCGCCGCCGCCATCGCTCCGGGCACATTTGCCAAGTGTTCATCTGGGACGGTGAAAGGTGGGGTTTTGGGTCGGGGGTTTCGTCGGTCATTTGGTCGGTTCTCCTGGGGTTCGTTTGCACAATTCGGACGCATCTTGCCTCGTCCGCAGTTCGGTAATTGCAATGGATGAATGGTGCTTTTCGGCGGGACAATGCTGGTAATCGACGAACGTCACGCACATCGCTTTGCCTTCCTCGATTGCCTCAATGTGGAGTTTTTCCTCGACAACAATCGTGTGCTGACCGAAGGCAGTGCCTGGGCAATTGAACGGCCCATACCATTCTCGCGTGCAGCAATGGAAATCGCCCACCATGTACTCAATCTGATCGTTTCTCGGATCGACACCATCAAATAGCGTGACGGTGTCACGGTTCGTATTAACGAACGCCATGCACCACTCGCCATCGCTGGGCGACTTCGACCAGTACCATCCGTGTTCATCTGGGATTGTTTTTCGCACGTTAGTTCTCCTGTGTCAGTTGGTAAAAGTGAAACCGTCGGTTTCGTAACGTCATTTGCTCGCCCCCGATTTTGTACATGCCTAGTCCTCCGGTTTGCTGGGGGTGTAGACAACGTCGCCGCGAGCGTCGACAACCCGGTAGTTTTGCCATGCGTCGAGGTCGTAGCGGATCGCGCTGGCGACCAACGCTTCCGTCTTGAACGGCGCGTCTGGCCCCGATGGAATGTTCCGTTCGATTGCAGTCCAGACATCGAGGCGTTTTTGCTCGATGGAATACGGGGCCAACGCCAGCCCGCGATACGCGTCATCGTCTTCGACGAGTTCGCCGCGAAGAATCGTCGCCGTCTTGGGCGCCGTGATTGCCACGCGGATCTTGCCGCCGTCTTGCGTGACCTGGACCAGCGTGTCGCCAATCCAGAATCCCGGCTTCTTCGACGTCCGCGAAATGACCAGCGTGCTATACGTCCGTGCGGGGTTGGTCATTTCGCACCCGCCTTTCGCGCCACGTATTCGTCGAACATGTCGGCGATGTCGCGTTCGGTGGTCAATTTAACGTCGCCGCTCCACGGGGCCGAGTCGCACCGAACCGCCTCGATCAAAAGCAGTTCGGCTTGATATGAGAGAATCGCGATGTCCAGGTCGTCCAGGCTGTCGATGTCGGCATCGTCGAACCCGCCGTCTTGCATTTCCTTCCGGGCCCGCCCGATGAACCCGGCGTCGTGGTATTCAACGTCTCTGACGAAGTCGCACAGTTCCTGCGGCGACGTGTAGCCGATGGTCACCCACCCGCTGTCATCGACCGCATTGGGCTTGATGAGCTTGGCCCGCTGGCAGATGTCAATAAATCTGTCGATGGGGCATTCCACGCAGTCGGCGTTGCGGGAGTGTATCCCGGTCCCGCCAAGGCGGGTGGCGTGCGTGTAGTCGTCGCTCGCGTGCCATTTCCGAATGGTGATTGGTTCGTGCATTTCGTTTCTCCGTGTGGAAGGAAAGGAACCCCGCCGCCGTCCTGCTACAAGCCGAACGGCGACGGGAAGCGGGGTCTATCGTCCCGCCTGTTTCGATGTCTTTGCGAATCGCTGGGCCGCCTTCATGATCGCCGCGCGGGTTGGCCCGCTGACGAGGTTGGCGACGGTGTAGCAGTCTTGCTCTAGCCGCTTGGCGACGTCTGGCGGGCACTCTGCCGCGTGGGCGAATCCGACGCCATACGCGACGCGCCCGCGACGAAGCGAGTCGATGACGCGGTAGGTTTCGTTGTCCCAGTCGCTGGGGCGGTGGAGCCAGAGCAGGTCGAACGCTTGGCTGGATATTGATACTTTAACCATCGTCGCTGTTCTCCAGTACGTCTCGCTCGTCGGTGTGCTCGGCCCAGAATTGGTCGATCAGCGGGGCGGCCAGAGGTTGGCCCGCGAAACAACGGCCGTTGCCTTCGTCGTCAAAATAGGTGACCGACTCAAGCCGTTCTTCTGTGATGTCCCAGTGCGCCGGGGTGGGCGGCGTCCACCAGTCGCCGGGGTCGGCTGGCACGGTGTCGACCGCAAACCGGAACGTCATATCGGCCATGATGGTCGATCCGTCGGCGAGCTTGACTTCGGCCTCGTCCCAGTGGACAAGACAGTCGGACGTCCCAAAACCGTCGCGGAAAGGACCAGGGTGTTCGAAGAATTCGCACATGTGTAGCTCCTTGGAAGGGATAGAACCGACTGGGCGGGACGCGTCAACGTCCCGCCGTATCGGGGCCACGCCTCGCCTACGCGACCAACTCGGCTAGGACAAGCGATTCGGCCCGCTTGACGCTCGCGTCGTTCGAGGCGAGCAACGCCCGCGAAAGGTCAGACGGTTCGCCGCGTCGGTTCTTGTCGTGCTGCGTGTAGCCTTGGATGGCGTTGAATGCTTCCCAGGCGCTGACCATGAAGTCGCCGCCAACGTCGGGGCGACCCGTCTTGAGTCGTTCGCGCATGACCCGCCGCATGATCGACTCGGTCCGTCGCCGGTGGCTGTTGACCGTTCGCGGCGGCGCGTCGTCGGCTAGTTCGCCGTAGACCGAAGTCAGGAACGCGTCGAGGCGGACGCGTCGATTTTCGAGATTCGCGACGACGTCCGCCACGTTGTCCCAACTACCTCGCAGCCGTTGGAACGTCTGGATCAAGTCGTCCATTTCATCGCGAAGCCCGGACGTATGACGAATGCTGACGGTTGCGCCGTCGACTTGGCGAAGCATCGCCATGTTGTCGCAGGCGTCTCGCCAGTAGCCGACCGTCGCCGAGAACGCTCGGCCATCGTATCCTGCCCGAATCACGACGCGCGGGAAGATATTATCGGCCGTTCCGAAGACAGACCGGCGGAAATCCTTGGACGGGGCCAGCTCGACGAAGTGCCCGTGGTTGAAATGACATCGGGCTGTCAATTCGCTCCCGAACGCGTCCGCCGACGCTTCGACCAACGCGACGACGTCGTCCGTCGTGTGCGGGACATAGACTTGGCTGACGCTCCGAGGACCGACGGGCTCGCCGTTGCTGTCGAACAGTCCATACCAGGGCGTTGACATCGAATCGGGGCCGCGAAGCGGGAACTTGTCGACGCTGAAATCAAACGCAGATTTGACTTGGTCAACGGCTGTCGTGGGGGTCGTGGTCGTCATCTTAGAAGCTCCTGTGGAAGGTTTGCGGGCGATCAGTCGCCGCCCGACATCAGTAATATCGACGATTTGGCTGCCCATGTAAACCCCTAACCCTAAAAAGTTTCGGATTTAGGGCGATTCTTAGGCGGTTCTAAGAGATTCCCGCGATGATTTGTGCTATGCGGTGTCATCCTGTAAGTAACACCGCGCACGAAAAAGGCCCCGAATCTCTCGAAACGGGGCCTTGATGTTCGACCGCGAAGCCTAGCGACCGCGTCGAAACAGCCGAATTCGCTGGGGTTTGGTTGTCTTCTGAGTTGCCGCCGCCTTCTGGGTTGCCGCCGAGGTTGCCGCCGCCTTCTGGGTTGCCGCCGCCTTCTGGACGGCGGCGGACGATTGGCAAGATTGGCACGCGGCTCGGCGACCGAATAGCCGACCGGCTTGGACAGGGGTCGCGGTCGCGAGGACGGCAAGAATTAGGACAAATCGAAACATGGGGACTATCTCCAAGATCGGACGCGGAACCATTGGCCGTTCGCGGCCTGGGCGGATGCGTCGCCGGTGAGGGTCATCTGGTAACTCGGCGTGCAAGTCGCACAATCAGGCTGAGACGAAGCACCCCAGCCCTCGAAATTGCCGATGTTTCGGCCAACGTGATAATATGCGTAATTTGCCGCCATGTAGGCCGCTTCGGCCTCGCAACGCCCCTGGTCGTCCTGTGCGTCGCCCCAGACGTCAACGACGGAATATACCGCCGACACGCGAGAACGCCGCCAGCGACGCCGTGCGGACGCCTGGGCGGGAATTAGGGCAGCGAAGACCAGACAGGCCAGAATTATCCGTTTCATCGTGTGTCGCTCCGTCGCTTAAAAGCGGCCAAGCGGCCCGGCGTGGCGAAAGGCAAATAACTCCACCCCGGACGCTTGGCCTGATCTATGATGCCGACATTGTCAGCATCTAGCCGACAAGGTCAAGCTCAGCCTGTTTGAGGTACGCGTCCCAAGCCTTGTGGAACGTCTCAACATCTAAATGCTTTAGAGCTGCCCTTTTCGCGCGTCGCGCGACCTCGACGCCTTCCGACGATTTGGCCCGCTTGATCAGCTCGGCGAGCGTGGCGGCCCGTTTGCCGTCCCATACGAAACAGACGTCGCCCCACCGCTTGCGGGCCGTATACGCGATCCCAGTGGCTCGTGTAACCGCTGGTACTCCGGCCATCCACGCTTCGACCAACGACTGATTAAAGCCTTCGTGCGGGGCCGTGCTGACCATCACATCCATCGCCCGCAGAGGGACTGAGACGTCGGCCTGTGATTTGACCAACCGAACCCACGGGCACGCCGCCTTGGCCTGGGCCTTGACCTCTTTCGCATTCCAGCCGCCGCCGATCATCACCGGGACGAAATCGGGGCCGAGCTTCCGGCACGCCTTGGCCGCCGCGATGGGGTCTTTGTCGGGGGCGAATCGGCCCATGTAGCCGACGACGTGCTTGGCGTCTTGGGGAATCCCCAGTTTCCGCCGGGCGGCTTTCTTCGTCATCGAGGTGCGAACGCGGGCAGGATCGACGCCGTTATGGATCACCGTCGCGTCGCCAGTCGGGAATGGCTTGACCGCCAGTTCCGAAACCGCGACGTTGTGCGTCGCGAATGCGGCGACCGCCTCAAGGCTATCTTTTGTCCACTGATCGGCGCCATGACTTACCGAAATTATGGGACCGTGAAAACCCCAACCAGCCTGGATCGTCCGCGCGCCCGAGATGATCAACGTATCGGAATGGTTCGCGAGCAACTCCGACGAACCGGGCCCGACCATTAGGCGTGTTCCGACTTGGGTGATTCGCTGAGTCACTGTCTTGATGCCGCTGATGTTATTATTCTCAACCGCCACGCCCGAGAATTGTCGGTTCGGGTTGCGGATCATCGCTTGGACCCACGTTTCGAGCCCGCCGGGGAAGTCGCACGAACCGAGAACCAAGCCAACGCCGCCAACCTTGAATCGGGGCGGGGTTGGCGGCTTGAGCGTTTGCGAGAAACGTCTGAAGAAGAACTGCGCGTCGGCGTCGCCCTCGCTTGCCAAGAAATGAAGCGCGCACAATTGCGGGCAAACGACCGCCGCAAGCTCGTCAGGTTCGAGGCTACTCCAACCGGGCGGCAGGTCCAGTCGTCGCGACGCACTGCCGTACTTGGCCGCACGCTTAACCCAATCACGAAAGTGCATAGTGGGGGTTTGATCCTCTCACGGATTGACCAGCGATCTTGCGAATATTCAAGAACCCGTTGAGGCATTCGCCGCTCATGTCTTCGTCGAGTTCCGAAATCGACAGATAACTGTCGCCGTCGATGATCAGCGGACCGGACGCGGCGAGCGCTTGGTCGCGCCAAAAGGACGTCCCGTATTCGTTGAAATCGGCATCAGCGCGGGATTGAATCGGGGTCGTCTTGCCGTTCTGGAGGACAACAAACCCCAAGTCCGTCTGACTACTAGCGACTAGGCCATTGGCAGAGCAATAACAATCGACGTGATACAAGCCAGACTGAATACCGACCTTTGTTGTCACCGGCCGAGACGTCAGCAGTTGAGCCCCCGACGGGAACAGGTGATGATCCGAGTATTTGCCGCTGCCGGGGTAGGCTGGCGAAGCGTCCGACCAGATAAAGAACGGCGAGAACCCGCCGACCTCGGCGCCGATCATCTGGATTGTCGCCTCCGCAAACGACCCAGCCGCCGTCGACAGCGTCCAGTTGAACCAGATTACGCCCGACGCTCGGGACCGCCCCTCATGAATCCAGACAACATCGGCATCGTCTGAAATCGTTCGGGCCGTGTTGCCCATCAGCGTGAAAGCGTCACCAGTTCCTAAGTAGAATTGGCCGTCAACAGGCCCGACCCGCTGGCCGTTCTGTCGCGTCGCTCCGGGGGTGGCGCCGAACAACGCCCGACAAGGCATGTCCATTGTCGCCGAACCATAGCCACCCGGCTCGATTGCTAACGGGCCATTGATCAACAGTTGCGCCGGGTCTTGAGCCGTTGCCGCCGACGCGTCTGGCCGCCAAACCTCGAACGCGTCAACGCCGTCGACTGTCTTCTCGGCGACAGAATACTGAGTCGACCCGACCGTATCCGGGTCCGTCTCGGGCACGTAGACACAACCGAACGCTGGCACCCAATACTTTGACTTGTTGCGAACGGGGAGCCAACGCGTTGTATCAGTGGCGGAACGGGTCGGGTCGTTGAACGGCTGGCTTGGCATGATGGCTTATTCCGCAAATGCTCTATCCATGACTTCGGCAACGACCTCGGGGGCTTCCATTCGATGGCGGGCCTCGGTGAGGAGTTCCGCCTTGTTTTCCCGCCAATACCGCTTTCCGTAAATATCCCGAGCAGCTTGGCGCGTCGCCTTCCGCACGACGCGCCAGGGAATCTCACCGCCACTCGCCGCGAGGTTCATCAGGTCGGCCTTATCGTATTTGTCGCGGCACTTCTTCTTGATGTACTCGACGACCAGAGTCACGATAATTGGGGCTAGGATTTCCATTTGGTTCGCTCCGTTGGTACGGTTTATCGTCCTCGGGCTTTCCGCGCCTCGCGTCTCTTGCTTCGCCCCGTCGCCTTCGCGTTCTCGTCAATCACCTTCCGCAGCGATTCCATGAACCGCCGCTCATCGTAACCGCTTCCGAGCATCAAGTCCTCCTGGGCTCGGCTCGCGCGGGTGATCGCGAAGCCTTGGGAGGTCAGCGACCACGTCACCTGACGGATGGCGCCATCAACTGGAATCGGCAGAAAACCCGGATAGGTGAACGTCCCGCCGTTTGTTGCCTGATACTCAAGCGCCGCTTTGGCGAGGTAAACTTTCGATTCTTTGAGCAGTCCTTTGTAGTTGTCGATCAGCTTCCGGGGCTTCGATTGCTTGATATAGATTTCGCGGGCCAGCTCGGGAACGCTGATATAACGCTTCCGTTTGGGGTGCTTGCTCTTTTTCTGCTTCTCCGCGAAAACTTGGCGGAACCAGTTGCTGGCATCCTTCTCGCGTATCGTAATCGCGATTCGCAAATAGAGTTCAGGGTCGACGACCTGCTTGCTAGAGCCTGGGCCGACCCACGGAAGCTCCTCGTACTTTGCGACCATATCGGCAAACTTGACGATGCCGTTTTCCGCGTCAATTTCAAATCCTTTGGAATATATCCCCTCTGGCTGTTTGTCTAAATCCGCGTTCCGCTTTGCCACGTTGGTCGTCGTGTCGTCGTACCCTCGCGCGAACACGCCCCAGACCCAAGGCGGACGCGGTGCGGGGTCGGGTTCCTTCTCGCCCTTCTTCGCCTTCGTCGGCTTGCCCAGTTCAATCTGTGCGTCTTCGAGCGGCAGAATCCGAGGCCGGTTGATCCAGCCAACAGCCGGAACCCAGGACTTGTCCTTGATCCGAAACCAGCGATAAACCGTAGACCTTGCCAGATGGCCGATTTCTTTGTCCGTCGCTGCGTGAAAGTGTGGGAAATCCGCCAACGCCCAACTCTTTCGTCCGACGGGCCGCGAAATCCGGGGCGTATAACTGAGCTTGTTGATTGGTTTGACGCTCCCGTCCTTCTCAAGCCCGACGGGTTCGAGCGGCAGGTCAACTTGCCATCGCACCTTGTCGCCAACTATCACGATTTCGCCGGGCGGGTCTGGCGGGTCGATTGAGATTCCGCCCTCAAGCGAGCCGTGCGACGGCAATTGGCGGCCCATGTTTTTGGGCCAGAGTTCGACTTGGCTATTCGCGCCGAGAACTACCACGAAGTTGAGCGAATCGCACAACGCGGCCAACGCTTCGGCCGGATTGTTGTAGTCCCACTCGACCTCGGGATAGACAGCCGTTGGCATCAGCTTCGCGACGCCTTTTTCTTGCATCGCAGCAAAGCAGAGTTCGGCCAACTCGCGGGCGTTCTTCTGGGTGCCCTCAATGATCCCGCCGCCAGCCTTGCGGGTGTTGTACTGGCCCGAAATCTGGCCCGTCTCTCGCCACATCCAGCGGCGGTCCATTACGCGCAAACGCCACTTGGTCGCGCCCTGAGAGTCTTGGGCAATATCGACCGTGTCGACACGGCACATCGGAAACCGGACTGTCGAGTTGCCGTATCGCCACGTCATCGTGGACGTCAGAAGGTGCGCGCCCGGCGTCGGTGGTATAACCAGGGTCGCCACGCTCGGGCTGATGCCCTGGGTGAGCGTGAAGTCGGCCGACAGAATCTTCGAGATTCTCCCAAACTGGACCGTACCAAATAACGCCATTGGAATCCTCGGGGTTGTCTACGCGTCGCTGACGGCGACGACGATGTCCGTGCCAAGGTCCAGTTCGACTTCGGTCAGCGACGCCTTGAGCGTAATATCGTTAGTCCAAGTCACTGTTCTATGAGAGTCGATCAACGCCGAGCCGCCGTATAGCGTCGTAGTTGTGACGGTTTTGTCTTCCATGCTTCCGTTGAACTCGACACGTCCGCCGTCTTGGACTTCGAGTGTCGTGATAGTGCCCGTCGATTCGTAAAGAACCGCCCCTTCCCATACGTCGAGAAGCGTCACCGCGCCCGTCCCTTCAATTCTCAGCGTGCCGCCCTCTTGGCGAACGGTTCCAGCAGCAGAACGGACCACCAAGTCGCCGCCGAGTTTTAGGACGTTCGTCAGCGTCGAGACGCCAGTGCCAAGCTCGACAATAGCGTCGGTGTCTTGCTCGGTCCTGAATCCGACCATCAGCGTCGCCAGTGCTAGGTCGTCGCCGGGCTCGACAGCGCCACCGACCGATCCGCGATAGACCCGCAGGACATTAGCCGTGTTCGTCCCTTCGAGCAACAACGCGGGCAAGTCCGAATCACTGACGCCCGTGCCGTGGACGTCGACGGTTGACGCGACCGCCTCAAGGTCCAATGCAATCATTGGCGACCCAGCCCCTTCGCCGCGTCCGATGAAGACTTTGGTCGCGCCAAGTTGGATTTGCGTGCCGCGATATTCGTAATAGTCGTCACCGTGGCGGGACAGTCCCGCCTTGCCCGTGTAGCTTGCCGGGAAGTGAACCTCAGCAAACGTCACGCCCGTGAACGCGGCCAAGTCCCATTTGATGTCGACGTCTGTGTTTTCAACGAAGATGATGTCGGCCGCCACAGGGGCCGTGCCGCCCGACCAGTTCTCGGCTTCGCCCCAGTGGTTCGGGCTGATCGCCGCTTGCGTGACTTCGTCCGTCGACGTGTCGATTGTGTATGTTTGCGAACCCGTAACCGTCAGACTTCCGCCGTTTCCGGTTGCCGCGTTTTGATCCGTCGCACCCGCCGAGCCGACCCATTCGACCTGCCAGCGCGGTGTTCCTGCCGTGCTTGTGTCGGTGACGGAAACCTCGCCAACCGCGATATTGCTGAGCGCTTCGAGTGCTCCCGAGAGTATGGACGCGGAAGCGTTGTACGTGATCGCCGACGTTGTTTGGCCGTCCCAAGTCAGCGTGAACGTCCCGCCAGTGGGTGAGCCCGTCAGCTTCACCTCTTGAATTTCGTTAACTGGGTCGGTCGCTGTTTGGGTGGTCGCAACGATGATGCCAGCCCCGGAAAGCGAGGTTGCGGTGCCAGTCATCTCGGGCACATTGCCGCCGGGGTCCGCGAACTCAACGCGCCAAGGCCCCTCGGTCGTGTTTTCGCTTGTCACCGTGACGGCGGTCACGTTGCTAAGCGCTTCGACCGCTGATTCCACGTCACTCGCGAGCGCATCGAACGCGATGGCCGCCGTGGTTTGCCCGTCGAAGGACAGGGTAAAAGTTCCGCCCTCGGGACAACCCGAAAGCGACACGGTTTGAACCTCGTCTGTTGCCGCGACCGCGTCTTGGTTGACTTCGACGTTGATGTTTCCGCCCGTCAAGCTCGCCGCTGATCCCGTCATCAGTTCTAAGTCGGCCTCGCCAGGATCAACGAAGGTGATGGCCCACGCGGAACCGCTCGAACCGCTGGCCGAGACGGTCACATCGGTTACATTGCTCAGGGCCTCGACGGCGGTTGTCACGGCGGACGCGGCGGCGTTGTATGCTATCGCGGCGGTTGTCTGTCCCGCATAGGTCAGCGTAAAGGTTCCGCCGGTTGGCGTAGGCGTTAATCGAACTGTCTGGACTTCGTCGACCGGGTCTGAGCTTCCCTTTGTCGTTTCAGTCACGGTGACCGTAAGGCTTGGGCTTGCCGTATACGTTAACGCTGCGACGTCCTGATTTCCCCAGTCGTTGCGGAACGTGATAACCCAATCTCGCGTTCGATTCGTTCCGCCGGTGTTGGTCGGGTCAGTAACGGTGACGCCGACATTGTTGGCACCAAACACCCGCTCCAAGGCCCGTTTGACAGTTCCGGCCGATGCCCCCGCAATATCAAGCCACCCCGTGTCTTGGCCGTGGTGCTTGAGGATAACCGCATGACCAAAAGAGGAATCGTAGGCAAACGTCACGGTTTGAACTTCGTCGGTTCCTGCGCCTCCCTTGGTCGTTTCCTCGACATCGACCGACGAGACGCCCGTCAAGGCTATTCCACTCCCCGTCAGTTCCGCCACGTTGGTCGCGGCAAGGGTGCCGGTGAACTCGACCAGATACGGCCCGCCATCGTCGCCCGTAACTGAGACGTCGCCGCCCGCGATATTCGACAGGGCGGCAAGCGCCAACTCGACAGCCGCCGCCGTCGCGTTGTATGCGAGCGATGATGTGGTTTGGCCGACATAGGTTAGGGTGAACGTCCCGCCGGTTGGGCTCGGCAAGCTGACTTCTTGAATTTCGTTCGTCCCGTCGTCGCCTTGCAGGTTGGTCTTCACTACGACGGCATAGCCCGACGTCGCTTTCGTCACGCTCGAACCGTCGCCCGTGATCAGTGGCACGTCGACATTGGCGTAGGTCTGCAAGAACTCCACGGTCCACGGTCCGCCAGCCGATCCAGTGACCGAAACGTCGCCCGCGTCGATGTTACTCAACGCTTCCAGCGCGGTGTCGACCGTCGAGGCGGACGCGTTGTAGGCAATTGTTCCGGTGGTCTGACCGTCAAACGTCAGGGTAAAAGTTCCACCCGTCGCCGTGCCGCAAATCTCGACCTGTTGCTTCTCGTTGTCGCCCGCGTCGCCGTCTTGTAACGTCGTGATCGTGACGCCCGCCGAGCCGTCCTTGTTCGTCGTCGAGGCGGTCACGGTGAATGGCGTGCCATCCGTCTTGCCGGTCAAGAGAATAGCTGTAGCGGGTTTGCTCGTCCCGTTGCCATAATGGAGCGACGCCGACACCTCCGCGAACTCCGCGATGGTGTTGTCGTACTGACCGACCGCCGTGACAATCAGCGGCAGAAGCTCGGCCAACAAGTCCTCTTGAGTCCCGCCGACCAGTGCTTCGGCGACGTCCGACTCGACCGTCACATCCTTGAGGTTGATCGTTAGCGTGAACTTATCGCCCGACTCAATGTTTGCCGGAGTCGCCAGCGTCTTCTGGACTTGCGGTTGGGCGTCGCCACGAAATATCTTGATAGCCATCTGGTTTTATGCTCCCCACGCGTGCGGGTTTCCAAAGAACGGGAACGGCGAGAGGAACTCATATTTCCACTGGACGCCGTAGTGTTTGAATATCAAGTTCGACCCACTGCCGAATCGCTGAGGCGCCGTCTTATTGATGCTCGGTTTCTTCCGAAGCGACGAAGGCCAAAGCGGGGCTGGGACGGTCGGGTAACTGTAGACCCCGACCGCTTGGCCTTGCTGGGTCGCGATAAAGGTCGTGCTTTGCTTTAGTCGCTGAATAACGGGCCGCCCGATGTTGGGCTCTAGTGAACCGAACTCAGGCCCGCCGCCTTCGAAGGCTAACGACTCCTCGAAGCGATCCAAGGCAGTCTTCGGATTGGCAACCGGGATAGTGGCCGACAGCGAGAAACTGTAGACCAGATAGTTTGCATACGCGCCGTTGGCATTGCTTGGAAAGCTCGGCGTTGTGTCGATGAGGATGCCGCCGTCTGTGTCCTTCGATGCGAGCGAATGTTGGCTATTGAGAAGTCCGCCGCCCGCGTCAATGACGACCCGCCAGTCGCGGCCCGGTAACGAATAGGCCGCGACCAACAATTTGACCTTGTCGTCAATTGAACGCGACCCGTCGCCGAGCAACATGCCCGTTGCGTCGAGGGTCCAACGCTCTTCTTTGGGCGTCTGGGCGTCCGAATAGACACCCTCGCGACGTATCGAATACTCGACCTCGCCGACCTCGTGCTTGTAGTCGCCATACTGGCAATACATGGTCATGACTTATTTGTCCAATGCGATAGTTGCGGCGGCCTCTTTGACGCCGGGCACGTTCATCGCGTCTTCGTTTGCGTCGGGTCCAGTCGATTCGCACCGAATCTTGCCGCTCGGTTGTCCGTCCATTGTCTAGCCTCTGCGGTTCGGGAATTGGGCGCGTTGCTGGTCGGCGTGCTGTTGCGCCCGCCGGTCAAGGTCTTCGAGTCGTCGGTCAAACTCCAATTGTATCTTCCGTTCTAGCAATGCTTCGCGTTCTTTGAGTCTCGCGGCGACAATTTCGGCGACCTGCTTGGCGATTCGGTCTTCGTCGCGTTCGAGGTTGACTTGGATTTCGCGCTGGTCCCGGATTGCTACATCGAGTTTGCGTTCCTCCCGCTCCATTCCCGCGATGCGACGACGGCCCGCGCCTTCCATTTCGGCGAAGCCCGCACGCTCGGCCGCCCGGATGTCGCCAGCCCTCGCCGCTTGTTCGGTTTCTTGCGTGCCGACTCCCGCAAGCGTCCGCCGCTCTTCGCGGGTCAGAGAACCGATACCGCCCGCCTTTTGCTTCCTGAAAACTCTCAGCGTCTCTTGCTGCTCTTCCGCCGACAGTTGGCCGAACCGTTCCTTGGCCGAAAGGAGGCGATCTTTCTCCGCTTTTAGTCGGTCGCGGACGATGTCGCGTTCCGACTTGGCCGCGTTTATTGCCTTGGTCGCCGCGTCCCTTTTGACCTGCGACGCTTCTTTTTCGAGCGAAAGCCTGTCACTTGCCAACGTGGTCATTCGCTGATTGAGCGATAGAAGACGCTCGACGGCTTGTTGTTGGCGTTTTGGGTCGGTGGTCGTGGCGAGTTCTTCGCGTTCCGCACCTATGGCCGCGCCACCAAGTTGGGCTTCTCGGTGCAATAGCTTCCGACGCTCTCCAGGGGTTCTGGCCTTTTCCCTCGCCCCCGCAGCCGCACCGAACTGGGCGTCGGATCGGGAACGCTCGGCGGCTCGACCGGCTTCAGCGGTTTCTCGCTGCTTGAACTCCTCGACATCGCGACGGGATCGCCTCGCCTCGGCTTGCTCTTTCTCTATCTCGGCGATTTCGGCTTGAGCGGCACCCGCCCGAAACCTGCCGATATAGCCCGACTCACCCATCGCGGCACGTTCCCGAAGTTCTGGCGTTATAACACGGTGACCGACTGGCCCGGTCTTGCCCGCGTTTCCCAATGCACGCTCGGCCGCGCTAACCAAATTGAACTCGGTCTGTATAATCTTGTTTGACAGAGAGTTCACATTATTTGCCGCGCCGGTCATCTGCTCGACCACGACCCACGTTGCCGCCCCGAGTGCCGTGATTGCTGCCGTCGCCGCGAGTTGCACCCCGCCGCCGCCAACCGCTCCGCCAGCGCCAACCCTCGCAGCCGCCGACGCCTTGGCCGCCGCTGCCGACGTTCCGCGTGCGGCTGCGAGTTTTCCTTCGGCGACAGTCTCGGCGTTGACTTGAGCGATACTGGCCGCCCGTGCGGTCGATTCTACGGCCGATGCGGCTTGAACCGCCGACCGATACGCCAGGACGGCTTCGCGGATGTTCTTGTAGGACTCGGTCGCACCGACCGCCAAGTCCATCACAGCCTTGACCTTGATCAGCGAGCGCACCAGCTTCTCAGTGTTCTTTTCGCCCATCAGGCCGAGCATGACGAAGCCGCCCGTCAACTGCGAAATCGAACCAGCCGACGCGGCAAAGCCAGAATGAAGGCGGCCACGCGCCCCCTCCAGCTTATCCATTGCCCGTTCGCTGTCGGCGGTCATCTTCTCAAGATGGCGCTTTGCGTCGACCCGTTCCTTCGCCCTCCGACGGGCGGCAGTCTTCTCGGCCGCCGCTTGCGACTGCTCTTTCTTCTTCTGGTGTGCGTCAAACGCTTTGAGCTGATCGTCGTAGCCCTTTTTGACGGTCTTGACTTCCGCGTCCGTCTTCTTGCGCGAACTCTTGAGCAGCGATTCGTGGGACTTCTTGACCTTATCCTCGAAGTCCTTGGACTTGGCCGCATTGTCCTTCGACGGCTCGACCTTCAGGGTCCATATAATATGCCGTTCGTTAGCCACGGTTTATCTTGCTTTCTATCGCTCGCGACACCGCGTTGGCGGCTCGCTTGCTTTCGTGCTGGCGGAACGTCGTATCAATAACGGCGAAGTTTGAACGGACAATCGGGTCAGAAGCGATATAGTCAGGAAGCCCGGCCCCCTTCATGGCGCGATGCTGCAAATACAACCGGACGGTTGCCCAGTTCTTCCGGCTTAGTTCGTATTGTTTCGCCTTCGCGGGCGATTCTTTCGGGCACTCGTGGCAAGGTGTGGGCTGACCTTTCGCGCGACGCTGACGGACGCCTCGACGCTCTGCAAACGTCCCGGTTTTCGGGTCGAAGATAAAGGCTTTGCATGTCTTGCAGTCCGTGTTCGCGACCTGCGGATGCTCAAGCAGCAACCGAAGGCCGCTGATTAGTTTTTTTCGTCGGCGTCCGTCGTGCTAACGGGCTCGCCACCTGCTTCGGCGATTATCGCGTCCGCATAATTCTTGCCCTCTTTGTCGGTCGCGCCGGGTCGAAGGTCTGTCGCTTGTTGGCCGGATATTATCATGTAGAGCCGATTAAAGGGGACATAGCCCAGGCGTCGCACGTTCTCGAACGTGATGGGAACGGCGGTCCCTTTGTCGTCGACCTCCGACCAATCGACCAAATGACGCTGAACTTGAGCGACAAACAAATGGACTGTTTTTTTGGAATCCGTCCGCCGGTTGACTTCCGCGTCCGTCGCCTCGACGTCCTCGGGAAGCATCGGCCGGTAGCGGAATGACAATTCGTCGTGGAGCCCTTCCGCCGCCTCAATGTAGCCCTCAGTCGTGTAGCCGTCGTTGATGATGTTTCTCGACATGTGGTTCGCCTTCTGGTTCGCTGGATTGGTTCGCTCGTCGTGTCGCCGGGGTTGCCTCGGACTCACGACGCGAACCGAACGCGAGCAAGACAGCCCCGGCTGTGTCATGCGGTCTAGGTTTTCGTGACCTTGCACTCGCTGTTGGTGCCGTTGTCGAAGCAGTTTACCGTGATCGGCAGGTCTATTTCGCTCTTGCCGTCGACCGTGGCGCCATCTTTAGGGATCTTGCAATTCCCGAAATCGACGGTGTACGTCGTCGACCCGTCGTTGATGACCAGCGAGCCAGCCGCGCCCGCTATTGCCGCGTCGTACAGATCGGAATTGTCCGATGTGAACGGCGTGCCGACTGTCAGCGTGACCTCGCGATCCTGGGCCGGAATCTCGGAACGGGTCGTCGAGTTGTTGTATCGGTCGGCGTCCAGCATGTTGTCGATCACTAACTGGAACGACTTGAACTTTCGAGCAGTCGACAATAGAGTCAGCGTGCAGTCGCCCATGATGAACATGTTGTCGGTCACGAATGTCATGGCGGGGAACGTGCCCGCGTTCGCTTCCGATTCGCTTTCCGCCTCAAGGTCTAGCGACAGCTCAATCGGCTGACCGGCCGTCCCGCTGAATGTCGCTCGGGACACCCTTATGGCTGTATACGTGTAGACCTTCGTGACCTTGTCGACGCTCATGACGAACTCGCCGAGCGTGTCGGCAACGTCAGTTACTCCCGCCGCCGTGGCCCCGCCGAGAATATAGGGCAAGAAAAAGTCAATCTCACTGGCGGTCGGATGCAAGAGCATCGGGCCTGATACGGCCTCTTGCGTTGCCCGGACGCGATAACTCAACCGGCTTCGAGTGCCGCGAAGTCCGGGGCTGTGAACGTGCGTTTCGGTCGATTTAAGACCACACGACAACACCTCAATCCCGGTGCTTGAAACGTCAATCGGGGCGACGGTGTCAACGCCAACCTGTGCGGCATAGCCTTGGGCGGGAACGTCTGTCATCTGGAAGGCTCCTGGTTAGGTTGCTTGCGTTGGTCTTGTTTTTCGGTGCCAAGCGCGGACCACAAACGCCGTTGCGTCATAACCCGCGTTGAAGGCGACCGGCTCAATGATTGGTTGGATTTCGATGTCGCATTTGTGGTAGTCGGCCAGTCCTCCAACCCGCTGATTGAGAAACTCGCCGATAGCTCTTTCGCGAAGATAGTGCAGTCTGTCGTGGCCTGATTCTAAATCTCGGTTCGTAGCGTTTGTCAATACCGTCAGCACGCCAAGGCCCCAGTCATCGCGGCCCGCCTCGATGTTTTCGAGTTTCTCCGGCACCGGAACCATGAAGCAGCCGGGGTTGTCGACTCCGTCCGTCCAAGGAAACTTGCGGACGTAAAAGTTGGCGTCTGGAATCGTGAACACGGCCGAACTGGACGCGCCGAAGCTCGACAGGTAAATCGCAGAAACCCGCTCGGCGAGGGTGACCCAGTTTGAAGATGCCACTAGGCTCGCTCCGTATCCCAAAGTAACCAGCTTGTAGATGTCCGAGAACGTACCGAAGCCGAGCGATACGAGCGGTGATATAGCCACTTATGTCGCCCTCGTTATCGAGGTCGGCGTCGTGGCGTCATCGAGTGTATACGTCGCCGCCGTTGTCGATCCGTCGCGTTTCTTCACTGTTTTCGTCATGTCTGCGATAGCGAACTCGCTCACGCTTTGGCAAATCTCGTACAGAGCCTGCGCGACAGTGAACGTCGCCCCGTCAGCGGCATAAGCCTCCGTCATGGCCGTCGTGAGTACACCATTTGAAATCTGCGACACCGGATGAACGTGAGTTGACAGGATGACAAACTCATCATTATCGGCGGGGGCGGACGTTAGCGCCTCGTCCAGCGTAATCGTTCCGTTTGCGTTGGCGAAATCTGCGATAGGCTTAGCCTGTCCAGCAAGCGATCCTGAAGTGAACACCAGAACGCAAT
>Ga0255047_10000412_pt1 | contig 34667 bp, 53 predicted proteins | sample JV7_2_1_MG_FD_183640 | JGI IMG/M metagenome (GOLD analysis project Ga0255047, IMG submission 183640) | Seawater microbial communities from Jervis Inlet, British Columbia, Canada - JV7_2_1 | ecosystem: Environmental > Aquatic > Marine > Inlet | place: Canada: British Columbia | collected 2016-10-06
CATTAAAAGCAGTTACTAACAGTAGTGAATGTTCTATTAGGAGTAGTGAGTCATGAGAGTAACAACAAAAAATATAAACGAAACCGACTGTGTAAAAACCCTTAATGAAATGTCACGTCATATTGACGTTGAATGGGACTTTGCAAAAAAGCAATGGGATATGGCGCATGATCTTCATGACAATTTACAGCGCGGAATAAAGAGAAGATTTTTCGAGTTAAAAGAGAAGAAACAAACAGTTTAACAAGTACTGTTAACAAAAAGGTAGAACATGATTTGTCCTAAATGTAAAAATATCGGTCTTGGTTTTGTCACAGAGAAAAGACCTGAAGGTAATTCTGTCTGTAATAATTGTGAATATAAAGGCGCAACGTCAGAGTTTTTTCCTCATGACGGTCATGATCCGTATCGTGGTGACATACCTCCGGCTAGCGACGAAATGTTAGCTAGTAAATTTTCTGAATGGTATGAAAACTTATTAAAACCCAGTAACAGCACAGGGAAATGGTTGCTCGCTGCTGACGTTATCGCACTCAAGGGCGTAGCAGCACAGTTGTATGTCGACGGTTACCGTCAATGCGAAAAAGATAACAGTATTAACAAAACCATTGGGGGTTTAAGTGATGACACTAGATGAATATATAAAATTAAACCACAAGGAACTTGCGGAAGATATTGAAGCGCACATTTCACTTTATGTGGAAGAGTACTCTTCGTGTAAAGGTTTATACCGTTGCATTATGGCATCAATAAGACAGCATGAAACCAATGGTACAGGAAATACTGATGAATAGAGACTATTTTAACTTTAAGTTTAGAGTTATGAAGAAATGGTATTGGAAGCCTTATTACTTAAATCATATTAGTAGTTTTGGTTGGGGTTGCTTCATTATTCACATAAACCAATAGTAGAGGATAAACTATGAGTAATCACATAGCGGATATAGTCGCAATAATGCTAATACAATACGCGCTTGTAATAATTTTAGGGTTAGGCGCTTTCGCTTGTCTATACTTATACTATTCGATATTCGTGGACGTGAGAGTAAGGAGATAGAATGACGAATCTTATAATAGCAATAATAATGAACGTGCAAGTATGCGACGACTTTCCGAAAACGAGACTCCGGTGCATAAAAGATATGGCGAACACGATTAAGATGTGCGACACGGTTAGATGTATCGAGGATGAAGCAACGATAATTTGGTCGATGCACGATTACTTGAACGAGACGAAGCCGAACGAGGAAAAGAAATGAAAACAGTTAATTTTATAGAGGGATATGTGGGGTTGTACTCTATAACAGAAGAGTATCATGTTTATTCGCACTATAAAAATAAGCAACTCAAACCGCAGATAATGAATGGATATTTTTGTTATAGACTTCACAAAAAAGGCGTAGCTAAAACAAAATCGCTTCACAGGATATTAGCAGAATCGTTTATAGAAAGAGTCGACGGTAAAAATCATGTTAACCATATAGACGGCAATAAGTGTAATAACAACATTCACAATTTAGAGTGGTGTACTGTATCTGAAAACACGAAGCACGCATGGGGTAACGGTTTAATAGACAGAGAAAATATTAATTTAAAAAATGCGTTTAACAAAAACAGAGTGAGCCACCACAGGTCAAACAATTTAAGAAAATTAACGCTAAATGATTGTAATTGGATAGAATCAAACTACGTTAAAGGAAGTAAAGGGCTGTTTAGCGCAAAAGAGATAGGTATAAAATATGGCGTTACAAAACATTTAATATACAAAGTTGTTAGTGGTAAATATAACTTCAAAAAAGAACTAGGGTTTTAAATGGGAAGCAATAGCGAGAGTTTTGAAGCTTGGTTTAGCGAGAGTTTGAAAAGCAAGATGCAGAATCTTCCTTACAATAGAGATTCTTTAATAAGAGACGCTTGGAACCACCAACAAGCAAATATTGATAAACTAGAGAAAGAGAACGAGATGCTTAGAGAGTGTGTTGAATTAATGAGAAAAACTATTCAAGGCAATAAGTATTTATGCTTACAAGAAAAGATTAGAGCAACATTAAAAGCAATAACAGAAACAAGGAAGGGGAAGTGAGTGAAGAGATAAGTAACCTTAACATGGTAGAGCATTGTCATAAAATTATATCTTTATATGAAGGTTCTCAAAACGCAATGAGGTCACACATGAGTGAAAGCAAGAAGCTTGGAGCTGAACGCGACCAACTTAAAGAGCTATTGAAAGAGGCTTGTGATTATATAGATAGATTCACGCTCGAAATGCATAAACGAGACGATGAAGAGCATTTTTTAAACAAGAAAGAAATAAAAAAACTCAGAGATTAGATATGGTAATTACATATCAGGGTCAATGAGCCTTAGTGAGATGAGTTTATTATACACTAAGTAACCCAGAAATTAAAAAGATACTAAGCGAGTAATTTGACGCCCCATATTCCTTTACAGTAAGATTGATATAACCCAACGGGTAACATTAATTTGACTACGTTAAAGGAATGATATGGCAAAGAAGAAAGCGACTAAGAAAGTTGCTAAGAAAACTACCAAGAAAACTGGTAGACCTACCAAATACACTCAACAACAAAAAGATACATTATTGCGACTTGCTCCACTAGGGTACACTAATAAAGAAATGGCTAACCTTATAGGGTGCGCGGAGTCCACATTTTACAAACTTATGGAAGACGATCCAATCTTTTCGGAGTCCTTAAAGATATCTAAAGACTTGGCAGACTCACTTGTAATAGACTCATTGTTTAAAAAAGCTACGGGGAAAATATCTACAAAGGAAGTGGTAAGCGGCATTTGTCCGAATACCGGTAACATAATCGAAAGTACGAGAGTGAAAGAAATCGCTCCCGACACTACATCAATGATCTTCTGGCTCAAGAACCGTAGACCGGACCAATGGCGAGAGAAGCAAGTTATCGAACATCAAGATGCAACAATAAAGATCGACGTTGACGACTCGGGACTTTAATGAGCTTTAAGAAAACCGAAATACAAAAGAAAGCCGTAAAACTCCTAGGAGGTATCGCCAAGCACAATATGTTGTTTGGCGGCTCATGATCTAGGTCCGGCAAAACTTTTATCGCATGTTACGCTATTATAATACGAGCCTCTAAAGTTAGGTCGCGGCACGCAATACTTAGAAAAACGTTTAACAGTGTTAAAACGTCTATATGGATGGATACAATACCGAAGATTGTTGACATCGCTTTTCCCGAATTGAAAGATTCATGGTCTAATAGAAACAAAACCGATTATGTTTGGGTGTTACCTAACGGCTCGGAGGTATGGGTCGCAGGGTTAGACGATGATAAACGTGTCGAGAAGATTCTAGGGAAAGAGTATTCAACTATCTACTTCAACGAGTGTTCACAATTAAGTTATGCGTCTATTCAAATCGCCCTTACAAGACTAGCAGAAAAGAACACACTATCTAAAAAGGTGTATTACGACTGTAATCCGGCTTCTAAAAAACACTGGGCTTACTGGCTCTTTGAGAAAAAGGTCAATCCGGTCGAGTCGGAACCTCTTAACAATCCCGATAATTACGTCAGTTTGTTAATGAACCCGTCAGATAACATCGAAAACATAGATGAAGAGTATATAGAATTTCTTCAAGGCTTACCAGAGAAGGAGCGAGCAAGATTTCTTCGCGGCGAATATTCAGACGGAGACGACGGGCTAGCATATTACTGTTTCGATCAAGAGTTACATATCCACAATGTCGAAAGACAAGCAAGATCTACGACGCATATCGGAATGGACTTTAACGTTATGCCAATGACAGCGGCGTGTGCTTCCGTTGTTAATGGAGAGATTCACGTATTCGATGAAGCTTTCTTAGAGAATAGCGATACGCAAAGAATGGCTCATCATTTAGCAAAGAAAGGTTATCACGGAACGATATATCCCGATTCAACGGGGAAGAACCGGAAAACGTCAGGGAAGACGGACCACCAAATCTTAAGAGATAACGGGTTCCACGTTCAATACGTACACAATCCTATTCAGTATGATCGAGTGAACAACGTTAATAGACTTTTACAGGACGGTAAGGTTAAAATTAATCCAAGATGTAAAAAACTTATAAACGACTTAAATAAGGTCTCTTGGAAAGATAATAAGCTAGATCAAAAGACTGATAAGATGTTGACCCATGTTTCAGATGCGTTCGGTTATTTATGTTGGAACCTAATGCCCTTCTTTGAAGCACCAAAACAGTTAACACATACGCACATGAGGGGCGAAAAATGATTAAGATAGAAATGATAACAGATATAAGAGACTCCGTTTTCATCGAGAAGATCGAGAAGATAGTAAACGAGAAGAACGCAACAATTCACTATATCGGTTACAAAATGGCATACGCTCATTACGAAGATGAGCCAACAAAGCCCGTTAAGAAGAAAACAAAAAAGAAAGTAACAAAATAAGGAAGCATAATCATGGATGAAAGATTATTAGATCAGGCATATAGAAAACAGTTAATAGAAGAGATTAAGGGAACGGAAAACCAAGAACGTTTACAAAACTCACAGGAAGAGTGGGACGTTTACGCCGGTAATATCCGCCCATACGTTGAGCAAAAGATATGTGACCGATTCAACGCGGAACTTGTAAAAGAGATTCCAATTGTTAGTTCGATTAACATACTGAAAAAGGTCGTAGATAGTCGCGCTTCACTTTACAAGGGCGAACCAACAAGAGACTTTACAGACTTATCAGAAGAACAAGAGGAAGCGGTCGAGCTTATCTATAGAGACATGCGTACCAACTTCTCTCTATTAGAATCTAATAAGCTTTATGAATTGCAGAAGCTTCAAACACATTTATTAATAGAGCCTAAAAACGGTAAGCTAGTAATGCGTCCAGTAAAAGCGCATCAACTTAATGTTGTACCCGATCACATGGACCCAGAAACGGGAGAAGTGTATATATTCTCTGCATATAATGAAATGGTTAACACAAATAAAGCTTCGTTAAAGAATCAAAACAACGTTAACGAGAAGATCGCAGACGTTGACGATTATCAAGCGGCAGAAGATCGCTTTATCGTTTGGTCTAAAGAGTATCATTTCGTAATGGACGGCAACGGATTAATCTTAAATGAAGATATAGAGTCGCCTCTTGCTAGCGAAGGTGTCATGCCAGTAGTTCCAATTTCAGCAATGAAAGATTTCACATATTGGCGAGAAGAGACAAACGATGTGGCAGAGTTTTGTGTTGATTATAACGTACATCAATCTATGCTCGGTCAAATTGTCGAGACTCAAGGCTTTGCACAGGCTTTCTTAAAGGCTCCATCTAACTTAATGCCTTCATACATAAACGTGGGTCCTAACAGAATCTTAAAGCTTGTAACGGACCCGAATAATCCAGACTCTAACGTTGAGTTCGGATATGCAACACCTAACAGTGATATCGCAGGAGCGCAGGCATATAATGAATCGCTGCTAGCTCAATTCTTATCATCTCAAGGACTAGAGACAACTTCGATTAGTGGGCAAGCGTCTACAGATAAGTTTTCTAGTGGAACCGAAAGACTCTTAGCTCAGATTGAAAAGTTCGACGCGAGTAAAGAGACAATGGCGATCTATAGAGACGCAGAAGCAGAAATCTACAAGATTGTTAAAGCATGGCATAACGTTCTTAAAGGAACGGGCTTACTTCTTTCTAAGTATGAAACGACAGACTTTCCAGAAGATAGTGAAGTTATTGTTAAGTATAAAGAGCCTCAACACATGTTAAGTGAAATGGAACGCCTCGACATTGCGGAAAGGAAAATGGATATGGGTATCTATGACAAGATAGACGCTATCGCTTTTCTAGAAGAGATTCCAAGAGATCAAGCAGAAGAACTTATTCCAAAAGAGGGTGATATATTAGTCGAGCCTAATGTTGAAACAGAAGTTATCGACGAAGAGAATAAAGCGTAATGAAACGACTCGCCGGCAAATCGACACGTACAAAAGACAAGGTTGAGCAAACGTTAGACGTTAGTAAGATTCTTGGAGTTGACGTTTCCGGCAATCCTCGCTTAGTTCAAGAGGTCGGACAAGCTTTATTAGATCGAATTATTGATAGAACAGTAGACGACAATGAAGATGTTTCAGGTAATAGATTCGACAGTTACTCGAAAGCTTATCGAGAGTCTGAGGATTGGGATGAGTTCGGAAAGAGTGCGAGTGATATCAACTTGTCTCTAACGGGCGACATGATGGACTCTCTCGACTTTAAAACGAAAGGCTCGAAAGTAACAATCAAAGTCTCAAAAAATGAGACGGGCAAAGCGTTTGGTAACATCTCAGGAATAAGAGGTAAAAACAAAAGCGTTATCAATCCGCGTGATTGGTTTGGCGTATCCGCTAAAGACGTAAAGAAAGTGAAATCAAAGTTCAAGGATGATATTGCTAACATCAAGGATGAAGTTAGTACCGCGAATGAACAGGCAGTTACCGATCTATTGACTGTTTCATTCGTGGACCAAGAGTCGCCGGAAGATGTTTTCAATTTAGCGTTTTCAGAACTATTCGAGGTTAACGATGGCAGTTAAGATTAAGAACGGTAAAGCTATAGAGAGGAGAATTAAAAAAGCTGTACACGACTTTAAAAACAACCCGAAAGAGTTAAAGAAGTCGGCGGCGACTGTTCAAAACGAAATGCGTCGAAACATACGAGCCGGATTACAGGTTAACGACACTCCTATGCCGCTATTGTCCGCCGAAACTATTAATAGACGCGTTGATATAGTCGAACTTAACACGAAATCCAAGTATTATAGCAAGTTCAAATCAAACGCCACTATAACGGGCGACTTTGTTAGAAAGTTATTCGCTAAACCGAAAGGCAACAAGATTATAATAGAGGGCTTGGGTACTCATAAAGGATATATCAATTCTGACGGGCTTATTCCTATTAAGAGTATGGTTAATATTAGCGACATTGTTAGAGGGTTCGCTTCTAGAAACGTAAAGCTTCTAGGGGTAACAGATAACGCCAAAGCTAAAATTAAAAATCAATTTATAAGATTCTTGCGACGCAAGAGATAATAACGAACGTCAAACTTATTTGACACGTAACATTTACGGAGATTACAATGGATGTAACGAACCAAAACGAGTCTACGACTCAAACTTTAGAGCCTACGGCGACAGAGACAGCAGCGAACATTGAAACAGTTAAGAACCCAGAGGCGGTTTTAGCTAAGAATCGTGACTTATTGGCACAGCTTAAGAAGCAGAAAGAACAACTTTCTGGTTATGAAGAAGCTGACAAGGCGAGAAACTTAGATAAAGAACAGGCAAAAGGGAACTACGAGGGCGTTATCTCTGCATTAAGAGACGAGCTTAAAGAGGTAAAAGGTAGAAGTGCCGACTCTGATAAGAAATATGCTTTCAATCGTTTCAGTGAACAGATTAAGTCTGCCGCTGTTAAGGAGCATTGTAAAAACCCAGACACGCTTATGAAGCTACTAAGTGTAGAGCAAATGAAGAGTGTTGAGATTGACGGAGACTTTAACGTCAATGCTGATGATCTTAAAAGATTGTTAGATGAAGTTAAGGAGCAATACTCTGATATAAAGTTGTTTGACAGTGGCAAAGTAAATATTAACCACGTTACAGGAACGCCAAGACAAGAAAGTAAAAACGTTGAGCCTCAAACTAAACAAGATATTATAGCTCAACTAAGAAATTTATAAACCACATACCATAGGAAGGTAAAAAATGGCTGCTAACAATCTAGCACAAACAAAAGCGGAACTATTTTCTAGTCTCGTACAGAAAGAACTTTTAGATGCAATTTCACTTGCTCCATTAGTAGAAGACCTATCAAGCATGGCTGTAAAAGGCGTTAATGTTGTTTCAGTTCCTAAGCTTACAAGCTTTACTGTTTCAGAAAGAGGTTTCGGAGACGCAGGTGCTGATAACGCTCCACTAGTAGACAGTGTTGATCAAATTCCACTTTCTCAAAACCCAATCGTTAAATGGAATTATGATGCTGCAGACGCAATGCAATCATCAATTAACTACCAAATCAAAGCGGCAGAAAGAGCAGCAACTGCACATATCAGAAACTCTAACTCTAAGTTAATTGTTGGTATGATCGCAGCTTCTAACTTTTCAGCAGGACTTGTTGGTGCTGATATTACAGAAGACGCAATTCTTGCTATGAGATCGCACATTCTTAAAAACGAAGGTGATCTTTCTAAGACTGCTTTAATCGTTCCAGTTGATCAAGAAGAAGCAATGCTTAAGATTCCTAACTTTATCAGAAATGATTATAGAGGACTTGGTACGCCAATCGTTGACGGACAAATCGGAACTGTTTACGGTGTTAAAGTTGTAATTACTAACGCTACTTCTATGCCAGTTGATGAAGCTATCATGGTAGAAATGTCAGGATACGGTTATGCTGTTCAAAGAGAAGCTAAGTATGGTGAACAACCTAACCTAGATTATGGAACTGAAGGTGTGAAAGCCGTTGTAGACACTACTTGGGGACATGGTCCATTACAAGTTAATGAAGGATACGCTGCGGCGGCTTCTAAGTCTGCATTAATCGCGACTATGAAATAGTGATTAATCACAAAAAAACAATACCTAATTACATTGAAGCGACAAGCCCGAGAGGGCTTCGTCGTCTCATGTTTGATACGAACGTAAAAGCAAAATCAATGCACCAATACTTCGATATCCAAACTCATGTTAATCGTAGAGGGAAAACTCTATGGATTGCATGGTACTACGCAGAAATGAAACCACAAGATTTAGAAACCTTAACTAAGGAAGACTAAATGACAAAATATACAGTTAAAGGCTCTACGATAGGTAAAGAGCGTAATAAGTTTACTGGAGATTCTAGTAATAACGTAAGTGTTAGAACAATATCACCAAACTCTGACGCATTTTTAGCGGCGACACTCACTCTCAAATTTTGGGAATGTACGGGAGTCGATTGCTCATCAATTAATTTCATAACACTAAACGCAGGCGAACCCGTTATTAGTAACGAGGGCGCTTATATATTAGAGAGCTAGATAATGACAAAGATACACTCAACTATAACAGACACTGACGAAATACATGTACCAAAAGGCTTTACAGAAGCAGGCGCGGACACGATACCCTCTAAGAATGTTGGTGGTGTATTAGAATGGATTAACAAAGATGAAGTTAGCGGACCTCAAGGACCGGCAGGACCGGCAGGCTCTCTCGCAACAATTACAGTAGTAGACGCAGCGGACCCAGTTGAACTCTCGACGATATCTGATTTAGATGTTGGTATCGAAGTAATTGTTAGACAAGTATCGACAGGCGAAATTGACACTCAAACGCTTTATATCTACGATGCAGACGCAAGTAATTACCCTAAGATTGCACCTTATATAATGGCGACTTCAAAAGGTGGGGATACTGCTTGGGTAAGTGGCGTTGGTGCATACGAAATTTCTGGACCAATACAGACGTTAACTGGCGATAGATACATGACGTCTAGCGAACAACACGCGGTCGCATTAAGTGATTCAACTGGTATCGTTAACGGTGGTGAAATAACTATCAATGGTGGTGATAATACAAAATTTGATATCGCAGACGGTATCGGACATATAGTTGATAATCATACCGACCCAACTAATCCAGTAACGGCAGAGATTAAATGGACGGGATTAATAGCTCAAACAGATGATTTACTTCTTACTAAGGTAAATACCTTTATCGGCATAGAAAAAGGCGCGCTCGACCCTACAGATGGAAAGTATTTTGGTGAAATAGTACAACAAGAATTCGGCTTTAGTGATGAAGAACAAAGAGACATTATTAACATCGGGTTAACTACACATATTGGAATGACTGTCATTGAAGCAGTTACACAAACTTCTAGGTTCATTGCTTCACCATATAATCAACTGAATGATATGGCGGCTGCAATTGGTATTATTAATACTAGTGGAAATGTCTACTCTGCCAACGGAGCAAACCTATTATTAAATAAATCGGGTGGAACTTCTTTCTCGATGGGTATTAACTACGGGGTTAACAAGAAGAACCCTAACGAATCAGCTAACGCAGCATCGGTCGCAGGTTCATTCTTTATGAATTATAGAGATGGATTGGGCGGTTTTACTATCGTTCCAAGTGTTTTCAATTTAGACGTGGGTAACTACGATGACGGGTCGGGAAGCTTGGCATCAGTCGCCAATAATCGATTCAGTATCTTTAGACTGTTTTATAGTCAATCAGGCGTCACGATTGCACACTATGGGCAAGCTTTATATACATCAATCGCAGCAGCAGAAGCAGCTCTTAATACAGAAGTTTTTGAAAAGAACCCTCAACTTAATACTATCCCGATAAGAGGATGGATTATTGCAAAAGGTAATGCGACAGACTTAAGTGACTCAGCGAAAGCGCGTTTTATAAATGCAGGAAAGTTTGGAGAAGGTGCAAGTGGCGGAGCAACGTCGGCAACGACAACTCTTCAAGCCGCCTATAATAATTCTATAGAGCCAGAAATTAAAACGAACGTAACGAACGGTGCTTTAGTTGTTCAAGACGCGGACACTCCCACAGGACTTCCTTTATTTGAAGTTAAAGACTCAGCGGCAGCAAACACTTTGTTATGTGTTGATTCTGTTAGCGTGGGTATTAACGGAGTGTCGTCTACGGCGGTTTTAACTGTTCATGATAACGGTACAAGTTTAAACCCTATTGTAAACATTGCTGCCGATGATGAAAACCCATGGGCGTTAGTTGTAAATAATGAAACTTATTCGGGAACGGATACGCATGGTTTAAAGTTTTCGGTTGGTGATGATGGCAACTCTTTAATCTATGCAGCTGATAACGGTACACTTGCAGGGGAATTGAGGCTAGGAGTTGATAACACAAATAAAATAGTTGTTGATACAACTTCAACAAGAGTTGAAACGCAAGCATACGCATTAACTAATAACTTAGTTGACGGCGCTAACATCTCAACAGATTGTGCGCTATCAAACGTGCACGAGGTTATTCTCGCAGGCGACAGAGTTCTTGATAATCCAACTAATTTAAAGGATGGCTCAACTTATATATTCATTATTAAGCAAGATGCTACAGGTACAAGATTATTAACATACGGCACAGCATTTAAGTTTGTTGGCGGTGAAGTTCCAGTATTATCAACGGATGCTTTATCGGTCGATATCTTAACAGGAATAAGTGATGGGACAAATATTTATTGCTCTCTTGGGAATGGGTTCGCGTAATGTTAACTTTCCCTTTCACATTGTTTGCTGCTGCTAAAAAGTTTGTTAACGAGTTCGCCACATATTTTAATGGGGTTGATGAATGGGTTAGATGTGGACCTAACTCTATTACAAATGACTTGTCTGTTTTTGCTTGGATTAGAGTTCCGAGTAATAACTTAACTAGAACAATTGCCTCCAATTATCATAGTGGTATAGGTCAACGGGCGTGGTCTTTGAGTTTAAATGCTACCGGTAGTTTAAGATTAAGAATGTCGGAAAATGGTACTTCAGATGCGAAAACTTTAAACACTACCTCTTTTAATGTAGAAGATGGGGAATGGCATTTCGTAGGGTTTACATTCAACACTGCTAATCAGGCAGAGATATATGTTGATGGAGTTAAAGAGACTTCATATTCTGGTACCGACAATCCGATGACAAATATTCACAACTCGACCACTGATTTCTCTATAGGAGCATTAAGAAATGGAAGTGAAAAAGGTTTAGGGCACATTGATGAGGTGACAGTGTGGAAAGATACTGTCTTAAGTGATAGCGAAATAACTAATCTTTATAATTCAGGGGTACCTACTAACCCTACTAAACTATCAACAAGCGCGACGCTTTCAAACTGGTATAGAATGGGAGATGCTGACACAGCACCGACTATTGTAGATCACATCGGAGGCATTGACGGGACTATGATAAGTATGGATCAATCTAATTTTACTAGATTACCACTTGTCCCGAATCTCGGTGTTGATATGAATGGCGTAGATGAATACGTTAAGGTAAGTGACATATCCGGTGTACTTCCTGTTAATGATTTCACATTACACGGTTGGTTTAAGCTTAATGCAGGGACTACTACAGATAACTTAATAAGTAAGTTCGGTTTTGCCGGTAGCTACAGCGTTCTAATTGCTCAACAATCTACAAATAAAATTCGAGTTTACATGTCAACGGACGGCTCTGCTTTAATCTCTCATGATACACCTTCGACTTTCGCAAGAGGTGGGTGGCGACATGTTGCTTTAACATACGGTACAGCTGGAGAATTAAAGTTATACGTAGACGGAAACTTAGAGTTAAATCAAACAACGGCTTTCACAACTATGCACGTCGATAACGAAGCAGATTCTTGGAGAATCGGAGCGCAAGGTTCAAGCGGCGCAGGAGCTTCAAACTTCCTAGACGGTGTTGCAGGTTCATGTGCAATCTATAACAAAGAATTAAGTTTAGCAGAAGTACAAGAAATAAACGATGCTGGAAAATGGGGCGATACTCAATTACTGAGCACATCGGCAAGTTTGGTTTGGCTTATGAACGGCGGCGATAACTTTAGCGCAAACACGTTACCAGACGTTGTTGGTTCTAACACTATCGATACTGTAAATATGACAGCTTCTAATATGGTAGGTATCTAATGGAAAGATGGATAGTAATTAATAATCATGAGCTAATAGAAGAGTATTATGGGGACTATACGCCTCAAGTCTTGAATGACGAGCAACATATATTAAGGCTTCCGACGGGAGCTAAGTATGAGAAGCATTATCGAGGGTATCTGAAGTTTAATAAAGAAGAAATGATTCTTCTGCAAGAGTCGGGCGAAACAACTAATAATAAGTTCGGAAAACCTGTTCACTCATACCCGAATGCGTTTGCATCAAAGAGAACAAAAGAAGGTTTTAATCTCTTTAAAAGAGTTCATGGGCTACCATGTAAAGAAATAGCAATGGGAGAAGTTGTAACCTTCGATCTAGAGGTCCCGTATGAGTGGACTAAAATGCAAGCGATTGAGCTTATAGGTGCTAAAGAGTGCATTACAGTTAGCTTGTCTGTATTAGATAATCAATATGGTACATTCTCGACAATTCCTTATATGAATCTTAATCAGTTCGGTTACGACGTTAATGTTTCTCCAGACTTTTACCGTTTTTCATCGAACTATGACGCAAACGTGTACAAGACAATGATTATTAGAGTCGAAGTAACTAACTCAAGCTCAGTAATTAGCACAATCGGGGTTAACGTTGAGCTAAACGAAGTTCAAAAGTAACTAAAACGAATGATTAACATATCTTAACAAAGGCTTATACATGAACAAGTGGAAAAACATCACTATATACGTAACAATTTTAGCGGTAGCCATTCTTATTGGTTACGACTTCGTAGCAATCGCAAAAGGCGGAACCGAAGCGAGCATTTCACATCTCGTTAAGGTCTGGGGACATAAATATCCTATTATACCGTTTGTTGTAGGTGTTTTAATAGGTCATTTCTGGTGGAGCGTTAAACCAACGAAAGACCTAGAAGAAATCGAGCGCATGGTCAAAAAATTGGACGAATAGCCCGATTCTATGGATAATAAATAAGACAGGGAAAATGAATGATTTTTATAAAGATACTCACAGAGAAAGTGGTTCAAGAAAATGATAAAACACGAATTGATGTATCTAGTACGTTCGCTAGTGGTGTTACAAGCGGTATTCTATCTTATGAGATCGAGCCTTATACTGGACATGGATACATTGATGTTACTTCTGATAAGTATCTCGATTGGGCGTATAGTGCAAGTGGCGATCAAATTATTTCTGTCAAAATAACAGAAGTAGACCTTACCGAACACGACCTAACGTCAACACTTACAATTAAAACAATCGCAGAAGATAATCTCTTCTCGGAAGATACGGATATTTCTCCATACGAGCCTAATTTACATAACTGGGTACAAGAGGGAAGAAATAGTTTTCTTGATAAGCATAGAACAGCACAAATCGACATACTAAATGATCTTGATGCTGCTAGAATATGGAAGAATGACGGGACTAGATACGAAGCTTCTGACATTGTAGACATACAAGAGTTTAAAGAGTGGAGTAAATTTCTAACTCTTAAGATTATATTCGAAGGTATTTCAAACGATATCGGAGATGTGTTTTCTGTTAAAGCTACAAAGTACGACACGCTAGCAGTTAACGCTAAGAAACGAGCAACACTCCGACTTGATCCAAACGCAGACGGTGTAAATACTATCTCGGAAAACGTTGATAACTTTACAGGTGAGTTGGTTCGCGGATGATATACAGTAAAGTACGCACATATTTAAAAGCAAGAATAGCGGCAGTAGATAGTGACTTCAAAGAACACAAAGACGCGTTCAATGACGACAATATCGCAAAGACCGGCTTTAATAAGGCTTATCATATTCTTTATAGTGTGCCGTCGATATCTAAAAGCGATTATCTTATAGATTCTGAAATAGAAGTTATCGTTAAGTTTTTCTTTAGAGGATATAGAGACACGCAAGCGGCGCTTGACGACTCAATGGACTTAGTTAATTCAGTAGCTCTTGACTGCGGAAGTCTCGAAAACTTATCAGCATTTAGAGTGACTGACGATTTTCCTATTCAGTATTGTAACCCTACCGGACAAGTGCCGGAACCTTTAGAGAATAACGACAATTCAATAATAGTAACATTAAACTTAAACATGAGTGTACTTCAAACACTCTGTTAATAATAAAACAACAAGGAAGTTAAAATGGCATGTGTAACAAAAACGACCGAAATCGTATTAGAGGCTTCTTCTGCGACTTTCGGTAAAGAACAAAGAGAATGTGTAACTCCAATACTAGGACTAACAGGCGGAGAATCTTTTCATATCTCTAACGTAGATACTGATTTCTATGTATGGTTTACAGTAAACGCAGTTGGTGTTGATCCGGCTCCGGCAGGAAAGACAGCTATCGAAGTTGATCTTCCTACAGGATATACAGTTGCTCAGGCAATCGCATTAATTAAAACAGAAGTAGAAACTGCTAAAGCATTTTATGGGCGTCTATGTCCTGATAATACTTGTGTAGTTTTAGAAAGTTATAGAATAGGTGCGTCTTTGAGTGTTCTTGCTGACGTTGATACTGGTTTCACTTTTGAAGAAGTCACGACAGGTTTAACGGAAGCTCTTGGAAAGACTAAAGAGGGTATCACAGTAAACTTTGAAGCGACTACGTTCGATGTAAAATCAAACCAAACGGGTGAGCTACTTTTAGATCAGATAATTCAAGGTACTTCTGCAAACATGGAAATGAGTCTCTTAGAAGTTTCTAAATCTAAACTTGAAACTATTCTAGCAGAAGGTTACGGAGACAAGTATACTCCGGCAGCAGGTACGACTCTTGTTGGTTTCGGTACTACTAAGAACTTTAAATCTTCTTTTGAGAGTGCAGGGCGTGTTGTTCTTCATCCTCTAAGATTAGACGCCTCGGATAGAACGGAAGACGTTACTTTTTGGAAAACGTTACCTATGCCTAGCTCAATTAACTATGACGGTTCGGACACAAAAGCGTTATCTATTACTTTCAACGCTCTAGTTGACGAGAATAGACCGTCAGAGATTAGTGTGTTTGCAGTAGGCGATTCGGCACAATATTTAGCATAATTAACAACGCCCTCGAAAGGGGGCTTATCTATGGAGATGGATATGGACATGATATTTGAAAGAACGATTTATAAGTTAGTTATTTACGGAACGGAAGTAAAGTTTCGTGCGCCGATTGTGAAAGAATACAAGGCTTTAATAAAGAAAATGGAAAAGGGTGACAAGAGTGAGTTCGATTTAATGTCGGAATTTTTAGTGTCGCTTGGTATGGACAAAAAAGTAATTGAAGAACTTGAAGCATCACACTTAAACGAAATTATCGTCATGATAACTAAAGGTGAATCGGGAAAAAAGTAGACGAGGACATTTTAAGTTTCGCACAGGTAAGTAGATTCTACGGGTTTACTTACGATTACATTCTGACAATGTCGCTTGATATTTTCAGAGAGTACCAAAAGGCGATTAAAGTCCTCAAAAGCGAAGAGTATCTAAACCAAATACAAGTAAGCACATATCCTCATATTAAAAACAAAGAGGACAGAGACAAGATTAGAAAATCATATACACAGCATAGTGGTACAAAAGCAGTTACTGGTATCGAGATGGCAAGGAAACTAGCAGGATGGCAAACGAAAAAGTAATAATCGAACTAGATTTAATTCTTAATAAAGGCTCGGTAAGAAAGACTACCGCCGACATTCCTAAAAAGTTTGGGGGTGCCGGTGTCGCTTCTGGTAACGCTTTTTCAAAAGGCTTCTCGATAGGCTTGGGTAAAGTAAAAGGTTCCGTTAGCAGTGCGCTCGGCGGATTAAAGAGTCAATTTATTGCGTTCGGCGCAGTAGTAGCAGCAGGGTTTAGTTTTAAAGCGGCTATAAATGGCGCGGCAGAAATGGAAAATTCTTTTAAAGGACTTGCCTCAGTTTCGGCAGCGTTCGGCTCCGATCTTGATCTTCTAAAAGAAAAGGCGAAAGAATTTAGTGCCGACGGTGTTATTCCGCTAGCAGAAGTAACTACGTCCTTTAAAACACTACTAGCAAATTTTAATGGAGACGCAAAGAAAACAGTCGACGTGTTTCTAGCATTAAGAGATGCGGCAGCGTTTAACCGTCAAGGGACTTTGTCATTAGGTGAAGCAATTGTCGGAGCGTCGGAAGGTTTAAAAAACGATCTTTCAATCAAAGTCGATAACGCCGGTATAACTAAAAACTTAAGTATATTACAAAAGGAATACGCGGAATCTATAGGTAAGACAGTCGGAAAATTAACCGCTGCAGAAAAGGTTCAGGCGGAATATGTTGGAATCTTAAAAGAGGGTTCGATATTTCAAGGAGACTATAATAAAAGTCTCGACACTTTTTCAGGTTCACTTGATAAGGTTAGCGGTTCATTTAAGTTTCTACTTGCGGAACTTGGTAAGTTCGCGACGCAATCGAGTACGGTTCGCAGTATTTTAGACGGTCTATCGTCGGGGTTTAACGGTATAAGAATACGGTTAAGACAGTTTCGAGAAGAGACAAAAACGGATGAAATTAAAACAATTACGGCAGAGATAGAACGTCTTGGCGAGGTCGTTGCGACAAGTAAGCAGCAAATCGAAGCTAGTAAAGGTGGGCGCATATTCGAGAGTTACTTCGGAAAAAGAGGGAAACTCGAAGAGGATATAGAAGACTCACTAGGGAAAATACAAATGTTTCAAGAACGTCTTGCGGAGTTAACCGGCGCGGATGAAGAAACAACAAGACCTTCAATTATCCCACCGTTAACCTCTCCAGAGGCTCAAGAAGAGGTCGACACTACTTTAGACATGTTCAATAGTCTACAAGCCGGTTTTGACAATACCGCGAAAACAATGGCAAATACCTCTAAAAAACTGGCGTCTACAATAAAAGGTGCTTTAGTTAAAGGTATCGTCGGCGGAGTTCAAAACATCGTTAACTCTCTTATGAACGGGGAAAACGCTTTTAAGAACTTTGGTAAGTTCGTTCTTGGAATGATGGGAGAAATGGCGACTCAAATTGGTACTGTTTTAATTGGTGCAGGGCTTGGTGTCGAGGCTCTAAAGGTTACGGGCGGCGGCGCGGCGATTGCGGCAGGGATAGGTTTAGTCGCAGTTGGAGCGGTTATAAGTAATTTAGCAGGCGGCGGTGGTGCCACGGGCGGCGGTTCTTTCTCGGACGGCGGCGGTAGTACCCTAGTTAGTGACACGGGCGTAATTGATGAAGATGAGCCGGAGTTAAAAGAGGAAAAACTAGGCGTTACGGTAAACATAACCGGCGACATACTAGACTCTAATGAGACAGGTTCCAGAATCGTACAACTTATTAATGACTCAGTAGACGGCGAAGGTGTAACTATTAGACGTAATGCGATTGCATAGATTAGAATAGAGTATCAAGGAAATAATTAATGTTAACTACAAGATCGGCTTTTTATTACGGATATACAGTTGACGCAACGTCAAACACAATAAGAATGAACGAAGGAAGTGGCGACATTGACGTCACTTTACCTTCTGGAAAATACACACTAACAGACTATATAAATGCGGTTAGTATCGCTATAAACGCGGCATTAACTCAAGACTATACAATAGCAGTAGACCGAGTCACGAGGCTTGTCACAATATCGGCACCTTTAGACTTTGAGCTTAAGATTGCCGACATATTCCCTCTTAATAGTGGGTACCCGATTATGGGCTTCACTGTCTTATCGAATCTTTCTGGTTCAAACGCGTACACGTCCGATTCGGCTAGCGGCTCGATCTACTTACCTCAATTCTTTTTACAAAGGTACGTAGACTTTGAAGACTGGAAAGAGTTTATCGACGGTTCGGTAAAAGAGTCTGCCAACGGATTAGAAGAAATCGTCTCGTTTGGTCTTAAGCAGTTTATGGAGTTTGATATCAAGTTCATAACAGACAGAGAAATGGGCTTTGATGCTCCAATAGAAAACAATAATACAGCGATACAAGATACGCGCGACTTTATGGATTACTTAACCGCGAAAGGCGATCTAGAGTTTATGAAAGATAGAGACGATAGAAACTCTTTTTTAGAGTGTCGCCTCGAAAGAACGTCGAGCAGTAGTAAAGGTATCGGATACAAGTTAAAAGAGCCGCGCTTTGACGGTTACTTCGAAACAGGAAAACTTAAATTTAGGAAGATATAATGACCGTTGATTTTAAAAGCCCAGTAAGTTCTACAAATGTAAACTCTGCATACATAAGCCGAAAAGAAGATTCAACATCTATCGGAAAGATCGACTTTCTAGACACTGGCGGAGTTCAAAACCCTTCACAGTTAGACGTTAAGAAAGACACGGAAGCGAATCTTATAACATACGCAGCAACGGCGACAGACGGACAGGTTTGCTTTTCAACGGACACGCTAAAGTTCTTCATTATTCATACAAGCATTTTAAACGAAGCCGGCGGCGGTGGTGGCGGTCTAGACGAATGGGTTTCGGCAGCACCTTATCTTGTCGGCGATATCGTTTGGCTTTCAACAACGAACACAATTTATAGATGTATCACTCTTAACTCTGACGTAACTTTCATATCTACTAACTGGCAACGGTTATCAAACGACGCAACATTGTCTCTATATGATAATTCAACGTCAGGACTAGCGGCGACAAACACACAAGATGCAATCGACGAAGTAGAAAACAGAGTAGACACGAACGAAACAGATATAGCGAGCAACATAATTAACATCGATGAATTAGAGTCGAAAACAACGAACACTAAAAGAACCGAAGACTTTGAGGTTAATCTTCCAAGTGCGGTCTACTCAGAAACGGGTGTGACTAATACGGTTGTTGATGAAACGACTACGCCTTTAGACGGCTCAACTTCTGCAAGCTTTACAATTACGACGGGCGATAGTGGCGGCGAATTAATTGGTGCGGTTTACACAACACTTAAGCCGGTTGAATTTGAATTACAAGGACGTTTACTTGATTGGAAGTATGACGGAGACAATGAAGATGTTTCACTTTTCATAGAAGAGTCAAGCGACGGTGTTGTTTATACAAACGCCTCGAAAGAGTTAAAGCTTCCAAGTACAGAAGCAAAGACTATTCAAGTTAATTTTCAACTTGAGCCAACGACAACACACTATAGACCGAAGTTCGTAATTAACACTGATAACGATACTAAGGTTATGGGGTGGACAAACGAAAGAACAATATCAAACCCTAATCAATACATGTCACTTGTAAAAGAGAATACTTATAGTGCAAGAATTGCAAATAATGGAACGGCTACAGTAACAAGCGACAACGAGTCTTTTGTCGACACGGCAGTAAGGACCTCTTTAGGAATAGTTAGGGTAACATTAAAGTCTGGGTTCTTTTCTGTACCTCCGTCTATCGTTGCAACAGTTGAAAGTGACTACCATTTTAGAGCAGGGGTTAACCTAGTGTCTACCAATGTGTATGACATACAGTCGAATAATAGAACGGGCGTTTTGGCGGATAAAGACTTTAACATTTCTCTACAGCGTCAGCTACTAGACTACACAAGCCCCGAAACCGGAGTAGTATTTCAAGGGCAGACTTCTGAATTAGATACAATTGCGTACACTCCTACTATTCAGGGAGCTACCGGCAATACAGGAGTAGATTTTACTTGGAGAAGAGAGGGTGACTCTCTCTATATTCAAGGTAAGTATATAATCGGGACTACAAACGGCTCCGAGTTACAACTAGGGCTACCGACAGGGTTAACCATAAAAAGTGGACAACCTGTAAAGAATATAGGGACGTTAGGAAGAGGGGCAAACACAACAACTTCCTATCAAGTGCTTTCTACGGGTGGCGACAACTTTTTAAACGTTGCTGCTATGGGCGGCGGCGGTATGGGTCTTGCACCTACTAACGGTAATTCGTTTTTTATTAACGGAGATGCGGTTTCATTTTATGCGACAGTGCCGATCGAAGGTTGGAAGGCTTCTGATATTCTTTATACAGTGGCAGGAGTAGGGCTTAAAAATAAAACAGGTGGGGCAGAATATCTTACAGGGGAAACTCTAGACGGAAAAAAGGTCTGGAAAGTGTATGTTTCTGCGAGTACAGCAAGTGCCGCTTTGATAGCTACAGGAGTCGATAAGATAGTTTCACAAGGAGGTACATTTACAGTATCGCCAACAAACATCAAGCCAGTACCTTTTGATAACGGAACAAATAGTTCATTCTTTTTATTCAGTAGCTCAAGTAATGAGATAACTTGGATTGCAGACGCTACCAGAGTGATAGACGCTTGGGTAACATATACAAAGGTTTAATAATGGACGCTTTAGAAGTTAGATTGATAGAAATTATTTTCGGCTTATTACTAGCGGCGGTTTGCTACTTTTTAAGCAGACTCATAGGAAAATTCGACGACTTAACGTTATCGGTTAATAGTCTACACACGGAAGTAAAGACCGAAATAGTTAAAAGAGAAACGGACTCGCTAAGAGTGGACGACCTTGCAAAGTCGATTCATAAAAACAACGGGCGAGTAATGAAGATAGAAACAAAGATAGCTAAGATTGAAACAATTATAAATATGGATAAATAATGGCTTATGTATTAACAGAAGCGGCAAAGCTCGCAGCGTCTCAAACGGCAAAGACTCCTAACTTAATAATAGATATTATAGGCGTTGGCGTATTTGGGTATTTTCAAGACTTAAAGACGCTTAAGTTTGACGACGGGTATGACTTCGACGAGGGTTTATTTTTTGATACTCCCGTTCCGAATAATACAACATACCCTTTTGTTTCTAAAAGCAAGACCACTAAAAGACTAACTCAACAACTTAATCAAGATAAGGGTGGAACGGGTTCAATCCCTTCTATGAAAGTTTCGCTTATAGACTATCGCGGAATAGTGACGGACCTTATCGGAACTAAGGAACTTCTCGGCGTTAAATGTAACGCTTACTTATCTTTTGACGGTTTAGAGCATCCTAAAGACTCTATAAGAATATTCTCAGGAGTTATCAACGGCGTTGAAAGTTTAGCCGGCGAATATGTTATTACAATCGACAATCCCGACTCTCTTAAAAGACAAGAGTTGTTTATTCAATACGTGGACGAGCTAACGGCTCCAATAGATAACGTCGCAACTGCTTTACAGGTAAGAGATAACGCGAATTTTATCGGCTCTCAGGCGGAGTTAACATCGTATTTGAGAGTTGACGACGAGATAATGAGAGTGAATATCATCGGCGGTAGTTCAACGGACTTCGCTCAAGTGACACGTGGAGAGCTTGGAACCACTCCGGCGGCGCATGATGATGAAGCGGAAATAGTTAGTGTTTATAGACTTGTCGGCAATCCTATTGAGTTAGCTCTTGCAATCATGTTATCTAAAAATTCAAGCGACGGATATTATGAAACGGATGCCTTTAGTTTTGAAGATATCGGAAGTCAAACGTTTACAAATTCAATAATCATAGAAGAGTTTAATGTAGCAGACGAGCAATCTATCACAGCCGGAGATATCGCAGAGATTAAAAACTCTAATGGTGTCGATGGACAATATTTAATTCTAGATGTTGGGGTCGTTAGTGACGATTTTAGTTTTGTCAAAATTGACGGGTTTATTAGCCCGTCACAATATCAAATCGGTACAACGGTCGAGTTTTTCTCGCAATATAATAGTCTCTCCGAAGGGTGCGGCATGTCTCCAGACGAGGTGGATGTTGCTCAACATAAATTAATAGACGGCACCTTCGGCGCTCAATTTCCGACCGTAGATGTGTTGCTAGACGACACAATTAATGCGAAAGATTTTATCGAGAAAGAGTTGTACGCGCCGATTGCAGCATATTTTATACCAAGAAAAGGAAGAGCTTCGGTAGGCTATACCGCTCCGGCGGTTGCAGGAGAAGGCTCTATAACTTTGAGTGCTGACAATATTTCTAAAGCGTCTAAAATCAAAGTTAAAAGAAGTACAAACAAAAACTTTTACAACTCGGTTATATATAAGTTTGGATATGATATTGTTCGAAACAAGTTTACCGATAATATTATTTCTACAAGTGAAGATTCTGTTAATAGAATTAGAACAGGTTCGACACCGTTAACAATAGAAACGAAGTCATACGCCGCTGGAGATATTAACAGAAACTTCTTTAGTTCATTATCATTAAGGCTATTGGATCGCTATAGATTCGCCGCTACACACTTCACGGTAGAACCGAGTTACGGAATAGGATACGGCGTCGAAGTCGGAGACATATTACTTCTCGACGGTACAGAGTTACAAATATATGACTCTAATACAGGTAGGCGTGACACCTTTAAGAGATTGATGGAAGTTACAAACAAGACTCTCGATATTACATCGGGAAAAGTGTCGTTAGAAATGACAGACACCAATTTCGCTTTAACGGGAAGATATTGCTCAGTAAGTCCCTCGTCGTATATAGATAGCGGATCAACTACTACAAGATTGAAGATAAAGAAATCTTTCGGTACGTCAGCTTTAGAGAATGAGTTTGAAAAATGGACGCCGTATGCCGGTCAGCCAATACAAGTGAGAGATGTTGGCTTCACTTTTCAAGAGACGATTACGTTTATTGGTATAGACCCGACTGACGTTAATTTTATGCTAGTAAGTGCGCTCTCAATAGCACCGAGCGAAGATTATATTATTGAGTTTCCTACATACGATGAATCAAGCGACTTCAACAAGCTTTTACATGGATCATTAAGCCCGAGAATTGATATTGTCTCAGGTGTAGATAATTTCTCATTTGACGTATCGCCCTCGGATATAGGAAAATTCTTTGTAGGCTCTGTTTTGGATATACATACATATTCTTTTGCAGGAGATAGGGCGGAAAACGCGGTTATAGAAAGTATATCTACCAACACAATTACAGTGACAGAAAGTCTTGGCTTCACGCCGGACAATACATATTCAATAGATAAGATCGGGTTCTCAAGTGATAACGGCGAGTTTTATTTATATTTCTAGGAGATAGGAATGGCAGATATACCAAGTGCATTGACGAAAATACAGATAGAGGAAACGAAATATAAGGCGGCAATTTCAGAAGCTTCAATGACGCGTATGGGCGGAGTTATCAATTACATGATAGATCAGTTTGTATCTATACCGTTGACGACCTTATCTAGACAAATTTCGGATAACACGGGGAATATAGCCTTTAATCAAAAGATTTATTTACCAATTAATTTTATAATTAAGGCTGTGAGTTTTCAAAGTATACAAGGCTCTTTTGCAGGAGTCGGCACCACTTCGTTTGATATTAGAATTAACGGTGTGACTTCTATATTTAGTGCTCCCGTATCAAACGCTATGAACGGAGTGGCAGCAAGAGAAACTTCTTTCATGAAAACAAACTCTACAGATTTCTCTGGTGATTTTTCTTTAAATGTCACGGGTACGGAGACTTTAAATTCAGGGGTAGTGTTGAGCGCAGGAGACTACTTGGAGGTTTTCTTTACCGTAACAGGTAACGCTTTTCAAAACACGGCGGCGGTTGAAATATTAGGCAACAAAGATTTTCCATAGGAGGAATAGATGAAAGAACAAGTATTATTAAAAGTAAAAGAAATGTTAAAAGAAGAAGGTAAAGCTGAACTTATGGAGTTCGCAGAAGACCTTGCAATGATTTGTTACAAGATTGTAGTTATCATCGTAGAAGAATCTGAAACGAAACTAGACGATGTTGTTCTTGCGGCGCTTGACGGTGTTATCAAAAAAGCAATCGACAAGCTAGACGGAAAAGAAGAATAGTATGCAAGCAATCGGCAAATGGTTCCTAGAATATATTGTTAAATACTTAATAGGACTTATTGCCGATGCAGTCGAGGCTTATAAAGTTAAGAAAGAAACAAAGAAGAAAGTTAAGGAAGCGAATGAAAACGAAGACCGTTTACAGGCTGCCAAAGATATTAAAGATATTCTCAGATAGCCCTTGTAGGGTTATTTTGTCTATCTCCATAGCCGCCGTACTTCTCACAGGGTGCGGCGGTTCTATCAAGTGGCGCCCGAATATTTACGTACATGATTACGAGAATAAGCTTATTTTAGACGCGGATAACAATAAGGTTGCGTGTAATAGTAAAGAGTTTAACAATTACGTTTCTATGTCGATTGACGATCTTGGCGAACTTGCTTTCGTTGTACATAATGCAAAAATGCCGCGAAAGGTACGAAGAAAATTAAAGAAGATAATTAAGGCGTATGAACTATCTGAGATAGAATAAAAAAGAGTCTCGGCAAACAACCCTTTCTACACACATCATATATAATAAAAGCCGATATTTAATTACTTAGTTAGTTTATATAGCTCATCATAAACCGCCGCTAAAGCTTTCGGCTCAATCCAATCTTTGTCGTTATCAATGAAAAAATTCTCCGACAGTATTGCTACTTTCATTCCGGCTTTTCTAGCAGCGTAAAGATTCGCATAACCACGGTCACCACTTTGAACAGTCTTCAAACCTCTATTGTGCATATTCGGGAAATGTTTCTCCATAATACTGAGATATAGTTGAGCGTATATTTCACTCGTCTTATCTCCGGCTAGAATTAAGCATTCAAAACCGCCAACTCTCTTATTATACGCGTTTTCGTGCGGTTCAATAGAGAAGTTAACGCCCATATCCGCAAGTTCCCCGTATGCTTTAGCTAGTTGCCCTCTAATATTAAGACGCGTTGTCCACTTAAAAGGTGTAGCGAGTTCACGATACATAAGAGCGAAGTATCCGAACTCTGATACGTTCTTAGTCTTATTAACTGCACCTTGAGCATAATTATTATGAGGTCTAACGAAGCCCATCTCTAATTTACTTGGGAGCTTCGCCGGAGTAATTACTTTTCTATCCGCTTTCTTTTTTACTTTGTGCCATAATTTTTTAAACTTTCGCTTTAACCATTTCATACTAACTCCTTTTAGTTATGGGTTGTTAATTATCTTCCGTCGTTTTGTTTTCAATTCCGCAAAGTATTTTAACTATAACATCAACAGTCCAACTATTACCAAGCGCTCTACACCTCTGAGAATCGCTAGCCGCGCTTGTGTAATTATCAGGAACGGTTTGCAATCTCTCGCACTCTATAGGCGTTAAATATCTCTCTTTGTTTCCATTAATAATAATATTATCTTTTCTAACGGTGGTTAAGCAATTAGAGGTTGCCGTGTCTTTATTTAGTTCGACCCTTTGTATAATAGGTATATCTAACCTGTTGTCAGCGCGTTTGCCGTTTAATATTCGCCTTCCCACGCGCCTCGCCCCTAATCCAGAGACCTCTAATATGTCGTTTAATTTATGTTTTTTTGGTGTTGTGTGAACATAAGGAATATTAGTCCAATACAGTCTCACTCTTTTTTGAGGGGAGACGCTTAAGCTGTTTATAATTAAAGGCTCTACACCTAGAAAACTGCTAATTACGTCTTGATATTGTTTCTGCATCAGTACATTTTCTAAGATAAAATACTTCGGCTTAATCGCGTCTAACACCTTAACAAACTCAAAAAAAAGAACGCTACGAGAATCTTTAAAGTTTAACTCTTTTCCGGCGAAACTAAAGCCTTGACAAGGGGAGCCGCCTAAAAGCAAGCCAACATCCTTTAAGTGTTTTGTCTTTATTTTCCGCACATCGCCTAGTTGGATAGTGTTTGGATAGTTTTCTTGTGTGATTTTTATAGCGTGCTTATCTACTTCACTGGCGTAATAATTATTATATTTAATATTCGCCCTATTTAAAGCTATTTGTCCGCAAGATATACCGTCGAAAAGGCTTAATACGTTCAATTACAATCCTTCGTCGTTTTGTTTTCAAACCCCGTTACTTGATCGAGATATCTATCTATGTAACACTTCTCTCGTTTCTTTACAGGAGTGTTTGTTGGAACCCATATACCGTCTTTCTCGAAGTCGTGGTCGTGCGGCTCGCTGTCTTTTTCGTGTTCCTTGTCAAAATCTGCCATATATCCCTCATTACTAAAGTGTCCGACTTTGCATCATGGTGGTTAAGCTCTAAATTAAACTGCTCCGCCAAATGCTTTAATCCTCTTTTCTTTATTCCGGCTTTCTTTGCTAGATCAATTGTAGACTCTCGCACACTCAACGGAAAGAGTTTATAAAACTCATAATGGTTCCCATGTTTTCGAAAGGTCAATTCTAGATAATAATAATCTATCCACGCCCACGCTCGTTTCTTTCTATCGTTATCAAACCAACTATTACTAGTAGTCTGCATTACCATTTTCGTACAAGGATATTTTTCTCCTAATTCTAGAAGACTCGCACACATCTCTTTCGGATGCGGATATAAAGAGGCTTCGGTGTATGATATACCGTGTATGTCCTCAGCTTCCGACTCCCAATATTTTCTACTTTGCACCTGACACCGAAATTCTTTCTCGTAGACCGTTTCGTTTTGCTCGTTATCTATTACAAGATACATAACAAGTATATCGCCACTGATCGGATCGAGGTTAGAAAATTCGGTATCAAGAAAATAAATCATCTATAATATAAACTCTCGGTTCAATCCGTCTAACGCTTCTGTTAACTCATCTACTGTAAACTTATTAAGTCCGGCGCTGCTTTTTATTCCTAAGAATTTTAAAACCGCGTCCTTACTATGATCGTCGATAGCCTTTACTGCACGTGCTTTCACACTTTCTAAAAGTTTCGTTTTCGGCGCTGCTTTATCATAAATAACGATATTGGTTTTTACTTCTGCAGCTACTCTATTGTCTTGAGTGTCCGCGTCTTTATTATCGTCGATGCAAAACAAACCGTTAAGAGCGTACTTTCTAGCATAAGAACTTGTCGCGCCTGTTAATTGTGCAGGGTCCATTCCTTTTTTACTCTCCGCCTCTCTTGCAAAGCCGTCTACAGAAATAAAGTTTTCGTTATCTCCAAACGACGCCGTTGCCTTAATATAATAACGGTCGCCAATAAGAACTACTTGATCGGTTACAGTAACAAAGTAATCACTATCCGAAAGATATGGCTTAACCGCCTCAAGAATATCTTCGCAACTTCTATAATTATAGTTACCAAACATATTGGTTTGAGTCTTAGCAGCTTTTAAATTAGATTGTATGAAACATAACGCTTTTGATAACTCTTTATTAGAACTCATTATCGGTTACCTGAGAAGCCGGAACGCTTCCGATGAAGTTCATGTTTTGAATTACGATTTCAGTTGTATATTTCGTAACTCCATCTTTTTCGTAAGAGTCATAAGAAAGTTTGCCCTCGACATATACTTCGCGACCTTTCTTTAGATAGCTCATACATATTTCGGCGAGTCTTCCAAATGCTTTTATGTTATGAAATTCGGTACGCTCTTGTTTTTGTCCGGCTTTGTCGGTCCATGTTTCGTTAGTAGCTAAGCCGAACGCACACGCGGTTCCTCTAGCTTCTGGGTCTCTTGTTAAGTTTCCAATTAGAATTACTTTGTTCACGCTCATGTTAATCTCCAGTATATAAAGCCCCTCGCAAACAACTTGGAAGTGACGTGCGAGAGGCTTATAATTAATCTTGTTTTTTACGCAAGAATATAATTTTGTTTTAGATTTTCCAAGTCGTAAAAGGTTTATAGATTCGACCGTTCGGATTGTAAAGAGGTTATTTTATTTTAATATTAGATTCGTAACGCAATACGAAATTAGACATTACGGGTTTACAAATTGCATGTCCGCCCGTAATGTCCATGCACAATATAATTAGTGGTCGAATACTACTCTAAATCATATTCAAAAACAACATTTAATAGGAGATGATATGAAGTGGTTTAAACACTTTTCAAATGCTCATTTAAGCAATTCTTTAGAAGATTTAATCAATGATTTTGGTTATGAGGGTTATGGTAGATACTGGCGTTTACTGGAAATTTTAAACGAATCTTTTGACGGCGAAACCTGTTTTTTTAAGATTCACAAACGCACAATTAGAACTTCTTTGCGGTTTAGGTCGGCGTTGCAAACGGATAGCTTCGTCGTTGCAATCGGCTTACAAGCCGGTTACAAAGTAGTTGTAAGTGAAAACCATTATGAAATAGAAGCGCCTATCTTACTGGAACTAAAGAATAGAGACTTTAAACGGGCGCGCACCGACCGTGTCACAGACACGTCTAAGAATAAGATAAAGAATAAGAATAAGATAAAGAGTAATAGTGCGGTAACTCCGTCACCTAAAAAGGCTTGTAATGAAACAATAGAAATAGTTGATTATCTCAATACGAAGCTAGGCTCCAAGTTTAAACCTACAAGCAAAGAAACAATAAAATTAATTCAAGGAAGATTGAAAGAAGATTTTTCTATACAAGATTTTAAAACTGTAATTGATAATAAATATAGCACATGGCACAACGACGATAAGATGCGAACGTATTTGCGTCCATCAACTTTATTTAGGGGCGGTAAGTTTGAGGAGTATTTAAACGAGACGATACCAGAGACTCACGAGGATAGGCTTGCTAAGTTCTTCGCGGACGCTGCAAATGGATAACGTTAATCCAGAAGCCGTCTTCTCGTGCAAGGAAGAGGCTGACTTATATTTAGAAGAGTTGGACAGGGTACAGTTTCACACGAAATACAATTTCTTAAAAGCCCATAACGGTTTTCGAAAAGGTAACATGCATACGTTTCTTGGAACGTCCGGCGGCGGTAAGTCTACGCTTACCAGAAGTTTGATGATTGATATGTTTCAAAACTTCTCGCATAAGGAAGATAAAATTCTACTTTGGTTATCCGAAGAGAGATCGAAAGACTATATCGCACAACTCCATAAAACCGGTATGCCCTTCGAGTTAATTAATAGAATTATAGTTTATTCAGAAGTAGACGAAAACGGAAAGAACCGGAAAGATGTTATCAAGCGGCTTGATTGGATTATAAGCGAACATAAACCAATGGCGGTATTCTACGACAACATAACCACGAGTATGGAATACGCAACGGTCACGATTCCAGAGCAAGACAAGTTCTATCATCGACTCAAGACGCTAGCCCTAAACTCTGACATTCCGTTTCTCATAATGGCTCATACTAACGGAAAGATAACAGAAAACTATGAACACCTAATCGACCAAAACGATATACGAGGTTCAAAACAACCGGCAATGATAAGCGAGTTTTTCTATATCCTACAAGCCTTTTACGTAAACGAGGTTAGGCATAACACGATAAGACTAACGAAATTTAGAGGCTCAAGTGTTGAACATAGATTGTATATGCTCGACTACAAGAAAGAGATGCAACTATTTGTCACTGATAGAAAACTAGAGTTCGAAGGGTTTAAAGAAATTTTCAAGACTAGGAATACTTTAAAATGAAATACATATTCGAAAACGAAATAGAATTAAATAGAGTTAGAACTTTAACTTCCGAAGAGAGAGTTAAATTAAAACTATACAAGAAATGTGTACTCGGCGAAATTAATAATCCGAAACTCTTTGCCGATCTTGCTATATATACACTTGAACACAGTTTAGACTTGTCGTTAATAAAACACTTGGAGTAAGTATGGAGTTCCGCTTCACAATGCCGTTGCACGTAATTGCTAAGGGTAAAAAATATTCGATCAACTTAAACCATTATCGCAATTGGCACTACCGCACAAGCTCAGTAATCAAGAAAACATACCAAACTCTCGCGGCGAAGCAACTAATCGGGTACAAGTTTCCTAACGGGTGTAAGATTCGCTTTATTCTTATCCGACCAGACAAGCGGAGAGTGGACCGGTCGAACTTTCTTTCCGTTCATGAGAAATTTTTTTGCGATGCGTTAGTAATCAACGGATGTCTGCCGGACGATAACGACAAGTATATTCATGAAACTTCGTATATTACGGGTAATATGGACAAAAAAGCTCCGAGAGTCGAAATCGTGGTCTACGATACGGAATAAACACGCTCTCAGATTAACGAGGTTTTATCGTAATCAATTTCAATGCCAAACTGATACCAATACAAGGGTTCGTATTTTAAGCGTTCTTAATCAGGCATTTCACGGGTTCGCAGAAAAATCGGCATATGTTAAATATTACGCACCGGACAAAATATGTCTTGACAGTATTTACGCCCCGTGTTAATCTAGCTTTAGACAAACAACGGGGTAACGAGATGAAAGTATGCGTAATAGATTATCCGTCCACATTTAGCTTTAACACTCGCGCAAAGTTTCCTGCGTTTAAGTATGGATGCGACGAGAGGGCTAGAATACTAGTCCAACATATGGCTAGACAGAAAGTTCATTCTCCTTCGCACGCTTATGAAGATTACGTGATCGAGAGTATTGAGATTGTTGACGGTGTCGAGTTTTGGCATTTGGGTTCTTAATAGAGGAGAGAGTAATGAGGGAAGAACTAAAAACCTTTCGCCGTTTATGTAAAAAGGCTCGTGTTAATCCGAAAAAGGTCCGCGAGTTTTTCAGAGTACTCCCGAACGGCAGAGAAGGAACGGAAAGCGAGGTTAATAACTATATAGAGTTTGCGATGCAAGTTGATACTAAAATGGTAGTGGACGCTATTAAACAGGAGCGCAAAAAATGAAATATACCAACGAACAGCTAATAAAAGTACTTACAATTCTAGCATTAAACAAAGCTTATAAAGTATCAGTCGTAGACTCTATAGGAACTCTAGCTGCGCTAGCCGAGTTACTAGACAAGGACATCAAGGACGTACTAACTTTATATATGGCGGCACATCCTGACGAAGCTATAGAAATTAAGAACGCTCTAGACGCAATGGAAGGCGCTTTTATAGTATAGGAGACTGAAATGGCAAAACGAAAAATTAAAGCAACTAAGAACAAGAAGACCGATATACGAATTAATGAAGCGATTCTTGCGAAACTAAAAGAGATCGGAAGAACGCCTCAAAAAATCATAGACGAAGAGATAGAAAGACTCTTTGACGTGAACGCAACGGTCGAAGTTACCGTTACCGAGAAAGATTAATCTACTGCTTCGAGCATCACATGCGCGAAAAGCAAGTCGATACCCTCAATGTACGTATTATCGAAGCCTATAGAGCTAAATAATTCGGTTTTGACGTAACACTCTAGTTTATTGGCACACCTAATAGAGTCTATATCTCCTGTTTTCTTTAATCCTTCTATAAGATTAATCGTTTTAGTGTACGTGCTTTCCATTTTCGGCTCCCGTTTTCGGTGTATGTCTGAAATACGTTTTAAGGTCTTTGTATATTTCTTGACTCATATCCATAATGGCGCGGAGATTATCTTGATCTACTTTCGTCTTAACTAACTCGTTTACAACCGCGAATCTAATACTCTTAATATCCTTAATCATTTTATCGAGGCGAATATCCTCAGGGGCTTTATTAACCTCTTCCTTATATGCGGCTAGTAGGTCTTTTGGCTCATGCCCTCTTTTAAGTTTCTTCTTTGCTCGCTTTAGTGCCGGTTTAACAATATCACCTTTCACTTTCTTTTCAACATGACTCTCGGACTCATGAAAAATCTCATAATCAGATACCCAAGTATGAAGAGTGTTATATGGGAGTCTCAAACTCCCTTTATCTAATGATTCATTCAATTCTTTACAGAATCTTTTCAAGTAGCCCCATTCTTTAACTTCGGAGCCAAGTTTTCCAATTGCTCTACGGGTGTTTTCTACTTCATCCAATTTCCCTAGAAGCTTGATGTATTCAGCTCTACTTTTACGTAAATAACTTTTATAGCGTGTCTTATATTGTTCGCCTATTTCTAGCATATCCTACCCTTTGGTAACTTTTGTCACCGTTTGTTAACAATTGTGTACGTTATAATATGAAACTGAATTTATTTAAACACGGCGTGTAAATTATATACAACTGCGTTAAATTGTTATGATTCTTAATTTTATGTAAATAATACTTAATTAACCTATTAATATGTTTATATTTATAACGAAGTGTGTTATTATAGATACATGAGTAAAGATAAAGAGAAATCGGTTAAAATTAATAAAGAGATATTAAAAGCTACCGAATACATTATAAAAGCTTCCGGCGGTACTATCAAAGAGTCTCAGGCGGTCGAGATGATGATTCGAGGGTTTTCGAAACTTATAAAGAAGGACGCGAAACTCGCCCGTGAACTTATGTTTTCTTTTGAAGACGAATAAAACTAACGCGTAACTCGCAATGTGTTACGAATATAATATTGAAATACTTGCAAACCATTCACATCTCCCGTTAAACTTTGGTTATACTTAAGCAAGGATGCGAAATGAGTTGGCGAGTTGGAATAATTAATGATCTACATATACCGTATCATTCTCATAAAGCTATTTCGTTAGCATTAACAGTATTTAAAGACGCAAAAGTTAACGAGATCATTTTGAATGGAGATGTTTTAGATTTTTACACGATCAATTCCCACGGCGCAAAACATCCCGACATTAAAGAAACTTTAGAGACTGAGCTAGAAGCCGGAAAAGAGTTTCTTGTTAAGCTTAGAAAAATGTTTCCAGATGAGAAGATAACCTTTCTCTATGGGAATCATGAGTTTAGATTAGACCGTTTCGTGATGAAAGAATGCCCTCATTTTTGGAATATCTTGAGACTAGAAAATCAACTAGGACTTGAGAAGTTAAGAATCAACTGGCTTCCTTATCAAGAAGTATATTCACTCAATAAGAAATTGAAAGTCGTTCACTCTCCGCCTAGTTACGGAGTCAACGGTGCAAGAACGTCATTGCTTAAGAAGATAGACGTTAGTTATATCTACGGGTGTACTCACAGAGTTCAACACTCTTGCGTAACTGGAGATAGCGGCGAAGTATACCACGCTTGGTTTAACGGATGGCTCGGAGACGCAGCGTCTAACGGAAACGTCTTCTCTTTTATGAAGGGTCATGAGTCTTGGCAATCCGCTTGTATTATCGCCGACGTCATAGACGATTACGAGTTTCATGTACATCAACTACATTTAAACGGAAATAAAACAAGTTGGGGCGAAAACTACTATGACTTTTCAAAATAGGCTCATGGATTACTTAGAGCAAAGTTTGGACAATTTTATCACGATTGACGGTACTACTATCGTTCTAACAAAACCGATCGAGACGGCGTTGAATTGCGACGCCTCAAATTGGTATGAAAGACTAACAGAAAAAGAAATGGGATATTAATGGAGCAAAACTTCCAAATAAACGAAGCGTATTTAATAACTTTCTGGGACCATTGTATCGGTGTCGAAGAGACGCTAGTTAAGTCTAGAGTTCTAGGGTGGGTTTATTCTGAAAATATCGACCGAGTAACTCTCGTATATTGGTCCGCCGATGAAGACAATAAAGAGTTCGTTAATATCGCAAAGACCGCAATTTTAGACGTTCAAGAAATCGCTTTACATCAAGAATAGCCCGACCTATCGTATTGTCACAACACAACACGATACGACTTGGAGCTAGAATGAATGAACAACTTCACTTATTAATTCTCTTTATACTGTTTATCTTTTGCAGTATGTACCTATACATTTTCACAGGCATTAACTTATGAGTTCGAATACGACTTACTGCCGCGTGTGTGTAAGTTACGAGAAGAGATCACTTTTCACCGACCGGATGCTTAAAGGGTTAGACCCTTCTGTATGCGATCATTGTATAAAAGCAAAGGCAATGCGACTAGATAACGTTGACACAAGTGGACAGCGAGAGTGTCTTAAGTGTTCAAAAATATTCGGAAGCGACCACGCATACAATCGACTATGTAAAAAGTGCAATGAAGGCGAAGAAATCAAGGCATACGATAGTTGGGGATGTATGTAATAGAAGTAATAATACTGTGAGGGTTTTAGATGACAGCAAGTAAAGAGAGTTTTGATGTTGCAGAGTTTAATAAGCACTGGGAGAAAGTCAGGGCAAAATATACTAGCGGCAATTATAAAGGATTCAAGAAAGGTTATCAAATATGCTTTTTAAATATATTTGAAACATTTAAAGCAAGTACAGAGAAGACCACTTTAAAGATAGAAAAACTAGAAAGCGATAATAAGAAGCTTAGAGGAACCTTGACGACTATTGATAAGGTTTTAACTTTAGGTA
>Ga0255047_10000415_pt1 | contig 34567 bp, 49 predicted proteins | sample JV7_2_1_MG_FD_183640 | JGI IMG/M metagenome (GOLD analysis project Ga0255047, IMG submission 183640) | Seawater microbial communities from Jervis Inlet, British Columbia, Canada - JV7_2_1 | ecosystem: Environmental > Aquatic > Marine > Inlet | place: Canada: British Columbia | collected 2016-10-06
CCTCTGTGTTACCCCCTCCCCCCCTCTGTTTTTCAGGATCCCGCCTGATTTGTTCAATGTTTACGGGAATATAGGCTAAACCGGCCCCAGTTGGCCCATTCTGGTTCTGTCTAGGTAATACCGCCGCGCGATCTCTGCGATTAGGTGCGCGTCCGCGTCCTCAAGGACGAGCTTCAGCCCGGGGAACGTGCGCTGTGCGATGGCCTTAAGCTCCCGCTTGCGCTGCGCACCCTCAGACGCGGGGACGGAATAGGGCCTCTGCCACTTCTGCGCAGTCACGAGATCAAAGGGAACGCCAAGGGTTAGGAGGACGCCCTGCGCGAACCGATAGGCCCCGCCGAATTTGAACGAAGAAGTGCGGCCCATCCCGAATGACGTAACGCGTTCAACGATCGCGAAGTCTGGGGAGAATTCGCGGACGAAGGCGATCACGTCTGAATCCGAACTGGTCTTAAATCGGATCGATTCGGTGGATTGAATCGCGCCGCGCTTGTCTAGCAGGTGGACGCAAGCGGCGCCGCGGAGGCCGGGATCCCACCCGAGGACCGTTCCCCACGGCGTCAAGCCCCCACCCCTAGCCCGATCCGCCCGTCTCGACATCGGCGTACTACCAGAGGATCCAGCCCGACGACCCGCCACGATTCGCCGTCAATCGTTATCAGTTGCCCCACTCTAAGTTCCCCCACAGATCCGACCCTCGCCCCTTGCCACCGCTTCTGCGTACCCGTGGCCTCTGCCTAGTCTAGTGGCGCCCCTTACTCCCGCATTATAGGCGCGGAGGGCGGTTGTCTCGTCATAGGCTCTCAGTAGGTCTGCAAGGTGTCGAACCCCAGCGCGGATCAACTGGCGGGATGTGAGACACGCCCGCCAGCCGAAGAGGGTTCGGCAGTGGTAATGTGGCTTTACCTGCATCGCGCCGGCAGCGCCCGCCGACGAAACCACGAAAGGCATGAACCGGCTCTCGTGACTTGAAACGGCGAGCGCCAAAGTGGCCCGGACCCCATAGACCCGCGCCGCCTCTGATACGCTATGGCACGTCCTTAGAGCCCATTCCGGGGCCGGTGTGGATGTGTTGCCATACTCGTTGGCGACCGCCCGATCGCATAGTGGCCCAGCGCTGGCGGGTAGGGCGAATAGAAGCGCGAACGTGAAGACGAGACGACCGAGGATCGATTGCGTCGTCCACTCTGGGCGGTCGGGGCATTCTCGAAGATCGGTGATCATGAGTCGCTCTCAATAAGCGTGAATGAGAAAGCCACCCACTCTCCGCGCTGAACCGCTATATCTGACGCGCTCCCCCCGTTCATGCATGGCAACTCGTTGACGAACGTAGTCCCCGCGTCGACTGGGACCGTTGCGTTGAGAAGGCCATTCCCTACCTTAAGCTCAAACCTGCCATCGTCTCCGTCGGGGGGATCGGCAAAGTCAATGACTGAGTCAAGGAGCGGATCGCCCTTGGTTACGACTGCCGCCACAACCCGACCGCGGCGCCCGGTATTGAGTAGCGCGACCTTTGCCATCAGGAACGCGTCATCCCTCATGGGAATAAGGTCGGAATATAGGAATTGCCCACGAGCCCCAATCTTCCGATTGCGCTTGATCTTCTTACTGCTCATAGCTTCCACCCAGTGATCGCCCGCTTCGCCCGCTCCTCCGCCCGGAACCGCCGATCGATTTCCTGAGCTTGGGCGATCATGTCGGCGTGAGGGTTTGGCTCGCGTTCTAGGGCCTCTAGCATCTCCCTGTGCTCTTGCTCAGTGGTCATCATTGCCCCCGTGTAGCAGGCCCAGACGGCCCATGCGTCCGCGGACCGCGCCGATTGATTTGGTATAGCCGAACTCGGCCGTGAGAATCTTCCACGCATTCGAGGGCGTCGCGGTCCATCCGCGATCGGTTGCCATCTTGAGGGCGTCCCGAACTATCAGGTCTTCCTCCTCGTTAAATGGTCGCCCGGACGAGCGGCGGCCGCAGGTTGGGCATGGTGTTCTATCGCTCATTGCGTCTCCGTTTGTTGGTGGTTCTACTGCCTTGTGCCCCGTGCGATTGCTACGGGGCGAGGGCGGGTGCGGGGTGCGGTTAGAGCCGGTCCATGTCGCGCGCCGACTCGTAGAGCGCATCGCACCCGCACACGACGCGGCGGCAAAGGTCGCACGGCTCGACTTCCTCGCTCGACGCTTTCGCGATCCAATTTCCGTGCTTTCCGTCGAACACCTCGGCGCCCAGGTCGGCATCGTCGCACGCAACTTTGACCAGCTCGCCCGCGTGACCGTATGATCGTGTAACGTCGGTGAGTTCGTCGAGAATGTCTGCGAATCGCTCAAGATCGGCGGAGGTCGCGTAGTCGCCAAGGTGCTCGGTTGTGATCTCCATTCGGTGCTCCGTTTCGGTTGGGTGGTTCTACTGCCGCGAGCCCCGTGCGAATGCTACGGGGCTGGGGGCGGAGGGGGAGCGGTTAGATTAGATCGTTAGAAGCGATCACCGCTTCGCGCTTCCAGCCGGGATCGGCGTGCCAAACGGCAACCGCGATCTGAGCGGCGCCCGTGCTGGTATCGTCGATGATATAGATCCGCCCGCTCGCCTCTAGGACATAGCTGCCGCACACGGCGGGCGACACGGCTACCCGCCCACCGTCAACGGTAGACGGCGCCAGTTCGGCGCACGTTGTGCCCGTGGCAATCGCGCGAGCAACTTGGTCAACCGTTGCGGCTGTCGATGTGTTCCGGTCGATCTTCGGGATAATTACGTTCATTAGGTGTCTCCGTTTGTTGGTGGTTCTACTGCCGAAGCCCCGTGCGATTGCTACGGGGCGAGGCGGAAGGGGCGGATCCCTATGCGGGCTCATAGAACCATGCGTCTCGGCCTCGATCACAGCCGACCGACCGCTTAAGAAGTCCGCGTCGGTGGAGTGACGCAACTCGGGTCGAGATATACCGGGCACGATCCGCTGGCCGAACGAACTGCACGTCGTGCCAAGTATCCTGAGACGCCACCTTACAGAGTCGGACAAGAACTCGGTCGAGAGTATAAGCGATAGACCGGGGCGAAATAGTCGGCTCACGGGCCGGGAGGCCGCGCTGCCGCAGTTCCGCGTATTCATCGTACACGGCTTGAACATCTGCCAGGATTTCAAGGTCAATCGCCTTTCGCGCTGCCGGTGGGACTGTAAATAGTTTAGACATCTTGTCTCCGTTGGTGTTGTGGTTCGTCTCCATGCCCTGAAACTAGACCACCCCTTTTGCGCTGTCAACATAATTTCCGCCATTGAATCCACTTTAGTTGTCTTTCTTCGATCCTACGTTCCTCGAATCCAGCGCCCGCGCCCAACTGGGCCAGTCTTCGCCCACGGGAACAACGCGCCCAAAGCTCCAACCGAACCGGCCACCGGTCGGGGATCCGTAGCGGTTCTTTGATTGATAGATCCTAATCGCATCGTCGTGAACTGGCCCGTCTTGGCCCTTGGATCGGCGCTCGCGCTCCTCTTCTGGAAGGTCTCCAGGGCGATGAATGAGGGCCACGAGATCGGCGGCCATGACGGAATCTCCGCCGTCCTTGATATCGTCTTTGGTTGGAACCACGCCGTCCAGGGACTTCCGCAGTTGCGCCAGCATACAGAGGCCCACCCCCACCTTTTGAGCGGTTCGGTGTAGGCGATACATGATCGCCCCGAACTCCAAAGACAGCCGATCGAACTTGCGGCCCGGGTAGTTGATTAGTTGGAGATAATCGATCGCAACCCACTTCACCCCGGCCTTTGCCGCGGCACGGATCCGACGGTCGATTGACACGACATCCGCGGGGCATGAGTCGTCTATGTAGAGCGGAACGTCCCCGGCTTCGGCTAGAAACCTCGTGATCTTGTCCGTAGTTTCCCCGGTGATACTCCCCACCATTAGATCCGTCTCACTGATGGGGATCCGCCTGGACATCGCCCGCAGGTAGGAAAGGTTTGCGGTCATCTCCAGTGAGATAAATAGCCCCGCCTCCCCATACTCTAGCGCGGTGGCGATCAACGCCTGAAGGGCTAGCCCCGTCTTGCCTGAGCCACTGGCCCCGCCAAGAATCATAGACCGCCCCGGGTGAAGTGGTAGGGCCTCGTCTATCCCCGGCCATCCTAGGGTCCACTGTGGAGATCGGCCGATGTGCCTGAAGCGCCTCGAATTGTCCTCCATCCAATCGACGAACGGCGATCCGAGATCGCGCCACTTGGGGAGCGTTTGCGCCGGGGCGTCCGCTGAAATCTCCGCGAGAGTTGAGATCGCAGCCTCGGCCAACTCGAACGGATCCGCGTCCTCACCCGCTCCCGCAATCGCCGCCGCAACGCCCGCAAGGTCTCGACGTCTTCGGGCGTCCTTTAACTTTCCGGCGTACAGTTCCCAATTGACGGACGTTGAGGCCGCCGCCCCGAGTCGTGAAAGGTAGGCCCCGCCTCCCGCGGCCTCCATCTCCCCGGAGGCCCTAAGTTGAGCAAGGATCGCCACACTGTCTACAAGGCGATGTTCCGTCCACGTCTCCACGATCGCACGCCAGATCGCCCGGTGAGACTCTAGCCAGAAATCGTCGACCGATGTCGAGGCTATGATCTGGCCCGCGCGGTCCGTGGCGTCTGGGGCTAGCAGGGCGCAACCAATCAAGGCCCGCTCGGCGCTTGGATCGTGAATCGATGCGCTCATGAGGTAGCGAACTGGACGGCGACCCGTTGGATCTCCGCGTCTAGTTGTAGAAACTCGGCCCACCCCTCCCCGTCACCGAACTCGGGGCGCTCCACCTTTAGCCGTAGCGCGGCCTGTCGTGCGCACTGAAGCGCGAAGCGTTCCGACCCGTTGAACGCGTCCAGGGTGATTAACGGGGCGCCCGTGGGCGTCGTCTCCGTGACGAATTCCAGAAAGCACGGATCTTGTAGTCGATAGAATGCCGGGGGCCTTTTGCAGCCGAAGGTCTCCCGGCCACTATTGAACCGGTCCAGGTAGTTTCTGGTCGCCTCGAATACTTCGGAGGCCCTCGCCGTCCCGTTGGTGAGATGCTTGTAGATCAAGCGATAGGCCCTAGCCCGCTCCGTGGCCCGTATCATGTCCGGGGTTAGCGTCTGCCCTCTGAGCCATAGCGCCCAGATCCGATCGAAGGATTCGGATAGGCCATCGACACGCCCCGACTTCGGCGGGTCCGCCCATGTCCGATCTCTGTCATCGACATAAGGAGCGGATCGCGTGGGTTCGTCGGAACCCACAGAGAGATCCTTCTTAGTTCTTTCTTCTTCTGTAGTAGCGGGCGCTGGTTGGGCGCTGGTTGGGCGCTTGTTGGGCGCTGGGCTATCGGAAGTGTCGATGGCAGCGGATTCGGGTTGGGCGCTAGTTGGGCGCTGGTTGGGCGCTGGTTGGGCGCTGTGATCTGCGTCAAAACGCGTCAAAGTTAGGACCGTCGCACGGCCTACAGAGCGCGATCGCAACTCCCCGGCCCGCTCCATTTTACCCAACCAAGCGCGGATCTCTGAGGGCGTCCATCTTGCCAACCGTGAGAGCTTCCGCCGCGTCGTTAACACGTCCCCGCGCCGGAGTGGCGGGTTGTGTCCGGGGTTGTCGTCCCAATTCGCGGAGCAGTTCAACCAAAGCCACAACTCAAGCGGCGACATCCGGTGTCCGTCTGGGGCTGCTAGTTCTTCGGATCCCCACCAATCCCGCCGCGCCTTGATCCAACCCGCGCGCTTCACTTGCGCACCCGCTGGGGTTTCTGTATTCCTTTCATGTTCCTCGCTCGCTGTGAGAGTTGGGGAATGTGAAGGGCGCCGGGGTCACATCCGGTGCCTTTCCTATTTCGTGGATAGTGCCACGGGGGAGAGTGCCGCGCAAGGGCGGCCCCTACTACCGCCGCGAGCCCCGACCGGTGAAGGTACGGGGCGGGGGTCGGGGGCCCTGGGGCTAGTTCGCGAGCCCTAGCGCCATCACTTGATCGGTCGCGTTGGCCTGCTGGTTCATCGTCGGCTGCCAAGTGACCATCCCCGAGTCCTTCCACAGCGTGAGGCACCCGCCCGCAACGTGCCCGCGCCGAACTCTGCCCGAAGTGGTAAGCGCGTAGCTATTCGATTTCCGCTCAACGATCTTGGTCACTCGGACCGGGTTCTTCTTCCCGGGGACTGAGAGCATGGTCCCGATCTTGATTGCCGAAAAGGTGTCTGCGCTGATGTTCATTTCGTCTCCGTTGGTTGTGTTGTTCTCTTCCATGCCCCGGACACTACCCGACTCATTCCCTACGTCAAGTTAAATCTACATAATATTATCGCGCGGTATTCTTTTGGCTCCAGAGGCCCGGGGTTGCACTGCCGATCGGCCCGCTGTAGCCTCCGCACGTCCTCCCGGCTTGTCTCCGTTAGTCGTGAGGACTGGCCCCGCTCGGGGTTGTGTTCGGGCGGGGCCTTCGTGCGTCTACTGGATCCGCGCTCATCCGTCGGCGGGGAATGGCACGAGCGCCGCCCCCTCAACGCCCTCGATAACATCGGCCACGGGTACGATCCGCCCTTCGGTCTGATACATACCGGCGCCCACCTTCGTAAACGCTCGCGCTATAGGGTGGGCGTCCTCATCGAACCACGCGCGCGCGGCATGAATCGGAAGCCAGAGGGCGATCCCGTGGTTGGAGTACCAGACGATCCAGGTAGTCGCCTCCGTGTAGAGAAAGCACCCGGGACTACCAAGATCACAGTTAGCGACGGTTTCAAGAAACACGTTCCTCGGGGCGTGGCTGTCCGTTTTCACATCAACCCACCGATCGGGGCGGGCGTCGACATAACAGACGACCAGATCAACCCCGATCGCCTGGAACCCCGGATCTGAGGACACGTCATCAACCCGGGACACATCGGGGCGGGCCTCGAACCGTGCCCTAACTAGCTCTTCTCCAGCCTTCCCGGCCTCAAGGCATTTACGGAACGACATAAAGCACCGCCCCGATCTCCCTGAATGCGTCCGAAAACTTAGCTTTATCCGGCCCGAAGTAGAGAACGGCCTGACCCTGGAGCGGCGTTTTTGCCGGCTTCCCTGTGGCGTCGTGATACTTGATCCGCCCTTTCGGAAAGCACACCGCCGCCGCCTCAACCAACATGGTCTGAAATACGCGCGTTTCCGTGGCGTTGTTCACGAGCACGCAAGCGGCCTCTATCTCCCCAGCAACGAAGCGCCGCGCCATCGATTCGCAGAAGTCACGGAGTAGAGGCATAGAGTATGGCGGATTCAACCAGACGCGCCGCCCCCATTCCCGGTCTAGCCCGTTGGTCTCCGCGGTATAGAACGTCGGCGCCCTCACTGTCTGATTCGCGATCTCCGACGACGCCGGATCGCAGTCAATGCCGCCCATTGCCACCCGCGCGGCCTCGATGAACTTGGGCGGGGTATACCATTCGTTGTTGCCGGAGTTGTGGGCGACGTGGGCCTTTACCGCGGCGGCGGGCTTCGCGCCTGCGTCAACGGCCGCGAGGATCTCGCGTTGCTCGTCGGGTTCAAGTCTCGCCGCATCCGCCGCCGTGGTCACCGGGAATCCGCCCGCCACCACTGCGGCCTGTAGTTCCGGCGTTCCGTGTTCTGTAACCCGCTTTGCGTTCTGGATAGAGCGCGGCGACACGTTGACGGCTTCGGCTGCATCCTCGCGAGCCTCCCTGTTCTGTTCCGGCATTTCTGCCGGAACAGAATCAGCTGGCTTTCTAACCTGCCGAGCCTTCGCCAACTCCGCGAACATCGGCTCCAACATCACGCCCACCATTGCCCGCTGCGACGTCGTAAGGTGGCGACGGTGAAGGTTGCACGATATCGACTCAGCTAGCGCCGCCTCGTCCGTTTGCGCGTCGCTCTCAACCATCCACGGATCAACGCCTAGCGCCTCACACGCAAGAAACCTGTTCCGCCCGTCGAGAACTTCGCCGCCGTAGGTTCGGATCGGCTCGCGTTGTCCGTGCTCCCGGATGTCATCCGCTAGCGTGCCTAGTTGTTCGGAGTCCAACAGAGGGAACGCGGACGCGAAGCGATGAAATAGGATGCTCATTGATCACCGCTGGGGGCTCGCTTGTTGTCGTGCTGGGTGTGTTGTAGCTCTCTCATGTCCGCGGCCTCGTGGTTAGGCTGTAGGAATTGGTGGGCACCCGGGGTTAAGATCCGGGTGCCTTCCTTATTTCGTGGGCGATTCTCTCACGGGGCGGGTCGGGGCGCAAGCGGATCGCCCGCGGATCCTGGCGCAGTGCTCACACGTCACGCGCCCCCCCGCGACCTGTTCACTCCACAACCAGAGCCCGCAAAGGGTCTTGAACTGTAACATGTCGACCCGTGCCGATCCGTGAAAGGTCCGCGTTTCTCCCGTCGACCAGTGAAGGCGGCGGGGTTTCAAAACAACGATCCTTGTTCTTCGGGTACTTCGTCCGGCGCTTGGTAGTCCGGCTCCCACATCGCGGGAAACTCGCGAGCGTGCGCGATTCGAGCACGGGCGATCTCGACGTATTCCCGCGACAACTCGCACCCGATGAAGTCAAAACCGCCATCCTCTAGCGCCGCAGCAACGCCCGTGGTTCCGCTGCCGGTGTACGGGTCAAGGATGGTTCCACCCGGCGGAGTTACGAGACGCACTAGCCAGCGCATTACAGACACAGGTTTTACACAGGGGTGATTGTTGCGCCGTTCGCCGTCTCCGACTGGCGCGAAGTCTGCGAGCCCTAACTCCCGCTCGGCGCGGGATGCTTTCGCTGAGTAAAAGAAGCGGGCGGCGGATCCTGTGTCGCCGATCGGAGCAGAAGTCACATAGCCCCCAGCCGCGTTTTGACCGAATACCGATCGCGGCGCGTTGGTGTGCGTCGGGTGCATCTTGCCGCTCGTCGTCTCAGGAAATACCGCCAGCACTTCCGGCGAGCCGTCGTGTAGGATGTTCGCGGGCCATCGGCCCGACGGTTTCTGGTAAAGTCCAGCATCCCCGTTGAGGTATCCCCAACTCTCGGCCCCATCGTGCCGCTGGGTTCCGTCTTTGGCATACGCGCCCCCGTTGAGATCGTCCACAGTCCCAACCCGGCACGCATCAACGTTAAGCGCCCCCGTGCCATGCTCCATCACGTTGTGCGCGACGGTGCCTGATAGCGGCTTGCGGGCCATGACGATCGGCTCGTGCGCGGGCTTCAGCGCCGTTCCGTAGCCTTCCCACGTTCGCGCGTCGTCGGTTGCGGGGGCGGGCGGAATATAGCCGTGGCTCGGCGCAGTGGTTCGCGCGTTTGGAATGTGACCGGCGACAGTGAACGCGCCCGCCTCGACACCTAGCGCACCCGCCGCCCTGTCGATCGCCTTGCTCACGTTCATCGATTTCGGGAACCCGCTGCCGTACATCCAGATCAACTGATCACGCACTTCGAACCCCGCGAGCCGCACGCCCATGACGATCCAATCGTAGGTCCGCGAGCCAGCGAACGCGAGCAAATGCCCGCCCGGCTTCAGCACGCGCAAACACTCGGCCCAGACTAGCGGCGAAGGGACGAACGCATCCCACGCCTTGCCCATGAATCCAGATCCGCCCGGTTTGAACTCCGAGCCATCGAGCCAAGCGGTTAGCACTTCTCTCGCGTCCGGCTCTTTTCCGAGGCCATAGGGCGGGTCCGTCACTATGGAATGGACCGAGGCGTCGGGCATAGCGCGGAGGGTGGCGAGACAGTCGCCCAGCCGCAGATCAATCACTGCCGATCACGCCCGCGCCTCACTATACACCCCCGAAAACACATCGCGTATAGCCCGGGCCGCAGATCAATCACTGCCGATCACGTCCCGCCCTCTAGCGGTCAACCAAATCCCGCGAGCGATCCCCGGCGATCTCCCCGCGTAGCCCTTGGCGATTGTGAACCCGATCCGATCGTTTATCGCTGTCCTCGAAACCCCCAGAGACTCCGCGATCTCTGAGACTGTCGGCGGGTAGTGGTGCTCGTCTGTGTACGCTGCGACGAATCGCAAGACCTCTAGCTGCTTTAGTGTTGGCATGTCCCCCGCTATGGCCCATGTCGCGCGCGATTGTCAACCGTAACGCCGTCAACCTTGACAGCCGGCGCACGCCACGACAAGGATCGGCGCATGATAGACGACGATCGAAGACATCGACGCCGCGATCGAGCAACTCACGGCCTATAGGGAGCGGATCCAATGAATACCACCGAATACACCTACGCCGATCGCAGTGAATGGAGCGCGGGACCGTGGGACTCCGAGCCTGACAAACGGCAATGGACGGACGAGGCTACCGGCCTCCCCTGTCTCATCGTTCGGCAGGATCGCGGCCACCTCTGCGGCTACGTCGGCGTTGCCCCGTTTCACCCCTACTACCAGACGGACGACGCGTTTAGCCTCCCGCTAGACGTTCACGGCGGGATCACGTTCGGGCGAATGTGCGCCGAAGATGAGAGCGCCGAAGGTGCCGTTTGTCACATCGATCCCGACGACGGCGATCGGTTCTGGCTCGGCTTCGACATGGCCCATTGGGGCGACACTGCCCCGGGCGCGATCGAGTGGAACCGTGGCGGAACGTATCGAACCTTCGGCTACGTGGCTCGCGAGTGTGAGCGACTGGCCGCGCAACTCACCAAGATGTTCCCCGGGGCCAAGTGCCACGCCACGACAAGGATCGGCGCATGATAGACGAGACAGAAATATGGCTAAGACTCTCACAAATCGGTGAGGCGGTTACGGACCTTCGCGAATATCACGATCTGCCCCGGATCGATCTCGGGGTGGAAGTGACGGCGGAAGGAACGTTCTACACTGCCAGCGTCTGGCGATCTCTCGCTAGGCCAACGCGCCTAGACTATCCCACGTCCGGCGAACTGGTAGGCGCTCTCTATGAAGTCGCGAGGCTGAAGCGATGACCGATCGCGATCCCCTGATTTGTCCCGATTGTGACGCCGAATATTACCACGGGCGCGTGTGCTGCGATCTCTGCGCCGCGGCGGATTCTAAGGCCGCCGACATCCGCGAAGACCAGGACTACCGATCCGGCCTCACGGCCGAGGAATGGAACCGATGAAAGGATCGATCATGAGCAACGCCGAATACCACGACGATCCGCGCCTAGGATCCTCAACGGTCAAACGCGCGTTAACCCATCCGGGCCGAATGTCGGCGCCCTCTGGCATCGGAAAGAAGATCGCGGACGAGGGCACACGATTACATACCGCCATCCTAGAACCCGATCAGGTCGGACGCCGTTTTGCGATTGCCCCGGACCCGGAGGACCACCCGAACGCACTGCGCACCCTGGACGATCTCAAGGGCGCACTACGGGCCGCGGGGGTGAAGGGGTACAGCGCCAAGAAACGGGACGCCCTGGCCGATATGGTCCGCGAATCCGTCCCGGGCGCCGTCCTCTGGGCTGATATACTGTCCGACCACGGGCGCGGAGCAGAGGGCAAAACGTTCGTTTCTTCGGATGAATGGTCGGAAATGGAGCGGGCGCGAGATGCCGCGATGTCCCACCCCGTGATCAAGGACGCGGGGATCTTCTCCGAAGGCGTAGCAGAGCGATCGTTTTTCGCGGACGTAACGTACCAAGACCCCGGAATCTTCGGCCGTCGTTGGCCTCTGAAATGCCGGCCGGACTGGCTTCAGGATCGCCGCGTGACGGATCTGAAGACGTGGAAGGGCGGCGCAAGTCTCGACGCGTTTTACCGACAAGCCAACGCCCTGCACTATGATCTAAGCGCCGCGCTCTACCTGGACGTTTTGAGGGAGCACGGGCACAAGTCCGATCGGTTTACTTGGGTGGTCCTCGACAAGTCGACGCTTCGCACGGGCGGCCGCGTCCTCATCCATGTGGCCACACTGTCCCCCGCATTTATTGAGCAAGGACGAGAGAAGCTCTCGGTTGCGCTGGATCGGATCAATGCGTGGGAGGCGTCCCCCGAAGTCTACGATCGCCAATTCATGGTGGAACACATGGCAGAGCCTCCCGCGTGGGGCTGGCGATAGTGCCGCCACTTCCGCCCCCGCCCCATACCCTCACCGGTTGGGGCCTTTGGGGTGTCTAACCAACGGAGACAGAAATGCAAAGTGACGAGATCGGAGAACTAGTTGCGGCCATTGGCGATGTAATGGCCCGCGTGGGCTACGTCCGCGGGACGGGAACCAACGATCACCACCGCTACACCTACACGAGCGATGAAGACCTAGCGGCCGCGGTTCAACCGGCGCTTGTGAAATACGGGATCGCGTTGTTTCCTATCGCGTGTCATGTCGATCGGTCGGGGGATAGGGTGGGCCTCGTCCAGACTTGGCGGGCTGCTCACACTTCGGGCCAGTGGATCCAAATGGAGATCGCCGGTGAGGGAATCGACAAGCAGGACAAGGGGACCGCGAAGGCCCTCACGGGCGCCCGTAAGTATTTGCTCCGGCTGCTATTCTGCATCCCAACCGGGGATGACATCGAACGGGCCGCGGAAGTGGCTCAGAGCAACGCCCCGCGGGAGGACTTCAGCCCGTTTGTGAATGACTTACTCCGCCGAATCGAGGCCCTGCAACAAGCGGGCACCCCTAACGCGTCCGCGGCCGCCTCAAAGCTACTGGCGCACGCGACACTCCCGGACGGGGAGATCCGCGAATCGCTCGAAAAGCTAATTGACTGGATCGGCGCCGCGGAGGGCCCGGTTGAGTCATAGGGACGATCACCGGGGGCAATCCGCCCCCACCCCCGGCGGGGTACCAGTGGGATGGCCGCCGGGGGAACCTTCATGCAGTTCATGCGCGCACCTATGCGAGTCCATGATCTGCACTAACCCGCGCTCGCCCCAATACGGGCGGGCAACTTACGCGCCGACATGGTGCAAGGAATGGATCGCGAAATGCTCAACAAGGTAATGCTGATAGGAAATCTGGGGGCCGATCCCGATCTCCGAACAACGAACAACGGGACCGCGGTTTGTGAGATGCGGATCGCAACTAATGAGTCTTGGTTTGATAAGGCCGCGAACGAGCGGAAGGACCGGACGGAATGGCACCGCGTGATCGTCTGGGGCGCGTCTGGGGAGAACTGCGCGAAGTATCTGGGCAAGGGGAGCAAGGCATACGTTGAGGGACGGATCCAAACGCGGGAATGGGCGGATAAAGAGGGGAACAAGCGCTACACCACGGAGATCGTAGCGTCGTCGGTCCAGTTCCTTAGCCCGCGCGGGGAGTCCGGGGGATCTTCCGGTGGCCCGAAGGCGGCCCCGAGCGGGGGCATCGGGGGCGGTAACAAGTACGGAGACGACGGGATCCCGTTCTAGGCCGTGGGTTTCCCGGTGATTCACTCCAAAAGAATACCCCGCGCAAATATAATGTCGATTTAACTTGACGGGCTGAATCTGTGGTGTATTGTCTGGGGCATGGAGACGAACCACAACAACGGAAACGAGATGAACATCAGCGCAGACACCCCGGTTGACTCACTTTACGAGTACACCGAGTACACCTACCACGCCCGAGGATGCGCCTACGAATTCGCGATCCAGGATGACGGCTTTGCGGTTGTGGAAGCGTTCGCGCGAAGCGGCGCCCCGAAGTGGGAAGTCCGCGTGGATGTCGAGCCGGGGACGACCGTAATTGACCTAATCCGGGATGCGCGCCGATCCCTTGACTGAAGATTCCGCCACCCCTCCCCAACCCCCGCCCCATACCTTCACCGGTTGGGGCTTTCGGGGCGCAACCCTAACCAAACGGAGACAAGATGAACAACGACACACCAACCCCCGCCGAATACGAAACAGCTTTGGCCCTAGTGCTCGCAGAGCATGCCCGATGGCTCGCGGACGATCAGACCGGAACGCGGCTGGATCTCAGTGGCACCAATCTCCGCCGCGCCAATCTCTCCAGAGCGTGGCTCGACAACGCCAACCTCTCCAAAGCCTACCTCACCAAAGCCGATCTCTCCAAAGCCCGTCTCTCCAAAACCGATCTCTCCGAAGCCGTCCTCTGGCGCGCCAACCTCTCCAAAGCCGTCCTCTCCGAAGCCTACCTCTCCGAAGCCTACCTCTCCGAAGCCAACCTCTCTCTCGCCAACCTCACCAGCGCCAACCTCTCCGAAGCCGTCCTCTCCGGCGCGATCGGCGTAGAGCGCGCACAGTGATCGCGCTGCAGCGAGTCGCAGCCTTCCTGATCGTCTGGGCCATGATCGCTTGCGCTCTGGTCCTCTAGGGCTCCGCGTCCGCCCCCGCCCCCGCCCCATACCTTCACCGGTTGGGGCCTTTGGGGCGTAACCACAACCCACGGAGACAAGATGAACGAACCCAAGGCCCCCCGACGGGGCGCACGCGGCCCCGAACGCGACCACGCCACGGATCGCCGCGTGCTAGAAATCCGCGCAAAGCTCAACGCGTGGGGCTTCGCATCAACCGCCCCGCAGATTGCCGCCGTCCTCAGTTTCGAGCGTGAGACACTTGTAACCGCTGATGCCGTCCGGGCTAGGTTGCGACATGCGGCGAAGGTGAACGACGGCGGAAGCTACGACCCCGAAGACCCAAGCGCCGATCGGTCTGTCGGCCCGCGCTGGTAGTCGCTCAGTCCCCCGCGTCCCGGCCCGTCCCGATGAAGTCCCCCAGCCCTTCGGCAAACGCCTTGAGTCGCTCGATTTCCTCCGGGGACAACGACGACCCAACCGCGGGCGGTTTGTCATCCTCGAAGACCTCGGGCGCGATCTGAATCGATGGGGCGGGAATGTGCCGCACGTCGGTTGACTGTCCTAGGCTGGAATTGACGACGACGACCAGCGCGATCACCATCAGGAACACCACCCCAACCCCGGACGGGGACGCGAGGATCCGCACGATTTCAACGACCGGGGACGGGCGGGACTTGTGCGAGCTTTGGAGATGTTCAACGGCCGATCGGATCTCATCGATCGCGGCCGCTTGGTTGTCGATCTCGTGAAGGATCCCGCGCGTCCCTAGGTCGCCCCGGAGGCTGGTCAAGATATCGTCCAGGGCCCTCTTTAGGGCCGCGATATCGTCACTAGACACTTCGCATCCGCGCGCGACGATGGCGGAGGATACCCGCTAGCTCCTCAAGTTCCCCGGTGGCCTCCCTGATGAATTCGTTGATCTCGGCCTCGTCGGAGGTCTCGCGCGCATCGTCCCGGGGGCCTTCCTGAAGCGGGCGGGAAGCGTCAAAGGTATCGATAATCATTGGCTGGCCGCTAGTGCTAGGAATGCCGCAAGGAGGAGCAGAGCCCCAGCGACTAGGATCGCGATCTCGTCTCTGTTCACGGACACAGTTCAGCCGCGGCGCCGGTCGCCGTCTCTACCGCTCCCACGTATCGATCACACTTGTCCGACCCCGTAAGGGCGCACACCCAGCCCGCCACCGTCGTCAGGGTTTCAACGTGGGCGAATACCTTTCCACAGCGTTCAAGGGCCGTAGGGGACGACTGAGGGCCAGAGCAAGCGCAGAGAAGCGCCCCGACGACGGCCCAGCGAATCATTCGCCCGACCCTTCGGCGGATCCGTCTTCGGGCGGGGCCTCTGCGTCCCCGCTCCCGTCCAGCACGATCGGGGCCTCTGCGTCCCCGCTCCCGTCCAACTCAATGAGGGCCTCTAGCTCGTCAACCAGTGCCGCGGGCGGTTCAACGCCCACCGCCTGGAGCAAGAACACCGCGGCGGCAATGGCCCCGACGACCGCGGCGCCGATCCAGGTTTTGGGGTCTTTCAGCTTGTCTAGCATTCACAATCCGTAGCAACGCGGCGGACTAGATCGCACGCTTCCCATTCTAGCGGGAGGCATCCGGGCCCGTCGCAATGTGCCGGCCTATCCCCGATTTCGAGGGCATCCCAGCGGTAAAAGACATCGATCGAACAATCGGCCGTTAGGTACTCCCAACACCCGACGCGGACCGACTCACAGGGCCCCTCGGGGCACACCATCAGGGCTAGCGTGATCAGTAGCGCCATCGTCGCCTACCGTGCGGACTATGGATCCCGAAATGGATCACGTTCGGGCCCTGGCCTAACGACGGTTCAAGCGTCCGCGCGTGCTCATCATAGAGCTCTTCGGCGCGTGCGTGCGCTGCCTCCGCGTCCCCGCCCTTGGACAAATCCAAATCGAGGGCCGCGGTTTGTGGATGATCTGAGGCGATGCCGGACGCGGCGACATGCTGATTTATCCAAAACGGCCGAAGGCTATTTCGGCACACGACGGGGGCCCCGTGCGCGGTTCTGATTTCGTCGGCTAGTAGTGTAACCGCGCCGAGTGGTTGCCAGAGCCAGACCGGGATCACTAACACGAACTTTCCGTTATGGATCGATTTCTTCGGGTCCGTCTTCTTCGCGATTGCCTGAGACGAGGCCGAAGGGGTTGAAACCTCTAGCGCCGAAAAGCGCCGAACCCCGATCGCGTCTAGGTATCGGTTAAGGGCGCCTAGATATTCCTCGATGTCCGATGACTTGCCGATCTCGCGGACGTATTCCCACGGATCGATCGGCCCGGTGATACTCTCACAGAAGCGCATTCGTGCGGATGGAGTCACGCGGCCGCCTTGCTTGGGTCCGTTGGCTTTGTTGCTGCGGTCATTGGTTCGGCCCGGGGTGTTTAGTGGGCGGATCGTATCACTAAGGGGCAACCGTGGTCAAAGGCGGTTCCCAAACGGCCCACGCCCTTAAATAGCCGTCCGCGGCACCATTAGAGCGCCACCAAATCGCGATCTCATAATCGTCCCCGGGGGCGATCCCGCTGGGGAATAGGATCTCAAGGTCCTTTCCAGCCCATGACGCGGATCCGTGGGTAGCCGTGGAGATAACCCACGATCCGTAGGTAGTGCTTTGTCCGTAGGTGCCCGCGATCGTAACCTTGCGGATCCCGATCTTGCACTGGGCCCGCCGCAGAATAACGCGGGCGTTGAGGGCCCCACGGGTTGATGCACTGGCACCCGTCCCGGCCGCGGTCCGATTCTCAGATCCCGGGAGGACGTCGGGGAGGCGGAAGTAGGCCGATCGGACGGCGGTAGACCAGTTAGACAACGACGACGACCACAGCGCGGCCGTTGGATCGGTGTGAGTAGTCGACGTTTCGCGAGCGTGCGAGATCAAGACTTGCCCCCTTGCGGCGTAGTCCGTGCGATCTAGGTGAATCAGATCCCGAAGGGGCTGGGTTAGGATCTGCTCACTTAGCGGGGCCCCATATCCGAACCCTTGATCGATCGGATTAGCCCCGGGGATCACAGTCCAACCCGTGGACGAGTCGCGATCGTGTGAAATCTCCGCGTTGGACCCATGCACGGACATCGTGGAGACGTGGACGCGAGCGGCGGCGGCGCTGGATCCGATGTTCCCGCAGTCAACTAGGCCCATAATGCACGCGTCCGGGTCGGTCACTACCGCCGCAGTCTTGCCCGTCTGGACGATCGCGGAATCATACCCGAAACGGACACCGAACCCGCTCAAATCGCGCCCGGTGAGGTTGAACGCGCCCATGTCTGCATATAGCCAGCCAAGCGCCACAGCGTCCAACAAGGGCCCCGGGTCGGCTAGTTGGGTTCGGCGGTCTATCGCCCGAAGTGAGATCGTATCGTTGTTCGTTGTCGACGTCGTTAGGTTGTCCCACTCCGAATCAATGTCTAGTGGGATCATTGTCCGGGCGTTATCCACCGCGGCCGATGGCCTCACGATCCTCGCCTTAGCCTGGATCGTGTACGCGGGCCCGAATTGCGCGACCACTGGCCCAAAGAAGCCCCCTAGGGAGTCGTTCGCAAACGCCGACTCCGCCTGTTCAATCCAGAGGCCCGCGGTTGCGTAGTATGGGAGATCCCACGTGGTCCCCGTCCCGATCGTGATCGTCGCGTCCGTGTTCGTCTGATGGCTTGTTGGCAGTAGGTTGTAAACGGGGCAAATGCGGCCCGCGAGATGCGCAAAGACCGTTAGCAGTTGATTCGCAGAGTTGGCTGATGCGTCCGTGTTCGTCTTGCGAATGTTGTCAGTGTGGTCGACGGCCTCAACCGTCTGGGGGTTCAGGGGTCTACTCACGATCTCACCTCTTGGATTGACACCGCATCGATCCGAATCGTGCCGCACATATAGATATTGAGATCCTCCGCCAGCCGCACCACAGACGCGATCGGGATTGGTGGATGAATGACGATCGCCGCGTCCGCGCTGGTAAGCCCCGTTGTGCTATCCGGCCTCAGTTGAATTGCGCCAACCGTCCGACCGACCCAACCAGAGGATCCGGCCTCAACCTCAGACGATACGTCTTGAAATTGGATCCAGCGATGGAAGGGCCCGGGGTTTTGGGACCACGTGGATAGCGGGGCGTCCGTCACAACCCGCCGCCCGTCCTCTGCTATGCTCGCGATCGATGCCTGAGACATCGCAGAATCCGCGGATCCAATCGAGGAAAGGATCGCGAGGTAAACGCGACACCCTCGGGCCTCGTCGCTTGGTGCGTGTCGCCCGTAATCGAACCCATCCCGGCCCCCTAGGTCGATTGTGAGCACTACCGGCTTTGAATCTTGGCCCCCGCTGGGTGAACTAGTCCCAACGGAGACGTGAGCGGTTGAGGCCGTTACTTGTGCCGAGAAGCTAGCCACTCCGTCCGCGTCTGTTACCAGGGCCTCAACCGGTGAAACTGGCACGGATCCCCCGTAGACGTCCGCGAAGGCGTACAAGTCAACGTTAGCCTCCGCGGTTGCGCATCCCACCACAACGCGGATCTCCGTTGCGCCCGAACTTAGGGGCCAGTGTCCCAAATCCAGGACTAGGGGCGTTGTCGGTGGGGAGCTAACGCGTAACCCTATGCCCTCGGGGTCATTTGCGGCCGACCCCCTCACGCTCACTAGCGGCCCCAACAGCGACGAATCGGTAGACGGTGGAGTCCCCCCGGTGGTCGAAGTGGGGCCTAGATAGAACGTCGCCGCGTGACGCTTTAAACGGTTGGCGTAGACGTGTTCGGCGTTCTCAGCGAGACGAACCCCCAGCGCGGAATGTAGGTACTCGCCGTCTACGATCGGATCGTCGTCATCTATTGGAAGCCATGCCATCTAGTTCCACCTAGTCCCGGGGGTGGTACTCGAAATCGAGGCAAACGGGGCCCCGATTGACGCCACTTGAACCCCCACGGGGGCGAACAGGATCAAGTCTCCAGCGTTGGGCGTTATCGGGCCCGATCCGCCCTGAGCGGCCGCGGACAACGTAACGGCGTTGCCGCTGGTTGTGTCCACGGTCCCCGCCGAACTGGTTGATCTAAGCTGAAAATTCGCATCGAAGACGTGGACCTTAGCCCCGTCCGGGAACGTTGTAGCGTCGGACGTATCGTCGGCCCCGTGAAACTCCGCCGCCACCACGTTGAAACTAGTTGGACTGGTTACGGAAGACACTTCAGCGCCCGGAGACCACGCAAGACGAACGGCCGCCGCGGTCCCGAATACGCGCAAAACTAGCGTGTCGCGCGGATTATCCCCGATCGGGCGGAATTCGTGGATCCGGTCCTCGATCCGGCAATAAACGCCGTCCATTGATCCCGAGTTAACGACGTTGGGAAGGTTGGGAAGGGTTGCCGCCACAATGTCCCCTATCTGCCCAACGTAGCCCGGGTCTACATCCACCGGGAACCGGGCACCAATGCCCATGTTTTGGGAGATTAAACGCGTGAACCGTTGCCGGAGGGCCGATCTCTGGCTGTAGTTCTGAAACGGCGCGAACTCAGTTGTGACGGTGGAAATCCTCCCGGAACCTATCCGCCGTAGTAGCTTAGAGATCCCGCCCTCCATTTGATTAAATACTACCTCCATCGGGACGATCTTACCGTCCTCGTCAACAAACCCATCCCCGAACGCGGATCCGGGCGCGGACTCTGTGACTATGTGCGATTCCACGGCCACGGGCATCACAAAGGGGGTCATGAACTTCAAAACGATAGAGCTAAGAGACGTCCCCGGAGACACGCCATACCGCACCCCAATCGGGCCCACCAAATCGGACTCCGTTAGCGTCTGGGTTGTCGTATATTGGGTCTGGGCCATGTCGACTAATCGAAGCTTTCCGCTCGTGTCAGTGACGAGGCCAAGGCAAAACGCCTTAAGTAGCCCGTCTAGCCATTCCTCAAGCGTCCCCTTTGTTTCCTGGTCGATAAACACCGTAGCAGCGGCCACAAATCCCGAATATAGGGCGTCCCCGATGGCGGTAAATGTGTCCATGTCGATCCGGCTTGCCGGGATCCCCATCCCGAAATCTTCGGGGGCCAGATCGTGAGCCCCGTTGGTTGTCGGAGTCCCTGTAGACATGAGGACAGTTAGCACAACGTCTACCGGATTTACCGTCACAACCCCCGGAAACTCCCCCGGGGGGGATAGAGCATAGGCCCACGTTACAGGCTCGAACACGTGGCACAACTCATGACGCTTGCGGAGCGTAAACCGCCCCGCTCCCGCCCGCTCGCTAGCCGTCCCGCGTAGCCTTAGGGACCGGCCAAGGGAGCTAGAATAGGCGGCGAATTCCGGGAGGCTGCTAGCCGGCCGAATCATCGGGTAATCTTCGGAATTTACCAGCGGCCAACGCGGGACATCGTACCGGTAGACCCTCGTCCCGTTCGTGTCGATGTCCACTAGTTCACCCGTCCACGTGATCCGCTGGGCCGCTAGCCCGTCACGACACCAACCCCATTGAGAATCATTGTACTGGGCCGCCTCAACGGTCCATGTGTAGGTGTCGTCGTAGTCTACCCCGTCGCTATCCGTGGCGCCGATGTTGATCACTCCATAGGAGCGGTTGAGGGTCTTCCGGTTGGGGTCGATAATCGACGACGCCACCGCCAACCGTACAACGTTGCCGAGATCCTCATCAAAGACGGATTCGCAGACTCCCGTGCTAACCTCAGATCGGGCCGCGTGCGACGCGTGGCCGTGATCATAGACAAAGGACCGCACCACTTGACCGATCGGCGTGGGGAGCGCCCCGTACACGAATTCCGACTCTGTGTGTCCCGTTGCCAATGTGCGGAGGACGCCCCGGGTAACGAAGTCAGACGATCCGTCATGCGTGATCGTGTACTCCGTGACCCCATCAGACGGCGACGGGGACGCCGTGCCCCGGATGTCGATAGCCTCGATCCCGAATAGCGGCGGTTGCGCGGCCGCGGTCCCCGGGGTTGTCGCGCTCTCACCTGAATAGGGCGCCGCGCTGTAGGTAACGATCTCGGTTGCGGTTGCTGTGAATGCCTCCGCAATGGTCACAGACCCCACGGCCGCGAAGCGATAGGTTGCGGGAGACGTCGCGAGCAATCCCCGACCGGTGGACGCCGCGAGCAACTCGAACCCGTCCACGGACGCGACACCACCGATCGGATCTAGGCGTTGGCCCGCTGTCTGGGTTACTGAGACAAGATCCAAGTGCCAGCGGGCAATCGCGTTGGCCCCAGTTACCCAACTGGGTAGCCCATCCGCGATCCGGTAGTGGTCTTCGATTCGCGCGAGTCCCGACAACCCGCCCGCGGTTGTAACCGTGACGCCCGCGGGAAGCGCTTGCATGGTGAAGGTGGATCCGGTCCTCGCCGTGAGCGTATAGAACCCATTGGCGACCACTGCGGACACGCCTTCAACCCAGATCATGGCCCCATATTCTGTAGCGGGCGGGGGCGTCCCCCCGGTGGTAAGGGTGAACGTCCCGTCCGCGAACCCTTGCGCAGTGGTAACATTGATCGCGGGGCCAACTTCTCCCCATCCATCGATCTCGATTACGTAGACGCTAGCCATTGTCGCGCATCACGAATGAGACACCCCAGACGCGCCGGACGGACGCATTCGAGCACAGGGTTTCCAACTTGGAAACCTGCGACGGGGCCACGAAATAGCATGTACGATAGACACCCGCGGCCGTGAAGACTCGAAACGCCCGGGCGTCGTCGGTATTCTCTGGAGTACGGCCGGCGAGTACCAGCCCCTCTAGCAGCGAATTAGGATCCACGATGTTGCGTTGAGCGGCGGCCGCTTGTGAGACATCCGCCGCGGCATCGGCCCTGATATTGGCAACGAGGACCGTAGGAAATGAGAACGCCCGCGAAGTTAGCGACGCGCCCCACGTCCGAAGTTTGCGCGCGGAACCGTCAACCGTCTCTGTGATCCCCACGTTGGGGTTGACTTCCCACCGTTCATCAAATCCGCCGCGCGTGGACGGTTGCCAGTGTCCGGCGTCGGTGAGGCTAGCGGCAAGCGGGGCAACCGCGGGGATCGTGACTACGGTTGGAGTCCCCGCGGGGAACCCGAACTGTTTAGCAACCGCGGCCGTTGAGAATTCCAGATCAAGATCAACGCTCGTGGTGTACTTAGACAGGGGCGGCGCCGCGTCCCCGTCCGGCCACGTGTACGACGCTGAAACGGTGGCAACCGTGACCGATGTTAGCAGAGCGGCTAGCCGGCCCTGAATGCTGGCGGCGCTGGCGACGTTGGATCCGTCGGAGTCCCATCCCCAATAGCCGGATCCGATGTCCGTTGATAAGTCAATCGTTCCGGTGCTGGATCCGTCGTCCCAATCAACCGTGCCGACGATCGTGGGCTTCCAGCTAAACACGGGGTGGGTTGGGTAATTGGTAGCCATACTCTAAACCCCTTGCTCTATGCCCGCGCCCACGCTCTCCAACAGCGCGCGAGACATCCCGCGGGCCGGCATTCCCGCCCCTAGTGACACATTGTAGACCGTGGTCCGGTTGATCACGCTTTCACCGCCACCGGCCCCGTCCTCCGAAGGTGCGCCCGCCCCGCCCCCGCCTCTAGGAATAGCGGCGCCAAGGGCCGCACCCGCGGCAATGGCCCCGAGTCCCGCCACTGCCAGCAATGGGGACGCCGTGGGTTTTCCTAGTAGCGGAATCAGGATCGGGAACGCCGTACCCAGCGCCGCGATCGCCGCATAGGCTACCGCCATCGTCCCCAACTGAACCAGCATCTTGCCAAGATTCAACCCGAACTGCCGGAGGGCATCGCTATCTTTCTTCCAAACGGCCGCCATAGACAGCCCAGACAGCCCAGAGACTAGGCCCCGGATCGCGGTTGCCCCCATTTCTTGGATCTGGTTTAGCTCTTCGGCCATCTCCGCCTGTATCCGTGACGCTTCGAGCAGTTTCTCGTTCCCTTCGGACTTTCTCTGGCCCGCGATGGCGCGCAACTCCTTGGCGATCTCAACCTCCGTCCTCATTGACTCGCCCATTTTGCGGGACAAATCGATCGCGCGAGCGAAGGCAATGGAGAACCCTACTTCCATCACCGAGGTTAGATCCTCAAGGGCGGAAGTTGCCTCCTCTGCCGATTCTCTCACAGGGCCAAGGGGATCGGGATCGTCCGCCGGGGGGGACTGAATATCTAACAGATCCTCCATTGCGTCCGTTATCTCTCGCACGGCGCGACGGGCCCGCGAACTGGTCCCACCTATCGCCGCGATCTTGCCTACCAGCGCCTCAAGGTTGCTAGATATCTCCCGCATATTGCTGATGTCAGCCGCAACCGTTGCGGGGTCGGTTACCTGGAGATCCATCCCCCTAATGATGCGTGCAAGAACCTGAAAATTGGCCGACGGAATCCGGCCGGCAATGGCCCCCATCGTGTTAACGAATCCCACGAACTCATCACGCGCGAGCATGTACGATTCCCGCAGGAATAGCACAGCCTCAACCGAGCGGAGGACCGCGATCGCCATAATCTTAGCGCCCTCGATCACCGCGTCCATTCCCTCACGCGCGAGCATGTTCAAATCCACGTTGGACTCTTCCAGTTCGTCCGTGAAGTTTTGAAAATCTCCGACCACATCACGGATCCGGGGGATTAGTTCGGTCGCTAAGTCCCTGGATAGCCCGCTCGCGGCGCCGCGGAGGCGGGTTAAATCATCATTCAGGGCCTCCGCGGCGGCGGCGGTCTCTGAACTAATCACCAACCCGAGATCGTGGGCCTCTTGGCGCATAGCCGCGATCCCGTCCGCGCCTGAATTCAATAGCGGGATCAAGCGAGTACCGGCACGGCCGAAGATTTCCATTGCCCGGGCTGACTTTTCGGCCCCGTCCGGCATTGCCGCGAATTCGTCCGCGATATCGGCCAATACCGCGTCAACGCTTCTCAGTTGGCCGTTGGCTAGGACGTCAACCCCGCTCCCCAACTCCCCGAAGGCGTCGGCCGCCATTGCCGATCCTTGCTGAAGGTCCAGCATATTGGCGGATAGCTTGCGAAAAGCCCCATCCACCTCCTCCATCGTCCCGCCAGACAGTTCGATTGCATGGCCGAATTCCTGATAGGCTTCCGTAGACAGCCCCAACCGTGCGGCATTCTTCGCGATCTCGTCTGACTGCTCGGCGATCTCCATCGTCATTCTAAGGATCGCCCCAGCGGCCACGGTGGCAGCGATCCCAATGGCAGCAAACGCCGCCCCGGCTACCTTGAGGCCCCGCCCAACCCGCCCGCCCGCCGCGCCTAGAGCATCCATGCGACGCGCCGCGGTTGCCGCCGAACGGCTGTCGATATCGATCTTTAGTCCGACCGTTTCACGTGCCATGAATTAGCCCCGCCAGTTGTTGATCAATCCAGGCATCGCCATGGCCTCCCGCGTTGGCCTCTGCCTCAAGTTGCGAGCGCAGATCCGCGATATATACAGCCCGGGCCGCCTGTACATGGGAGATATCCCCATAGGTTGCGGCGTCGACGTCGGTGAGGCCGATCCAGCCCGATTCAAGGGACCGGAAAGTCTCGAACGCTTGATCCCAACGGTTGAACGCCGCGCGATTCTTCGCCCTTGCGCATTCACATAACGACGTCCCGCAAATGGGAGATCGCGCCGACGGGACTTTAGTTGCACAATCGAACCCCCTTAGGCGCTCGAAGGTCCACGATCTGAGTCGTTTCCCTCCGCGCCGTCCACGTCAAGATCCGATAGCCCCAGCGCGCGAGTAATGATCGCCTGTTTGGCCTCAACCGGGAGATGTTCCACATAGACCGATTGATCTTCGGTCCCCAAGTCCTGATAGGGCACCCCGCCCACCGTTGCGTCACAAGTCACGAGGACTTTTGCGACCCATTGATCAATCAGGGCGAACACTTCCGCCACGTCGTCCGCGTCTTGTGCCCTTGTGTGGGCCGCAGAATAGGCTAGCCGCTGCGACGCGGCCAGAATGCGGCAACGGCCAACGACGGGCGTCCCGTCAACTTCCGCCGTGTAGCCTGTCTCAAGTTCAATCTCGAATGCCATTATCTTCCTCCACCGAAGATTTAGGGATTTAGGTAGTTCCGTGCACGTAGGTCACCGTAAACGGCGATGTTGAGTCGCCCCGGTTCTGTCGTACTGCCTTGCCCGTGAACTGAAACGCCCGCGCCCCGGACGCGTTGGCCCGGTCTGCGTCGTACTGGATACAGGGTAGCGAATACTTGATCGTCTGGTCGGTTGTCGTGTCAAAGAGCGTTAGCGTAACGGCGATCGAAATGAACCCGCGCTGTGATTTCATGCCGGCCATGATCGCGCCACTCGTAACGGCGGGCGATCCCCCGTATCCGCTCGAATCCGCCCACGTCCAGTTGACTCCGATCGCGCCGTCGTAGAACACCGGGGAAATCGTGTAGCCGTTGGTGGCGGTTGGATCCTCGACCCGGATGATATTAGGGGCCAGATCGATAGACAGATCGCGGATCATGTCCGGGGTGATCGTCTGGGGGCTAGAGTAGGTGTTGTCGTCGTAATAGGTGATCGCAACCGTTGCCGCCTTGACGACCGCGGGGATGTTTCCTTGGCCCGTAGGCTCGGCACCGAACCCGGATAGATTCGCGGTAGCGACATCCAGGATCACGTCGTTTTGAACGAGGCCAGTGATCCCGCTTTCATAGGTCACCATCCCGTTAGTGGGGAGGTTGATCTTAGTTGCGAGGACCGCGCCACGAACCCCCGTCCACTCGTCCGCGTCGTTGTTATCAATCAGCACTTCAGCGATTGACATAGCCGCCGGGTTCTTGATCGCGCCCGTTTCTGGATAGGTCCACGCGGCTAGGGCCTTCGTCGACGGATCAAGAACTAGGGTAAACGTTCCGCCCGTGTAGGACGTGGCCTGGAAGCCAGAGGCTAGCAGTTGCTTGACGTGCGTAGGGAACACGTTGCCAACGGCGTTCGCCCGGACTTCCGTTACCAGCGTCCCGCCCATGCCCATGCCGCCGCGCGTGGATGCAACCTCGCCCGCGTACCCATCGAGGGCCTCTGAGTTGCTAATGGCGTCCGCGTCCGACGCCATCAAGCGCGACTCAGCGCGAGCGGGCAAGCGTAACGAACTAACGAGGGTTCCGTTGTTCGGGCCGCCGTTGGTTGCATCCGTGGGATCGAAGACAAACGTCCCTAGCGTTTCCTCTAGATCCGCAACAATAAACCGGACCTTATCCTGCCGCACGCCTGCCGAGTTAGCCATTTTCTACCTGTGGTTTCGCCTTTTTCGCGGCGGTCTTTTTGGGTTTGGTCTGTAGCGCCTTGATCAACGCGTCTGTAGGTCCGATCCCACTGGCCCGAAGTAGCCCCGCGATCCGCTTGTCGGTCATCGGGCCCGGGGTTGCGGCTAGGATCTCGCGCGCCTTGTCCAGGTTGCTCATTTGGTGGCCTTCCTACGCCGCCGAATCTTAGGCGCCGGCTTGTCCTCTGTGTCGCTCTTAGAGCGCACCACGGGCCGCGCTGGACTAGGGGCGCGCGTGGACGGCGTACAGCCTAGCGCCGCCATCCGTTCGGGCGTTTCGTTCAAATTCTCCGCCGCAAGAATCCGGCGCGCGACGTCTGGCGACATCTTGCCGCGGAATTCGGCGGCCGCCTGAAGGCAGCGCGTGAAGGCTTTATCAGTATATAAGGTTCGGCTCATCAGGTTACACTCCAATCAATCGCCCACGTTGCGATCTGTCGAGTCCCGCCCGTGCCATCATCGGCGCAGACGATAACCCACCGATCCCCATCGAGGACGCTATAGGTTGCCAGGGTCACAGACACATCAGCGTCAACGGTCCCGCTGATCGTCGTGCTGTGGCGCTGTAGGTAGATAGATACTGCCGAGCCTGCGACCCAGCCGAACGCCGGGGCCATGTCGACGTCAACCGTAGTAGCCCCAGCAAGGGCCGCGGTTGTCGTCGTCCACGTCGTGAGGCGGTTAGCGGACGCCACCCCAACCCCCGTCGGCCCGTCTAGGCCCGACGTGATATCCGCAAGCTGTGCGAATAGCATGGGCTGGCCCGGGTTGATCGTCGGGTCGGCATAGGTGGGCGAGTCGCTGAAATCGGCCCGCGTGTAGATCGTGATCTCGGTTGTGCCGATCATGGTGTGAACACGGGATTCAGCCAAGTCGTAAACCCCAACCTGCGTTGAAACTGGCGAAGTGATATCTACGCGCCAAATGGAACCACCGGCCCCGCCCTGGTCGCGTAGATAATGCTCTAGGACTTCAGCGGCCGAAGATGACAACCACTGAGCCGACCGCGCCGAGTCGCTCTCGTCCGTCTCATCATAGCAAGCGATCCCAGTCACCGAGTAGGTAAAGAAGGCGGTCATCGTGGTCCCGGCTACGTCGTACTCTCCCATCGCGCTAGTTGCGAACAGGTCCACGCGCGGGAGGGTGTCAATCATCACATCCCCCGGCAACTCGGACGGGTCCAGACCAACCGCGATCCGAAGGGCCCCGATCCTATCGGAGACCCCCGGGATCGATTCGGTCGCCAGCTTGGATCGCAGATAGCCATCCCACACTACGCGGGCCTTGTCCTCAACGTGCCTTTGTACGCTGGCGATACTCACCCTAGCCCGCTCTCAGCTTCGGCCACTAGGCGCATCGTGATCATGTCGGCCAACTCCTTGCTTGAACTCGACGTCCAACCCATGACGATCGAGCCCAGCCACTTCACATAGCGAACCTTTGATTTGTTCACATTCATCTTGATGTGCTTCGCAGAGATCCGGGGCTTCAGTAGATGGGGCTTTGTCGCATATTCGCGCAACTTCCCGGTAACTACGGCATCATTCAACACCGTGTTTCCGGCTTTCTGGCCCGCCCATCGCTTGCCAAGCGCGGCCCCATCAGAGGCCCACGCCCGGGCGTTGTTCCTCGCCACAATCTCCCGGATCTTGCGGATCGCCTTCACGTCGTAACCTATGCGCCGGGATAGCGTACTAGCTCCCTTGAACCCACGCGCGGCCCTGCGGACATCGGCCGCGAATAGATCGGGGTTTTTACGCCGTCTCCCCATTACATCGAACCCCCGCCAACAATACGGCCGGACGTGGTTAAATCCCACGTGTCTTGACCGTCTGCGTTGCCGGTTCGGTCCGACCACTGCCCCACGGTTTCCACTAGGTCCGCGGTTGCATTCTCGTCCACCGTTTGGGGCGCGTCGCTCAATCGTTTCCAATCAAAGTCCGCTTGTTTGGCCCAAGAATCAGCCAACTCGCCTCGGCCCCGTGCGCGTAAAAGTACGGCTACGGATCGGTAAATCAAAATCCCCTTGAGGATTGAGTACGAGGGATCGCTAGACGTCATTCCGTCTGTCGAGATCCCGCGTGTTGCTGCTAGTCCCCGCAAGCTCTCAGCCTCGTCCGCGACGATCGACACGACGTCGGTCGCGGACGGACTGGAAGCCGCAGAGATCGTAAGATCCGCCACTCTACTCTGAAGCGACCCTGCGGTCACCGTGAATGTATTAGCGGCGGCCACCGCTTAGAGCGTGAGCGTGTAGTACGTCCCAAGGTTGACGTCCGCCGTAACGACGTCAAGCAACCCCTTCGCGCTAAACACTTCACCCGGGCCGCCCTCGAAGGCGCGGAGGGTATCAACGAAGACCTCGAATAGATCCGAATCCGGTGAACACGTCTTCAGGCAGGAAGGCATCTCGCCTTGCCCAGCGACCCCGAAGAACGCCGTAGTACTCCACTGGAAACCAGCGGCACCCGCGGCAGAACCCGTCACGCGATCGATGATCACCAACTCACAATCCGCGACTTCGCGGAAGTAGTCAGAGACGGCCTGATCCGACACTGCGCCGACGGTAGCACCGCCAACCCCGGCCTTGCCCATGAAAGATTGGATCTTCGTGTTGTTCGTCTTCATGCGAGTCAGAGCCTCGCGACCAGCGCAAAAGACATTAGGGCGGGCGCCCGTCGTCTTTTGAATCGCGTCACCCTTCTCTGCCAGGGCCTTGCCGATGTCGGTTCCGACGGTCGAAAGGTCCAGTGCACCGGTATCGGTGAGGGCCTCAACCTCCGTCACAATCTCAGCGGCGAGACGCCCACGGATCGATCGCTCGACCAGTTCGCGCGCCGTATTGAGAACCTGAAGATCCGGGTTCTCAGATTCCAGCATAGATCGAATCGAATCCGTCACGCGGACGGGCATCGATCGAAACGGCCGGAGGGCCGTACTGAGGGTGTCGTAGGTGAGATCCTGGAACTCGCGCGGGGCCCCATCAAACGAGCCGGCGCCCGCGTTCTGAAGTTGCGCATCATACCAGAGCCGAGTTGACAGGACTTGGTAGGATCCGGCCTGCGATGACTGGCCCACATGGGGCGCAATGCGCAGTTCTGGGAGCGGTACGCCCCCTTGTTCTGCGTCCGTGTACTTTTTCCACAACCCCCGGAAGAGGGTAGGAAGTGCTTCTGTTGGATTTGCCATAATTTAAGCTCCTGTCCCTTACGGGGCCGGTTGGAGGATCGCAGATTCTACGAGGCGGATCCGGACATAGCCGGCGGCCCCTGAGGCGGGTTCGGTGGTGACTCCATAGACATAATCGCCCGTAGCGGAGGCTGTGGCCTCCCCATTGGCGGCCGATGACATCGGGACACCCGCGGCCGGGTTCTGGCCCGATGCCAGCTTGACGATCGCGTATCCGCTATCTTGCATTCCATAGAGTGCCTGACCCGATGCCAGCGCAACCTGCGAAACGAACGCAAGCGGGGCCGTGCCCGTTAGCGCGATGGTTCCCATGATCACCGTATCCGGCGACGCCGAGGGATTGATAACGCAAAACACGTTTGCGTCAATCGCGGCGCCCGCAAGCTGTGGTCCGTCGTAATAAGTTGCCATGTCTAGGCCCCCTTAGTGAGTGCGACGTTTTCGGCGTAGGCGTCCGAGAGACTAACCCCGGCCGAAAGACGTTCATTGATATAATCGACGCCCGGAGACGGGCCGCCGATCGTGGGTTGGTTCACGCTCTTAGTGCGTAGCGACGCCGCAACCTTGGTCGCCCGCTCAACGCGATCGATCTTGGTATTGAGCGCATCAAGCGCGGCCACGAGGGAAGCGGCTACCGAATCGGTTACCTCTACCTCTACGGCCTCATCGCCTTCGGGGGCCTCGTCCTCGGGGTCATCCTCTGGAGTTGCCGCCGCGATCGCCTCTGCGATCATTTCTGAAAGCGCCGTCTTGAACTCATCGAGCCCAAGCAGCGCCGCCGCCATTTCTTCGGGTGTCATTATGCCTCTTGGGCTGGTTGAATAGGCCGCGGCAACTAATGTAGCCGCAACCATGGGGGATTCTTCAGGGTCGCCAATGGCGGCAACCGGGGTCTGAGCCCGCGCGAATTGCGGGATCGCTGTAAAACTGATTTCGTGGGCCTTCGCGGTATGGGGCCGCCCGTCGTCGCCGCGGTCCCCGAATTCCCACCACGCTGAAACGAAGTCCCGCCCTTTGCGAGCGGCTACGCCTTCGGCCCATAGGTCCGCAACCGCCCAAAGGCCGGACGCGTCTGATTCGTAATGAACGAGCATCCCAACCGCGGCGCCGCAGTGCTCAACCAGGATCGGCGTATAGGTGGATCCGCGTTCTTCGCGATAGAGCTCTAGCGTCGCAAGGTAGCCGCCAACGAGATCCGAACCGCCAACGGTCACCGGTTCACCGTCCAGGCTATCAAAGGTGATCGCGTCGGCCGGGAGGATGTGTAGGCGCACACGCTCAACCAGTTCACGATCGGCCGCAGAGACGGCGGAGAAGGCGTAGACGTGGATCACTTCGATCACAACTCGGCCCCCGGCATTTGGAGTTGCTCGCGCATCCACTCCCGATCCGTCTCCGTTGGAGTCAGCGCCGCATCCCTCCACAACTCGCCAATGAATCGAAGGTGATCTAGGCCCTTGCGCTCGGCCCCGTTGGCCGTCCAGTCAATGAAAATTTCGGGGGCGTATTGTTCCGGGTATCCGCTCAAGGCCGCGAGGGTGTGCATTACGCTGGCGGTCCTCTGCCCTTCGCCGCTTAGGTTGCGCATGAATAGATCAAGATGGCCCTTTACCATCGCCATATCAGAATCATGCACGGTCTCGCCCAGCGACCTAGCGCCCACGCCCCGCACGCCTAGATTCGCAAGACTGTTTCGCGCGGCCGCTTGCTTGCGCTCGGCCTGGAATGTCGCCAGCGGCCCGAACTGAGACATAGCCGGAGTCTGGCTTGATAGGATCTGAGGCTTAACCTTCTTCCCGAAGTAGGCGAGGATGCTTTTACCCTTCAACACGTCGCTGAAGGACGCTAGGGCGTTGTTCTTGTCGGTGTTCGTTACGATCCCGTTGCCCTGGTCCTCCAGCCACGGGAACCCCATGCTGTACCGGATCGACTGCAAGAGCGCAGAGTACAGCTGCAAAGTGGTCTCGGACGTGGTGAGGAGACAGCGCACCCCAGATTCGCCCCAAAACTCCCCCGGCTGTGGAAGGCGTGGCGTATAGGCGAACTTCTCAGCGCCGACGGTGGCAAAACTGTACTTTGTGCGGACCTTCACAGACTCCCAACCGCGCCCGGAGTCGTCCGGGTTGAACTGAGAAATGACGCCCGGGCGGACGTGATCGAACCTCACGCGGTTGGCCCAGTCTAAAACGATTTCGTCTAGGTTGAACCCGGACGTGTACCAGTGATCGTAGACCTCAGAGACCCACCACGGGATCGATGTTCCTGGCATCGAATCAAGGCGGGCCTTCACCTCGATCGCGGCCCGTTGCGCGGTTGCGTCGTTGCGGAATCTACGCGGAGGACGGATCCCGTAGGTCAACCCCGCCATAAGTTCCCGCCGTGAGTCCACCGCGGGCGAAATCACATCGTCAGTGCGCCGAATCTCTAGCAGTTTCCCCGTGGTCTTCGCCGTACCGTGTAGAAACTCAACCGTGAACTTGTCGTTAGACTCTAGCCAACCGGCCGAGCGCCCCCACTCAAAGGGCACCGTCGATGACATTGTTTCCGGTGAGTCACCAAGGACCGATCGATCCGTGGCCTGACCTAAAAGCTTAGGCTTGCGGCGCGGAAACCTACGACGCCGACGCGCTAAAACACTAGCCATCCGCGAAAATACGCCGGGGTTCTTGAGTGTTTCGTCTGGCACGCGTAGCGCCCGTGAGGGTGTCGGATTAGGCCCTAAGTGGAACCAATGCGGCGGCTATTGTGCCCCATTACCCGCCAATTTTCAACCCGTATGGACGAAATAAGCCCCACGCTCTACCATTGTTCCCGAATCATCGACAATAACGCAACCCGCACGGATCCGAAATGCCGAAGAAACACAACGCCCAACAGCTTAGAGAATACGCGATCGAACGGTTCACCGACTCAGCGCCCCACGCCCTGATTCTGGACGAGTTGACGCGCGAACTAGGCGCCACCCCGGGCCAAGCGGCAAAGGCCGCGGAGAGTGCGAAGGCCCTCATTGTGCGCGCACTGGACGAGGACGATTACCAGTTGATCCGGGCGTGCGCATTCGCGGGCGATAGCTATAAACAACACTTCTACCGCCTGAGAATCGACGAACTCACCGCAGAGCAAGCGAGGCTGAAGGACGATCGGGAACTGGACACGGAGACCCGCCTCCGGCTTATCCTCGCGTGCGATCGATCCATGCAAGGTTGGTCAACCCTATCCCTCCGCGGACGCCGGGATCTCCCTGTGGCCTTTGCCCCGAAGGGGGTCTTGCAAAACACAACCCCGCCAGAGGACGCGGATATTGACGAGGCCATTAACGGCGCCCTGTGAGCAACCGGCAACGCGTTCACGATCGTTGGTGGAATAAAAAACTCCGCCGACATCAGAAGAAAATGATTGACGCGATCATGTCCAACCGATTTGTCGCCGTCCTCGGGGCCCGCCAGCGCGGCAAGACGATGGCGATCGGATACGCGGCCCAAATGCTAGCGCAGGGGGTGGTATGGACAACCAGCGACGGGAGCAAGATCACAATCCCGGCCGATGACGTTCAACTGGCAAGCCAGACGCTAAAGCACGCCAAAGACTTCGTGAAGCGGTCCGCCAGGATTTTAAACACGTTCAACGTGGGGCTGACCGAAAACACGGACGCGGCCAACATCTTCGACAGCCGGATCGGCTCAACGGAGCGGATCCTACTCGCCAACGGTAAAAGCATCCACGCCCACAGCGGCAACCCGACATCGATCCAGGGCCTTAGCGGCCACGTGATCCCGGACGAGGTAGCGAGCAATAAGCACCCCGCGGAGGAGATATTTCAGCAAGGGATCTCGGTTGCCTCTGGCGCTCCGTGGCGCCGGTTCGCGATGGTCGGCAATAGTTCGTTTAAGGGCGATTGGTGGTGGAATTTCTGGCACGGCTCCGGCCCCGTCGATGGCAACCCGGGGATCACTTGGGAGAAAAGGCGGGAGAAATTCACGATGCTCAAGCTAGACATTTGGAGCGAATTTCCCGATCGGATCCTTCCCCCAGACCTTAGAGAGATCCGGGACATCCTAGGCCCGGAGGCGTGGGCCCGCTGGTATGAGTGCGGATTCGCAGACTCGCACGGCCGCGCGGTTTCCAACGACCTGATCATCCGAACGGGGATCGCTGGAGTCGTTACGCCGAATCATGCGCCCGTGGTGGTGAGCATCGATCCGGGCCTCAACCGCAACCCCACGGGAGTCGTCGTTGCCAGGGTTGGCGGCTTTGGTTGCGACGTCATCAAGGCCGAGTACTGGTTCGGCCCAACAGAGGGGGACGCGACGACGGCCGACGGTTGGATCGCGGCGCAACTCGCCAGCCTGGACGCGCTCATCAACGAGCATCTCCCCACGTATATCGTGTGCGATTATTCGAGCCTTGCCAGCGGATTAGCCGACGCCCTAGAGGAACGCTATGGCTCGATGGTCGACAAGGCCCCGACCACCCGGAGCCAACTACAGAGACGGTGGGGATCCTTGCTGGGGATGTTGACCGATGGGCGGTTGTCTATCCCGCCCGAATGCCAAGACTTGCGGGACGACCTAGAGCGGTTGGAGATTAGCGAGCGGGGATCGGCGTCTAGGAAACTGGACGAGGCGGGAACGATCGTGCTCCCCGAATGCCCCGCCCCGATGCCATACCCTAAGCACGTCCTACATTGTGACGTGGCGGCGGCATTGCTTCAGTGTACGGACTACGCGTTCACGGCCGTCTAGCAGCACCGGACAGAAACCGAAGCCGCGGCCCGTCATGACTGCGTTTTGTCATGGCCTGCGTTTTGTCATGACTCGGTTTTGTCATGGCTGCGTTTTGGTCATGGCCCGGTTTTGTCATGACTGCGTTTTGGTCATGACTGCGTTTTGTCATGACTCGGTTTTGGTCATGACTTGCGTCTGGTCATGACCTCGGAAAAAAACTAATTCGTTTAATTTTAAAGCGTCAAAAGG
>Ga0255047_10000417_pt1 | contig 34560 bp, 55 predicted proteins | sample JV7_2_1_MG_FD_183640 | JGI IMG/M metagenome (GOLD analysis project Ga0255047, IMG submission 183640) | Seawater microbial communities from Jervis Inlet, British Columbia, Canada - JV7_2_1 | ecosystem: Environmental > Aquatic > Marine > Inlet | place: Canada: British Columbia | collected 2016-10-06
TTGTCGAATACTTTTTTTTCCTGTTTATTAAGACATTTAAAGTGCACTCTAAATGAGCCGTCAGAAAAATGTTTCTCGCTTCTGGCATCTTCTATGCCGTAAAGATCAATAGGGGTAATATCATTATCAATCTCTATCATATCTTCACATCTATCACAGGGAAGGGCAGAACACTCTGGACATAAATAACCGTCCCGATATTGTCCTTCTTTAAAAACAATTTTCCCGCCATACTCAGATTCATAATCAGCGTCGGCTGGAATTCTGTTTACAAATAGGCCAGTCCCGAATGAAGTATCCCGACCGCAACAAACACATTTATTCCCGACGTCCATTAGATCAACCCCAGCTCAAAATCTATTATTTGATCTTCCCATTTATCAGTTAGCTCACTAACGTTAAAATAGTCATCTAGCCCTGTATAGTCTGTAAAACAATCGGTGTTAGTGTTGCCCCCGTAATTAGTCCATATAATGCAATAATCACCACAATAGTATTCTTCTGGAAATTCTTTTATTAATTGCTCATCGTCGCAAGTTTTGAAATGTTCCAAATACTCATCATAACAATTAGCTAAAGCATTTTTTCTAATAGATTTAATTAGTTGTTTATGAGTTTTAACTTTATGAGCTGGTAGTAGCTGAATATTACCCCGTCTCTCATCAAGCTCAATTTCTTTAAAAGTATCGGCCAGAGAATCAAAATCATATCCCCAAGGAACTATCATATCTTCTCCGCCATTATCAAAAAGATCATAAGCATTTGCCCTATACATCAGTTTATGCTTCTCGCACTCGTCTAGTATTGTTCTAAGTAGTGATTTCATATTTTCTCCTATGCGTAATAGTTATAAAATTCAATTATTTCTTTCTTGGTCTTTGGTGTTCTTAATGCTTTTAAGCTAATAGGTAAACAATTCTCCTCAGTAAAACCTTGTCTAATAACTGCTGTAATAACTCCATATGTATATGAATCATCAATATTGATTTCATCAAAATAAGCGATAGCATCTTTTAGATTACCAAAGGCTCTGTTTCCACTCGCAAACTCAAAATCATCTGTTTGTACTACATATATCATCAGTTAATCTCCGCTTCAGAATATCTAACTGTTGAGCCATTTTCAGATTCAGAAAAATATACATTTGAATCTTTGTATTTAACAATACCTTTATCTATTAAAGTTTCAGTATCAAAATAAGTATCAAGAGTGCCTTTGTCTATCATCTCCAAGACCATATCTCTGTCTTCCTTGCTATTGCATCTTACTGTTATGTCGTATGTATATTTCATTTTAAACTCCCGTCTTTATTCATACCGCATACAACATACTGATCTGATTCTGTTAAATACTCTGCGATTGCTTGGTTTAATTTTCGGCCTAGTGCTGTATGACTATCCGTATAATCAATGGGCAATGATTCATTAACAGAACCACTCCAAGCTAATTTATCTGAATAAGTAATGTTAATTTCAATATGGACGCTTCCCATATCAACTGATCTCTTAGCGTAAAATTCGTTTTCTTTTTTTATGCCTAATTCGTTGCTCATTATTTACTCCCAAAGTTAAAATGAATGGATAGATGATCTAAGTTTTCACTTGGCCAGAATATGTCCATATCATTTCTTTTCCTGTAGAAATATCTATGTACAGTATCCTCGTATTCTCTAAAGGTAGTCTTTGGCCAACCTTCTAAAAAAACTCCATGTAATTCATGTGAATGTTTCTCAGCTTTTCTAATGCCAGTTATTTTATTTAATTTTAAGAATCTTATTAGATCGACATACTTGTCGTGATCATCTATAAAATCTTGGTATTGGTTATCTTTATTCATTTTCTAAAGCTCCCAGTTTATTTTTGGTGGATTGTCAAAAAGACTCTTATTGAAAACTCGTAATTCTGCCCCAGTAAAAGTTTCCAGTTTTTCAAGATAGACATTATAAATATTAATATCATTCTTTAAGTTCTTGCCCACCCATTCTAAAAGCTCGTCTATCTTATCGTGATCTATTTTTGGATAAGGGTCAGATACTCCTATACCTGCTATATCAACTGGGTTCATTTTCTTCTCCAGATTAGCAAGTCGTCTATCAACATTCTTTTTATCTTTATTCATAATTTTTATTTCCTATAAATTTATTACTTTCTAATAATGCCTGTACTAAATCTAAATTGCAAACAATTTGTGTAAAACATTTTTAGTACAAACAGTAGACAGTAATTAATTATTAATGTTAGTATCTGGTTTTGTTAATCAAAGGAGAAAATAAATGAATGAAGCTCATCAAATATCAAAACAAAAATTGATAGAGAATAAAATAGGTTTCTGTATGTTTGATTTAGATACAGCAAAATCTGTTGTTATAGATTGTACCGAAGATTTAAAAATAGAATCCTTATGTCATTCAGACGGGGAACTAGATAATGACGGCCATAATCTATTGGTAAAAATAAACAACTCTGAATACAAAGACGCATATATGTTTATGGCGTCTGTAGACTATCAAGACTTTGAAGAAGATTTCTATGGCCAATCTTTAAGGCAGATCAAAAACAGCCCCGACCATTACGAAACACATTCCAGAGACTATGTTGAAAAGTTAGTAATAGGTTTTATAAACAAAAATCAAATACTCGCTCAATATGGAAAAGACAGCGAAGGAATATTTCAAGTAGATTATATAGTTAAGGAGAGCAACAATGAATAAATGGCAACAAGATACTTGGGCGGATATAGAAAACGAAGAAGGAGAATTGGTAGATGCTAATCTCTGGACGTGTGATGTATCTGGCCGACAATACATTTCTTTTTATTCGACCAGTAGAAACAATAAAGGATTCTTAGAGACAGATACTTCTGTGGTCTTAGCAACCTTTAAAGTAATTCTCGAAGAGAAAGAATGAATGGAATTTTTATTATTAATTATGGCAATACTTTTGTATGTGCTAGACAGTTCGCAAGAAAGCGAGGAGAACGAAGATGAATAATTTAATAACAGAAAAAGAATCAATCATATGGGCGAGCGGTCATTTTCAATCTCAACATCTACCAGATGAATATGACGAATGGAAGGATGAGGAATTGAACGAGCATCTTATAGACTTTGCTTGGGAACCATTTCAATATCATTCAGCCGATCAAATTTGGGATTTCATACTAGGTCTTGCATTTGATTTTAGAGAAACTTTTAACAGAAAAATAAAGGAGAACGAAGATGAAACAGGATACTAATCAAGAAAGCGTAAACTTTTTATTCACTCATCAAGGCAAAGAGTATGAGATTGTGCTTGATGATGAGGGTAAATATCTAAGAGTTATTAGATGTGAACCAGACGATAACGAAAATATTACTTGGGAGTATGGAGAAGTAGTATTTGAATCAACAATTAATTTAAAGGAGAACGAAGATGAGTAAAACTATGTGTTGCTCTGTTTGTAAGCAAGATAATATTTCTTGGCGAGTATGGGCAGATGAATTAAATAATGTTAATGGCAGTTGCGAAGATAAATTTGTTTATTGTGATAATTGCGAAGATGAAACTACAGCTATTTTTAAGGAAACCGAAGATGAATAAAGTAATTATAGAATTAGAATTTGATGATAAGCCGACTGATGCAGATGTTTACAATTATCTGAATGAGTTAATGGATAATGATTGTTTGGGATATGAAATAAAGGAAACCGAAGATGAGGACTAATCCTCGTCCTCTTCTCCAGCTTCTTTAGGCAAAGGTCTAGCCCTACTTTTTTTCTTAACAACTTTCTCTTCAACAATCTCCCCGACCTCTATTTCCTCAGATCCCGACTTCCCCGACTTGTCTGCAATTTCGACTCCCGACTTATGTTCAATGGCCTGCTTCCCGAGTAGATCCGCTAGCCTTCTTTCAACTTCTCCCCGACTCATTTGATCTACCTTCCCATGCAATACTTCCCGACGATCGACAATTAAGCCCCCGACTTTTAAAAGTAAATTCTGGGCGTTAATTGCCGCCGTAAAGTTTCCTTGCGACCAGGCATCATCTCTTAGCTTATACAAGTCCTCGACTGCTCCCTCATGCGTAAGCTCAAACTTCTTCTTGGCTTCGCCCATCAGTCTTTCGTATTCCCGATACACATGCTGGTACTTCCCGTTAGGCCCCATGTACCGACTAATAACTTTTGGATTCTTAAACCCAGCCTTCTTTGCCGCTTCTGCAAATGTAAGAGTAGGATCGTTGACTGCATTCCAGACTAACAAACGCTGACGCTTGGTTAGATTCTTCTCGTTATGATTCATATACTCAACAGGCATATCCTCTGCATCTTCTAATACAGGCTCAACTTTCACCTTTGCTCTTATCCTTGATTCGTCCTTGCTCATCTTTCTCCTTATAGCTAATAAGCCGTCCGTTAAAATACCTAACTAATTCTACTACATCTGGTCTTTCTAGCAAAACAACGATTTCCTTGGGCAAAACCTTGCTGCATTTTTCTGTTAATTTATACATATCTTCTCCTACTTTTGTCAGAGCCTATGACAAAACTCTGACAAAACTCCAAACGTGATAGAGTAAGGGTATACAGAGTAATATATATGTCTATATATATAGTTTTGTCATACTTTATCTTACCTACCCTTTTCTTTTTCATTTTTAGGTACATTTGTAGGGTTATTTTAAGGGTACCCTGACAATATGACAAAACGCCTAAACCCTACTGCTATAACCTTTTCTCTTGTCAGAGGTTTCTGACACTCTGACAAAACTACCCTGTTTTTAACTAAATATAGACAGTTTCGACCTATAAGGGGGTACTTTTGTCAGAAAAGCCTGACAAAACTATTCGGGATCTTTTTCCTCAGGTGTGAAGATAATTTCTTTCTCCATACCAAACTCTGAATTAAGTATGTGATCTATCTTAGATATACCGTCTTCGACTGTCTTTGCGTAATTAATAGTTTCAGTTACGCCGTAAGTAAAGATCAACAAAGCCGTAAACTCTGCGTCTGCTCCTCTGGATATAAAATCTTCAAAGAGACTATCAAGTCTGCGTCGACCTTCCTCGAGTGTTGGTGGGCCTTTCTCCATTTTAAGTATCTTCATACCTAAAGTTTAACTTATAATTCTTCGTAAGGGTACATCCAGACAGGGGTACTGCCGCCAACGTAAGATCCGCCAACGTTAAACTCAAAGTATTCTATCGCTTCCTCGTCTGACATTTCGTGATCTCTAATCAACATGTCTATGCATTTATTGGCGTCGTAGATGAGACGTTCCTCACCTGTAGCTATATCCATGCACATACCAATAATGGCTTCGTTAAATCCGTCTGCTTTCAACATATTATCTCCAATAATAAAAGGTGAGATGTTCTTGTTGCAAAACTACATCTCAAAGTTTATGGAAACAGGAATGAATAAACCCTGTTGCAACTGCACTTCTATTGTTTATACAAGCCAGGTGTTTGCCTGTTCGCGATTAGCAAGGGGGTTCTTGGGAATGAACGTAACCGTCCCAAAAATCTTCTAATAAACTTGGCGTGTATAAGATGTTCAGCTTACGCATCTCTTCTACAAATTTTTCAAACGAATTGCAAGAAGCCGAAACGCATTCAGCGTCCTCTTGCATACCAATTAATAAATCACCTATTTTGCTCATACCTTCTTCTCCTTTGTTTCTTGAAACAATATATCTATCCACTTAACATTCTTCATACCAACCAATGCTTTTTTTAGCATTTGTTCGTCGTTTTTATTATCGGCAACGATAACAAATCTTTTCTCTTTAATAGTCGTGTTGCTTGGATTAACAATCATTTTAGATTTATTAATGTGAACCCTAGCTTCCGCAACAGTCTTAAAGTTTAAATCTCTGGAAACCATTTAATGTATGTCTACCTTTTTCTTTTCAAGCTCAGCTATTTGCTCGACTAAATCAACCAAACGATTCTTGTCGTTTTCTATTTGTTGCTTTATAGAGTCTGGCCTATCTATTAATGTGCCTGCTGATTGCAAGTATATTTTAATCATTTGACATACAGCTTGATGTAAATACTCTCTGGTATTGTCTATGTAACTCGATGTTTTTTCGTCTATCATTTGTTCTCTCCAAGAATTAATATACCTTTAGTATAAACTAAGGGGTTTACTTTGCAACAAAAATTTTATAGAATTAATAAAACAATTAATCAGGAGAAGATTATGCCAATGAGCGAAATGGATTTTATCAGGGAAGGTATGAAGGCTTTACAGCCAGGACTACCAGCTCCCAATCATACAACAGATGTACAAAACGATATGCAATCGACCGAAAGGTTGCGTAAGTTTGTTGAGTACATTCGTCAATATCACCCAGCTCTTTTTGAACATGCTTATAAAGAAGCGTCTAAATAATGCTTGAGTTTCTTCTTTGGGTTTTGGGAATAATAGCTGCTTACTCTGTAGGCGGCCTGCTTTACTTTATTTGGCTAATAAATAAAAACTTATGAAGGAGTTAAAGAAAGAGCGAGAGGTTTTGGTTGGAGCTACGTTTTATGCAGATAATGTAGATCCAAACGCTGAAGGTTTGCCAGACTTATTGCGTGATAAGTTTGAGCAAGAGGTTGATAGAAACAAAATATTTTTTAGTATTTGTATTCCAGGCGACAACAACAAAATAAATTTAGAAGAAGTAGTTAAAGATAACAACGACCTAAAGCATCAAGTTAAGTTCTGGCAAGAGCTGTACTTAAAAGCAATAAATCCAAAATGAAAAAAACAAGAAAATGCAGAGTATGTCAGAAGGTTAAGCCTTTAGAAGCTAAATACTTTAATAACAGATATGAGATTACTTCTACCCCACCTTTTAGATGGGACTGTAAGGTTTGTTACAACACTAACAAAAGAACCAACCCAAAATATTTTTTAAGTAAGATGCTGCAACATGCAAGAAATAGATCTGAGTTATATAACAGAGACTTTAATATAACTGTTGATGATATTAGTATTCCAGAGAAGTGTCCTGTCTTGGGTATAAAATTAGAACATGGTTGGAAAGATGACGAGAGCTGTCCTACCTTAGAGCGGATAGATAACAACGAAGGTTATGTTAAAGGAAACGTAATGGTTGTATCGGCTTTGGCAAACAGGATAAAGAACTCTGCTACCTATCAGCAGATACTAACCGTTGGATGGTTTTATAAGAAACTCTATCGACAAAAACTTAGATCGGTATTAAAGACCAGGATAAGAAATTTAAAAAATAATTTACAAAAGGAGAAGATAAAATGAGTGATGCTCAAGACGCAAATAAAAGTCCGTTTCTAACCCAGAAGACTGCATCAAAAAGTGGAAGCACTTGTAGAAAGGCAGAATCATTGTCAGACATGTTTGATGAAAACGGAAATCCTTTGAATAGAAAAGCAAGGCGCATGCTTAAAAAAATAATGAAGCGTCTGTAAAACAAAACAATAAACAGGAAAATAAAAATGGCTAAAAATTGGATTAAAGAAAAAATACAAAGTATTAAAAAGAAAACATCCATTGGTGATTCTAGATTAAGCAGAGGCGCTGGCACTAACAAACGCAAGACGCGTAAAAAATATCGAGGTCAAGGCAAATGAGAGGTGTAAATTATCCGTGCGGTTGGTTTGACGTTGAACAATTACCAGGGGGATCAAGAGAAAATGACTCAGTATAAAAAAAGTGTAGAGAAACAAAGAAAGAAACTTCAAGCCGAAGAAGATGATAAAAAAATAGTTTGGTATGAATATCAAAAAGGCGCTGGAGAACATTTTAAAAAAATTAAATATGCAAGCGGTAAAGAAACTAAAACTGATTTTGCAAATAAAGATGAAAAATAAAAAAGCTAAAACAATCAACAGGCTTGATCGAATTATGAAGTCTGGCAAGTTATCTAAAGTTGTAAAGAAAGTTTTTCCTAAAAAGAAAAAGAAGTAAATGCCGTTAAGAGATTACCAACAAGAAGCCTTAGATTCCTTAGAGAACTATATAGCTATTGAAGATGGCAATCCTTTGGTCGTAATGCCAACAGGTTCTGGTAAGTCTCACGTAATTGCAGACTTTGTTCTGCATATGAATGAACAGAAGAAACAGAAGACTTTGATTGTTTCGCATGTCAAAGAAATACTTTTTCAAAATTACGAGAAGCTACAAGATGCTTGGCCATATGGCGATATAGGTTTGTATGGTAATAGTTTAGGCAGTCGAGATACAGACAACGATATTATATATGCTCAGCTCCAATCAGTTTGGAACAAGGTTGGCGAACTACCTTTATTCGATTTGCTTACAATTGATGAAGCTCATCTTGTTCCAAAAGACGGCGAGGGAATGTATCGTTCTCTCGTTGTCGCCCTTAAAGAACGCAACCCAAATTTAAAAGTAATAGGCTTTACTGCTACCCCATATCGACTGAACTCTGGAATGTTAACTGAGGGCGAGGGATCTATCTTTGATGACGTTGCAGTAGATTTTGGAAGCGGAGATAACTTTATACGTTTAATTGATGATGGTTATTTGTCTCCTTTGGTAACTAAGTGTATGGATACTGAGTACGAGATTGACGATATAGGTTTAAGGGGCGGAGAGTTTATTCAAACAGACTTACAAGCCAAGATGAATGATAGCGGCAGAACCAACAAAGCCATGCAAGAGGTTCTAACCAAAGGTGCTAATAGAAAACAATGGCTAATATTTTGTGCTGGAATCAACCATGCAAGAATGGTCAGCGACATTCTAAATTCAAACAATATTACTTCTAGGGTAGTAACGGGAGACACCCATCAACTAGAAAGAGATAAGCTAATAAGCGATTACAAGAAAGGAGAGATAAGAGCCTTGGTTAATTGTGATGTTTTAACAACAGGTTTTGATGCTCCCAATACAGATATGATTGTGATGCTTAGACCAACTCAATCCCCTGGTCTTTATGTACAGATGATGGGAAGGGGTATGCGTATTGCTGAAGGCAAAAAGGATTGTTTGATCTTAGACTTTGCTAAGAATATTGAACGTCATGGCCCTATCAATCAGATAGCACCCAATCAAAAAGGTAAACGCAAGAAAACAGGCGAAGCTCTAGTTAAGAGCTGTCCAGAATGTAAGTCTTATGTGCCTAAAGCTGCTACCACTTGTTCAGATTGTGGGTATGTTTACCCCATGCGTAAATTAGAGCTAGACTTAGTTTCTTCTCAGTTAGATATTATTTCTAAAAATGCAAAGAAAGACAGATACGATACAAAGGTTTTAAGTATGTGGTTTGGCAATCATCAGAAAGCAGGCAAGCCAGTACCTGTTTTTAAGGTTAGCTATAAAACACCCAAGAAGATTATTAGCGAGTACATATGTTTTGAACACTCTGGCTATGCAAGAGAGAAAGCTGTTGCTTGGTGGAACAGAATGGTAAGCGGAGAAAGTTTAAGAAAATCTCCCCCAAGAACTGTAGACGAAGCTTTGTTTAGACAGTTAGAAATAAACCAACCAGATTTAATTAAAGTAGATTACTCGGGCAAGTTCCCTAATATCGTAAATCATATATATGCAGATAGGTAAACCAACACGTTGCTACCCATTCAAAATAGAAACAGGCGGTTTTATGTTTATCCCATATGATTATACGGAAGCAGAATTAAGTTTTACGGGATGCAGAGAGGATTTAATAAAAATAGAAGACTACTGGGATTCAATAGGAAATCCTAAGTACGATGAAAATATGTCATTTAACGACCACATGTTAATGATGTATGACAATTTACGGTATTGGCCTTCGCCGATGCTTAATGATAAAGTCGTGCAAACGATTATTTTGGAGTATGAATATGATAATAAAAGAACTAGAAGAATTTAAATCTGAGCAAAAAGGTGACACCTTAGTGTTCGCAGATATACCTAACCCTGTTTACCATTCAGGTGTTGGGATAAGCAGTAGCAAGATTAGAGCCTTTGGTAAATCTCAACTGCATGCAATTGAGAAAGTCCAGGAAACTACCCCTGCAATGAACTTCGGTACAGCCGCTCACGCTTTACTGGTAGAAGGGGAAAAAGAGTTTAATGATACGGTAGCTGTTGTTATGGGATCTCCCTATACAAACGCTAACAAAGAACTCAAGAAGGAATACGAAGAGAGAGGTCTGACTGTTATTAAAGAGAGTGAGATGAAGGCCATCAAAGGTATGAAAGAACATATGATTGAAGAAGGCAATATTTACCTAAACGCAGAAGGCAAAGTTGCAGAAGCCAGCTTCTATTGGTATGAAGGTGAGGTTCTTTGTAAGTGCAGACCAGATGTTATCTGTCCTCCTGTCCAAAGTCCTTATCCAGACAATGCTATATGTGTGGTTGATTATAAAACTACTCAGTCTTGCGACCCAGTAGAGTTTGCTTATTCAGTTAAGAAGTATGGCTACGATATGCAAGCAGCTTGGTACAGAAGAGGTATGGAAGCGGCAGGATTTAAACTTGACGAGTTTGTGTTTGTTGCTCAAGAGAAAGCTTACCCATACGCATCCAAAGTATTTATTATCTCAGAAGAGCAAATGAATCTTGGTTGGGACAAAATGGAAGGCTTTTTAGAGTTGTACAAAAATCATTCAGAAGGCGGTCATCTGTCTGTTTATAATTCTCCCAATATTGTTACCTTGTCTCTATAAGATATGTACGATAGAAAAGAGCCTATTGATTATAAATTCAAAGAAGATATAACTCTTGCTGATTTGCAAGAGTATGTCGATAGCACCTACAACCAACATTATTCTCAAGGTAAATACCAGGCGACTGATATGATTGTAGATGCTGGATTTGGAGAGGGTTTTTGTATTGGCAATATAATGAAATATGCCATGCGCTACGGAAAGAAAGACGACAAAAGGAAAGAGCTTCTTAAAATCATTCACTATGCAATGATTGCTTTATACATCAACGACCAATAATTATATGCTAGGATTGTGGGTATGTTATCACTCAAAATCCCTCAATACCTTTGCGTTTATGAAGTAAACAACGCTATTCATTTAATCTTATTACAGGCCAGAGACGCTGATACAGCGGAACTATTTACTTTGCTCAAGACTATGGAAGAAAGCTTTGATTTTACTATGGGAAAAATTCTTGACGTAAGTAAGGTAGATCCTACGCATCATATAAGTTTAACAATTCATTAAAGAGTGAAGTGTTTTTCGACAATGCCTACACTTCAAAGACATTAAACAAAGCCGACACGTTGGCTCCTGTCTAAAAAGAGCTAGGTAGGTATCTAATTAAGGGGGGAAAAAATACCTTTTGGGCGTCCTAGCAAAACCCTATAATTACAAGCTCGGTTTAGCTGGGGCCTTAGCCTCAGAAGTTCCTTCTTTTACCCAAGCTGGGCTGTCGTCTGCTTGTTTAGGCGACATTTTTTCTAAAGGTTTGAAAGCCTTGATGTTATTTTTATCATCAGGGTAGTCAGCGTTAGTGCTTTTTTCTATTCCAAAAGAACAGATCACTTTATTTCCGACCAACTCACCAGCATTCGAAGGTGGGTTATCTTTTCTTCCAACAGCTTTAACCAAACTAGAAAATTTTCTAGAGGCTATTTCTCTGACAAGCTCTTGCTTCTCTGAGTCATTATTGGTGTACCAAAGATTAAGGTTGTCTCTTGCGATCCATCCTTTATATTTCTCACCACATACTTTAACTTCTAACTTGAGATATTCATTGCCCGCTGCGGAAGTCGTCTTCTCGCACGCGCTTACCTCTGTTAAATAGTCACCTTCTGGAATAGTAGATTCTCCACTATTACTACTTTCAAAATCAAACTTGACGTCTGCAAAATCGCTCATTACTTTTCTCCTTTTGTAAATCCAAGCTTATTAATAATATATGTCAAGTTAGGCTCTTCAAAAGAATCTAGCTTGCCACTCCTATCCTTGGCGATGTAATTATCTCCAAGAACTGTTTGCAACCAACGATTGGTTACTTTCTTCCCTTCATCATTCTCTTCAGTGAAAGTCCTAAGACATAACACCTCATCGAAGAAGTAAGGAATTTGGGTAGGTAGTTTTGCACCAACCATCATAGGCTGATAGTGGAACATACCTGTTGACTCATCTCTGAGTTTGTCTTCTTTAGCGACAAAAATAACGTGCATCTTTAGATCTCTAAATCTACGCATCGTTCTTGTCATTACTGTGATGACCTCACCGTAAGCTTGCCTGGGATCTTTAGACCTTGCTTTTTCTTGTGCTAGTAAAAGTTCAGACATTTCGGTTACGCTATCTAAACAGATAGTATCGTAATCGAGTTTGCCATTCTCTAGCATCTCAGCAATTTCTTCAATCTCATACGCTTCTTTAACTTCAATAGCGGTAACGTTTACTGCGTCCTTAATAGACAACAGACCAGCTTCCATACTAATAATTAAAGTTTTTCCAGGTGCGGTTGCAAGTGAAGTTGTTTTACCAGCTCCAGCAGCCCCATACATTAAAATCTTAGCACCTTGATTTAAAACCAAGTCGCTAGGGCTTTTAATTCTACTCAATATATCATCAGACATTTATCTTCTCCTTTTTATTTAAAATACTATTTTAATTTATTTTAATATGAATTACAATATGTGTAGATTAAATATTTAACGGAATGTAAAATGAGAGAAGTAGACGTAAATCAATGGAAGGTGAATTATCTCTGGAGGTTAAAATGTTTAACCGAAGAAGAGCTTAAATCATTTAGACAGCAAAAGCTAGAACCACAATATAAGGAGAGAGAAGTGCAAAGAATAACCTTGAAGAAGTATATAGAATTTATTGGTACTGACCCCGCGGCAGAACTATTTGATTGCTCATCAGCGTCAACCAAAGCCTGGAGATACGGACTTAGACAACCCTCTATTAAACAAGCTAAGAAGATTATAAAAGCATCTGGCGGTAAGCTAGACTTTGAATCTATCTTTGGCCCTATCGAAGAGAATGGCGAAGACTAAGAGTGTTCAATTTACAAGTAACAGCGCAAGATTCTGCGTTGGACTTAGCTCTTGCTTATGCAGAATATGGAATAAGTGTAGTACCTCTACATAGGCATAACAAAGTTCCGCCCAAAGAATTAGGGGGGTGGCAAAAGTTTCAAGAGCGACAGCCAACGACGGAAGAGATTGAAAAATGGTTTAAAGGGCGAGATGATTTAGTCGTCGCTTTAGTCTGTGGCAAGTTTATTGTTATAGATGCAGACACTCCAGAAGCAGTAAATTGGTGTGAAACCAATCTACCTATAACACCCTTTAAAGTAGCAACAGGTAAAGGGGTTCATTATTATTACAACAATCCAGAAAACTTTACTACTTGGGTAGCAAAAAGAGTTGAAGGATATGATCCTGCAAAACTAATTGATATTAGAGGTGTAGGTGGTTTGATAGTTGCTCCTCATAACATACATGCAACAGGTGCTATTTATACTCCTACTACGATTCCAGATTGGGATCTAAATGATATTGAGGACTTACCAAATCTTACGCAAGAACTTTGGGTCAAAGTTACAGGTGTTGATAAGTTAAACGGAAAACCAATTGCCACTCCTTTATCTATTCAAGGTATGGCCGAAGGTGGCAGGAACGATCAAGCTGCAAGACTTGCAGGTTATTTAATAGCCAAAGGTCTTAATACAGATTTTACAGAGTTCTTTGTTCAGTCTTGGAATGAGCAGAACAAACCTCCGTTGCCAGCTAATGAAATATCAACAACAGTAAACTCAATTCAAAAAACGCATGATCGTAAAAATTTACAAGCACCAGCTTATATATCAACAACAAAAACAGTTGCTGAGCCAACCAATCTTTTCTCTCCTCCAGGAGTATTAAAAGATATATACGAATACTCTGAAGAAATAGCACATATCTCTCAGCCTGCTATCAGTATGCAAGCAGCATTATCTTTAGGCTCTGTTGCTTTAGGTAGGATGTATAGAACTGATATGAATAACTTTTCATCTTTGTTCTTTATGTGTATTGCTAAGTCGGGCCAAGGCAAAGAAAATGTTAAGACTGTTGTTGAGACTATTCTTGATCGAGCAGAGCATAGTGATTTAATGGCAGGGGACGGCTACACATCAAGCGGAGCTATCTACAGCTTACTTAGATATAAACCAACTCATATAACTGTTATGGATGAGTTTGGCAAAAGATTGGAAAGCATATCTAAATCTAGTAACTCAAACAAAGAAGACGCTCTGCAAGTGTTAATGGAAACTTGGGGTAGGTGTCATGGTGTCCTAAGACCAGATAACTATTCAATGATGACTCTAACCAACAAGCAACAAAAAGAAGTCTTAGATAGGTCAACAATCAAGCCTGCTATTACTTTAGTTGGTATGAGTGTGCCTAAAAACTTTTACGGCGCTCTCTCAACAGGTCGTATTGTTGACGGTTTCTTAAATAGATTTATTGTTGTTGAATCTCATGTGCCAAGAACAGTTGGCAAAATGGTAGCTTTCGTTGAGCCACCTCAATCTACTTATGATTGGGTGTCGCATGTAAGACAGGTTGATAACGAAATGGAGCAGATATCTAGAGATAACGCTGAATTAGATTTTAAACAAAGAATTATAAAGTTTGATGATGACTCTAATGACTTGTTTGACAAGTTAGCTTACAAGCTAGTTGACCAACAAAATGCTTTAGAGAAAGAAGGTCTTGAAGTGCTGCTTTCTAGAACCAGGGAAAAAGCAATGCGTCTTGCTTTAATAGGAGCTTTGGCAGATGACAGAAAAACCAAAGTGATTAAAGGCGATGTAACTCAATGGGCTATTGATTATGTTTATTACTACGATCAAATGTTAATAGAGAACTGCAAAGATAAAGTTGCTGGATCTGAAATGGAAGGCCGTATTAAACAGATACTTAGCTTTATTAGGTCGCAAGGGGATTGGGGTATAAGTAAGCGTGATATTGATAGGCGTGAGATATTCAGATCAATGAAGTCATATGAAGTAAAAGAAATTATAGAAAGATTAAAAAACTCAGGGGAAATACAAGAAAAAGATTTAAAGGCGAAGGGAACGGGAAGACCAACAAAACGTATTGTTGCGATCGACCCAGAATTTTTTAATGAAGATTGATAAACTTGCTTTAAAGGAAAGTCTAAGCGATGTCGCTGTTGGCGTTGTGATAGCTTTACCTTTATCTTTTTTTGTTCTTAACATGTGTAATTATTTTAATGTTAGCCTACTGGCCACCTCAATAACTCAAACAACAGTATTTACACTTGTTGCGATTATTCGTAAATATTGTGTGCGTATTGTATTTAAAAAAGGAGAAGCGAATGGATAATCCAAAACCAAAGATGGAGAATATTAACGACCAGAAGCGTGAAGAACGCGTTGCTGGTTTTATAGAGGGACTCTGGAATGTTAGATGCCATAAACTACCAGTCAGTTACGGCTTAGATTACTGGTGTGAATCTAAAGAAATTTCATTCTGGCTAGAGGTAAAGTGCAGGACTTTTGGTATAGATAAGTATGACACTTTGCTGCTTTCTGCTAGCAAGCTAAGAATGGGCTCAGCTCTATCTCTTGCTACCAACCAACCTTTTGTAATTGTTTACGCTATGACTGATAGTGTTTATAGCCATACTTGGAAAAGAAGCCACATATACGATGTTAGGTTTGGTACAATAGCAGAGCCTATATATGAGGAAGATTCAGAACCATACATTCATTTTAGTCGGGATGAGTTAGAATGTTTATCTCCCCATCCTTTAGGGTTTGACCGAGAAGAGATGGGTCTTGTAAACAATTATAAAAAGGAAAAATAATGGATAACCCCGCCAGTAACAAAGGTTGGTTTTGGGATGATGTAAATAAAAGAATGTATCGCTGGCATGAGCTAGATTTACTAATGAAAGAAAGAGCTTTAAAGGAGAAGGAAAATGCCAATCAACTCAAGGACTAAAGGAGCAACGTTTGAAAGAGATGTTGCTAAAATACTTAACGAGTTTTTTGAATCTGAAGGTATAGACTACACCTGCAAAAGAAACCTAGACCAATATCAATCTAAAGATCTTTGCGATATCAACATGCCTTACCACGCAGTAGAATGTAAGTTCTACAAAGAAGGAGATTGGTATCAAAATGGATGGTGGGATCAAGTCTGCAGATCAACCGAAGGTCGCATCCCAGTATTAATATTTAAGTTTAATAGAAAGCCTATTAGGGTATGTATTCCTTTACATGCAATTAACCCTGAGTGGGAAGCAGATAACAGTAAAGTTGCTGTAATGCCTATAGAAGATTGGTTAGATGTGTTGAGAAATAACTGGGAACTTTATTTAATTAAAGACTAAGTTAGGCTTGCTATTCCACCTTGAGCGATATCCATATTAGCTGGATTGTTGCCTATCAAACTTTGACTCATTCTTCTTGGGGAACTAGGAGCTATTCCTTGGACCTTTGGAATATCCATACTAAAGTTAGAAGCCCCTAAGTTTCTTTGCTGCACTTGTTGTTTAGCATCTTGCACTGCTCCAGAAATGCTAGAGATAATTTCGTCAAGAGCGCCCTTAGATTCTTGCCCTTGTTCACTTTCCCCTATCTCAGATGCAGCATCTTGAATGCCAGTTCTAGTTTGCTCAATTCCTTTTGTGGTTTGTAGGGCAATTTCTCTAACTCCGCTGAGTCTTGCAAATCTTTCTCCAAATCTTAAAACTTCTGCAACGGAGCTTTTGTCTGTTTTTGTTAATAAACTTACCATTCTTGGATTTGCAAAAAGAGCTTTGTAGAAACCCATAGCTGCAATGGTTGGCCAAAGAGATACATTTAATATGTTAATAGCCAGCATCCCAGCAATCAATCCGCCAGCTCCTCCACCGCCTTCTTCTGCGACATTAGTTCTTATAGCTCTTGAAAAATTCCTCAAAGATTGAGTAATCTCTTTTCCAAACATTGCATTTAAAGTTTCTGTGTCGTACATCTTTAAAGCTCTGTCAAGATTGTTAGGTTTAAAAATTTCGTTTAATTTTTTGCTTCCTGTTTGAACGCTGTCTCTTAATATTTGTTCCAAGGCCTGTTCTCGTATTTCAATAAATGCGTCGTCGCTTACTATTTTCTTAACTCTTAATATGTCTTCTGCTGATTTAGGTCTAAATACCACCTTTGCTATTTCTTCTGGAGATGCGTTTTCAATCCTTGAAAAAATATTTGTAGCTTTCATCGACTCTATTTCAGCACTTTTAATTGCTCTCGTCTCAAGTGCTTCTAAAAATCTTCCCGTACTTAAGCTAATATCATCTGGACTCATGCTTTGTATGTTTGCTACCTTGCCTTTAAATTGATTAGCAATTTCAGCCATTTCAGTTGCGGTTAATTTAGGTTTTAAGGTAACAAAATTATCAATGGTGCTAAAAAATTCTGTGGATTTATTTCCTAGTATGTATCGTAAAGTATCTTTATCTTTTAATACTTTATTGGCAAAAGCCGCAATATTTATGTTTCTAGATATAGGGTCATTTATAGATGATTCAGATGTTTCCTTAATATACCTTCTCATAAATGATTGAAATATAGAGCCTCTTTTGTCTTCAGGTATTGCATTAACCAATGCTTTTATATCTGTGGTTGTTACATTCCCCTTAAAGATTGCATCGTAAACATCAGCAGGATCAACCGATTCTGAGTTTTTAAGTTTTTGAATAAGAGCAGAATCAAAAGGCTTATGTTGTTTATAATAATCCGAATTTGCTTTATTCAATCTTGTTCTTATTAAGTTTATTTCAAAAGACTGCGCTTTAGTTAAAGGCTTGCCTTGTTGTTTACCTACTCTCATTGCAGATGTAAGGGCTGAATCTCCTAAATTTTTAATTTTTTCATCTAAAATTTTTATTACTTCATCTACTAAATTTCCTTGTTTTCCACCACTTAATCCCATTATTAACTTTTTACCCTTTAGGTTAGAACGCATGTTTATTAATTGAGTAAAACTATGACCCCCTTCTGCTTTTAGTCTTGCGGGTATGTCTTGTCGCATGTGCGCAAGAACCTTTCCAACTGGGCCATCAATATCAAAAAATCCAGAATTTAAGTCGATAACTTCTTCTAAGTAATCACTTACATCTGAAAGATTGACTTTAAAGTCTGGATCTATTTTTCTTACTCTTGCAAACAAATCATCATAGGTAGTTTCAAAACCTTCTTGCATAGTTCTATATGCTCCAGCAATTGTATCTTGAATATTTTCGCCAAGTTGTTCTTTGCCCATCAAAGATGCGTTGCTAAAACCTCCGCTTTCTTCAGCCAAATCTTTAACCAAGCCTTCTATCTGTTTGGTTATATCTTCTTCCGCCATATCTAATTCTTTTCTTTTGGCTCTAACCTCTGCAATTGTTTTAGAGTCAGCTCCATCAAATTTTGATAGCTCTTTTAACTTTGCTCGTTTGTCTGTAACCGATCTTTTTAATTGATTTAATAAAGATATGTTGTAAGCAATAATTGACTGTTCTCTTCCTTCTTTGCCAAAAATAGTTTCACCAGCAGCTTGCATTCTCCCTGGGATAGCTCTTTTTAAAGCATTTTGACTAACAACAGCGCCTATATCAAACTTTTCAACTTTTTTATTTTTCCAGGCTTTTCTAATTTCTGCTTGAGTTGCGGTTCTTCCAAGAGAAGCATCAAGTTTTAAAACATCATCTAAACTATATCTATTAGACATAATCCAGGCATCTCTAATTGTTTCTGTTCCAGCCTTTCTTCCTAAGACTGCTCCAAAAGCTTTGCCAACAAATTCACCAAGGCCTTGCCCAGCAAAACCAACACCAGCTTCAAACTTTAACAAATTTCCTAATTCTTGGGCGTCTTTATCGTAGAAGCCTTGCATGTTATCTAAAGCCTCCTCAGCGCCTTTACCAGTAGCAGAACCAACACCAGATGCAATGGCATTTCTAAGCATCGGAGTTTTAAAGAGATAGCTAAGGCCTTTTAAAATTTTAAATTGAGGTGTTAAAGCTGCTATAGCTCCAAAAACAGGTCCAACCGCTCCCGCAAAATCTGCGTAATCTCCAGCAGAACCAAATTTATTTTCATCTATAACAACGCTTTTACTCATTGGTTTTTCCCAATCTAGTAAACCTTGGTCAATTAATATTTGTTGACCTTCTGGAGTAATCGCTAGATCACCCTTAGTTGTCATATTGAAACCATCTTTTGTTACAGCAGCTCTAAGAACGTTTTCTTTTTCTGTCATCTTTTCTTGTCTTCCAAGTTTTGCTCTTAGGCTTGGGATATTGATGCCTGTTTCGTAATCAAAATATTCTTTATCAAAAATAGGAGAAGCTTCCTTTTTTATTATTTCTGCTTTTAGTATTCTTTCAGCTTCTTCCCTTGAATTAGCCTGAATGGGTACAGTAAGATCATCCGTTAATTGAAAATTAAAAGTTTTCATTAACTTGAACTTTTAAACTGCTTTCTGTAATCAATATCTACCTCTTCATACGCTTTGGCATAATCAGATCCGTATGTGTTTGTATCAAACTGAATAATCATTTTTATTAAATCTCTATTTTGTTCAGCTACAGATGAATTTATTTTTGCTCTTTTAAAGAATCCTAGATTAGTATTAACCAGTCCTTTTGTTTCATTGGCAGACATCATCACTCCTTCTCTTGAATCTTCAAGCTTTCTTAATATTTCAGCTGGAGTTGTAGTTAATGTAATATCTCCAAATACGTCTTTAATAATATCCCTATCTAGGTTAGATATGGTTCTTCCTGATTCTCCAAGTATTTCTCTAATATTTGTTTGTTGCATAACTTTTAATAAAGCTCTTGCTCTTGTTGTTGGGTCCAAGTTATCCCAATCTTTTAGATTAGCTCCTCCGCCTAGAAGTCCAACAGCTTTAGTAATCCAACTTCGAGTAAATCCTGATAAACCAGTAGCTCCACCGCCATCAATAATGCCTGTTATTTCGTCAATATATTTTAAATTTTTTGCGCTTTTTTGAAAATTTCTTAATTGTTCTGCTAAATTTTCATCTCTTGTTGCAATTTTTTCAAAATCTTCAATTCCAAGCTGCTCAGCTTTACCAGCTTTAATTAACTCTAACCTTTCTTCTTGTTCTGCTTTTAAAGCTTCAGCCTCTCTTAACGCTTTTGCTTGAGATCCAAGAGCTGTACCTTTGACAAGACCTGAGGCCATATCATCTGCGCTAGAAAGACCTAGCCCAAGATTTCTAAGAAACTCGTTCCAGTCTGTAGACGAGAAGAATGAACCTTGATTGGTTATTATTCTATTTATATTTTCTTGCTCTTCTTCAGTGGGTTGGCCTGTGATTTTACTTGTATCTGAAAGCTCCGCATCTAATCTTTCTTGTAAATCAGGTGCATATTTTGAAAAGTCTAAGCCCTCTGTTGCTTTTTCTTCAGCTTCAGTTGCATTTTTGTCAGTAATAACTTCATCTTCATCAGTAACAATTTCAGTAGGGTTTTCTTCTTGAAGTTGTCTAATAGCTTCATCTGTATTATCTGTAATTTGACCGTCTGTCAAATCTACTAAAAGATTATCCCCCATAACGCTAGGCGCCTTATATTTAGTTCCAGGTATTTGTAATAATCTTGATAAAGCCAGCTCTTGACTAGAAACTGACATGTCTGGAACATACTCTAAAAATTCTTTTCTTCCCCTGGCTCCTCCCTTTAATTCACCAAAAAACCCAGCTATTCCTCTAAGTGGATATTCTAATAAGTTTCCTGCCTTTCTGATTAACTCTTGAGACCCAGAACCAAAATCTTCAGATTGATTAAATGAGCCTCTTCTTTCCTCAAAAGATTTTCCGCCTCCTATTAAGTTAGTAAAAGGTTCATCCATCTTTGCAAAATTTTCTAAAGCATCTTGTACGTCTGGACTAAACTCAAAGTTTGTATTATTAATAATGGGGTATAAAGTCATTCCATTTAAAGTTCCGTTTTCTATTAGTTGTAGAAAATTAGGCGGCAATTGAAAGTTGCTGTTTGTTGACTTGTCTCTTACTGTTAAAGTTTCGTCAGATAAAAGTCCTGTAGAAGAGCTTCCTGTAATTTCGCTTTCAGTTGGCAACTCTGAAAGTGAAACTTCTGAAGAAACTCCAGGAGAAACTCCAGTAATTTCTTGTTCGGTTGGCAGCTCTGGAAATAAAACTTCTGGCTCTACACCTAAATTTGGAGAAGAATTTATTGCCGATGGCTGTTGGATTTTAGTTTGAAGCTGATTCTTTAAAGATGCAATCTGTTGGTCTATTTCATCTAAATACAAAGGTATTTTATCTCTATTAAATATTTGAAAAACAGATTTTTCTTTAATTCTTCTTTTTTCAGCTAATAAATCTTCTATTTTTTGAGCTATTGCGGATATTTCGTCAGGAGACGTTACGCCAACTGGAATGCCTGTATTGGGTTGCGGTGCTTCTGCCTGAGACAAAGATAATTCTCCAGTTGGAGAACCAGTCACAATTGTTTCACCCATCGGCACTTGGTTTAACAAGTTACCAAACTGTGCTTCTGTTACAGCCTGAGGCATGTCTTCATAGTTATCTATTGTATAAGGATTGCCATCTTCAATAGCTACAGTATATCCTGTAGTTTTACGTCCTTGAACTCCTGGATTTACAACTCCCCCAAACTCCATTGCAATTTGCTCGATCAAACCGTAAGGAGCTGCTGGGTAAGCATCTTTTATTTCTGCTGGATTATATCCTTGAGAAACGTAGTATCTAATAAGAGGTTCGTTAACTGATTTATTGGCTACATCTCCCTGAGCAAACATTTTTCTTTGAAGAATATTCATTATTAACCTCCTGGACCGTAATTAATCTGCCCAGGTTGATATGGATTTGGATTTAACGGATTATATTGATTGCTGTTAAAGCCTGCCCCTGTATTAAAACTAGGGGGTGGGTTCATACTTCCATACGAGCCTTGATTAAATGAACTTTGTATAGCGCTCTGGTTAATTCCTGGATTTATTGGAGGTTGATAATTAAAGCTTGGCCCGCTTTGTTGAGGCGCTGGAGGAGTGTATCCAGGTATAGGAGGCAAGTAAGAGCTTTGATTAAATGCTGCTTGCGTATTTACTGGACCGCCTTGATAGCCTGTTCCAGTAGGCGCCGCAGTAATCCCCGCGGAAGGATTATTTATATCAAATTGAGAAAATTGACCAGCCTGCCCAGGCGTGTAATAAGGCTGAGCGTTAGGTTGTAATGAATAATTTTGAGCTGGAGCTGGGGTCGGAGCTGGGGTCGGAGCTGGGGTCGGAGCTGTTCCGCCTTGAGGCTGTCCTTGATTGTTGCCAGCAAGCTGAGTATAAGTATTTATAGCTGCTCCTAATGCTTCTTGTCTTGGATCTCTAGGCATACCGTATACTTTATCAACTGTTGTTCTGCCTGCTTGATACTGAGGAGCAAACTGTTGAATAAACTTAGCAGCATTTGCTGGCGCCATTCTTTGTTCTTCTTGTTGCTTGTATTGTCTATTAAGCATTTCTTGCTCAATACCTCTATCGGTAGCGCCAAGCGTACTTAAAGTTCCAATATCTTGATCTCTAAGTCTTTGCTGAGTTGCACCTAAAGCGCCTAAGTCCGAACCGTATCCTGCTAAGTTAGCTCCAATTCCTGCAATACCAGAACCCACTCCTGTTATATCGCCAGCTAATTGTCTTTGTAAGCTACCTCTGGTGTCGCCTATATTTAATAGATCTTGACCATATTGTCTTTCTAGATCGCTTCTTCCTCTGCCTAACCCCAGCAAGTCTTGAGCGTATTGTCTTTGAGCGTCTGAGCCTTGAGCGCCGAATCCAGCCTCTAAAGTAGCCCCAGATCTTGCTCCAGTTCTTTGATTTTCTAATTCTTGTAAAGCTCTTGATTGAGCTGTGTCAAACCCACCTGATCTAATTTGCCCTAAAGCTTTCCCTAAGCCTCTGCCTAAAGACTCTCTTCTTTCGTCAGCGGTTAACCTTGCTCTTGAACCAAAAGCTGATTCTCCGCCTTGAGAAATATCAGATGCTCTTTGTTGAATATCTTGCATGTCTCCAGCTTTCATCATATCTTCAATTGTTTGGTTGACTACTTGGTTTTCAAAAGGGTTGTAGAATTGATTGGCCATTCCTGGGTTATAGCCTTGTAAAGATTGTCCCAATAAATTTCTGCTTGTTCCCAAGCTATTAAACATTCCGCCTAAACCTGAACCTAATTGCTGTTCTGCTTGTCCAAAATAAGGTTGTTGAGCTCCGTATGCAGATCCAAATCTTTGTTCTGCCTGACCTAAGTATGGCTGTTGAGCGCCGTATGCGCTTCTATAACCACCTAAAGCCTCACCTAGCAACCCTCTTTGTTGCCCTAAATCTGAAATACCTCGACCAATTAAATTTTCTTGCCTGTTTAAAAATGGTTGATAAGACCCAATTCCTTGCTGAGCTAACTGTTTAGCTTGTTGCTCGTAATTAGATAAACCTGCAGTTCCTTGTAAACTAGGCGCTTGATCTAAAAATGATTTTTGAGCTGCTTGCGTAGCTTGATTCATTAAACCTGGCGTGTCAGCAGAACCAAAATAAAGTTCTCTTAAAGCAGGATCAGAAATTATTTCATTTCTTTCAATCTCTTTTAAAACTGGATTAATTGGGCTAGCCATTATATTGCCTCAAAAATATTCATTAATTCACGCATGTTTTCTACACCTTTTTCACGTGAAGCACTTCCGCCTTTAATAAGTTCTATACCAGATTTACTTTTGTTAACGTCAAATGAGCCTGCGCCTCTTGTTGCTTTGGCTGTCATAACAAACTCACCATCGCTTAACATAGCAGGTATATCGTCTGAAGTTCCAGTACCTGGTCCTTCTGATTCTCCGCCTTCACGCATATCTAAGTCTTGAACCATAGCTATACCGCCTTGGTTAAAATATTGTCTAGCTTCACCGCCGTAAGCAAAGTCTAAGGCTACGGGTGCAGGAGCTAAATCAAAGTCTGCTCTACTGCCACCTGTTCCAAGATTTTTAGCCATTTGATATCTGCCTAACTGATCCATAGACACTTGAGGTGTTTCTGCCAGTCCACCAGATCTAGATTTTGCTGAGTCGTAAACAAATTTACCCATTAACCCAGCAAGTCCTAAAGCTCCCATATTACCGCCAAACATGTTTCCTATACCGCCGCCGCCACCCCCGCCACTACCGCCGCCAGGAAAAATTCCTCCGCCGCCACCGCCACTACCGCCGCCAGCTTGTCTTACTTTTTCAACTTCAGCGTTGTAAACAGCGTCGCCCTGAGCTTTTAAAGAGGCAATTTGTTGCGGAGTATATCCAGCGTTTTCTAAAGCTTGAGATCTACCACCAAAACCAAATTGATTTCCAATTGTTTTTAATATTTGAGGTGTTGCACCTTTATCTCCTGTAAGTCTTTTAAACATGCCGCCTTCTGTAAAAGGATTTAAACTGGCTATTCCAGATTTAATTGCTCCTCCTCCAAACGATAAAGCTTGTCCCAAGGTTCCTCCAGCTCCGCCTGTAATAGCACTTCCAACACCGCCAAGACCAGGAATTTTACCAACTAAACCGCCAATACCGCTGGCTACGTTGCCTAAGCCAACTTTACCTAAAAGAGATCCGCCTACAGCACCTAAAGCCTGACCAACGCCAGGAATAAGCATCGCTACAGGAGCTACTTTTTTAATTACTTTTTTAGCTTTTTTCCAAAGCTTAGATAAAAATCCAAACTCTGGTAAACCCGTTAAAGGGTTTAGATCCATACTTCCATTTCCAACTAAGAATTGATTTGGATCAATCCCGTAATTCGAAATAGCTTTCTCGATTGCTAATTTTAAAAGGGGGTTATCGCGTAAAGCTTGAGCAGGTACGACCATCTCATCTGGGGCTACGTGAGCTAGATAAGTGTCTTCATTTCTGCCTAAAGCAGCGATTCCTTGGAGTTGTTCTTGTTGTCTGTTGTTCAGCATACCTTGTTCCATATGTTATTTTAGCATCTTAGTTGTAATATTGTTCAATATCCCAGCCATATAAAGATGATCCTAAATTTATTGTTACATCCCCATTTGTAGTTACAGATACATTCCCAACTAAAGCTTTAGCTTGGTATCCTTGAGGATTTGCGGGGATTCCTAAATCTAGGAACTCATACCCGTTATATACTTGCAACACTTCGGTTGTAGTATTAAAGATTAGCGTGCCAATATTAAAGTTCAATTGATCACGTTGAGTAGTTGATAACTGTAAAGTATTATCAGGGTCTACTGATCCTAAGTTTATCTCTAAAATTCTGACAAGTCTATTAAAAACGTCAACAGAAGTCGTCTCTCCGTAAGCCAACGGCAGTTGAGACTGAAGTATTTTACTCATCTTCTACCGTCTGTTTTTACGTCTAGTCTTGTAGCTCCTAATCTCCATCCTACGCTTGTATTTGCTATTGTATCGTCATCGTCAGACTCAAACCTTAAAACGGCTTGACGCCCTCTTGCTCTAATATTGGCTTGTTGCGTTGTAGAGCTAATAGAATTGGTTGAGTTTGTTGTTAAAGAATCTCCTGGAAAGTTTCTTGTTTTAACAACTATATTAACTTTACCGCCACCTGAGTTAGATAAGAATTTAAAATCTGGAATAATTCTTCTAATAAAACTAAATTGTTCGCCGTCTCCTATATCAAAGTCGGAGCTTTCAATAAACACATTCGTCATCGGCGTGCCGTCATCGTCAAAACCAACTTCTTGTTGGTAAACATATCCGCTACTAACAGCACGTGGATAGTTTTCAATACCAGAATCTAGCCAAGCTGTTCTGCTTAAAGACCCATATATCCAAGTTTGATCTGCGTAATTATAAATAACGTATCTGTCTATTTCTGTTGAAGATGCTGAACAGTAGAACCAACCCACTTCACTTTTATCGTTAATTGTAAAAGCATTAATTTTAAAAGATTGAATTAAATTAATATCTGAAAAAATGTAATTCTGAACGCTGCAAGGCAAAGATTGGACTGTACCGTTGTAAGCGTAAAAATTATTGTAGCTCATCCAAAAAACAGCAGTTGGAGCTGTAACGGATGCTTTAGGCCCTATTAGACCTGTACCTTCGTTAATTAAGTTAACAGCAAAAGTAAATGGCGGTCCAACAAACTGCATGCTATATAAAGCAGTATCTGTCCAAACCAATATTTCTTGACGAGACTTGTTAGCTCCAATAATAGAAGAGCCAGACGATAGCCTCAAAGATCCTGCTGTATTGGTAATCAAAGGTTCAAATTGCAAATCGTTTTCTTGGTCAGAAAAAGCAATTAGCATTGGATCAATTGTTCCAGTCCTAGCGCTTCCAACAATAGGGTCGCATCCTAATACAATTAAATGACGATCTTTCTCTGAAGTAATAACTTGAATACCCTTGGTAGGTACTAAATTAGCTCCAGATATACCAGATAACTCAACTGCTCTAGTTGTTACGCCGTTGTTTTCTGTCCACTTATAAATACCACCATTTCTAGCATTAATAATAAGGTTTTCGCCAAAGTGGTCATGTGACCAAAGTCTCAACTGCCCTGTTTCATTTAACGCAGTAGATGAACCAAACGTCCCCTCACCCCAATTGTTCGCACCCCAACCCGTAGATGGAACGTAAACATCCAAACCTACGTTTATTTGATAGGCTGCGTCTGTGGCACTTCCACCATTGCCTGTGTCACTACCATTAGCTGTAGCTGATGCTACAAAAGTATATGTGTTGGTAGTAATAGAGGTTATCTGATGTTCTGTGTTTAAAACTGTGGCTGTAATTGCTCCACCTAAAGAAACAGCATTACTTATGGTTACAAAATCATTAATTACAGCTCCATGATCTGTATCTGTTGCTGTAATAATTGCACTACCGTTTGTTGCGGCAAAAGTAGTAACGTTTAAATCTGTTGATCGTATTGGCGTAATATCATAAAAAACATTACCTTGTTGAACGTAGTATTTAAAAGTTGTTCCCAAACCTAATAATTTATCACCACCTAGAGAAACCCAAGCGTGCAAAGCTCTACATGTTCCTAGAAAAGTATCGGTTGTAAGTTTTGCCCAACCTCCAAATTTTTCAGGCAAGCCTTTTCTAAATCTTACAAGATTAATATCAAACCATCCCCCTTCATTGCTGTAGTCTGTTCCTTCTCTGTTTATCCCTGGTTTAAATATTGTTTTTTGTAAAGCCATTTTATATATGTTCCCAAGGTTTTCCCTCAAACATTAAAGCTTCTGCTTCTCTTCTTCTTGTAAGCCCAGCCAAAACTTTTCTCTCGCCATTTACTGTAGCTTTATTCCAGCGTTTAATTTGATTTGAAACATCTTCGTAATCACCTGCATTTAATTTTTTTAACAAAGTAGAAACTTTTAAATTAGCTGGGCCAAGGTTGTAAACCCAAGAAACCAAAGCATCAAACTGACATTGGTTCATTGGTACAGTCACTAAAGAATTAACGTAATGCTCATATTCATCTTCAAGCTCGCGCCATAACATAAATTCTGCTTTTTCTTCGCCCCAAGTGTCGCCTTCTTGGACATCTTTAGTATGGCCATAACCAATAGTCCAAACTCCTGCAGCACATTTGTATGCTTCTAATTCACAACCTTCAAATTTTTTTATAAGGTCAAATCCTTCATCTGAAATATGCATTATATTGCTACTATTCCTGTTAAAGAGGCAAGCAAAAGCGTTGCCATAAAACCAAAAGTCCCAAACATTGCCACTCTTAGAGTTCCGTTTAGATCGTTCATTTCTTGTTTTATCTCTGCTGTTTCTTTGAATATGCTCTTCCATCTTTCTTCACATTTTGCCTCGTGAGATTTTAAGTCTGCGTGAACGTCACCTGCTGTTTTTCTATTACTCATCTTTATCAGGGGTGTTTGAAGCGCCAAAGTAAAAGGAGATGACAGCACTTGCTAAACCTCCTAAGTAACCTAAGACTAAGTTAATAAGAGCTTCAGAGTTTTGTTCTGGTGGCTGCAAAGTCACTAAGAATATATAACCCATAAACCCACCAACAACAACAGTACCCATAATTCTAGCAGTCCAGTCTTTGCTAAACTTACCTCTAGCATCTTGTTTGTCTTGAACTTCTAGTTTAAATACATCTACTTCAAGCTCTTTCATTTGTAGCTCAAAACCTTGTTCAGCTTTCTTAAGCTCTAACATTTGTTCTGGGGTTGCTGCTTGTATAGCTTTATTAATAGACTTGGGATCTGATTGACATCCAAGCACACCAGCAATAACAGATGCTGCTTGACCGCCTAATGGCCCACCTAATGCTGAACCAAGCGTAGGAGCCAAAGCACCTACTACATTTTTAATTAAATTAAATTTCATATTATTAACCTGCTAATGGATTGCCAGCTTCTAGTTTTTTAAGATCTCTATCTAAACTTTGAAGGTCTGCTTTAATAGTAGCTATATCAGTTTTTATTTCAGTAACATCTGGTACTTCTACGCTGTCTATTTCTTTTTCTAAAAACTTAACTGAAGTCTCAATAGATGCAAAACGTTCTTCAATGGCTTGTTGCGCTTGTTCAGTATCGCCTATACCGCCTATCTGAGCTTCTAGGTTGTCTAGTCTATTAACGTATTGAGCTCCTTGATAGCCAAACCCAGCAAGGGTAGTAACTATTCCAGCCAGAGCTATTAATTGAGTTGTTTTGTTTTCAAACCAATTCATCTCATTCTCCTATAAATTTGGTTGCAATTTTTGCAACTCAGTTAAAGTTTCTATACTTTGTCCAGCTAACTGATAAAACGCTAGAGTATTATCTGGTATTGTGTTATTAGTATAAATGCTTTTAGGCTCATACCAAAACTCTTTTTCAGGTATAGAGACTATTCTATAGTTATTAAAGCCTGGTAAGAAACCCATAACAGCAATAATTGCATTCTCTGAGCCATATTCTCCCGTCTCTTCTTGTTGCGCTGTTACTTGATCTTGGGCTGTTTGTAGGTTTTTAGCTATGATGTTTTCTACTGTGGTGTCTGTTTCTGAGTTAACTTCTACAGAAGCAATAGACGTATCCATCTGATCTTGCGTTGTTTCATCTGTTCCACGTAGAACAACTGTTTCTGTTGATACTGTATCTGTTTCAACAGATGTAGAGCTAAACGAAGAGTTTGATACGGACACGCTGCTCATATCAAGAACTTGATTGGTTTGAGCAGTAGATGATGCAAACTGATCTGACATACTAGGAGAGCTACTAGTACTAAAACCAGCGTTAGATGAGGAACTTACAGCATTCCCAGAAGCTATACTGTTGCCTGTAGAATGAACTGAGTTGCCAGCATTAGTACCGCTAACGCTTTGGCTAGCTGTTGTTATTGTAGAAGCAACAACTCTAAGAGCTATATCTCTGCTAATAGAGCTCTTACCTGTAGCCTCTTGCCTCTCAACTACTTGGAATTCTTCTTGAAAAGTTTCTTCAAACTCTTCTGCTACATCTTCTCTTTCTAATCTTTCTTCTTCTACTTCAGCTTCAGCCATTCTTTCTTCTATGGCCTCAAAGATTTCTTCTACAGCTTCTTCTTCAAATATCTCTTCTATAAATTCTTCTTCAGGCTCATCTAGTTCTGCCATTTCTTCTTCCATTCTTTCTTCTTCTTGATGTGTTTCTTCTTCAAACCATTCTTCTAGCTCTTCTATACTATTAAATTCTATAAATGTTTCTGGTTCTCTATAATCTTCTACCAAAAAGTTTTCTTGAAATAAAAATTCTTCTAATAAAATTTCATCTGGGTGATGATGCATTTGTTCTTGTTCTACATCCCATACATCCATCATTACGTCTACATCGTCATAAGACGTTATAAGTGTAGTCTCAAAATCTATCATCCCATCATCACTGAAACTTATATCTGAACCCATCCAATCATCAACTTGTTCTTGACCAAATTGTTCTACATCCAACTCATACCAGTCTGCGTCAGTAAATCCAGCGCACCTATTTTCATAACAAGGATCATTGGGATCTAACCATTCGTCATACTCTTCGTCATACCACATATCTTCTTCTTGATATCCGTAGTCAGTATCATCGTCAAAATAAGCAACAGAATCTTGTTGCCTGTACCCAGGACAGAAAGGGCCGTATTGAGGATCTAAGTCACATTGAAAGTCATCAAAAGCGTCCCAGTAATAAGGGCATGATTCTGCGTACAATTGATCTATATCGCATTGTTGGGTTTGATATGCATCAGCATAGCCAGAGCAACTAGAGTCATTTAAAGGATTACTACAATCTACACCATTACCAGTTCCTACTCCGAACAAAGAACCACCATTTTCTAGATTAGTATTTTTATCAGAGTTGTTCCAATCGTAGTTATAACAACTAGAGCTGTTGGTTGAACCTGTATTGCACTCATCGTGGTAATAATATTGATAGAATTGTTTGCTGCCACTTCCAACCTCACCAATTAAAACATCGTGATTAATAATATCTAAAACACCATACCTAAACTCAAATGTATCGTTAGTCCAAAGTATTACTTCAAAGCTGTTATCAGAGGCTCGGTTGTACTCTCTCATGTCATACCAACCGAATACTGTTTTATCGCTAAAGCTTTTAGCTAACATGCTTGAGTCGTTGTCTCGTATGAGGTCAGTCCAAAAAGGTAGTAAGGTGTAAGTATACTGAGAAGCTAATGGGTCGGGAGTAAAGTCATTACAGAAAGCGCCTGTTGTTTTAAAGTGTAGACATCCATTAGTAGCTATACGCCCTTGGGTAAAGGCTTCGCCATAAAAGTCAAAAGTAAAACCAAGATTGAAAGTTGCGGAAACTTGATCGTCTCCTGAGTTTAAACTGGTAGTACCAGATTGGTTGGTTAGATCAATTAAAGACTGGTTAGCCTCATAAATGTATTGACTTAATACATCGAGACTAAACAGGCATGCTATTGCGTAGCATAAAATTCTTTTTTGCATTGTTTATTAGTTTTAGTTTTTCTTGTATAAATAACTTTAACTGCACCCACAACATCTTTATTTATTTTTTCTCTTTTAGGGTTTGAATCGTATGTGCATTGTTTAATAAACAGTTCTTCTTGTTCTTTTGCGTCTGGTCTTTTTGATTTATTATCAGCCCAAGCTAACGTAGCTTCTTTGCCTATCTTGCCCTTGTATGGACAAGGCGTACCAGCCATCTCCATAGCTTTAAATACTCTTTCGTCCTGGCAAAGAATAGATACTGAGGCCACTTTCATCCCAGTATCGTAAAGATATTTTGAGAGTTTAAGCCTTTCGCAGTTTTGATCTGTAATTGTTTTACCGCCTGAGAAACCAAATATCTGTCCTTGAAAAGCTGCGGATCTTCCTACAGTACATAAATCCTGGCTGTAACTCATTATGCTTGGAGCGATAGCTGAAGCTGGTGGAGCTTCTGACTTTACGTTTTGATTTATAGTTTGAGTCGAATTCGATTCGTTAATGTTTCTATTCGTATTATCAGATTTGTTGTTATTTTGATTAACATTTTTGTTGTTAGTTGTAACATTTGAATCCGATTTTGAAGTATTGACATTTGTATTATTCGAAGTGTTGACGTTAGTATTATTCGAAGTGCTTGAATTATTGACATTTTGGTTGACCGTTGAGTTTACGGTAGAGTTTGACGTAGATGTATTAACGTTGTTATTGCTATTGGTGTTATTGCTTGTAGCCGTTGAAGTATTAACGTTGTTGTTAGAATTAGTAGAAACGTTAGTATTTTGATTTGTATTAACGTTGGTATTGGCATTTGTACTAGTGTTGATATTGGTATTGGCGTTAGTATTGGTATTATTATTGGTATTATTATTCGTATTGGTATTGGTATTGGTATTGGTTGTAGTCGTAGTATTTTGAGTATCTAAAACGCTGTTTTCACAATACTGAGTACCTGCTGTACAAGTTCCTGTTTGATTGTCTGCTTGTATATAATTTGGAAATAATAAAAAGGCTATTAAGCCTGGAATAAGTTTAAGTTTTTTCATCTTCAATTAGCGTGTGTAGCCCTTTTTGTATTAATATATCTCTATTTTTAAGATGCTCTAATTGAATGTCTTTTTTGCTTTGGCCCTCATACCTAACTGCTAGATGATTTGTAACCATTCTTTGATTAATATTTATTCCATCTACAACAACTGACGCCAAAACTCTGCCGAATTTTCCTTTAGAGTCTTTTAATTGCGTTTGTAAGATAACGTTTTTGCCATTTAATATAGCGTCTTTTAAAAACTTAGCAGCTAGCTTACCTCTAACCTTTTCGTCTTTGTTGCGAGTCCTAGACTCGGGCGTGTCAATACCGTATAAACGTACGCGACACTTGTAAATAATATCAAAGCCAAGATCTAAGTCAACGTCAATAGTATCACCATCAACAACACGAGTGACTTTGCAGCCATACTCGTACATTATAATCCTGCTTTATAAATTATTTTTTTTTTCTTAGGAGATTTTGTTTTTTTTCTTAAGACTTTTTTGTAAGCTTCGTTTTGTACTGTTTTTGGATCATCAGCTATATAACGGCCTTTAACATCTCTAGTTCTTACATCTACATAAGAAAGAGGTGTGATAAAAGTAAGAAACTTTTTAAACCAGCTCATATTAGTTTTTAAACTTTGATTTAATTTGCACCCAAAGCGCAGGTTTAAATTTTCTTATTGAAACAAGAACTACTGCTGTAATTATTGCTAATGGTATTAATATATCCATATTCTACTCCTTTTCTTTTAAGACTTCTTCAGCAACTTCTTTAGATGCTTCTACGAAGGCTTGATTAAAAACTTGTTGAGATGCTTTTATTTGATCTAATTGAAACATTAAAGTTTTCTCTTTGTTAGCAAGATCAGTTAATTGCAACTGTATGTATTTTTGTTTTTCTGACAACTCAACTTCTTTCGGTTCTACTTTATCTTTAGTCATTATGAGTTATCTGCTATGTAAGTTTTACCTGCTGCTATTGCATTAGTGTAAGGTGTCTTGCTTGTAGAATCTGCAACGATTGCATCAATACTCATTCGCCATTCTAAACTTTCAACATTTCTATCAACCAAAGCATTTTTACCTGCTTGGTCTAAAGTAGCATAATTATTATTAACCCAATTATCTGCTATTACTCCATTAATTAAATCAACAGAATCATCACATGAAGCATAGAATTTTACTAATTCTTCTGCTGTGTATGTTAGGTTAGGTGCGCTCATATTATTCTCCTTTTAATTCTTTTATTTCTGCTGAAAGTTCTTGAACAGCATTAATTAAATACCAAGTTAAATTATCAGAGTTTACTGATAAACAGCCTGTTGTTTGTTCTTTAACAAGGTCTGGTAGTATTTCTTGAATTTCTTGAGCTATCACACCTACTTGATTGCCTTCTTTTTTAATGACAGACTCTTTAGGTAATTCAGTAATTTCATCTTCAGTTCTATACTCAAAGTTTTTTATTTTAATTTTATTGATTGCATCAAGACCTATTTTATTATCGCTAATATTTTTCTTAATTCTAATATCTGAAACTGTTTGCCATGCTGTAGTATTACCTTCGTTGTATACTCCACTAGCACCACCAAACAAGCCTGTGCTATTACCTTTACCTGCTAAATTATAAGCAATAACGACTTGTCCTGTTCCACCTACTGCACTTGGTCTAGCTAAATAACCCATACAAATATTTTCGTCGCCAGTTGTAATATTATTTCCTGCTTGTCTACCTATTAAAACATTGTGTAATCCTGAAGTAACAGATTGTCCTGATGAAAATCCAAGACCAGTATTACCATATCCTGCAAACCCTGCGTCTGGAAAAGCCTGTGAGCCAACTATAGTGTTTTGAGAATTTGATGGGCTATTTCCAGCGTGCATTGCTAGATAACCAATAGCAACATTATCTTCTTGGGTGGCTTGTAATTCTAACGCTTCTCTACCAATAGCTACATTATTTCTTGTTTCATAAGGTGAGCCTGTTACTAATGACGATGCTGCTAAAAATCCAATTGCAACATTTGAATGTGCATCTGTTGCAGAGCCAAGAGCAGAAGTACCAATAGCAATATTGTGACTTCCTGTAGTAGCTGCTGTTAAAGCTCCATTACCTATAGCTACACAATCATCTCTATCACCTGCCGCATCAAAAGCTGTGTGTCCAATACCAACATTTCCATCACCAGTTAATCCACTTCCTGTGTTATAACCAATCATTATATTATTTGCTACACCTGAACCTGCTGCTCCTAGTGAGTCTGTTCCGATGGCAACATTAAAACTTCCAGTTGTAAGGGTGTCTGCTGCATCGAAACCGATGGCAATATTAGAATCGCCTGAAGTTAAAGCTGAAAAAACATCTACACCCAAGCCAACATTATAATTAGCACCATCAATAGTTCCTGTGGTTGCATCGCCAAGCATAATGGATGAAGTACCAAATGTTTTGGCATCTGATAATCCATTTATATCAGTAGCACCACCACTAGCTGCTTCCCAAGCAACTCCACTTCCTGTTGAAGTAAGAACTTGTCCATCATCACCTTGACCACCATTAATCTTAAAGTTTTCAGAATCTACTAGACCTGCAAAAAAACTTTTGTATTTTAAACTGGCTGTACCTAAGTCA